>LXNJ01002237.1_pt1 | contig 10760 bp, 10 predicted proteins | sample 809081 | NCBI WGS metagenome assembly LXNJ01 (sample SAMN04870510, study PRJNA318959) | sponge metagenome | biome: sponge; feature: marine sponge reef; material: water | host: Petrosia ficiformis | place: Greece: Milos, Mediterranean Sea | collected 2013-05-29 | depth 5-7 m
TCCTGATCTTTCTCGAGGGCACGCGGTTCACACTCGCCAAGCGCGATGCCCAGCAATCTCCCTACCAGAGGCTGCTGCGCCCGAAAGCCGGCGGCGTCGGCATGGTGCTGGAGGCACTCGAGGCGCAGCTCGACGCGATCGTCGACGTCACCATCACCTACGGCGGATCGCCGCCGGACTTCTGGGATTTCCTGTGCGGGCGCTGCCCGGCGGTGCGACTGCGCGCACGGACCGTGTCGCCACCGGAGGCCCAGGCGAACGCCGTGCGCCTTTGGGCCGATGCCCTGTGGCAGGACAAGGACGGCCGGCTATCCGCGTCGGCAAGTTGAGCGTTCGCTGCGCGAACGTTCCACGTCCCGTTCCTGGCGGGGCTTAAGCCCCAGCAAGGAGCACGGATGTCATACGGGTAAGAGAAATGCAGCCTGACTGCGAGCCTAAACCGCGGTCACGCAAACTGGCACGCTGAAAAGCTCCACGCGGGCCGGGAGGTCCGCGCACCGCGCATCAGGGGCCCACCGGCCTCGCGTTGAGGGCCCGTCGAAGTTCCACGATGTCGTTGTTGACCCGCGTGCGGTGGGCATCGATCGCCGCGATGGCTTCCTCGTTGTCGCGCACCCGCGACTCGAGCGCCGCCTTCAGGCTCGCCGAGGCCTGCACGGCCTGGTTGGCCTTGTCCACGAGGTCCTGCTGCGTCCGGAGCAGGCGCTGCATCTGCATGTCGAGCGCCGTGACGCGATCACCGATCTCCTGCTGGCCGCGGACCGTCGAATCCAACCGGGTCACGGTGCTCTTGATCGAGTTCAGTTCGGTCTGCGCCGCGCCGATTGACGACGTGAGCTTGGTGACATTCGCGCGGTTGGTCTCGATCCAGCCACGGTTGCGCTTGTTGGCGATGTCCCAGAGCTTGCGGATCTCCGAATCCCAGAACGCGATCCGTTCGCTGGTGTCGGCGTCGGACTCCGAGAGCGTCTCATCGGTCATCCGCAGCCGGTCCTCGAGGGCCTGGATGCGGGTGGTTGCCTGGTCGAGGATCCGCTGACTTCCGTCGAGCCGTTCCTGCTGGGTCAGGATGAACCAGGCCGCCGCGACGAGACCGATGATCAGCACGGCGAGAACGGCGTTCACGAGGACCGGCGCGCCACCACCGCGGGAACGCCCCCGCGATCGGCGTGGAGCGCGTCTGGCGTCGTCGGGATCGGCGGCGATCGTTCCGGTAGGCGTTTCCTGTGCCACTTCGTTCCCCGGTTCGGTTCGCGGCTGTTAGGAGGGCATGAGATTAGCTCGCGCGAATGGACGGCTCAAGCCGCATCCACCTCATTGCTCCATCCGTCTCATCCGCCGTTGCCAAGCTCGCGTGAAACCCGCGTGAAGCCCGCGTGAAAAGGGCACCGCGTCCCGCTCACGCGGTGTTCACGCCCTCGAGTCCACAGTGCCACTCAAGCGAACGAACGGAGTGCAAACGTGGAGACGATCATCAGGTGGTTCGACCGGGGCCACGGCATGGCCCGTCGGGACGACGGCAAGGACTGGTGGGGCATGGCGCCTTTCGTCGGCCTGCACCTCGGTTGCGTTGCCGTGCTCTGGGTCGGGTTCAGCACGCCAGCCCTTTGGGTCGCCGTCGCGTCCTATGTCCTGCGGACGTTCGCGATCAGCGCGTTCTTCCACCGTGGTTTCGCGCACCGCGCATTTCGCAGCGATCGGGTCACCCAGTTCGTGTTCGCGTTCGTGGCAACCACCGCGACCCAGCGCGGCCCGCTGTGGTGGGTCGCCCATCATCGTCGTCACCATGCCTACGCCGATACCAGCCGCGATCCGCACGCTGCCAAACGGGGCCTGTGGTGGTCGCACATGGGCTGGTTCCTGAGCCGATCGGCGTTCGACACGCGCATGGAGCACGTATCGGACCTGGCGCGCTATCCGGAGCTGCGGTGGCTGAACCGCTTCGACCTGCTGCCGCCGGTCCTCTTCGGGCTTGGCATGTTCGGCCTCGGCGAAGCGCTCGCCGCTGCCGACGTAGACACCAGCGGTTGGCAATTGCTGGTCTGGGGCTACCTGCTGCCGACGGTCGCCCTCCTCCACGCCACGTGTCTCGTCAACTCCATCGGCCACCGCTCTGGAGGGCGGTCGTTCGCGACCCGCGACGGCAGCCGCAACAACTGGTGGCTCGCGCTGTTGACCCTGGGCGAAGGCTGGCACAACAACCACCATCGATACGCAGGCTCCGCACGCCTTGGGCTGCGCTGGTGGCAGTTCGATCCGACCTACCTGGCGCTACGAGCCATGCACCTCCTCGGCCTCGTCCATGACCTCAGGACGGCGCGCTCGACGGCCAACCCGACCCCGACGTCATGCGCGTAGCCGTGATCGGCGGCGGCGTCTCGGGCATGGCAGCCGCCTACGCCTTGCATGCGTTTGCCGACACGACCCTGTTCGAGGCCAAACCTCGACTCGGCGGCCACACGGATACGCACAACGTGTTCACCGGCGACCGCAGTTGCGCCGTCGATACCGGGTTCATCGTCTTCAACCGCCCAAACTACCCTTTGTTCTCGGCTTGGCTGGACCGGCTCGGCGTGGCGACGCAACCGTCGGACATGTCCTTCGCCGTGCGCCGCCCGGACACAGGCCTCGAGTACGGCACCGACAGCCTGGGGGCTCTGTTCTGCCAACGCCGGAACGCTCGCAGCATGGGGTTCCTGTCCATGCTGAACGGGATACGGCGGTTTTACCGGCGCGCGCGACGGGTCGCAGACGACGATGCGCGCACGCTCGGCGAGTACATCGACGACGAGGCCTACCCGGCGCGCTTCGTGGACGATCACCTGCTGCCGCTGTGCTCGGCGCTGTGGTCGGCGCCAGTCGGCACGATACGGTCGTTGCCCGTGGCGCACGTCGTCAAGTTCATGGCCAACCATTGCCTCCTTGATTTGCGCAACCGCCCGGTTTGGCGGGTGGTTTCCGGTGGCTCGCACAGCTACGTCGATGCGTTCAGGCGCGACTTCCGTGGCCGGCTGCACCTCGGCCAAGGCGCGCGGCACATCGAGCGGCGCCCAGGATACGTGCGCGTGGTCACCGACCGTGGTAGCGCACGTTTCGACAAGGTCGTCATCGCGTGTCACGCCGACGACGCGCTCCGTCTGGTCGAGCCTTCCGAGGTCGAACGCGAGGTGCTCGGCGCGTTCGCCTACCAGGACAACGTCGCGGTGCTGCACTCCGACGAGTCGGCCATGCCGTGCAACCGACGCGCGTGGTCGAGCTGGAATGTCACGGCCCGCCATCGCGACAGCACAGCCGCGTGCCGCGTCACGTACTGGATGAACCGCCTGCAGCGGCTGCCCGGCGCCCGCCAGTTTTTCGTCTCGCTGAATCCGAGCACGCCGCCCCACCACCTATGGGTCGAGCGGCACTACCGGCACCCGGTGTTCACGACCGTGAGCCACAGGGCCCGGTCCCGCCGACGCGAGATCGACGGCCGCGACCGCATCTACTACTGCGGCGCGTACTGGGGTTGGGGATTCCACGAGGACGGATTCCTGAGCGGCGTCGAAGCCGCCCGCGCCATTCGGGAGCAGGCCAATGGTCGCTGAAGCCGACCGCAGCGAGGCTACGCGGCGGCAAGGAACATCGTTGGGCTTCCAGGAGCTCCATTGCCAAGGCTGGGTGACGCACCGCCGCACGCACCCGGTGGAGCACCAGTTCACCTACCGGGTTTGGATGGTGCTGGTCGACGTCGACGGGAGCAGGCAGCCACGGTCGGTCGCCACCCATTGGCCACGTTGGCTGGTGTCCTGGGACCGCGGTCACCTGCTCGGGCGCGGCGAGATCATGCGTGCCCTCCGCGATGCCGGCATCGACGCGCAACCCACGCGCATTTTCGCCCTCACGCAACCACGCTCGGCGGGTTTCTCCTTCAACCCCGTGAATTTCTACTTCTGCTTTGGCGAAGGCGTCTGCCAAGCCATATTGAGCGACGTCCGCAACACGCCGTGGAACGAGAAGCACTGCTACGTATTGGACGCTCGCGGCCAGCGTGGCGAGTACGCCTTCGAGCCGCATAAACGCCTGCACGTCTCGCCCTTCCTGCCCATGCAGGGCAACTACCGCTGGCGCGTTCTCCTGAGCGCGGAACGGATCGACGTGACCATGCACTTCGACCCCCATGGCCGACCGGCATTCATGGCCAAGCTGTCGCTGCGCACGGAGCCGCTCACCAGGCGCGCGGTGCTGCTCGCCTTGCTGCGCGCACCGGCGCAGAACCTCGCCACTCTGGTGCGCATCTATCGTCAGGCGGGCCGGTTATACTTGAAGGGGGCACCGTTTCATCCCCATCCGCGCGACGGGTGAGCTAGGACAACCCATGGCAACGCCACGACGCCTGTTGCATCGTGCGCTCGACGGCCTCGGAGACGGCGAGGTCACGCTGGCCGAAGGCGCCACCACAACCGTTCACGGTGACGGTCTCCCACGCGTCCGCATCGAAGTGCATCGTCCCGCCTTCTACCGCCGCGTGATCCTCGGCGGCGTCCTGGGCGCCGCCGAGAGCTACATCGACGGCGACTGGGACTGCGACGACCTCGTCGGGCTGGTCCGGCTCGTGGCGCACAGTCGGCACGCCCAGCAGGCCGTCGACGGCCAGCGCGGCCGCATCGCCTCGTGCATCGACCGATGGCAGCACCAACGCCGGCGCAATACGCGCCGCGGCAGCGCCAGCAACATCGCCGCGCACTACGACCTCGGCAACGAGTTTTTCCGGCTCTTCCTCGACGAGCGCATGATGTACTCGTGCGCGCTTTACGAGCATGCCACGGCATCCCTCGATGCCGCATCCACCGCCAAGCTCGACCTTCTGTGCCGGAAACTGCGTCTCGAACCCCACGACCACCTGCTGGAGATCGGCGGCGGCTGGGGTGGGCTCGCCGTCTTCGCCGCCAAACGCCATGGCTGCCGGGTGACCACGGCGACGCTGTCGCCCGCGCAACACGCCCACACCGTTTCCCTGGTCCGGGAGCAAGGTCTCGAGGATCGCGTCGAGGTGCTGCTGCGCGACTACCGGGATCTCGACGGGCAGTTCGACAAGCTCGTCTCCGTGGAGATGATCGAAGCCGTAGGCCATCGGTTCCTGCCCGACTACTTTCGCGCTTGCGCACGACTCCTGAAGCCGGACGGATTGATGGCATTGCAGGTGATCACGATCCGCGACCAGCGCTATCGACAAGCGTTGCGGCACGTCGACTTCATCAAGAAGTACATCTTTCCCGGCGGATTCATCCCGTGCATATCGGTCCTGGTCGAGAACGCAGCCCGGCAGTGCGACGCCGTGCTCGTCCATCTCGACGACCTCGGCGAGGACTATGCGCACACGCTCCGCGCCTGGCGAGAGCGGTTCGATGCCCAGGCGGAGGCCATCAAATCGCTCGGTTTCGACGAGCGATTCCGACGAATGTGGCGCTTCTACTTCTGCTACTGCGAGGGCGGATTCCTCGAGCGCGCCATCAGCGACGTGCAGATGCTGTTCGCCATGCCGGGCTACCGGGGTCCAGTCCGCTTGCCGGCGCCGGGACCGGCTCCGTGAGCGCCGGCGACATCGCCATCCGCTTGGCGGAAGCCGGTTGGATCCCCGACGTCGCCCTGCGGTTCGGCATTCGCCGGCTGATCCGCCAACGCCTGCGCGAGGAAACGCGCCATCCGCTGAGGCGCCGGGAGTTGCTGGCCGAACTGCGCAGCGGACCGATTTCCGTTGAGTCCGAGCGCGCCAACGAGCAGCACTACGAGGTGCCCGCGGCGTTCTTCGAGGCCGTTCTGGGCCCGCACATGAAGTACAGCGCCTGCTACTGGTCCGAGGACGTCGAGGACCTCGGAGCGGCGGAGCTAGCGATGCTGGAACTGGTTGCCGAGCGGGCGCGCCTGGCAGACGGCCTACAGATTCTCGATCTCGGCTGCGGGTGGGGCTCGTTCTCCCTTTGGGCCGCCCAACGTCATCCGTCGAGCCACATCACGGCGGTCTCCAACTCGGCAAGCCAAAAGGCCTACATCGATCGGCGCGCTTCCGAACTTGGCATCGAGAACTTGACGACCCGCACCGCGGACGTCAACGACTTCAAGCCCGGAGCGGTCTTCGACCGTGTCATATCCGTGGAATTGTTCGAGCACCTGCGCAACTACGAGTCGCTGCTGGAGCGCATCAACACCTGGCTCACACCGGACGGCCATCTGTTCGTGCACGTGTTCTGCCATCACAAGCTGATGTACCGGTTCGACGACGACGGGCCTGGCAATTGGATGGGCCGGGAGTTCTTTGCCGGCGGCATCATGCCGGCGGCCGACACCCTTCCCGAATTCCAGGACGATCTGCGCCTCGAACGACTGTGGCACCTGAACGGCCGCCATTACCGCAACACGGCACGCGCCTGGCTCGACAACCTGGACCGGAACCGCGCGCTCGCGGCGGAGGCCCTTGCGGTGCCGGCGGGTGACCTTCGTCGTAGCGAAGTCGACCGCCGGGTGCAGCGATGGCGGATGTTCCTCATGGCCTGCGAGGAACTGTTCGGATTCAGCAATTGCACGGAGTGGGAGGTCTGCCACTACCTGTTCACGCCGCGCGTCGAACCGCGCGGCGACGGCGACCCCGTGTGACCGCACCCGGGCTACGTGCGCGGCTCGGACGCCTATTCGTCGCGCAGGTCGCGATCATTGGCATTGCCACCGTCGTCGGGATCTACCTCACCGAGTTGGTCGTCGAGGACATGCTCACCCGACGTGCACTGACCCTCGAGGCCGAGCATTATTGGCGCCTCGCCGAGGACAATCCCGACCTCGCGCTACCGCACACCGCGAACATGCGCGGCTACCTCGCAGGCCGCGGGGATCCATTGCCGCAGGGGTTCGAGGATCTCGGCTCCGGATTCGGTCGCATCGAAATCGACGGCAGCGACCGCCTTGTGCACATCTCCGATCAGGGCGACCAGCGCCTCTACCTGGAGTTCGATGAAGCCGGCGTATCCGACCTTGCCTTCTACTTCGGCCTGCTGCCCCTGTCGATCGTCCTGTTGCTGATGTACCTGCTGCTGTTCGTCGCGTATCGCTGGTCGCAACGGGCCCTTTCGCCCATCGTGCGCCTCGCCCGCCAGTTGCAGACCCTCGACTTCGAGGCCAGCGGCCACGTCGCACTCGAGCTCGGCGCCTTGCGCCGCTCCACCAACGCCGAGGTCGCAACCATGGTGGATGCCCTCGACCAACTCGCGGCGCGCATCAACGCCGCCATTGATCGCGAGCGGGTGTTCACCCGCGACGCCGGTCACGAACTGCGCACGCCCGTCGCCGTGTTCAAGGGGTCGTTGGACTTGCTCGAAACGGCCCCCGAGTCCCATTGGCGCGAGCGCGACCGACAGGCGCTCAAGCGGATGCGGCGGACGGTCGAGGACATGGAGACCTTGCTGGAAACACTGCTTTTGCTTGCTCGCGGCGAAGCGGGCGCGTCAGTCACGGACGAGACGTCGGTCAACGAGGTCGTGGCGGTGCAGATCGACGAACTGCGCGCCCTGGCCGACGAGAAATCCAACACCGTGACATTGCACGAGGCGACCGAGTTGCGTATCCGCGCGCCGGTGAAGGTTGTCCAGATCGTGATCGGAAACCTTCTCCGCAATGCGCTGACCTACACCGCCAACGGCACCGTCGACGTCACGGTCGCGGCGAATGCCGTCAAGGTCGCGGACACCGGACCGGGCATGTCCCGACCGGACCTCGCCAACGCTTTCGAGCCGTTCTACCGGGCCGACACGAGCCGCGGCACCAGCCGCGGACACGGCCTCGGGTTGTCGATCGTCCGCCGGCTCAGCCAGCAGTTCGGCTGGCAATTGGCCGCCAACAGCCGGCTTGGCGAGGGAACGACCATGGAAGTCCACTTCGGTTGACGGGACATCCTCATCCGCATTCGGTGGCGGAGCGAGGCGCCTAGCCGATCCCGTGGCGCTCGCTCGGCCGTTGTCGAATGCAATAGCCAGCGCCGCTAACCGTGTGGATCATGGCGTATGCGAACGGTCGATCGACGGCGCGGCGCAGGTTGTAGAGATGGCTGCGCAAGGCATCGCTGTCGGGTGGGCTGTCGCCCCAGAGCTCGTGTTCGAGCTCCCGACGCGACACGACCTTCGGATACTCGCGCGCGAGGACACCGAGAATGGTGAAAGCCGTGCGCGACAAGGCGATCGCCTGATTGGTACGCCTGACTTGTCGCGTGTCCAGGTCCACGACGAGGTCGCCTATCTCGAACCGCGATGCAAGGCCACGGTCACGCCGGGCCAACGCTTCGACGCGCGCGACGAGTTCGGGCATGTCGAAAGGCTTGACGAGGTAGTCGTCCGCGCCCGTCTCGAACCCGGCGAGCTTGTCCTCCAACCGGTCACGCGCCGTCAGCATGATGATCGGCGTGCCGAGCTTCGCGTCACGCCGCAGGCGCTCACAGACCTCGAGGCCGTCCGGGCCCGGGAGCATGATGTCGAGCACGATGACTTCGTAGTCGTTCGTCAAGGCCAAGTGCAGCGCCACGAGCCCGTCCGGGGCATAGTCCACGAGATGACCGTGGGACTCCAGGAACGCGCCCGTGGTCTCGGCAAGCTCCCGGTGGTCCTCGACCAGCAAAATGCGCAGTGCTTCCCTGGCGCTCGGCATCAACATGGCGCTAGTGTACCGGCACACTAGTGTAGGCTCCGGTCACGCAGTGGCCATGGACTTTCCGATGAGCCAGGAATCCGGCCCGCGAGACTTGGCGGGCGGAGTTGCCGCGTTGGGCGCCGCTGGCGCCATCGCGGGCGGAATCGTCATCGCCGTCGCCGGCAGCGTCGAGAGCGTCGCGCTCGCCGGAATCCCGATCTTCGGCCTGTGCGTGGCAGGTGCTTTCGCGGCTCAATGGATCGCTTTCGTCCCCGCCATCCTCCTCAAGACCGAACGCCACTTCGACCTGGTCGGAAGCGCGACGTTCATTGGGGCGATCGGCTTCGCCCTTGTTGCCCAAGGCGCGTTCGATGCGCGCTCGCTCCTGATCACCGCCATGGTTGTGATCTGGGCGGCACGGCTTGGCACGTTCCTCTTTCGGCGCATCCGGCGTGACGGCTTCGACCGCCGCTTCGCGCGCCTGAAGACGGCCGCGGTCCCGTTTCTCATGACCTGGACGCTGCAGGGCTTGTGGATCTCGGCCACCTTGTCCTGTGCGCTGGCGGCGGTTACGGCTTCGCGCATGGCGCCGCTCGACTGGACGACCGCCATCGGTAGCGCGATTTGGGGCTTCGGACTCGCCGTCGAAGTCGCCGCCGACCACCAGAAGCGGCGCTTCCGCGCCGCGCCCGACAACGCCGAGCGGTTCATCGACACCGGGCTGTGGGCCTATTGCCGCCACCCCAACTACCTCGGCGAGATCCTGCTGTGGACCGGCATCGCCATCGTCGCGCTGCCGGCACTTCACGGCCTCAGTCATGTGACCCTGGTCTCGCCGGTATTCGTCTGGGCACTGCTCGCGCGGATCAGCGGCATCCCCATGTTGGAGGCGCGGGCGGATCGCAAGTGGGGCAGCGAAGCCGCGTACCAAGCCTACAAGGCACGGACCCCTGCCCTACTGCCAAGCGTCAGGCGTCTCGGCCGTCGCCGGGGCTCCGCTTGACCTGGCGGCAACACGCGAGGGCCACGCTTTGCACGAGCGCGATCGGCTTGGGCTTGACGTTGTTCTCCTTGCCGCTTGTCATCCTCGCGTGCGCCAAGCTTGCGGCGCCCCATGCGCGCATCCTGACGATGGCGATGCACGGCATCTATCGGCGTGCGGTGGCATTCGACGACTGGTGCCTGATGCACATCGCCGGCGTGCGCTGGGAACCGCCCGAACTCCACCTGGACCCCCGGCAAACGTGCCTGGTGATCTGCAACCACCGTTCGTGGTGCGACGTCCTCGTCGTGCAGAGCCTGATTGCCAAAAAAGGGCCGGTGATCACGTTCCTCACCAAGCGCGAACTGGCCTTCGTCCCGGTGTTCGGAGTCATCGTCTGGGCCTTTCACTTTCCGTTGCTGAAGCGTCGCGCCCGTGGCACGCAGTCCGAAGCCGCGCGCCGGGAGTCGGACCGCCAGAGGATCCTGGCCGCGTGCGCCGCCGTTCGCCAAGCACCGGCGGCCATCCTCACCTTTGCCGAAGGCACGCGGTTTACCCCCGCCAAGCGCAAACGTATGCACAGCCCGTACAGACATCTGCTGCCGCCGAGACCCGGCGGCTTCACCGCAATCTACGACAGCCTCGCCGGGACCAACGCCATCATCGTGGATCTGACCCTCGACTACGCCGACGAGGTGACATTCTGGCAATTCCTAGCCGGTGCAGCCAGCGTATCGGCGACGGCGACGGTTTGGGACTGGGCGGAGTTGGCCGACTGCGACCGCGCCGCGTGGCTAACGCAGCGTTGGCAAATCAAGGACCGTCAATTGGCCCGGGGGGCGGCGGAGCCCGCGTAGCGCGAGCCCCGCCACTTGCCGGCTAGAGGCCAGCGGCCACGATGGCCATGACCACGGTCAGCACGAGGCTCGAGACGATGACGCCCCGAACCGTGGTCAGCACCATCGTCTTGCCCCAAAGCGCGTTGGCCTCGATGGCCGCGATGATGATGAGGCCGACAATGAGGCCGGTCGTCGACATGGGCGTGCCCTGCAGTCCCTCGCCGTGCATATGCGCCACCATGAAGTACAGCATCGGCGCCGAGAAGAAGGTGTTGGTGCGCGAGGCCAAC
>LXNJ01002238.1_pt1 | contig 10758 bp, 5 predicted proteins | sample 809081 | NCBI WGS metagenome assembly LXNJ01 (sample SAMN04870510, study PRJNA318959) | sponge metagenome | biome: sponge; feature: marine sponge reef; material: water | host: Petrosia ficiformis | place: Greece: Milos, Mediterranean Sea | collected 2013-05-29 | depth 5-7 m
GCGACCTTAAGACGCCCTCAAATGTCAGAGCGCGCCTACCGTTCGAAAAACCAATAGCGGACGCCCGAGCTTGGCCGGACGTCGGTGATGCCATCAATGGAGGCGCGATGCAGCATGGCGGCGCATTGTGCGCGCCCGTTCACCGCTCGTCAACGCCAAATGCTAGCGGGGCTCCGCCCCAGCAAGAACCTGCCAAGTTCCGACGGCCAGAGAATGCAACCTGACTGCGAGGCTAAACCGCGGTCACGCAAACTAGCGGGGTGGGCTAGGGCGGTTTACGGGCGAGGCCTAGAACTCCACCAGCCGCGTTATGGCGGTGAAGTAGATGGCCGTGCGGATGGGCCGACCGTCAAGGGCACCGAGTGCCTGTGCGTAGCGCCGAAGTTGCGGTCGGTGACGCTGCATTTGCGCCGCAACGTCGTCGCCTGGGAGCACCGTCGACTTGTAGTCGACGATCCAGCGCGTTTCGTCCTCGACGAAGGTGCGGTCCACGACAACGTGCACCAGTTCGCCGTCGACCACGGACGTGAACGGGGCTTCGCGGCCATCCTCCTCGTGTTGCGTCAGCAGCCAACGGCCCGTCGCGTCGCCCACGACGGCGAGGACCTGAGAGCGCAGTTGGGTGGCCACCCAACTGCGCTCGGCGTGGGATAGGCCGGTGCGTCGGAGCCATCGCTCCCAGACCGGCTGGCGCGGCGTGACGTCGTAGTCACCCGGACAGCCGCGGTCGGCGATCAGTTTCAGTTCGCGGTGCACTAGGTCGCCCAACACGACGTCGCGATGGTCGTCGAGTGGTGACGTGGTGGCCCGGGTGCCCGGGTAGGCGACCTGGGCGACGGCCGGCAGCTCGACGGGCGGTGCCCACTGGTAGTCGTCCGGCAGGCGGGACAGGGTTCGCATAGGCCGCTCCCCGTCCGGTACCACGTCGCCCTTGAACTGGATGCCGTCGTACGCGATGTCCCAAAGCAATTCGAGCATCGAGTCCTTCGCCGGGCGAGCGGTCTGCTCGGCCGATTCCGCCGCCCCGACGAGGGTCAGCGAGCGGGCCGCCCGCGTGGCGGCAACATAGAACAGCCGTTTGAGTTCGTTCTCATCCTGCGCCTTCTCCTCGGCCTCGAGCCAGTCGTAGAGGGAGTGCTGGCCGCGATGCGTTCGTGGTGCAATGAGCACGTCGTCGCCTTCGGGCCGCCACAGGAGCAACGGGCTTGGCCCTCGTGCCGGCACGTGCTCGAGGCCCGGAACGATGACGTGGTCGAACTCCAGGCCCTTGGCCTTGTGGATCGTCATCACGTCGAGTTCAGCCGAGTCGTCGACAGTGGTTGCGTAGAGCCGCGCGAGTTGGCGACGCAAGTCACCAGGTCGCCGCGCCAGCGCAGGTCGGGCGTCAAGCAACTCGAAGAACTGTTCCGCGTTGGCGAGACTCTGGCCGCCGGAAACCGTGTCCCTGTACGCGTCGGCGCCGCCGAGTCGAAGCCAAATGTGTTCCACGCGAGCGCGTGGTTGCGCGGAACGCCGATCCTGGGCAAGCACGTGGCCAAGCCGCTGCCAGCGTGCGCGACCCGTGTCCGACAGTCCCGCGCCGTCGCTCGACACCGCGGACTGGGCAACGCGTTCCAGGTCGGGAAGTTCGAGCCCCACCAGGGGCGAGCGCAACAGCGCAAGCCACGACAGGCGCGCGCCGTGCTGCGAGTCGTCCGGCACGAACAGTACTTCGGTGAGAGTCGCGAGATCGCGCACGACCGGTTCATCCACCAGGGGTTCGATGTCGGTGCCGCGCCAGGCGATGCCGCGGCGCCGCCAGACCGGCAGCACCTCGTCGAGGACGGCGCGAGCCCGGACGAGCACGGCGATGGAAGCCCCGGGGTCGTTGGCGAGCAAGGCCTGGACGCGGTCGGCGATGACCTCGCCCTGGGCTCGACCCTGCGTCTCGACGTCGCCGATGCAGACCTCGATGCACACGCCCGCGACTGGCCGGTCGGGTGCCGGATCCAAGCCCGGCACGGCCTCGTGGAAGGCGACGGCACCGTGTATTGGATCCGTCTGCTCGCCGAACAGGTGGGCGAACACGGCATTGCACCAGCCGATCAGGCGTTCGTCGGACCGGAAGTTGCTGGTGAGGCGCAAGCTTCGCAGCGGCCAATGCTCGAAGCCTTGGGCGGCCGTGGTGAGGAATTGACGCAAGTTGGCGTCGCGAAACCGGTAGATCGACTGCATGGGGTCGCCGACCGCGAAGAACGTGTTGCCGCTGCCGAGTTCCCAGCCGTCGACCAAAGCCGCGAGCAGTCGATGCTGGCTGAGCGAGGTGTCTTGGAACTCGTCGACCAGGACGTGACGGATGCGGTAGTCGAGGGCCTGGGCGAGTTCGGTGGGCAGGTCGCCGAGAACCAGCGCCCTGTTGGCGGCGAGCGCAAGTTCGGTGAAGTCCATGGCCTCATGCGCGGCGAAGGACTCGTTGAGGTCCGCGACCGCGAGAGCGAGCGCCGTGGCGATCGCTTTCAGCGGCGCGCGGGCCGAAGGATCGATCGGCCATTCCGGCAGCCGACGCGCCATCGCCAGCCGCGGGGCAAGTCCGGCAGCGGCGATCTGGCCGACCGTTTCGAGAGCCATGCGCTTCTCGGCGGCATGGTGCCGCTCGAATCCCTCGCGGCGGGTGAACCTGCGGCGAGGGGAACCCGTGGCGGTCAGCAGCGTGGCGGCCGCCAGGGACCAGCTTTGCGGATCCTCCCAGCCGTGCCAGGTTGCGCCCAAGGCGCTCGCGGCGTGGCGACAGGTGGCCTCCATGGCAGCGCGCAGATCGTCGTCAAAGGCGGCGTACAGGTTGTCCGCAACGGCCGCACGCAATCGTTGGATGCCGCTGTCGATCCTTCGCGCGATCCCGTCTGGATCGCGCGCCGTTTCCCGGACTGCGTCGATCCATTGGTCGCGCTTGGCGAGCGCAGCGGCGAGGAACGTCCTGGCACGCTGGGCGTCGTTGTCGAGCAGGGCGACGAAATCGGCCACGTCTGCCGCCAAGGGGTCGCTTCCGGCCATGCGGTCGAGCAGTCGCTGTGCGGCGTCCTCGTAGAGCGAGGCGGGATCCTCGACAGGCATGCCGGCGACGAATTCGGAAGCGACCGGTTGCCGCCGCGCCAACATGAACGCGAAGCTGTCGATCGTCTGGATCTTCAGGCGGTCGGGCCTGTCTTGGAGGTCCCAATGACGCTCCAGGTCGCGTTGGCGGATCGCGCTGGCCACGGCGCTGTCACCAGCGAGTTCGGCCAGAACGCGCTCGCGCATCTCGGTCGCGGCCTTGTTGGTGAAGGTGATCGCGAGAATCTCCTCGGGACGCGCCACGCGCGCAAGCAGGTTCAGGTAGCGGGCCACGAGCAGGCGGGTCTTGCCGGATCCCGCCGGTGCTTCCAGCACCACGGAATGGGCCGGGTCGACCGCGTGCTGGCGTGCCCGCGCGTCCGATGCCCGGGGAGACGAGGCGTTCACGCGAAGACCCGGCATAGCGCATGCAGGTGACAACGTCGACACACGGTGGGCCGCAACGGATCGACAGCGGCGTCCCCGGCGCGGAACTGCTCTGCCAATCCGGTCAGCGTGTCGCGCCATTGGCCGAGCAAGTCTTCGAATGACTGAGCGTCGAAATCCTCCGCCGTGGCGAACCGCCCGGCCACGGCGGTTGGGTCTGCGACACCGTTGAGACGGCACTCCTGGGGCCGCACGCGCGCGAATGCCACACCTTGGACGGGCGTCTTGGCCGCCACCGCGTACAAGGGCAGTTGCGGATCTTCGGGCCGCGGTCCGCGCCAGTGGTTGATGCTCACTGGCCCCGTTTTGAAGTCAATCAACACCTTGCCGCCCGTGGTCTGCGCACCGTCCGCCGGATCGGAAAGCACGTGGTCGAGTCGATCGATGCGAAGGACGAGTTTCAGGCCACCGATATCGACGTCCGCAGCCTGTTCGACGGACGTCACGACGAACGGCGGGCGCCGGGCTTCCGTCGCCAGCCATTCGAGGACGAGGGCCGTCAGTCTCGCGCACTCCCGTTGCCGATAGGCGCGCGGCCAGTCCCCGCTTGGCAGGGCGGCCTCGACCACGGCGGCGACCTCCGTTTCTCCGACTTCGATGAGATTCTCGCGCGCGGGATGGCGACGGCAGAGTTCGGCGACCACGCGATGCACCAGGGCGCCGCGTTCGCTCTCCGTGGGAAACCGATCCCGGACCGCGCTATCGCGCAGGCCGACGCGGTGCCGGGCCCATGCTCGGAACGGGCACAGCGACTGGTCCTGGAGCACGGCGGCGCCGCCGGGTTGCGTCTCGCCGCGGGCGTGCTGCAGGGGTGGCGCGGCGGCGTCGACGTAGTCCACGAGTTCGATGCCGCGCCCTTTCGCCCAGGGATGGCCGTAGGCGGCAAGCCCCGGTTGGCTCAGGACGTCGGAGACCGCTACCGGCTTGAAGTCGCGAACCAGCTTCGACGGGAGTTGTGCGCTGCCTCTGTCCGATTGGGCGGCGACGCTCGCGATCACGTGGCGAGCGGCGTGTTGCCAATGGGTGGTCATGCGCTCGGCCCGAGCGCCTTCCTGGTCCAGCGACAGGCCGGGAATGCCGGCTGCGCGTTGCACACCGAGCGGCAGCCAGGGATTGGGCTCTGGTACGGCCGGCCAGCCGCCCTGGTGCATGCCCGCCAGCCAAAGGTGGTCGAACGTGAGGCCGACGGACTCGGCACGGCCCAGCACCTGGATCGGCGCGTGACCGGTAGCCGGCGGTGCGTACAACCGGGTGTTGGCGAGCCGCCGCAAGGCCGCCACGGCCCCGGTCCAGGTCGAAATCGCCCCGACCTCGACACCGAGTTCGAAATCACGGAGACAGGCGTTGAATTCCCGGGCGGCCAAGGTCTCGCGGCTGGCAAGCCCCCGTGCCGGCCAGCCGACGGCGTCCAGGATTCCGCGCACACCCTCTGCCCAGGTACGGTTCGTTGTCGCGGATGCGACCTTCGCGTGCAACCGGCGTAGAGGCGGGAACTGCGCAAGGTCTTCGAGGCGGGCCCGGCGTGGCAAGCGACTCGGCAGCGGAACCTCGAGGAACGGCGACGTGCCGAGCGCGGTCAGGGCGCTGTGGTCGAGACCGTCCGCAGTGAATGCCAGGAGTTCGAGGGCGTCGCGGCAGATCGGTTCCTGGCCGAGTGCAAGACCGCCGCTCACGTTGATGTAGGCTTCGGGCACCGGGACATCAGGCCACGCGGCATGGAAGCGTCGTTGGATGGCCGGGAATGCACGACCGAGACCGGCGACCACGACGCCAACCCGGCTATCCGGGTCTTCGGCGAGTCGTTCGCGCGCCCACAACGCGGCGAGGGCGAGTTCTTCCGCCGCGGCGTCTCCGCTCCGCGAATCGTCTGGGCGCGGGCTGACGGTCGCGACGAGCTTCAACGACGTTGCCGCGACGCCCGGTTCCATCGCGAGAGTCGGTATTCGGGAAGCCGCGAGGAAACGCCTGATCGCCGCGGGAGCGCGAGGGGCGTGCCCCTCCCATGAAAGAGCGGGCTCGTCGAAGCCTACCGCTGCGGCGACCGGTGGCCGCCAACCCGACGGGCCGTCAATGAGGCGCACCAACCGATCGGGAAGCTGGGCGCTGGTGATCCAGCCCTCGGCGGCGAGCAGATCTTCCAGCGCGCGCGCCCAGCGTGCAAAGGCACGGCCGTTCTCGGTGTCGCCGAGGCGCGGGTCCACGCTCGGCACGCCGTAGAGGTTGGCGATCCGCCAGGCGTCGGCGAACGTGTCTATGTGGCGCAGCCACGCGGGGTCGGGCACGGCGCGTGCGAGCGCGAATGGCAGGATCCGCTCCGACAGCAGCATGGCGTCGGCACCCGGTATCGCGGCGTCCTGGCATTCGCGGTAGCAGCGCTCGACGAACGCATCGAGCGCGAGGGCGTCCGGCGTCGGCCAGGTGCTACGTTCTCGGCGCCGGTCGCAGTCGATTGCGTAGATCAGTTCCCGCGCCAGGCGGCGGTTGGGGGTGACGACCGCGCCGCGTCGAACGGCATCGTCGAGGCCGACTGCGTCGTCCAGGCGAACGAGCGGGGCGCGGCCGCTGGTTGCACCCCGCTCGCCCACCCGCGTCACGCGGTTTGCAGGTTGACCAGGTCGCTGCCTGCGCCGTCTTCGTCGCGTCCCGGCGCGTCCGCGCGCGCTTTCGCCAGCGCCCGCCTGGGGTCGAGCGCGTCGCGCACCGCCTCGCCGACGAAGATCAAGAGCGTCAGCAGCAGCGCGAGCGTCACGAAAACCGAAATGCCGAGCCACGGTGCATGCAGGTTGGCCTTCGCCGACGACAACAGGCGACCGAACGACGGCGCGTCGAGCGGCAGTCCGAAACCGAGAAAGTCGAGCGCCGTCAGCGACGTGATCGACCCGTTCAGGATGAACGGCAAGTAGGTCAATGTCGCGACCATGGCGTTCGGCAGCACGTGCCGACGCAAGATCGTGAGATCGGAGACCCCGAGCCCTTGCGCTGCGCGCACGAACTCGAAGTTGCGGGCACGCAGGAACTCGGCGCGGACGACGCCCACCAGCGCCATCCAACTGAACAAGGCGAGGATGATCAGCAGCCAGTAGACGTTGGGCTCGACGATGCTCGCCAGGATGATGAGCACGAACAGGATCGGCAGTCCGGTCTGGATCTCCACGAGACGTTGGCCGATGAGGTCCATCAGTCCACCGAAGTAACCCTGCAAGGCACCCACCGTGACGCCGATCGCCGAGGTGATCACCGTCATGCCGATGCCGAACAACACGGACAGCCGGAAGGCGTAGAGCAGCTTGGCGAGGACGTCTGTTCCGAGTCCGTCCGTGCCCAGGATGTGCTTGCCGTCGGGGGCTGACGGCGTCACGGTGTAGGTGTAGTCGATGGTGTCGTGGGCGAAACGCAAGGGCGGCCACACTGCCCAGCCGTCGGCTTCGATGAGCGCCGCCACGTACGGGTCGCGATACTCCGCTTCCGTCTCCAGCACACCGCCGAGCGCGGTTTCCGGATACGAGAACACCGTGGGGAAGTGGAGTTCGCCCCCGTAGGAGAACATGATCGGCTTGTCGTTGGCGATGAACTCCGCCCCTAGGGACAGGACGAACAGGGCGCTGAAGATCCAGAAGGAGTAGTAGCCGCGGCGGTTCGCTCGGAACAGCTCGATCCGGCGCCGGTTGACGGGGCTCAGGCGCACGGTCTAGCGGGCCTCGAAATCGATGCGAGGATCGACGAAGGTGTAGATGACGTCGCCCACCAGTTGCATGAATAGACCAATGAGGGTGAAACAGAACAGGGTGCCGAAGAAGATCGGGTAGTCGCGCTTGACGACGGCCTCGTAGCCTAGCCGGCCGATGCCGTCGAGGGAGAAGATGACCTCGATCAGCAGCGCGGCGGTGAACAGCAGGCTCACGAACGCCGCCGGGAATCCCGCGATCACGATCAGCATCGCGTTGCGGAAAACATGCCCGAAGAGCACCCGGGGCTCGGTCAGGCCCTTGGCGCGGGCGGTCAGCACGAACTGCTTGTTGATCTCCTCGAGGAAGCTGTTCTTGGTCAGCATGGTGAGCGTGGCGAAACCGCCGATCGTCATCGCCGTCAGCGGCAGCGCCAGATGCCAGAAGTAGTCCCCGAGCTTGCCGAGGAAGGACAGTTCCGCGAAGTTGTCGGACACGAGGCCCCGCATCGGGAACCAGTCGAGATACGAGCCCCCGGCGAAGAACACGATCAGCAGCACGGCAAAGAGGAATCCCGGGATGGCGTAGGCGGTGAAAACCACGGCGCTGGTCCACACATCGAAGCGCTCGCCGTCGCGCACGGCCTTGGCGACGCCGAGCGGGATCGAGATGCTGTAGATCATGAGCAGGGTCCACAGTCCGACGGAGACGGACACCGGCAACGCTTCCACGACCAGCGCCATCACCGGTCGGTCTTGGAAGTAGCTGTGACCGAAGTCGAGCCGGACATAGTTCCAGATCATCCGCACGAACCGCTCGGGTGCCGGCTTGTCGAAGCCGAACTCCTTCTCGAGCCGCGCCACGAACTCCGGGTCGAGGCCCTCGTTGCCCGTGTACCCGGTTTGCGTCGCCGGCCCCATGCTGGCCGACGACACGGATGCCGTGGTCGACATGCCGCCGAGCCCGGAAGCGGCGACGATTGCCTGCTCGACCGGGCCGCCGGGCGCGAACTGCACGATGACGAAATTGATCACCATGATCCCGAACAAGGTCGGGACGATGAGCAGCACCCGGCGCAGCAGGTAGCGGGCCATCAGTCCACCTGGCCCCGGAAGCGTGCGACCTCGGCAGCCCGTTCCTCGTCGTACCACCAGGTGTCCCAGAACACCTCGCGCTTCAAAGGATCGACGTCGGGGCGGCCGAAGCGGTCCCAGAACACGGCACCGATCTGCGTCTTCGTCATGCCGGGGATGTAGTAGAAGTTCCACAGCAGAACCCGGTCGAGGGCACGGATCGCCGCGACGTAGTCGTCGTAGGTTGTCGCCGCCGTCATGGCGTCGATCAGGTGGTCGACCGCGGGGTCGCGCATATTCGGCCAGTTGGAGCTGTAGTCCTGGTCGGCCATGACGCTTGCGAAGCTCTGGAAGATCAGGAGGGTCGGCGTATAGCTCGGGCGGAACCAAAGGGCGCCGGCGTCGTAGTCGCCGGAACGCGACCGGTACAGCCAGTTCGAGATCTCCGGTGCCTTGATCGATGACGTGATGCCGAGCCTGGTCAGGTTTCGCGTGAACGGAATGAACGAGTTGCCGAGCGCGGGCGAGACGGCGATGAATCGGACGTGGAACGGTTCGCCCGTTTCGCCATGGACGAGCCGGTTGTCGCGAACCACCCAACCCGCCTCCTTGAGCAGCGCCGCGGCCCGGACCAGGTTGTCGCGATGCCACCCCGTGCCGCCGTTGGGAGGAGGTCGATAGGGCTCGGTGAAGACTCGCGGTGGAACCAGGTCGCGCACGGGCTCGAGGTACTCGAGTTCGCGTTCCCCAGGCAACCCGGTGGCTGCCAACTCCGAGCCGTGGAAGAAGCTCGTGGCGAGGCCGAAGAAGCTGTAGTTCCTCCGGTTCAGCCACTCGAAGTCGTAGAGCAGCCAGAGCGCCTCGCGCACGCGGATGTCCTGGAAGCGGGGCTGGTCCAGGTTCCAGAAAACCGGCCACCAGAGCCCCCATGGCTGCTTCACCGGAAGCCACTCGCGCTTGAATACGCCTGCGCGCAAAGGCGGGAAGTCGTAGTCGTTCTCCCAGTATGACGGTACGTTCTCGACGTGGAAGTCGATCACGTCGCCTTTCACGGCCTCCGTTTTCACGCGATCGTCGCTGAAGTAGTCGAACTTCATGATGTCGAAGTTGAACCGGCCGCGCATGACGGGCAGGTCCCGGCCCCAGTAGTCGGCGACACGCTCCCAGCGGATCCAGCGCCCGACGCGGAAGTCCTTGATGCGATAGGGTCCGGAACCGAGCGGCGGTTCGACCGTCGTCTTGGTGATGTCGCGCGACTCCCAGTAGTGCTTGGGGAGGATCGGGACCTGGCCGACGCGGATGGGGAGCAGCGCATCACCGTGGGCTTCGGGCGCGATGTGGAAGAGAATCTCCCGCGGGCTCAGGATCTCGACCGCCGTGATGGGCTTGAGCGGCGTGCTGATGGTCGACGTCGCGTCGTCCCGGTAGGTCCGGTACGTGTAGGCAACGTCCTCGATGGTGACCGGCATGCCATCGTGCCAGCGGGCGCCGTCGCGGAGCTTGAAGGCGATCCAGGCGCCGTCCGGCGCCACGGCTACCCCTTCGGCAAGGCGGCCGTACCAGGCGGACGGTTCATCGGCCGCTTCCACCAGCAAGGAGTCGTATAGGAAGTTCGCGTGTGGCGCGGATGTGCTCAGGCCCGCGACAACCTGGGCCGCGCGCAGGGCGGCCGGGTTGAAGGAATCCCAGCTTCCGGTGCCGTGGCGCCGCAGCGTGCCACCCTTGGGGGCGTCCGGGTTGACGTAGTCGAAGTGCTCGAAATCCGCGGGATACTTGGGCTCCGCTAGGAATGCGTAGCCGTGCCGGTAGTCGATTCCGCTCTCACCCTCGACCGGTCCGTTGGCGAGCGCAGCCGGAAACCCCAACAGGAAAGTCCCTATGAAGATCGCGGCGTTGTGCCACCGCCCGAGAATCCGGGGCTTGGTACTTGGTCGCGGCGGCAGGGCGCGCTTGGCGCGCCCGCCGCGCGAGCCAAGGCCGTCTACATGTCCCAACGGGCCCGCAGGTAGTGGAATCCGCCGTTGAAGCCGAAGGGCGAGGTCTCGGGATATATGAGACCGGCGACTTCACCGTGCGGGTTTTCAGACGGGTAGTTGTTGGTAAGGTTCTGGACGCCCAGGAGCAGCATCAGCGACGGCGTCGCCTGGACCGACACTTCGGCGTCGAATACCCAGTCTGTTGCGGGGTAGAACGAGAGGCTGCCGGCGTTGGTCGGGGCGTCGTAGTACTCGCCGTAGTAGCGTGACCGGGCCATCAGGCGCCAGTCGCCAGTCAAGTGCGTCCACGTTATGACGTAGCGGGAGTCCGGACGACCCTGTTCGATCTGCAGGCGTCGGTTCTCGCTGGTGTACTGGGTACTGTACTTGGTCAGTTCGACGTCGGACCAGTTGCCGACGAACGTGATGTTCGACGAACCGCCGGCGAGGTCGAACGGCCAAGTGGCGACCACGTCGATCCCGGAGGTCTGCACGGACTGCTGGTTCGACAGGTAGCGCACCGCGGCG
>LXNJ01002239.1_pt1 | contig 10757 bp, 7 predicted proteins | sample 809081 | NCBI WGS metagenome assembly LXNJ01 (sample SAMN04870510, study PRJNA318959) | sponge metagenome | biome: sponge; feature: marine sponge reef; material: water | host: Petrosia ficiformis | place: Greece: Milos, Mediterranean Sea | collected 2013-05-29 | depth 5-7 m
CGACTGGCGCCCGCCGCTGCTGGACAGGCGGGCGCTGGAGCGGCGAGGCTCGTAGTAGACGATCCAATCGCCCAGCGCGGCCCGTGCCGCGTTCAGATAGGTGCGCGGGAAGTGGTATCGCTCCTCGGGGAGGTCGTCGTAGGACGGATCGACCTTCGTGGTCAGGACGGCTTTGGGCATGGCCGGTTCAGGTTGGGCCCCACGGGGCAGGGAACCCCGGCTCCACCGGGCCGATGAGGTCGTTTGCAATGTCCGTCTCGACCGGGTTCCGACAGATCCATACCCGGCACTTGGGAGAGTCGGTGCCGGGGCCTGGTCGAAACACGAAGATAGCCAGCGCGCCGGTGTTCTCGGGATCCCGCAGCGGGGACGAGGTGCCGAGATTGGTGATGCGTATCTCGGGGCGTGGGGCGCCGAAGAGGCCGTTGCCGATGTGTGGAACGGCGCGGACCCGATCCTCGCGGACTCCGTGGGAGTCGATCTGGAGGTCCAATTCGATGGTGGGCGCCCAGATATCCTCGGCAAGAGACGGGAATGCGGATTTGAGAAGGGCTCGTGGGATGCGGGGGCCTGGCCGACGGGTCTGGGTGGCTGAGGTCTCGGGGGCGGAAAGGAACTTGGCGTGCCAGAGCCAGTTGGCGCCGATCCATTTGGCGATCCAGTCCCTGAGTCGGTGGGTCTCGATCAGGCTGTGTTGGTGGTGAGTGGCTTCCATTCGAGGCCTCCGGTGCTGGGCTGCGTTAACCTGGTGGAAGGTGGCGGAAGCGCAACGGTGTGGTTGGTGGGCCGCAGTCGCCGCGATGGCGGACAAACCTCTGTCTGGGTCGGTGGTCCCACCTCGCGCCCCATCGTGTTGGTTGCCGGAGGAGCTCTATTGAGCTTGCCACCCCACGGCGGTGATCAGTCGGGGCTGCTGAACGTGAGTGCCGGTCCATGGGACGATGGGCTTCTGGGTTGATTCGGTGTATCGAACGACCAGAGAATCTCGACGGGGGTGGTGTTTTCGATCGTCCATGGAGTCGCTCTTCCGGCGTATTTGAATGCGGTCCGGTTGGCTACTCGCCAGAAAACATGGATATCCCGTCTGGGCTGAATCAACCGTCGAACGCTGGGCCAACCAAGGTGGGAGCCTCTCTTGTGATACCACCTAAGACGGGACCCCTCCCAACGATTGCTGTAGTCGTGGCCTGTACGACCAGGCGTGCCGACATTCGCGAAGATGAAGAACTCCCCGGCGTGCTCAAGGATGCCCGTGTCCCACTTTCCGCCCTTGGCAGCGGGTGATGGGACGACGATATCCGTGACTTCTGCCCGAGAATACTCCCTGCCGCGGACGAATCGAGGCATTGCTATTCTCCCTATGAGATCAAAGGTGCTGAGAGGGACGGCATCCGGTTGCCGAGAGGCCCGGCAAACGTGCTACCGAGACCGGCTGCGGCCAGGCAGGGCAAGTGCGTATCGGGAAGTCCCCGTAGCGGGAAACGGATCACATCCGCACCTGCCTCACTGGCCCCCTTTGACTCGCCGTTCCAGCTCGTTGACGAAATCGAGGCTCTTTCTGGGGACCAGGACGTTGCGGGCGAGCCGGAGCTTCTCCTGCAAGAGATCGTTGAGATGTTCCTCCACGGACTTGAACCCGTCTCCGACAACAACAGGATAGTGCACGGTCACGGGCCGGGATTGGCCGATTCGATGGACTCGGTCGGTGGCCTGGTTCTCCTTAGCCGGATTCCACAGTCGGGTGTAGTGGATGACGTGGGTGGCTCCTGTAATGTTCAGTCCTACACCGGCAGCTTCCGGTGAGAGAATCATGACGTCAAACCCTGAGCCCCGGTTGAACGCCTCAACAATGTGGTGGCGATTGGGACCTGTAACTTCCCCGTTTAGCACGGTGGGATTGAATCCAAACCTGGCATCGATAGCCGACTGGATGATCCTCTGCATGACCTTAAGGCGAGTGTAGACAACGACTTTCTCGTTCAGTCCGCGTATTTCGTCGAGCAAGTCCATGGTCTTGGCTAGTTTCGGTGCATCCCTCAGCAACTGGCCGGAGTCCTCCAAGCTGCCTGGACCGTCGGCAATCGAGGGGTGCGAGCACGCCGCGATCAGGTGTTGGAGTGCCGCGAGCGGATTGGTGTCCTTCTGCTGGAGCCGATTCAGGATTTGGGCATAAACGGCGCTTTGGCGTTCGCTCATGGGGACGTAGTACGTCTGGGCGGTCTTGGGAGGGAGGGAAAGTGCCTCTTCCTTGATGCGCCGTATGTAGTGGGGATTCAGCCGAGCCCTCAACCGGGCCACATGGCCCTCCTGATCCTCGGTGTCAGCCAAGGCGTCGACCAAGGGACGCTCGAAGTCATCCCGGAATTCCGTTCGACTCCCCAACCGTCCTGGCTGCGCGAAGTCGACGATGCACCACAACTCGGAAAGCCCGTTTTCGACCGGTGTGCCGGTGCACGCAACGCGAAAAGAAGCCTTCATACCTTTTATCGCGCTGGTGACGTTGGCGGTCGGATTCTTGACATTCTGTGCCTCATCGCAAGCGACCACTGTCCAATCGATCTTGCCAAGCATGAGTTGGTCGCGTCTTAGCGTTGCGTACGTAGTGATTACGACCTCATGTTCCGCGAGTCGCTTGGGGTCCCGCTCCCTGCCGGCCCCGCGATGCTCGTGAGCAGGTTGGATTCCGGGGGCGAACCGCTTCAACTCGTTTTTCCAGTTCACCATGACGGACACCGGTACGACCAGTAGGGCGGGTTTCAGGGCCCCGGAGTCGTGCAGGAACGACATGAACGAGATGATCTGGACGGTTTTTCCGAGCCCCATGTCGTCGGCCAGGAGTCCGCCCCAACCGTTCGCGTGAAGATACCTCATCCATCTGTATCCGATCTCTTGATGCGGATACAACTTCGCCTGCAGTGACAGAGGCGCGTCGTACTGCGGCAGGTTGGGCAACGGCGTGGAATCGGAGTAGGACTCTACGTATTCCAGCACATCCGTGTTCGGAATCACGTCAAGGACAAGCTGGGCACCGTCGCGCTCGATCAGACGTCTTCCGTCGTCCCCCATGTCGGGATGGTCGTCACAGAATTCGAGAAAGCGACCGGCCTGATCCGGATCTATCTCCATCCATCCGTCTCGGTATCGCACGTACCGTTCCCCGTTCGCGATCGCGTGCTCGGCGAGTTCCCGGAACTTGCGCGGCGTCAGCTGTTCTGGTTGCTTCGGCTGTTTGCCCAATGCGCCGGACCGGTCCAGGTTGCCGTCTTCGTCGTCCCCGCCGGTGACCTCAACATGCGGAAACGCTTCGAACCATCCCCGACGCTTAGTCCGCTCGACAGAGATGTACGGTTGCGAACGATATCGGACAGGAACGAGGCCGCGGACTCTTTCACTGAACTCGGCGAGGTCGATATCGATCGCGTCTGGCAGGAACGCCTCGGGGTTGTCGAAGAACCTTGGCACGTCGGCTCCGCGCAAGGAGCCCTCAGCTCGAAGGCTGCCAATGGCTTCGCGTTGACCTCGTCGAAGTACGAGGCGCCGGCGACGCCCAGCGCCCATGACTTGCGTGTATACCGACTTGATGGGCCCGTGTGAAAACCCCCGGAAATCCCGTTCGTCGACACCCTCCGGGGTCGGGCGGAGCTGGATCTCTTCCGGCGAAGTTACCTCGATATCCACCCCAATTCCATCGGGAACGATGTACTCTTCTCTTTCCAGGAAGTCGTCGAGCGTAACGCGCTCTGATTGAGCGGCGAGGCGCTTGGCTTCCGCGACCAGGAGGGTTCTCTCGGCCGTAGTGTCGGGCAGTGGTTGGTCAAGAAGCAGCAGCAACTCTGCTATGGCTTTTGGCGGCAGCACCACCCCCTCCGGTGTTTCAATCAACAGACCACGTCGTTCACTGACACGCAGTTGGCGGGACCCGACTTGATCTGGAATCTCGACTTCGATCCAGATGCGGAACGCAGGGGCGGACAGCCAAAGCTCGGACTTCAGTGTGCCTCGAACACGTTGATCCGGCTCCGGGATTCCGAGAATCTCGCGTTCTTGCCGGTCGAGTTGGTAGACACCGAGCCACGGAAGGACAACAGCTGAATCGAACCGTTCGGCGAGATTCATTCCCCATAGTTCCTCGAGCAACTTGACTGAGGATAGGCCTCCCTCTGAGGAGCCCGGCGCCACGGGGAACGCCGGAATAGGTTTGCCGTTCAAGTCCGAGAATTCGAGGCCCAACGGGGTGGGCTGCCATTGTGGAGTCGGCGTCCTCACGAGTAGCGCTCCCGCCATGCCTGCAGAGTGAGCCGAGCCCTGGATTGCCACCGACGCTGGTGTATGATTCGGTTGTCTGAACGGCCTGGGACCGGACCTGGCAGGATTTTCTTGATTTCCGACGGAAAGGTGAATTCGTCCTGTCGCCTGATGAGCCTGAGGATGGGGTCGCCTTCTGGGTAGATGTACGCAGCATTGCCGATCTTGAAGAACTCCAGGACCGAGAACCCGGAGAAGTCGATGAGCGACCACTCCGTATCGCCCGCGAATCCTTGAGTGATGTCAAGCATTTCTCGCCGCAGTTCCATCCAGAACTGATGCCGCGCCGAGTCTCCCCTGAACGCCTGGGCGAGAGCTCGTGTGATGAAGAACTCCCGAAAGTCACCTCGCCGCTTTTCGACGACACGACTCCAGAAGTCCGGCCGGGAGCCACGCGCGCCAGGGAGTCCATATCCATCCCGAATGGCCTCCAGCGCTTCTCGGTTCTCGTCCCACAACGATGGGTCGACGCACTCCAAGTAGTTGGCGCAGGCCTCCTTCAGCCCCTCTCCAGACATCTCGCTCCAGCCCTCCAGGACTTCCTCGCAGGACATCTGAAGCAACTGCCAACTCGATCCAATCTGAAGCGTCCGGTGGAAGATGTTCTTGACTAGCGGGGTGTCAGCCAAGAACGGAGAGGCAGGAAGGTCTGCCAATTCGTCCGACCTGATACGCCGACTGGCCGTCCAACCGACGATGGCGTCGAGGGGATTCCGGTCCTCAAGCCATTTCGCCCCCTCTGCGGCATAGCGCTTGTCCAGCGCGTCCGACATCCCGAAACGCTGACCCATGGCCGCGAGGAGGTACACAATCTCGCGAGGCGTGGGGTATCCTTGCCAAGCTCTCCACAGCGCAGTCACATACTCTTTTCTAGGACGCGTCAGCGCGACGATGCTGATCGCTCCACGAAGATCCTCCCATGTCCCGATGGAGCGTACGACGGTGCGTAACTCGCGGGGAATCAGCGTTCCCGCCAGCCTACGCAATTCTCGGTCGGAGTCTGGGGCTCGCGCCGCCGCGGTCACTCGTTCCCTGAGTGCGGAAACCTCGGAAGGAGGAGGTGTACGTCGGTGCGAGGTGGTCTCCAGATGGATCTCTTGAATCTGCCGCCGCGCGACCGGGAGCCTCGCGGGACGGAAGGCAAGAACATGTTCCATCGATTTCACCATTACGCCTCGCATTTCGGGTCGGTCAAGATGGTGCCAAGCTGAAGCACACGGCGTGCGAGGGTCTCGTCGTCCATTTGGAAGCGTATTTCGATCCTGCGTGAACCAGCCTTGTCGACCATACCATTGGGAAGTCGTTTCAGGTCGGCAAATGAACGGCCGTTCGCCGTTACGAACCTCTTGAGGTCATCCTCGAAGACCGCGGCTTCCTCTAGGAGCACCTGCATGACGGCCAGGGAACGGGCATGCGAGAGCCCAAGGTTCAACTCGTATGTCCCGTCGTCGTTGGTATGCCCCTCAACGACAATCCTCTTCAGTTGGTCCCGGAAATCCTCGTCCTGCAACAACAAGGGGAAGTAGTCCCGCGCAAAAGACGCCAACTGTCGCCGTCCTTCCGGCGATACGTCCGCGCTGGCCTGGTCAAAGAGCAAGTTGCCTGCGAACCGGACCGTCCCGGCAGAGTCGACCTCCACTGGATTGCTTTCGTCCGGGGAATCGCCGCCAAAGCGAACCCGAAGACTGTCGACGACCCGTGTTCGCGTTTCCAAGAGCCCCCTGATCGAGTCGGCTGCCGCGTCGTAGATCACAAGCTGGCATTCACGAGTGCCCTGCTGATAGAGAGCTGCCATGAGCATGAGAGCGAACACCATGAGCAATCCGGCCATGAGGTCGCTGTAGCTCAACCAGTATTCTGGCTCCTTGTCCGCAGACGGCTCAGACGCCCGGCGACCGAATAGCGATCGGGCCATCGCTATTGGCCTCGACCAAAGAGTCTCTGAAGCAAGCCGCGTCTCTCGGCCCGAATCGGCTCGTCACGCGGTTCATCGCCAGCGAGCGGCCGGTCCACCCCATCCCCATCGATATCGGAAGGCTCTGCCCGTTCACGCTGCGGCTGGAGATCTCCATCCGTGTGTCTTGTCGGGACGGGTTTGTGGGCGTCTCGCGACTGCGGAGTCCCACGTTCCCGCTCGGCCGCTGGGGGCCTGCTTTGTCCAAGCGCTCCAGTAGCCTCGCGAGGGACTACTGGTCTCGGCAAGCTGGGTGTCGGACTGCGCACGCCATCTACGTTTCGTTGCTCTGTGACGCCGTCAATTTGCGCGGGTGGGGCGTTGGCGATCGTCTGCTGCCGCCGAATCTCTTCCGAAAGCTCCCGTGGGAGCTTGCTCATGGTGCGGTCGAGGACCTCAAGGGCTTCACGAACCGCCCCGATCGCGGCCGCCGCCGCTGACAGCTGCTCAATCCCTTGAACTGTTCGGTCGGAACTCTCTGCCATTCGTTCCACGACTTCAGGAAACCGGTTATTGGTGCTGCGAAGTTCTGTCACCGTCTGGTCCAAGAGTCCACCGGCTTCTGCTGTTGCTCTGGCCGTCGTGTCAGCCGCTCCCTTGAAGCTCGTGCCGATACCCTGCATGGACTGCACAAAGCCGCCGATGCCTTGGTTGATCTCCTGGGCGAGAGCTGGGAGCCTTTCGTTCGCTCGGGTTAGTTCCTCGCGGCCGAGGTCCAGGTGCTCCGCTATCCTTCCAGTGACCTGCTCGAACTTCTCGAATCCCAGCGTAATCGACTCGTGCTGCGCCTTGCTCGCCTCCTCCAGGCTGCTGGTGACATCTACCAGGCGAAGCGCGATCCCGGGGAACTCCTCCGTTGTCTCACGCAAATCCGCAAGGGTCCCACCAAGGTGGTCGGTCACTTTCCCCATTTCCGAATCGAACGAATGGAACACTTCCGCGATCTTCTCAGCGGCCAACCCTCTGAACTCAAGGATCTTGTCGCCCAATTCCGATGTCAGTGCAAGGAAATGCTCCTTCAGACCGTTCAGCGTGTCTCTTTCGGCATCCCATGACTCTCGTAGCGCATCAGCGACCTCCTTCTGAGACGCCATCTGTTGCCTGGACTCCTGGACCAGGGCTTCGGCCTCTTCCATGATTTGGCGGGCCGCGGAACCTGCCCGCTCGATGGCCTCCTGCGATTTCGTCATCGCGGACAGGCCTCGGTCGAAGGTCGCAGCCGCGCTAGACCCTCGTTCCAAGACCTGCAGCTGGGTATTGGATACCTCTTCGAGTCGCGCAAAGAACGCTTCCAGTTCAGCCACCGTTGACGACTGATGGGCTCGCGCGCTCTTCAGGGCTTCCCCGAAACGGTGCAACTCTTCGCCGACATGGGACACAAGCGTTTCGCGGAATTCCGTCACCATCTGCCCCAGGGCTTCTGTTTGGCGCTCGCCGAGATCGACGTTCAAGTTCTGGATGGGCTCCTTGATGTGTTCCACGACCAGAGGCTCGAGGGCGTCGTGGATATCTTGGCCCAGGGTCTGGATACCACTTTTGACGCTGGCCACGTCCTCTCTCAGCGAGGTGAAGCCGTCCAGAGCCCCCACTCCCCTTGCGGCTTCGGCATTGGTCGTTGCGATCCGCATCAGAGTCTCGTTGGGCTGCTCGACCGGGAACAGCTGATCTGTCTGTCGGACGAAATCCGACAAACGCGATTCCAGTTTTTTTCGCGCCCTGCGGAACGCGAAGATCCACCAAATCGATGCGGTGATTCCCACTATCGAGGTGGAGAACGCAGTCGACATGCCCCCAATGAGGGTGTCGATGCTCTGCATTAGGTTTTCGGTTGACGGTAGCCCTCCCGAGGTGCCCTGCGGGATATCCGCCAGGCCCATCGCGATCCCGACGAAGGTGCCAAGGAGACCAACCGCCGTGAACACGCCTGGGAGCGCGTCTGGGATGGTGTCCCATCTCTTGCCGAGTATTGACTCTGTCGTGAAGAAGTCCCCGGACGATGCGGTTCCAAAGAGTTGGTCGTGTAGGTGGTCGCTGCGACCCTTCCGCGCGTCTGTGAACCGTGTCCACAGGTCGGAGAAGGGGAAGCCCCGGTCCTGAGCAAACGAAACGGGGCAGCGGAAGGGATCATCGGGCTCAGGGTTCGGATCCGCCCCCGACTCGCCTTCTTTGCGCGAACGGGGTGCCAGGTCGTTTACGGCTTGGCTCAGCCTCCTCTCCGCTTCCACACATGGGTGCCTGAATTGGAACTCAGCCCACACGAATCCACCGAGGAGTACGACCAATAAAAACCACGGAACAATGGACTGCGGGTCCGAAATCGCCAACCTGGGCCCGAAGTACCACATCGCGAGAATGCCAAGCGCACAGAAGGCTGGGGAGCTAAGAAGGGAGTTGAGACGGTCCATTGGATTCCAGGAGGCGGCTAGCCCAGCCAACCAAGCGAATCGACCGCACGATGGCTGCAGAGGTAAGATTGACCCGCGTGATGATTCCCTTCACGTGGTTGGCGTTCCCGCCTGAGTCAAGGCGGGGTCCAGTTGTTGGCGCGAACCACGTTGCGGTGCTCCGACGGGCACCGCAAGTGAGTGGCCCGTCTGGGACATGCGCCCGATCGCCCATCGTGGTATAGTCGTTCGGCGGTGGAGCGGACGGGACGGCCCGGGAACACCCCACTCACGAACACCCCATGACCACCCCCAACCTCAACTGGATCGCCAACTACATCTGGGGCATCGCCGACGATGTCCTCCGCGACGTCTACGTCCGCGGCAAGTACCGCGACGTGATCCTCCCCATGACGGTCCTCCGCCGCCTCGACGCCGTCCTCGAGCCCACCAAGCAGCGCGTCCTCGAGATGAAGGACTCGCTCGACGCCATCGGGGTCGTCGACCAGAAGGCCGCGCTCCGCGACGCGGCCGGCCAGGCCTTCTACAACACCTCCAAGTTCACCCTGAAGGATCTCCGGGCCCGGGCCAGCCGCAGCCAACTCAAGGCCGACTTCGAGGACTACCTCGACGGCTTCTCGCCAAGTGTCCAGGACATCCTCGAGAACTTCGAGTTCCGCAACCAGATCTCGCGCCTCTCCAGGGCCGACCTTGACAACCACGGCATGGGCACGGTCTTCGAAGAGCTGATCCGGCGCTTCAACGAGGAGAACAACGAGGAGGCGGGCGAGCACTTCACCCCGCGCGACGCCGTGGAGCTCATGGCGAACCTGGTCTTCATGCCCGTCGCCGACCAGATCGAGTCCGGCACCTACCTGCTCTACGACGGCGCCTGCGGGACTGGCGGCATGCTGACCGTGGCCGAGGACGTGCTGCAGCAGATCGCGAAGGAGCGGGGCAAGCAGGTGTCCACCCACCTCTTCGGCCAGGAGATCAACGCTGAGACCTACGCCCGCATCGAGCACGACAAGGTGCTTAGGCGGGTGATGATGGGCATCATGAAGGACGACACGGAGTTGTTCCGGCAGTTCGCAGATAACCCAGACTTCAAAGCGGTGGTTGGCGGGTGTGGTGTTTGAGGTGGCGTATGAGGGGGCGGGGGTGAGGCGCCACCAGTTCACTTGTACAGCCCGACCAAGGGCTGGGCCGCCACGCTCCATAGGGCCTGTCGACGACTGTGCGTCTGTCGTTGCCCGCTCGCTGATCGCCAGTTGAATGGCAACCTTAAGAGTCGACGGAATCGAGTACTGGGTGGGCCGCAATCCCAAACTCGGCATTGTGTTGTATGCTGAGCACTGGCAGGCTTCTGTACCGCCGGAGCGAGTGCGACTGTTTGTCCTGGCAGAAGCTCGGATGGGCACCTTTGTGAAAGACATCACCCGCGAGTTGTTGGTTGGCAAGCCGCCGTTTAAGGTGAGCAGCACCAATCGAGGCCGTATAGAACACACCGTACGAAGAATTGAGCGTGTAACTGCTGATTTCACGCGGGGCCTTACCGTCCATCTCAAAGAGGCAGAGGGTGTGCGAGAATCTGTCCCAGATGGTGTTACCAAGCGTGTCACACATTGCTATGGCTGTAAGAGGAACTTGAATTCGTGGGATTTCTCCCTGTGTAAGGAATGCAGTTGGATCTTGTGCTCTTGTGGAGCTTGTGGGTGTGCCTGGGCGAGTTAGATGCGGAGTCGAGCGCGAGTGGTGAGCGCGTTGGAGGACGTCCGTCGTCAAGGACCACACGGAGAAGGGAATCGGCGTGTAGGTTGCCTTGACTCTGCTCAGTTCAGTCCGTGGGTCTGCAAATACTCCCGTGCAGAAAGAAGCGGATCGCTGGACATGTTCAGTCTTGTGAGCTTTGCGAGACGAAGATCTCGTAGATCGACCTCGCCGGATAGTACCATAGCGCCGGAGCTTGTCATAGACGCCGGGTGTCGACGCCATATCCGCCACTCGCAGGCCCTTCTTCCGCTCGAACACCATGTCGGTGACGCCAAGCGCCTTGGCCTCGTGCAGGTTGCGCTTGCTGGCGTAGCCGGCGTCGCAGGCGACTTGTTTCGGCA
>LXNJ01002240.1_pt1 | contig 10755 bp, 14 predicted proteins | sample 809081 | NCBI WGS metagenome assembly LXNJ01 (sample SAMN04870510, study PRJNA318959) | sponge metagenome | biome: sponge; feature: marine sponge reef; material: water | host: Petrosia ficiformis | place: Greece: Milos, Mediterranean Sea | collected 2013-05-29 | depth 5-7 m
GCCGGTCACTACATTCGCGTCTCCAAAGCGGCCGGCAAGCTCCATGCGATCTGCGAGCGCGCCGGTGATGCTGACATTCTTGCCGATGGGGCTCGCGCCGAAGCGAGCAGGCTCATCTCGACCGCGCTCCAGGCTGAAAGAGACGCAATTGAAGGTGTAAAGGCGGCGCTCGCCCTCATTGAAGCGACCGAGTAGATTCAGTCGCACAAAGCGGGTTTGCAATTGCAGGTTGCACGTGCAGGCGACATGTCAGCGCAGACGAAACATCAACGAATATGAAAGAGCCTATAGGTGGAACCAAGAAGGAAATGGCTCCTGACGACCACGGATGGGGAAATGAAGTCAAACCGCGTTCCGGTCACAGCGGCCGCTTCGGTATCGACAAGATACTTAAGGAAGTCCGGCGAGGCGATTTGAATGCTGCAAAGCGACACCTTAAACGTGACCCGTCGCTGCTGCTGGCCAAGAGCGGCGGGCACAACCGGACGTTTCTATGGGAAGCAACGCGCGGCAACCGGATGAATGTCGTGCGGTTTCTGTTGCGGGCGGGAGCCGATCCCAATACCCCCGGGCGGACCCGCGCGGAGATACCGGTGCTACTTAAACCCTACTGCATCGCGCGGCGTTATCGCAGAACTAAACTCGCCGGGATGCTGGCAAAAGCGGGTTCCGTCATGGATATCTATTCGGCGTGTTATCTGGGGGACGCCGACCGTGTTCAGCGGTGCCTCAGGGAGGCGCCAGGTCTGTTGACCAGGGAACAGGACGACGACTCCGTCTGGCGTGTGACCCCATTGCATTATGCGGTGACGGGAGGCCACGAGCAACTCACGCGATGGCTGATCGGGGAAGGCGCGCTGGTGAAGCCGTATACCCGCCTATTGTGCGATGCGGCCGTCAGGATGAAACACGAGCACCTGATACCGGTTCTGGTAGAGGGTGGCGCCGACCGGGATCTGGCTAAAAGCTGGGGCGAGATCTGAGGACAATCAACCTGAAGCAGTGCACCGCTCGGCCAATTGGCAAAACTGCCTCTATCGCACGCCTTCCTTAGAGCAGTCCGTTGAAAAAGTCGCGCTGCAGGCGAGGCCGAGTCATTGTGGCCGAAGACAAGGCGCGCGACCGACGCGAATCCAACGAGTGTTATGCCGGAGGAAGTATGACAATCGATGGCACGGAGCTGCGACCGTTCAAGACCCTTTCGCGCCGCACAATTCTGGATCACGGACCCTATCTGACTGTAGAGAGTCACACCGTACAATGGCCGGATGGACAGGTCATCACCGACTGGCCATGGATACTCAGCCCGGATGCATCGATCATACTTCCGGTCAACTCTGAAGGCAGGTTTCTCTGCTTTCGGCAGACGAAATACGCGGTCGAGGGAACGACTCTGGCGCCGGTAGCAGGTATGATTGAACCCGGTGAGGATCCATTAGCGGCAGCAAGGCGTGAACTGCTCGAAGAGACCGGATTCGAAGCGGCGGAATGGTTCGCCCTTGGCAGCTACAGGGTCGACCCGAATCGCGGCGTCGGTGTTCGGCACTTGTTCCTGGCTCGTGAGGCACGGCAAGTAACTGAACCTTGCAGTGATGACCTTGAGGATCAACATCTTCTGTTTCTTTCCAGGCAGGAGTTGGAAGATGCGTTGGGCTCCGGGGAGTTCAAGATCCTGACGTGGGTTGCTGCGATTTCATTGGCGCTGCAATTCCTGGCTCGAACCGGCGAATAAAGACCCAGGAACAAAACTGCGAAGCCCGTGCTGGCCGGCAACACGTCTCAGTGGGGGTTCAGGGTAACGGCTCAACGTCCTACCCGGGGCTGGAACACGATGGGGAATTTTCTGCAGGGCGGTTTGTTACGGGCGGTCCGGGGAGTGAAAAGGGAAATATGAAACTCTCTCCGGATAAATTGGCGTGATAGGCGCTGAAGGATAGAATCATGACCGGCAATGTTGAACGGATCGAGACACTCAAGGATGTGAAGGTTTTTCGAGATTCCGATGGAAATACTACCGGTCAGAAGGGCACGGTTTGTTCGCGTTTCAGCGATGGTCAACGCCAATGGGTAGTGAAGAAATGGGTGTCGGGAGATTGGGTGTTTCCCGGAGACTACGAATACGGAGTGGAAAAGTGCGTATATGAAAAAGCAGAGGTTCTAGGGCTTCCTGTTCCCCGGCTTCTGGAGTCCAATGATGAGGAGAGGACGTTACACATTGAGTACATCCCGGGGACAAGTATCAGTTGGCCCTGTGAAGACAGTAACCTCCTTCCTCCCGTTCTGAGCTTCTTCGATGTTTTTAAAGAAATCAAGTTCACACCTGCCGTGGCCCTTTTCAAGATGGATGGAGAGAGAATTCACAAATACAGGCTCGATCAGCTTCAGTTTATCTTTCCTGATGCGTGTGTATGGAAGAGGTTGGATTCGATTTACGAGTCTTTCCTTCGGAATATCCGGTATTCGTCGATTCCCTTTGATCGGATTCTGAAGAATGCGCTTCTCCAGGATGGTACGCTCTACTTCTTTGATTTCGAGTGGACAATTGCGGGGCCGTACGAATTCACACTTGCCAGGGCTGCTGTGGAGTTCAACGAGTATGACAATCCTGAGATCATATCTCGTATTACCGAAATGGATCTATATCATCTGTTTTTACTGCGATTCTACATGTACGGCCAGGAACCGGAACACGCAGGCAGGTATTTGAGGGCGAATCTTCAGAATTCCGGGCTTTGTGAGATGTTCGATATCATAAATGCGGAGGAATATGCGGACAAACCCTGGGTTCGGAACTGAGGGCACTTGAGTACTGCAAGTTTCTGTTGTTCGCTGGAATCAGAGTCTTACTGTAAGACTTCTACGCGAAATGCGTACGTGTTTCTTCACGCTGCCAGCTATCGAAACGGCAATTTACCTGCGCTTCAGGCTGCTCTGAGAGCAATACGGCGAGAGTGCGCAGACGCGATTTTCTACACGGGTGATGCGATTGGCATCGGCCCGTTTCCCGCTGAGTGTCTGGAACTGCTGCTGAGCACGTCCCGGGTGCATCTCATTTGTGGTAATCATGATTCCTGGTTTTCTCGGGGGCTTCCCGAACCGCAGCAGTTCACCTAATGTAAATAGAAAACCAGCGCATTTGAACGCAGGTCAATCGCCATTACCCATGGGCCGCCAAGGCTGTAGATTGAATGTAATTGATGGGAAAAGGTTTGTTTGGTACTGGAAGTCCAATGGCCTGGCGACAGTAGCGCAAACTGTCAGTTTGCGCTACGAGATCAAGCGTCTTCGGGTCTGAATCAATCCCCTCGTCATATAGGGGCGTCCCTTGCGTGCACATGCCTCCGATGCCAGTGGGATCTTCGTAGGGTCTTGCCGGCGCCAGAAACGTCATTCGAATGGAACGAACGTTGATCACGCATATAGGGACAGACAGGTTCGAACTCTACAACCATCCGGAGATCTATGACGTTGCCTTCTCCTGGGATCTCTCTGAGGAGATAAGCTTCCTCAAACGAGTCTTTGGAACGCACGTGCCCTTCCCCGTGAAGGACGTTCTCGAACCGGCCTGTGGCACGGGGCGCATGCTGAGGGCCCTGGCTGGCGTTGGGTTCCGGGTCACGGGGTATGACGCCAACCCCGTCATGGTTCAATATGCCAAGGACTCAATCGGACCGGATAGAAAGAATGTCCGCGTTATGCCTGGAGAAATGGTATCGGCTCAGGTCCCTGGCGAATTCGATGCCGCGGTGAATTCGATCAACAGCATCGGATACCTCCACTCGGATGACGAAATCGTCTCGCATCTGCGATCTACCGGTTCATCACTCCGGGAGAAGGGGGTCTACGTTCTCCATCTTAACTTCGCTCACGAAGGCGAACTTCCGGATGGTGATCATTGGACGCTGGAACGCGGCGGCATCCGTGTGAGTACGTCGTGGAGAATCCTCAATGAAGACAGAGAAACAGGATTGAGTCACCAGGTATGCACGTTTGAGGTCGAGCAGAACGGGCAGTTAGATCGATTCGAAGAGCGCCATACATTGAGACTCTGGCTATTCTCCGATCTGGAGAAGCTGGCTCGCAGATCTGAAGAATTCGAAGTCGCCGCGGTTTATGGGGAGGATTTCGTAGAGCTCGAGGATAAGGAGCACGTGTCCGGAGAACTTGGAAACGTCTACGTGATACTCCGAAGAGTCTGAACAACCTCGGGCCGCGATGTCGTGAGAAACCGATGTTGAGGCCCTGCACCCGAGGCGGCTTCGCTCCAGCGAAACCGGCATCCAAGAGCGGATTCCTTTGCCCTCTCGTGTGATAGTAACCAGCCCGATCATCGATCCGGGCACCGCCTCAGCTCAGGATCGCGTGGCCACCGATGGAGGTAGCGTTCATGGGCAATTCATCGAATTTCCCGGATTCAGTTGAGTTGGGGCGTATGGCGCCCGGGATCACGGTCAGCAATATCGAGGCATCCGTCGCGTTTTACACGTCGATGCTGGGAATGCGCAAGACGTTTGAGAATGGGAATCCGGTTGGCTTCGTGATCATGAAGAAAGACCGGGCCGAGTTACACCTGTCATTGTGCCGTCAAAGGAAGCCGCAGACACACAACGTCGCGCACCTGAAGGTGAGTGACGCGAATGTGCTTTTCGATCACCTGAGCAGGGCGGGAGTACGTATAATCAAGGGACTGCGCGATCAGCAATACGGTCTTCGGGACTTTGTCATCGCAGATCCAGACGGCAACCGAATAGATATAGGGCAACCGATATAAAGAGCCCCAATTGAAGATTGCGATGATCGGGCCGGTACACGTCGTTAAGCTTGACTTCCGGTCGCTGATCGAGAAGCCGGCGCGTTGTGCTTTTCCCTGGTGCAAAACCATCCGTTTGTCGATGGGAATAAGCGATTGGGCCATGCAGCGATGGAAGTATTCCTGATTCTGAATGGGCATGAAATCAGGGCCGGTGTGGATGAACAGGAGTCTCTCATTATAGGCGTTGCTTCCGACCAGGTTTGAAGAGAGAGTCTGATCAAATGGTTGACCGAGCATGTATTCGAAACGGATTGACGACCGTGAAGTCACGTACGAAACGTACCTTAACGTATTGGGATTTTTCTAACTGCCCTACGTGCCGGCGCAATGGATCCAAATGATCATTGCCATTGCGGATTGACTTGATGAAATCCGGGTCGAGCCGTGGGAGTTGGTCAGAAATGAAAGGAGCAAGCAATGGAAACGATTCCGCTGTCTGAAATGCTGCCAGTCAGCCAATGTGTCGCAAAATGCGACAGTGAGCATCTAAGACTATCCGGATACGGCTATGTTCGAACCCCTGGGATCTACGCGGTACCGCTGAAGATCGAAGCGGTGGCGAAGACGGATTCGACGAACCTGCGCCTTCATTTCGCGAAAGGGCACGTAATTCTCAACTGGGAAGCCGTGCCGGACCAGTTGGCCTGTTACGAACCGGTGTACGGCCATGCGTTTCATGTCAGAGGACAGGGACGGATTGCCCTGGATTCCTGGGTGAAGGTGTCGTGGGTGATCGAACGGGAATTCATGCGTGTGCTGGTGGACGATGAACTCAGATTTACCAACGAAGGTGACGTCGGAGATGAGTTTCACCAGATCGACTATCGGGGTCTGATTGGTCCGGTCTGCATCGGGCCGGCCTGGGGATCGACCGTGACGGTCCGGTCGCTGACTGTAGAAGCGTTGTCGTGATCCGGGCGGGAGGAAGATCGAAGACTGAGAGTAGGTTTCAAGAGATGGAGTGAAAATCGTGTTCAAAGAAGCGGTACCAATTCTGGGCGTTTCAAGTTCGGAGGCTGCCGAGGCATTCTACTGCGGGAAACTCGGGTTCCGTCGCGTGTACGCCTGGCGGCCCCATCCGGAAAAGCCCGACCCCTGCTACATGGGCGTCGTCCGGGATGCGGCCCACGTCGTCATTTCCTCGTTTCCCGGCGACGGTCCACCCGGGGCGCGGACAGTACAGATCTACGTCGAGGACGCGGCGGCCGTCTACGAAGCGTATGGGCAAGCGGGTATCGCGGTTGGAGAACTCTGGGACCAGAGCTGGGGAAATATTGAGTTCAGCTTTGACGACCCCGACGGCAACAGTCTGTGTATTGCACAGGACAAGAACGGGTAGCATTCAGCCCGCCGAACCGGGCGCCGAGATTCCGACTTGCGAAATGACCAACGCATTCGGCGGGTACGAAATCCCGGCATTGCCATTTTCGACTGACTGACCGAATGCTGAAATCCCACCTCAACGTTGCCTGGCGACAGCTGAAAAGAAACAAGGTGGTTTCAATCCTGAATATCTCAGGGATGGCCGTCGGTATCGCTGCTGTATTCTTGATCGCAATCTACGTGCAGAACGAACTCAGCTATGACCGGTTTCACAAGAATGCCGAACGGATATTTCGTCTGTCGGTACGCCAGAAATTCGACAACGGTGAACGCATCTGGCATCAGTCCGCATGGTTTATGGGTCCGCGCCTGTTGGAAGAATATCCCTATATCCTTTTGGCATTTTCCTCGTTGAAAGCGGTCCCGGCATTCTGGCAAGAATCCATCCGGAACGCGTAGAAGATGCCGTCGGCTGGATTCATCAGACATGGTCCAAAGTTGCACCTCAGACGGCATTCTCATCAAACAGCGGATTCCTGACCGATCGGTTTGAACGATTGAACGCAAAGGAACATGCTTTATACAGGATTGTCGTCATCTGCGTCTGCATCACGCTGTTGTTGGCCGGAATGGGTCTGGCGGGATTCGTCAAGTCGACGGTTGAACGGGACACGAAGCATATTGGCGTTCGTCGAGTTCTCGGGGCGTCGAGATGGCGTATTGTGGCGATGTACGTGAGGAAGTTTATTTTTATAGGACTCCTGGCCGGCGTCCTGGCGTGGCCTGTCGCGTATTTTTTAATGTCCCGGTGGCTGCAGGATTTCTCCTATAGGATTCAGATTAGTGCGGATGTGTTCGTTTATTCGACGTTGGTTACTTTATCGATCGTAATATTCATCGTCACTGTACAAACGCTCAAAGCTGCCGGGCTGAATCCTGTAGACGCCGTTCGCGAAACGTAATGGAGATGAATGAATCGTGATCGCACCTTGCCCGTTCTCGCCTCAGTTTCCAATAGCTGAGGTGACGGATTACCTTCCGGGAAAGCAAAAAACCGTCACTGAAGCGAATTTCTCAAGTCAGGAGAAGGGCACATGTCATTCAGGATTGCTGACGATCCGGATGTCGACTATCGAGTGCTTGTTATGGCCGCCTACAACCGATGCGCAATGGATTATGCAAGTCAGCGCCGCGCCACGGCCGGGCCGGAGCTCAACCTGATCGCGGAGCGCCTGAAACCGGGTTCAAGGATCCTTGACGTCGGCTGCGGCGGCGGTATTCCGGTCGCGCGCCACCTGGCAGAGACTTTTGACGTCACGGGAATCGATATCTCTTCGAGCATGATAGCGCTGGCCAGGAAAAACGTCCCTTCGGCCAGATTTGTCCACGCCGACGTTGTAGAGACCGAATTCCCCGAGGGTAGCTTCGATGCCATTGTCAGCTACTACTCTATCTTCCATATCCCCAGACAGGAGCATCGGGAACTACTTCGTCGATTCGCACGGTGGCTTCGGCCCGGTGGCCTCCTTCTGTTTACCGTTGCCAAAAATGACGACGGACCTGGATATACCGAAGATGACTTCTTCGGCGAGACCATGTACTGGAGCAATTTCGGTCCCTCGACGTACAGGAAGCTACTTGCTGACAGCGGGTTCAGGATCGAACAGGAAGGTATCGCGGGCGGTGGGTTTGCCAGTGTCGATGCGCTGGAAGAGGTTCACCCGTTTTTCTTCACCGTCAGAAACGCGCGGATGTAATTGAGACCTGTCCAACGCCTCCGCGGCTATCCCAAACGATCACCGTTCAGGACCAGATGCGTGTTGCAATGGAAAGGAACGGCGTTGGGATTCGGTTTGCCGCCGACGTCGTTGAGAAACGGATCTATCCGGACATGTACGAATGGCTTCAGTTCCAATGTTCCATCTGGGCCTGGGGCGTAGGAACGCTTCCTCGGCTGGATGACCCTCGCATTAAGCTGTTCGCCGAACGCAACACGACCTCGACCGGGGAAATTGAGACAACACACCACGTAGCCTGGGTAGGGGGTGTCAGGCTTCCCAAGAATCCGTATCCGGTACGCGCTCATTGAGGAGACCATTTCATGGCGAAGTTCATAGGCATCAGCGAATGTGAATCTGCTTCGGGCGCGGCGGTTGTGATTGACGTGATGCGGGCATATACCGTTGCCGCGTGGGCGATGCACATGGGCGCGTCGCGTATGATTCTGGTTGACGACCTTGAAGAAGCCCTGAAACTCAAGTCGCGGCTTCCTGGATCCCTGGCGCTGAAGGATGGTGCGCCGGCAGAGGGATTCGATCTGTATAATTCACCCGCGGACCTGCAGGACGCGGACATCCAGGGCAAAACCATCGTGCAACGGACAACGGCCGGGACGATTGGCGCGGTTGCCGTTCGCCATTGCAAACCACTGATCTGCACGGGATTCGTCTGCGCATCGGCTGTCGCCCGGAGGTTGCGCGATTTGGCGCCCGATGAACTGGCCTATGTGGTGACGGGCGAAGACGGAACGGCGGAAGAAGACCTGGCATGTGCCGAATATATAGATGCGCTCGTTCGAGATCCCCTGGCTGATCCGGCCCCGTACGTCCGGAGAGCTTCAGAGTCCAAAGCGGCGATCGATATCCTTCAGGCAGCGGCGGAGGGCTACCCGGGTATAAACCCACGAGACGTCGAAATGTGCGTGGATGTTGATCGATTCAACTTTACCCTTGAGGCCTTGATCGAAGATGAGCTTCTCGTCCTGGGGAAACATCAAGCGTAGATTCTTTTTTCCCAATGGCTTAGATCGCTTCTTATCGCAACCCATCACCTTTCCGCATGGTACGTGACGGGTGTGCGGACGGGCCGGCCTGGCGGTAATCCGCGCTGCAACGTCACCCTGATCGTTTGAGAGAGAATACCTGTGGACGCGTCGAAGATCACCTTTGTCTGCGATCGGGATGGGACCTTCGATCTCTTCGTAATGAACCCGGACGGGAGCAATCAGAAGAATATTACTCGTACCGCTTGGGAGGAGGATCATCCGCGATGGTCGCCCGATGGCAAATGTATCGCGTTCTGCGACCGGCGCCATGGAAAAGGGGAGATCTACCTGATCGATGCAGATGGGAGCCGACCGAGACGACTGACCCGCAATTCGGCGCCGGATCTTCGTCCGCACTGGTCGCCGGACGGGCAGACGATCATCTTTACGACCGATCGAGACGATAACGTCGAAATCTACGCGATGAACCGCAACGGATCCAACCAGAGGAACCTGACCGATCATCCCGCGCGGGAACTCGAGTCAACGTACTCTCCCGACGGCTCTCAGATCGCGTTTACCTCGGACCGCAACGGAAGATCGCAAATCTACGTGATGAACCCGGATGGCAGCGGGCAGCGGCGTCTGCACGTGTCACACGGCGACGACGACGATCCGGCCTGGTCGCCGGACGGCAGGTGGATTGCCTTCAAATCGGACCGGGACGGGGACGCGCAGGTATACGTCATGAGGGCGGACGGGTCCGACGCCAGATGTCTCACCAACTTTGAAAAGGGCGTTGGAGAAACCTCCTGGTCTACAACCGGTCGGCAGATCGTGTTTACAGCCAACAGAGACGGCCGTCAACAGATCTACCGAATCGATTTCGACGGCGGGAACCTGATCAACCTCTCCAATAGCCCGGCCAATGATTTCGCTCCCGATTGGGGGCCAGGGATCGAGCGGTGAGTATTCAGGATTTCTTATTCAGTGCCGGGTACGGCCGTGCCACCCGGGCGATTTTTGAAGAGTGACGGAGGTTCACAGTGCGATTCAATGGCATTTGTGTCGTTTCAGACAATGTGCCTCGATTGTGCGCTTTCTATAGAGCGATATTGAAACTCGAACCTGAAGAAGCGAATATCTTCGAGATTATTCCGACGGAGGGAGCGGAATTATCAGTCTACTCCTCAAAGCGCACGGAGAAAGCAGCGCCTGGATGCCTGGAGGGATCCGGAAACGGCAGGTATACCATCGAGTTCGAGGTGGAAGACATCGACCTGGAATTCGAACGCCTGACGGCCCTGAATGTCGAGATTGTCAAACCGCCCACAACCCAGCCATGGGGGCGCCGGTCGGTCTGGTTTCGCGATCCGGACCGCAACATCGTCAATTTCTACGCCAATGTGCAGGTATAGAATGGATGTGAGAGACGCAAACCAAGCGGATCAGGTTTGCAAAGTTTTACGGTAATGGGGGGCCGAATGGATCGAATTGCCGCATATTACGGCAAAAAGAGCGAAAGCCGGCGCCTCCTGAGCGGCCGGGGCGAACTGGAATTCGTCCGGACGAAGCGGATTATAGACCAGTATGTGCCGAACGAATCCGGACTGTCGATCGCAGACGTCGGCGGAGGTACCGGTCCGTACGCGTTCTGGCTTGCGGGGAAGGGACACCGGGTTTCACTGTTTGATCTGGCGCATGGACACGTCGATGAGGCTGTGTGGATCAACAGAACCGCGCAAAGGCCGCTCACCCGGATTGAAACTGCCGATGTGCGGACACTTGAACTCGAAGCCGGGCAGTATGGCGTCGTACTGCTCCTGGGACCCATGTACCATCTCACCGGCGCAAT
>LXNJ01002241.1_pt1 | contig 10753 bp, 10 predicted proteins | sample 809081 | NCBI WGS metagenome assembly LXNJ01 (sample SAMN04870510, study PRJNA318959) | sponge metagenome | biome: sponge; feature: marine sponge reef; material: water | host: Petrosia ficiformis | place: Greece: Milos, Mediterranean Sea | collected 2013-05-29 | depth 5-7 m
GACTACCTGAACCACATCGACGGCGTCCGCGCCGCCACCCTCATGGCCCACGCCTTCAACGACTGGAACGTGATGCCCGAGCACAGCTACCGCATCACCGAAGCGCTGAAGGCCCGCGACATCCCCGTCCAGATCTACTATCACCAGGGTGGCCACGGCGGTCCCCCGCCCCTCGAACTCATGAACCGCTGGTTCACCCGCTACGTCCTGGGCGTCGAAAACGGCGTCGAAAACGACCCGCGCGCCTGGATCGTCCGCGAGGCCGACGACCGCCAGCAGCCCACCGCCTACCCCGACTATCCGCACCCCGAGTCCGAGGGCGTCTCCCTGCATCCCTCGGGCGACGGCAACTGGACCGGAACCCTCTCGTTCAACGCCGGCGAGGCGGACGGCACCGGCGGAATCGTGGACAATTTTGCTTTTGAGGGCGGCCAACTCGCCGCGGCGGAATGGTCTAACCACCGGCTTCTATATGCGACACCGGCACTCCAGCAGGATGTTCACCTTTCGGGCGTGGCCAAGGTGCGTGTGCGCGTGGCCGCGGATGCCGACGCTGCAAACCTGTCCGTCTGGCTCGTATCACTCCCCTGGACCGAAAGCGACGACATCAACGACAACGTCATCACCAAGGGCTGGGCCGACCCGGCCAACGCGGGCGCGGACGACATGGCGAGCCCGCGGTCCGGCGCAGACCTCACGCCCGGCGAGTTTGTCGAGCTGGAGTTCGCGCTGCAGCCGGATGATCAGGTGATTCCGGCGGGGGCGCGTATCGGGCTGATGGTGTTTTCGAGTGACAAGTACTTCACGGTGCATCCGGAGCCGGGGACGATGCTGACGGTGGATCTGGGCGCGACGAGCGTGGAGCTGCCGGTGGTGGGGGGTGTGGAGGCGTTGAGGAGGGCGCTCTGGCCGGTTAGTTGAGGGGGAGTGTGCAATCCCGGCCGGGTGTCAGGTGAATACCGTATTCTTGCACTCATACGCACTCTCCACCCAGCCGCTGCAACTGAGCGCATGCTCTGTCACCCTCGTCGCCCCCGCGGTCACTAATCGCTTGCAGACGTTCCTTCTCCCCCTTACCCACCCATCTTCTGATGCTATCCACAACCGCCTCGCCCCCCTCATCTGCACCCGATACATCCGCAAATGATTCACAAAACACCAGCAAGCCCTCTTCCGACATTAAACGTTCTTGGATTATCGCCGCCACCTTCTCTTGCTCACCGAACTTACCAGCTACGTCCAGCAGGTAGCACCATCGCTTGCCGTCCCAGAAATCATCATCTTGCGCGGCCCTCCTGATCTTCGTCTCCACTATCCCCTTTAGTTCATTGATCGTCGCGGTGCCTCCTTGAATGTCTACTCCCTCGTTGAATACGTATTCGAGCGCATTGACGACGGTAAAGAGCGACTTGCCATGCTCAATCACATCCAATACCATACTTCCCTTCGTGGCCCTATCTTGTCTCGCAACACATGCGTGCACTACCTTTCCGAGTGCCACTCGATCCTCCCACCGATCGGAAAGCTGAAAGTCGTCCTCCATATCACAAGAACATATCACCTTAGCCAAGATCTTTGCGTCGTCCGCTGCCTTTGCGTCGTCCGCTACCAATGTTCCGCTAACCCGATCTTCGATTGCCTCAAGCAACCCACGGATCTTCCCTCTCTTCCGTGCACCTCTAATGCACTTCTGAAGTAACTCCCCATTCTGAAGGTTGTCTCCGGTCAGCGCTTTATCAATTGCCTTCTCGATGGTGTCTGGCAGCTGATCGCTGGGCACCGAAAGAAGAAAGTACCTGTCAAAGTTGCAGTAGGAACAAACTCGTTGATCCCTGCTCCATCCCCTTCGCGTCGCCCTGCGACGCTCAATGCCTGCCAGGTCTGGAAAGAGCCCGCACAGAAGCCTCTCAAGCGACCGCCTAATGCCCGACGGAAGCGCTTTGAGCACTTCGTGTGCAAGCCACTCTGTCGGTTGCGAATTCAGCGCCTTCCTTCGCCGACCACCGTCAACCTTGTGCAGCTCGTGATCAGACACCACTAGCACCTCCTTGGCCAGTGCGATACGCTCGTAGAGCTCAGGATAGAACAGTCGCATGAGTTCAACGACACAGAAGTCAACTAGGTCGACCTGCCCCGCAACTGGGGGCAAAGCCAACCGTAATGCGTTTACATACCTCTTTATGCTACGAACGGTGGTGAAATGATCTGCAAAGCCATTCATGAATATCAATTTGTACCGCTGGGAGTCAAACCCTGACAGAATTGACGTACGGCCGGGGCGCTGACTATTCTCTGCATTGTTTTCCAGTCGCGCGGCCTCAAGTGCGCTGCGCACATCGTTGAGTTCGTGCCGCAATAGGTGACGAAGCACCTCCGGCTGCGGTCGGGGTATATCGTAGGACACATGGATTATCTTCTCCAGGTATTCTCGTCCAGAGCCGTCCTTATCGTGAGCTAGATGTTGCTCCACCATAGTACGATCGAAGGCAAGGACATACGTCGTATTCTTGAAGTTGGCGATCAAGCGCACCATTCGAAACAGCACCTTCGTCACGTCAGGCTCGAGACGATCGATATCGTCAACGAATACAACTAGACGCGCTGGAAGACCTTTCAGCGCGTCATCGATGCTCTTTCTCTGCCCGGGTATTGTCTTGGCTCGTAGGAGCTTCTTGCCCATCCATTTTGATGTGCCCGCGGGAACTAGAGGAAAGAGGGATTCGACGATTGGACCGACGTCGTCAAGGAGTTGGCCCGCGATTGTCCTGACGTTCTCTGCTGTGTTCGAATTCAGCTTCTGACCAATTGCAGTAAAAAAGGCACGGATCAACTCCTCAACGTTGCCATAGTACCATGGATTGAATCGGATGATGATCGGAGGATGAGTATCCTCAGCGGTGTCGGACAAGATCTGTTGGCGCAACAGATTGACGAAAGAAGTCTTGCCAACGCCCCATGCAGCGTTTAGGCCGACCGTAATTGGCTCGGCATGCTTTATTGCCAAGATCTGTCCGGCGACTGTCTCCACTAGTTTGGTGCGATCCAGTAGGTCTTGCTCTTTCTTTTCGATCGGCTCATCCGGATGTAAAGACCCCGGGCGAACTACTTGTCGTTGATTACCTGTTGGCATACTTAGTGCCTCCCGATGTCGATCGTTCGGACTTGGCGGTCGTCTTCTCGCTCGACCTGCATGGTTGCCCATCGCGAAGTCCTGGATCTGCTCGGCCAGATACCGGTACATACACGAGTCTTTCCTCGTAATTCGAAGATCCTCCGGGTCGTTACATCCGGAAGCCCTTCCACTACCGAAGAAACACAAGTCAGTTTGACGCTCCGGGCGACCCGAAAGCCGTGGTGGAGATTCCGGCTATTGGCGTCGCCCCTCCGCCGACGGGCCGAACGCAGATAGTCCGGTGCGTAGTAGAAGCCACCGCCCCGCAACACACGATAGTCACAATCCCCTGCGTACGATGAGAGTCCATCGGTCGGAGCATCATCGTAGCTTCCATAGCAGTCATCCACCCACTCCCACACGTTACCCAGTACATCGTGGAGGCCGAACTCGTTCGGTCGGTACGAGCCGACCGGCGCCGTATCCTCCTGTCGGTCCCGGCAACCGACGCTGCTGTCGCCGTTGGCATATTGGCACTGCTCGCGCGTACCATCTCCCCAATACCGCGCCGTTTGAGTCCCCGCCCGCGCCACGTATTCCCACTCGGCTTCGCTCAACAGCCGGTACTCCTCCCCGGTTTGTCGGGTGAGCCAGTCCGCGTACTGCCACGCATCCTCCCAGCGCACGTCGCGCACGGGAAGCCACCCAGTGCCCAACCAGTCATCCGGTTGATAGCCGCCACATCCGCCTCCCTGAACGCAAGCGCCCCACTCATCGAACGTGACTTCGTACACTCCCACGGCGAAAGCGTAATCGATCGTGACCCGGCGCTGAGGCCCTTCGTTATTGCGCCGCCCCTCCTCCGTCTCCGGCGAGCCCATGATGAAGCTGCCCGCTGGCACCACGACCATCTCGGGGCATGCCTCGCAGTCACGGAAGACCTCACCGACCTGCTGGGCCGCCGCCCCCATCGGCACCTGCGCCAGCGCGGCCAGCACCACGACGCGGGCGGTCATGGGATTGTCCTCACGACACGGAACCCCGTGGTCGTTGTGCGCGTGGTGGCCAAGAACCACGTGCCCCTTGTCGCCGATCGGAGATACTCCGGTCCGCGACCCCAAGAGCCGCCGCGAAACATACGCCATGTGCAGTCGCCCGAGAGCCACGAGCTTCCGTCGCTCGGAGCACCCTCATAGTCATGGTTTCGGCAGTCGTCGACCCACTCCCAAACGTTGCCCAACACATCGTACAACCCGAATCCGTTCGGCCTGTATGAGCCTACTGGTGCCGTCCTTACCTGCCTGTCCCGGCATCCAACCGGTTCGATATGGGACTCGATTTCGATATGTGCAAAGGCATCATACCCGTTGACATACCGGCATTGCTCCCGGTCGGCCTCCCCCCAGTATCGGGCGCTCTGTGTACCCGCGCGCGCCGCATACTCCCACTCCGCTTCGCTCGGCAGCCGGTACTCCTGACCTGTCTGCTCCGTCAGCCAATCCGCATACAGCCACGCATCGCCCCAATGAACGTTGATGACGGGGCGGCTTCCGCGGCCCCATCCCTCGTCGTCAGGATCATATCCTCCACAACCGCCCCCCTCTACGCACGCGTCCCATTCATCGAACGTGACTTCATAGACCCCCACGGCAAACGCATAGCCAATGGTGACCCTGTGCTGCGGATCTTCCCGGAAATCTCTTTCCTCCTCCGTTTCCGGCGAGCCCATCACAAAGCTGCCCGCTGGCACCACCACCATTTCGGGACACACTTCGCAGTCGCGGAATACTTCGCCCACTTCCTGCCCCTCAGCCGACCGCGTCGGCATCAACAACCCAATCGCCATCAGCGGGAACAATCCTGCCAATCTTCCCCGCCCGGATGCACGGAATCGGCTCATGGCTCTCCGGCCCCCGCTTCCCGCAGCATGCCCACAATGTTGTCTCGCTCGGACGCGTTGGCGCACGACTCGGCGGCCTCCAGCGGCGTCTCACGGAGACCCCTTTCCGCGTTCGGATCCGCCCCATACTCCAGCAGCGGGCGAGCGAGAATCTGCCTGCATCTACCGATGGCGACGTGCAGCGGCGTCGTCCGAAGGGCGATCTTCGCGTTCGGATCGGCACCGGCGTCAAGACACTCTGCAACGTCGACGGGCCTCGCCTCATTCCACCAGATCTCCAGGAATTGCACTTCCCGCTTCCATAGACCGGAAAAATCCGAGTCGCACACCGGATTGTCCTGGCTCTGCGTGGCGGCGGGTGCGACCGCCGGGGCCATCAGCGTCAGGGCGGCCAGGACTACGGAACGGGCGATCACGGGACGACGTCCCAACACGACAGGTCAACGTCGTCCCCGTTGGCATGTCGGCGCTGGTATTCCTGTCCGGTCGCCCACATGGCCAGAATCACTGGGCCGCCAAAACCCGGATTCTTCATATTCAGCCGCATTCCCGTACGTACACCGAGCATGACCGAGGTCCGATCCCCTGCAGAATAGGGCTACGCTGTTTGTTTGTCCAATAAACCCGGACGATCTTACAACAGAATCGGCGCCTGAAACCCCACCAGCTCATTACCCGGGATCACGCACACCCCCATCTCCCCCCGCCCCCGTCAGCCGCAGTTCCCTACCGGCGAATCGATCGACCCACCAGATCGCAGTCACTGACGCTCACGCCATTGTCGCGCATCACGGCCTGCCACGACGACCGTACGGTCTCGGAGATCCGGTCGAAAGTGGTCTCGGCCGTGGCCCGGTCCAGAAGAAACCGGCCCGCCCCGGCCACGATGTTCTCACGACTCGGCGTGCGCCCGTATGGGCCGCAGGCCATCGCCAGATCACCATGCCTGCCATCGGCCAACGGTGTCGGTGCAGAGAAATTACCCGGGGCGAGACGCCAGCCGGTGCCCTTCGCGGCCAGGACGACGTAGCGCGGATCATCCGTCACATTCGAGATGGCCGCGTTGAAGCACATGCGCCCGAAGAGCTCGTGCAGGTCTTCTCGAGGGCGTGAACTCGCGCGGCGAATCTCGTCGGCCAGGGTCAGGTACGACCAGCCATGCTTCGCGGCGGACGGATCGTCCGTGCCGAGCAGCGTAAGCCCGTTGACCACGCGACTGCATGCATAGCCATCGCCCACCCACTCGCGGTCGTAGCGTTGCACCATCAGGATATCCATGCCATCGACGCTCTCGATTCGACTGGTTACGGCGTGTAGGCCGCAGTCGCGTGCAAGCTGCATCATCGCGTACAGGACACGGGGCTGATTCCACTTCATGTCGTCCTTCGGAAGCTCCGCCAGCCAGAGCGTGTGGTCGTCTTCGACGATCACCTTGACGGTCGTGTCCGCGAGGGGCCCTCGACCCTGAGCGAGGAGGGCATCTTCCGGAGGTGCGTCCTGCTCGGCGAGCGGGGCGTCAAGCGCCGCCTTGAGCCGGGCCAGGTCGCCGATGGCGTGGAAGCGGAGCCTCGGAGCCGGCGGTTCGAGTCCGGGAGCGAGAGCAATCGCGCCGGCGTAGTCGTTGACGATCCGTACCCGATACCTGTCCGGCGTGGCGACCCCTTCGACTACCCGGCCCCAGGAAGTGGGCATGGTATCGCGAATTGCGCCGAATACACCATTGACGCTTCCCCTGCGGACGCGCCCGGTCAGACGGAGATGGACGGGGTCGAGTTCGACCGCATCGGGTCGGCTCAGGTAGCTCTGGCCGTACACGAACTCTCCGAGTTGTGCGCCGGCGGATACGCGGAAGTGACCGGCCACCACGTACTCGCTCCGTCCGGGAAGCGCGATAAAGACAAACCGGTCGAAGTCAGAAGTCATCGCGGAGCGGTCGGAGGTGCGGGGCCTGGTCCGGGAAGCGGGCCCACAGGCGGATCTTGCCCTCTTCGTCACGGTCCGGGTCGGCCACGTGGTCCGCGTCGGAAAGGAGGCCCAGCGCCCACAGTACGCCGAAGTAGGCGGCCGCGGACACGCTCGGCTTCCCCTTCTCCACATTGGTCACGGTGACGCGGGAGGCGCCTATGCGGTCCGCGATGTCCTGGATGCGCAGCCGTCGCCGCACGCGGGCGGTGCGGAGGTTGCTGCCCAGGCGCCGGAGAATGTCCGAGACCTCGCCCGGTGGGCTGGACGTGATCGTGGCACGAGTTGGCGTGCTCCATTCGTTCATGCGTCTTCTATCCTCCCTTTCGGGGGTTGGTGGGACGCACCGCGAATCAGTGGCGGACCCCCACTCGGGCAACATTATGTTGCGTACACTCGCACCGCCACCTACCGCCGCCCCTCCGTCGTCACGGTCTCGTCACCCCCCATGTGACGGTCGAAGAAGTCGTCCGTCGCGTCGAAGGTGATCAGCCAGCGCTCGTGGAGCAGGAAGTCGTGCACGTCGTCCGGGAAGACGATCAGTTCGTGCGGCACCCCCTGCGCGCGCAGCAGCTGCACCAGCCCCACGGTCTGCGAAAACGCCACGTTGCGGTCGTCGTCGCCGTGAATCAGCAGCACCGGCGACGTCCAGTTCTCCACCTCCGACACCGACGACGACTGGTACGACACCGTCTCCGGGTCGATCGAGTTCCCCCACAGGTGCACGCCGGCGATGTCGACGCCCGCCGCGAACAGATCCGAGTCCCGCGCCAGCCCCTGCGCCGTCAGAATCCCGCCGTACGACAGCCCCCAGAGCCCGATTCTGGCCGGGTCCACATCGCCGCGGTCCCGCAGGTATTCGCCGGCCGCCTTGATGTCGCGATACTCGGTGTTGCCCAGCCGCCCCCGCCCCGGCGCGTTGCGGAACTCCCGGCCGTACCCGATGCCGCTCCGGTAGTTGACCGACAGCACCACGTAGCCCTTGTTCGCGAAGTACTGATTCATCGCGTAGGCCATGTGGTAGAAGTGCATGTAGTGGTAGCCGAGCAGCATCTGCCGGCGGGATCCGCCATGGATGAAGATCATCGCGGGCCGCTTTTCGCCGGGTTGCAGGTCGGGCGGCAGGAAGAGCTGGTTGTAGAACTCGAAGCCGTCGTCGGCCTCGAGGGTGACAGCGCTGGGGGTGACGTGGTCGTCGAGCGGGAAGCGGTCGGGCAGCTCGCGGATCGTTCGCGCCTCGCCGCCATCGGCGGGGACCACGGCCACGGTCAACGGCTGGCTGGCGTCAGCGTAGAGCACAGCGACATCGCGCCCCGAGGCCAGCGCGGCCGGTTGGGTCTCGATGCCGTCGCCGTGCGTTAGCTGCCGCGCCGCTCCGCCGGATGTGGGCACGCGCCAGAGGTGGCGGCGGTCGATGTCGCCCGCGTTGGTGGCGTAGAAGAGCGTGCGGCCGTCGGGCGACAGCGAGACGTACTCGGCGATCCCGTCCCCGGGGGTCAGTTCGGAGGGTGTGGCGGGAGCGCCGGTGAGCCCGCCCGCGACGTCGGTCGTGCCCCCCGAAGCCGCGACCGAGTAGTAGCGCCGCCACCCGTCCGGCTCGGCCTGGAAGATGATGTGGTCGCCCGCCCAGGCAACCGAGCGCACCTCGCGGTGGATCTCGTCGCCGGGCGCGTTGTGCCATACCTCTCGCGCCTCCCCGGTGCGCGCGTCGCCAACCCAAACCGAGAAGTCGTGGCCGCCCGCAAAACGCGCCTCGGTCATGCCGTCGGGCAGGTCTTCCGGGCTCGCCTCGCCCAGCTCGGCCCGCGCGCCGAACGGCAGTCCGGGTCTGCGGATGAAGGCGACTCGCGTGCCGTCGGGAGACCAGGTCGGACTCGTGTCGCGGTCCACCGCCGGTCCCAGGTACGTGATGCCAGGGTTGGCGGTGTCGTAAACGCCGATGAAGCTGTGATCGCCGCGGTCGCTCACGAAGGCGAGCCTTCGGGAGTCGGGAGACCAGACCGGGCTGCCCTGGCTGCCGAAAACGCTGAAGAGCGGCCTGTCGGGTTCGACCGTCACCACCCCCGGGTTGACCGGTGCCCGGTAGATCGCGCCGTCCTTCGCGTAGGCGACCCATTCGCCGTCCGGCGACAGCGCCACGTTCCAGGCCTCGACGACGCGCCAGGGCTCGCCGCCCGCCGTGCTGACCGCCCACACCGCGCGCTCGGCGCCGCGCGGGTCGCTGGCCGGGTTCGCGATCCAGCCTTCCCGGTTGGGGTTGTGACCGCGCAGGAACACCAGGGTGGAACCGTCGTCGGAGATGCGCAGGTTCGAGAGGTCGCGCCCGTCGTCGTCCTCGTAGCGCGTGAGCCGCACAGGCTCGAACCCGGGCCCGGCCGCCGTGTAGACGTTGCGCCGTCCCTCCTCGTATTCGATCCAGGCGATCCGGTCGGCCGCGTTGGCCGCGACGAGCTGGACGGGGTAGCCGGGACTCAGCACGTCCTCGATCGAGAAGCGCTGGGCCTGCGCGGGCAAGGCAGTGAGCGCCGCAAGGGCGAGGGCGGCGAGGGCGGGAGCGGCGAACGCGAAAACGGGAAGAAAGGCGGTACGGCGCTTCATGGGTGTACTCCGGCGTTCCGGACGATGCGTGGGGGCTCCCGACACGATGCCACCCAGGGAACCTTGCGGGCAAAGATGAGTATGATATACTCAAATCATGAGTAAGCGACTGCAGGTAGTGATGTCCGACGCCGACATCGAGGAGGTTCGGGACGCGGCCAGCCGCAACAGCGTCACTGTGTCAGCGTGGGTGCGCCGCACCTTGCGCGATGCGGCGGAGCTTGACCGGCGCGGCGGCGTGGCCGCGGTGCGCGAAGCGCGCCCCGACTACTCCGCCATCAAGCCGGAATTCCTCCGGTACGTGACGGTCGAGGTGAGGCTATTGGAGGAGAACCTGGAAGCGGTGCGCCGGCGCTACAATCTGCGCGACTGGTCCGCGGCCGTTAAGGAGGCGGTCTGGAGGGAGTCGATCATCCCGATGACCAGGGAGGAGGCGCTCGCGATGCAGGGCTTCGGTTGGGAAGGAGACCTCGACGAGATGCGGGACAGCGACCCGATTGAAATGATCGACCCGGTCCGACCGCTTGACGAGGAGTGATCGTCGACACTTCGGCGTGGGTCGAGTACCTGCGCAAGACGGGCAGCCCGATCCATCTCGCTCTGCGAGCCAGCGTCCGGAGCGGACAGTCCGTTGCCACCCCGGCGGCAGTCGTCACTGAACTCCTCTCCGGCAGCCGCAGCGAGGCGGAAGTCGTCAAGCTCTTGCAGCTCCTGAAGCGCTTCGAGATCCTCGAACCGGATTCGCTCGGCGTGTACCAGGGCGCCGCGTGGATCTACCGCATCTGTCGCAGGGCAGGATACACGATCCGCTCGACCGTCGATTGCCTGGTGGCCGCAACCGCGCTGGACAAGCGCCGTCCCCTCCTCGCCCGCAACCGCGACTTCGCGGTAATCGCCCGACACACCGAACTCGAACTGGTCATCCCGCCGGATCCGGGCCCGCCGAAAAGGCCGCCGCGGGGGTGGTCCGGGGAGTAGGCGCCCGGTCGCGGGGCCGGGCGACCCGGCTGCCTCACCCCGCGCGAACCCCGGACTTCGCGCCGCTTCTCTACCCGGTCGGCGGGCGGTGGTGATACACGCCGAGCCGCTCCTCGAGCGCCCGGGCCAGCGCGAGGATCTTCCCCTCTTCGAAGAGTCGGCCATGAAAAGCCACATTACGCGTGATCGTGTGCGGCTCTCCC
>LXNJ01002242.1_pt1 | contig 10753 bp, 13 predicted proteins | sample 809081 | NCBI WGS metagenome assembly LXNJ01 (sample SAMN04870510, study PRJNA318959) | sponge metagenome | biome: sponge; feature: marine sponge reef; material: water | host: Petrosia ficiformis | place: Greece: Milos, Mediterranean Sea | collected 2013-05-29 | depth 5-7 m
ATTGTATCGCCTTCATAAAGGCAAGTTTCAGGTTTCCGATTGGCCGCGCGGGAAAATCGGCAATCTTACTAAGGATGAAAAAGAAACCATAGATGCCGTTCTTGAATACTATGGCGACAAATCTTCCCAATGGCTCAAGAATCTGACGCACCTCGAAGCACCGTGGAAGGACGCCAGAAAAGGTATTCCGCCTGGTGCGCGCAGCACAAAGATAATCTCCCACGCATCAATGTTCGAGTATTACGACGGCATCTGATTTTCTTCATTTCATAGATGGCCAAATCCAAACGGGTGCGTCAACGAGAACGAGCATCTTCCCAAAAAGTGCCCGGGATTACTGAAGATCCGGATTTTTGGGATTCGAACCCCTCGTGGCAGATCGGCATTCTCCAAACCAAAGAGCCTTTCGGCTGGGACGTTCTCGACGAGGCGGCATTACACAAAATCAGGGAACGGCTTGCGAACCTCGAATCAATGACCTGGCGTGAAATTCTCATCAAAAGCAAAAAGCAACATCACACGATTCGCGTTGCAGCTCTTTCGACGGAAAATCAAAAGCACCTTCGGGAGATAGGCCAGCACGATGTAGACCGATTGGTCTCATTGAGGGTGAGCAGTCGCGAGCGCATATTCGGCATTCTGGACAAAGCGGTTTTGCGGCTACTTTGGTGGGATCCTGAACATCAAATATATCCATCCCCCAAGAAACACACATAAACAGATTTTCCTTGCACCGACCCATAACTTAAAATACCCCAACAAAAAAAGCCGGGGGCGCATGGCCCCGGCCTCTTATATCGGATGGTGCGCCAGGGAAGATTCGAACTCCCGACCTTCTGATCCGTAGTCAGACGCTCTATCCAGCTGAGCTACTGGCGCGCTCTTTCTTTATAGCCCGCAAGACGCCCGTCTTGCAAACAAAACGGGGACACTACCCCCGGGCGGGAGCAGGGTCAAGGGGCGGGGGATGCGCCGGGCGTCTCACCTCCGAGGAGACGGGAACAGCCCGTCCTCTATGCAAATTATTTTCTCGCGCGCGCTTGAAAACTCTCTCGCTTATCCTTTAGACTCCCCGTGCGGTTATAGGGAATCCATACATTTTTCGCGGTTATGGGGGAGTGTTCGTGCGCTTCGCCCTGAACGCGGCTTGGCCCGGAGGATACGCTTCATCATGATGAGTTGGCTCCCCGAGAATATTTCTCTCGAAGGAGAGGAAATCGATTTTCTCTTCTATATCTCCTACTACCTTACGGTGGTCGTCTTCGTCATGGTCGCCGCCGCGATGATCTATTTCCTCATCAAGTACCGCGCCAAACCCGGCGTGAAGGCGAAATACATGCACGGCAACAACACGCTGGAGATTCTCTGGACGGTGATCCCCACCCTCATCCTGCTCGTCTTCGTCCTGATGACACAGACCTCCTGGGCAAAGCTCAAGCTGGCGATCCCCCAGAACCCGCACGTGCGCGTCGAGGTTACCGGCAAGCAGTTCAACTGGATCGTCCGCTACCCCGGAGACGACAAGAAATTCGGCACCAAGGACGACCTGGTGCTCGACAACCAGTTGAACGTGCCCGTCAACAAGCAGTTGCTCATCTCGCTCAAGGGGGCGGACGTCATCCACAGCTTCTTCATACCTCACACCCGCATGAAGCAGGATGTGGTTCCGGGCCGGACGATTCCGCTGTGGTTTACGCCGACCAAGGTGGGCAAATACGAAATACCCTGCGCGGAGCTCTGCGGCTTCGGGCACTCCGGCATGAACGGGGAGTTCATCGTCCACTCCGAGGCCGACTACGCCAAGTGGCGCAAGAAAGCCTGGGCCGAGAAGGACAAATAAACGGCTGTATTCATGAGGGCGCACACGCCCTCTTTCATATCTTGAACGGGTCGTCGGGAGTTTTCCTCCGATAAACCGAACTTACGAGGGATGCAGGTAACCATGAGCGAAACCACGGCAGACGCACACGGCGCTCACGACCACCACGAAGGTGGGTTCTGGAGCACATACGTCTTCTCGCTGGACCACAAGATGATCGCCAGGCAGTTCCTCTGGCTCGGCCTCATCATGATGGTCGTGGGCGGAATTCTCGCCCTGATCTTCCGCTGGCAACTCGCCTGGCCGGAAACACAGGTCTGGGGCTTCGAGTGGATATCGGACGAGAGCGAGGGCATGCCCGAAGGTTACGTCACGCCGAACTTCTACAACATGGCGGTCACCATGCACGCGACCATCATGGTGTTCCTGGTCGTGATGCCGATTCTGGTGGGCTGTTTCGGGAACTTCCTCATCCCGCTCATGATCGGGGCGCGCGACATGGCGTTCCCGGTATTGAACATGCTTTCCTTCTGGGTCGCCGTTCTGGGCGCCGTCATCATGAGCGCGGGATTCCTGGTCGAGGGAGGACACGCCGCCGCCGGCTGGACAGGCTACGCGCCGTTATCCACCATTCCGGAATACACGGGCGTATTCATGGGGCAGACTTTATGGGCATTAAGTCTGTTCGTGCTCAGTTTCTCCTCGCTCATGGGTTCGATCAACTACATCACCACGCTCATCAACATGCGCACCGAGGGAATGACCTGGTTCCGGGTGCCGCTCGTCGTCTGGTCGTTGTTCGTCACGGCCATCCTGGGCCTGCTGGCCCTGCCCATTCTGGGCTCCGCGGCCGCGATGATGATCTTCGACCGCGTGTTCGAGACCAACTTCTTCAACCCGGCGAAGGGGGGCGAACCCCTCCTTTGGCAGCACCTGTTCTGGTACTTCGGGCACCCGGAAGTCTACATTCTCATACTTCCGGGCATGGGCATCGCTTCGGAGTTGTTGCCCGTTTACTGCAGAAAACCGATCTTCGGCTACCGGGCCATGGTGTACGCCATGCTCGCCATCGCCTTCCTTTCGTGGATCGTCTGGGGCCACCATATGTTCCAGTCCGGCATGAACCCCGCACTTGGTTCGGCCTTCATGATGACGACGCTCGTCATCGCGATACCATCGGCGATCAAGACATTCAACTGGCTGGGCACCCTGTGGGGCGGTTCGATCCGCTTCACCGTGCCGATGCTCCATGCCCTGGCGTTCGTCATCCTGTTCGTCATCGGCGGGCTGAGCGGCATCTTCATGGCGTCGAACGTGGTGGACATCTACATACACGACACCTACTTCATCGTGGCGCATTTCCACTACGTCATCTTCGGCGGCAGCGTATTCGCGCTCTTTGGCGGCATACAGCACTGGTTCCCGAAAATGTTCGGAAGGTCCATGGACGAAGCGCTGGGCAAGGTGCACTTCTGGCTCACGTTCATCTTCTTCAACATGGTGTTCTTCCCGATGCACATCCTGGGCGTGGGCGGCCACATGCGGCGCATCTACAACCCCATGCAGTATGAGTTCCTGCAAGGGATGCAGCCGATCAACGTCATCATCACCCTCTCGGCGCTTGCGCTGGGGCTCTCGCAGATTCCCTTCGTGTTCAACTTCTTCGCCACCGTCTTCCGCTGGAACGCGAAGTGGTTCCGCGTGCTCACCCAGGCGGTCTCGGCTCTCATCGTCGGCTTCATCGGCTACAAGAGCGCAGCGGTGATGTTCGAGGGCCTGATGGAGCCCGTACCCTCGACGGGCGGACGCATCGTGGGCACGATCGTCTTCGTGGCGCTTGCAGTCTGGATCTACCGCTATCTCGAGAAGAACATGGCTCCGCTGGGAGCCGATGCGCCCCAGAACCCCTGGGACGCCAATACACTCGAGTGGGTGGCTCCCACGCCGGCGCCGCACGGGAACTTCGGCCCCACGCTGCCTGTGGTCCAGCGCGGACCCTATGAATACAGCGTCCCCGGCGAGGAAGCGGACTGGGCGCCGCAGACCGAGCCCATCGACCCGGCGCTCGCCGAAGCCGGACACTAGCGCCGCCGCAATTACCCCGGGAGAGAACGCGCATGGCATCTGATCGCCATGCCGGCCTTCCCGCCGAAAATGGGGGAGGCTGGCCCCATCGTTTCGCCCTGCTGACCTGCGTCTTCACCGTCGTGCTCATCCTCGCCGGCGGTCTGGTGACGAGCACGGGTTCGGGCCTCGCGGTTCCCGACTGGCCCAACACGTTCGGCTACAACATGTTCCTCTTCCCGTGGTCGAAGATGGTGGGCGGCGTTTTCATCGAACACTCGCACCGCCTGCTCGGCTCGCTGGTGGGGTTTCTCACCATCCTGACGGCCGCCGCCATCTGGAAAGCCGATGAGCGTAAATGGATGCGCAGGCTGGGCGCATTCGCCGTCGGCCTGGTGATTTTACAGGGCGTGCTCGGCGGGATGCGGGTGGTTCTCATCAAACTCAACCTGGCCATCGTCCACGCCTGCGTCGCGCAAGTTTTCTTCGCACTCATGGTGAGCCTGGCATTGTTCACCTCACGCGGCTGGCGGGAAGATACAGGTGAAACGGGGGACAAGGGACTGGCTAGACTGGGCCTCATCACCGTTTCGCTGCTATACGTCCAGATTATCTTCGGCGCGGTGCTGCGTCACACCGGAAACAGGCTCGACGCCCATCTGCTCTTCGCCGTGTTGAGCACTATCCACGTCATCCTCCTCTCTTATAAGACCCTGAAGCTGCCGAATCCTGGCGCATTGGCGAAAGAGGCGAACTTCCTGTGGGTCCTGCTAATCGTTCAACTCGCGCTCGGCGGCGCCTCGTGGGTCGGGAAATACGCCGCCATGGGCGAGGCCTTCACGCCCGTTCTCATCATCGCGATAACCTCCGCCCACGTCGTGGTGGGCGCGATGCTCTTCGCGGCCTCGCTCGTCGTAGCCATTCGCCTCAATAAAAACGGTTTGTTCGCCTTGAAGACCACCGAATCGCCCGTTGCGGCGGGAGGCGCGCGCGCATGACGAATTTCCGCACCGAGGCGATGAATCTCGACGCAGCCAGGCGAAGGGCGGTGGATTACCTGGAACTCACGAAACCGCGCATCCTGCCGATGGTGCTGGTGGTCACCGCAGCGGGCTTCTACCTCGCCTCGGGCGCAGGGCTCGATATTATCCTGCTCATCCACACGCTCATCGGCTCGGCACTCGCGACGGGCGGCGCGCTGGCGCTGAACCAGGCATCCGAAGAAGACCTTGACGCGCGGATGATCCGCACGCAAAAACGCCCGCTGCCCGATGGACGCCTCTTGAAGTTCGACGCGCTCCTGTTCGGCTCCGCCGTCATGCTGCTGGGCGTGGCGTATCTGGCTGTTTTCGTGAACCCCTTCACGGCGCTCCTCATCGCCGCCACCGGCGGGCTCTATCTGTTCCTGTATACGCCACTCAAGCGCACGACCTCGCTCAACAGCGTGGTGGGCGCGGTTCCGGGCGCCATGCCGCCGGTCATCGGCTGGGCGGCGGCCACGGGCGCGCTCTCGATCGAGGCGTTCGTGGTGTTCTGCATCATGTTCCTCTGGCAAATCCCCCACGCGCTGGCGATCGCCGTCATGTACCGCGAGGATTTCGCGAGAGCGGACATCAAGCTCCTGCCCGTCGAAGACCCGGGCGGCGCCAGCACGGGCAGGCAGGTTATCTCCTATTGCTTGGCGCTCATTCCCGCAGGAATGGCCCCGGCTCTCATCGGCATGGCAGGTCCCGCTTATTTCGTGACCTCCACCATCCTGGGGTTCGTATATCTCGGTTACGGCGTCCACATGGCGAGGGAAAAAGGCCCTACGTCCGCGAGGCGGCTGTTCTACTTCTCGCTGATTTATCTGCCGGCACTCCTGCTGGGCATGATATTCGGATGAGGCTGCCGATGGACAAGCCACAAACAAAGAACAAGATCAGGCTCACCGGGCTTTTGCTTTTTCTCTTCATCGTGTGCCTGGCCGCGTTCGCGTGGACCGTGGCCATCATCAGGAACTAGACGGGAGTGGCCTCGTTGAATCCGGTACTCGAAGCGCCTCCGAAAGAAAAACTGGAGCGATGGGAAGGCGCGCCCCCACCGCCTCCGCCGGAGCCACCCGACGATAACGGAGGTAACGGAAACGGAGGAGGAGACGACTCCCCGGATACGCCTCCCGCCGGAAAACCTTTGCTTGGAAACACCCAGCTCGCCATGCTGGTTTTGATCGCGGCCGAAATCATGTTCTTCTCGGGCCTGATAGGCGCATTCCTGGTTTTCCGCTTCAGCGGAAAGCCCTGGCCGCCCCCATTCCAGCCGCGCCTGCCTGTGGAAGTCACCGCCGTCAACACGGCCTTCCTGCTGCTCAGCAGCTACAGCATGGTCCGCGCGCAGATTGCGCTGAAAAGAGGCGACGCGAAGGCCCTGCCGCGACTGCTCACCATCACGGGCGTTCTGGGCGTCGTCTTCCTCGCCATCCAGGGCTACGAGTGGGTGCGGCTCGTCAGCTTCGGGCTCTCCGCGTCGGCGAACGTCTACGGATCGCTCTTCTACACCATCATCGGAACGCACGGGGTTCACGTGCTGAGCGCGGTCGCCTGGCTGGTCGTGGTTCTCGTCCGCGCGCATCTGGGGAAATACTCCGCCCGCAATCCCAACGGCGTCGTCGCATGCGCGATGTACTGGCACCTGGTGGTGGGGCTTTGGCCGATTCTGTTCTATCTGGTCTACCTGCTCTAATGACGCGGGAACCGCTGAAAACGTTGACACTTTCCCGAAGCGGGTGGCATACTCGCCTCAAGGAGATTCAGGTGAAACCAGTCGTTGCCATGCTCATCGCCACAGCCTTTGGCGTAGTCCTCACAAGTCAGGACTACGCTTTCGCCTGCGCGGTGTGCGGGGTGGACTCGGAGCCCGGTTTTCTGTGGAGCATGGGCTTTCTGATCAGCATGCCGTTCGTTATCGCTTCCATTACGGGCGGATATTTCGTATACAATTCCCGGCGCGCAAAGAGAGAGCCGGCGAACAAAGGCATATTTTCTGAATAAGAAGGAGAAGGCGAAGTGACTGATGCCGCCGCCGTGGATCACGCCCACGGAGTGGAACCAGCGGAAACTCCGCTTACCCCTGAAAGCTGGGGCAAGCTGGGGATGTGGGTATTTCTGGCGGGCGACGCCATGTCGTTCGGGACCCTGTTGGCGGGCTACGCCATCATGCGGGGCAACAGCGCGAACTGGCCGGTGCCCGTGGACGTGCTGGGCATTTCGCTCACCGCGTTCATGACGTTCCTGCTCATATGCAGCAGCGTCACCATGGTGAAGGGCCTGGACGCCATCAAAAATGACGATCAGGCGGGCCTGGTGAAGTACATGTGGCTCACCGTAGGCGGCGGACTCATATTCCTCGCCTTACAAGCCTATGAGTGGACCCATCTGATCAATGTGGGCCTCCACCTTTCGGCCAACAAGTGGGGCGACAGCCTCTTCGGCACCACCTTCTACATCATCACGGGCTTCCACGGGATGCACGTGACCGGCGGCGTCATCTATCTGGCCGTCATCGCGATGCGCGGCCAAAAGGGCGTTTATTCGGCGACGAACTGGAACGAGGTGGAAATCGCGGGCCTCTACTGGCACTTCGTGGACCTCGTCTGGATTCTCGTCTTCACGTTCATTTATCTACTGTAATCATCACGGGCAAGCGCCTGAGCGCGCCCGGTTCGTTCGAGGGAGAGCACATACATCATGGCGAGCGACAGCCACGCGCAACACGACGATCACCACGTGAACTACATGGCCATCTTCTGGTGGCTCCTGGCGCTCACGATACTCGAGGTCCTGGCCGGCATACCGCAGGCGAGTCCCGCCTATCCGCAGCTTTTGAAGGGGGCGCTCCTCGTTGGCATGGCTGTGGCCAAGGCGGTGCTCGTGGCGCTTTACTTCATGCATCTCAAGTTCGAGAAAGTGGCGCTGGGCTTCATCGCCATGATACCGCTCGTGCTGTGCGTGTTCGTGGTGTTGATGGTGCTGCCGGATTTTTAGGCCGCTCCTACCCTACGCCAGACGTTATATAAAAAATACATAATTCATGTCGCTTCGATATCTGCCCACCCTGAACGCCTTGTTGAACCTCACGTGCGCATTCCTGCTCATGGCGGGGATGAGGCGCATCTACGTCAAAGACGTGGAAGCCCACAAGCGCCTCATGGTGAGCGCGTTCGCGGTCTCCACCCTGTTCCTCATCTCCTATCTCGTCTACCACTTCAACGTGGGCTCGGTGGGCTTCACCGGCACGGGCTGGATTCGTCCGGTGTATTTCATCATCCTCATCACGCATTCGGCCCTGGCCGTACTGGTGCCGCCCATGGCGGTTATCACCCTCTACAGGGCGTGGCGGGGGGATTTCGAGCGGCACCGCCGCATCGCCCGCTGGACCTACCCCATCTGGCTCTACGTCTCGTTCACGGGCGTCGCAGTTTATTTGATCCTCTACGTCTTCTACCCGAGGGCATGAGAGAATTCCTGCGCGCCTTAAGACGCGGGTGCGCCCTGATATGCCCGAGATGTCCTGAACCCCTCTTCACCGGCCCATTCCGCATGCACGAGCGATGCCCGGGCTGCGGCTACCTCATCGAGCGCGAGCAGGGCTATTTCGTCGGCGCCATCTACATCAACTACGCCATCACGATCATCATCTGCCTGGGCGGCTATCTGCTCACCGAGATATTCCTCGCGCCGGGCCTCGTGGCGCAGCTCGTCATATGGGGTGGGCTTTGCATCCTGATTCCGCTATTCTCGTTCCGCTACTCCCGCGCCATCTGGCTGAACGCGGATTATTATTTCAACCGGAAATTCTCACCCGACGATGATGGGGAATGAGCGCATTGGATCCGAACCCCGCCCTCGCCGTCGAAGGCGTCACCCACCGCTACGGCAGCCGCGTTGCGCTCAAGGACGTGCGCTTCGAGGTTTCAGAGGGCGAGATATTCGCGCTCCTGGGCCCGAACGGCGGCGGCAAGACGACTCTCTTCCGCATCATCACCACCCTCATGCGCGCGACTTCCGGAGACGCGCAGGTCTTCGGCCATTCGGTGCGCGACGCGCCCGGTGCTGTGCGCAGGAAAATCGGCGTCGTCTTCCAGCAGCCCGGCCTGGACCCCAAACTCACCGTGTTCGAGAACATGATCCACCACGGGAGGCTCCACGGAATGCTGGGGAGCACGCTGCGAAACGCCGCCGACGCGCTCCTCGCGCAATTCGGCCTGAGCGACCGGAAGAAGGACTACGTCGAGACGCTCTCCGGCGGGCTTCAGCGCAGGGCCGAACTCGCCAAAGCGCTCCTGCCCCGGCCCGAGATACTGTTTCTCGACGAGCCCAGCACGGGCCTCGACCCCGGAGCCAGAATCGACTTCAGAAACGAACTCATGCGCCTGAGGAGCGAGACGAACACAACGGTCGTGCTCACCACGCACTTTATCGAGGAAGCCGACCACGCGGATCGCGTCGGCGTCATCCACGAGGGGGACCTCGTCGCCATCGGCGCGCCCGACGCCCTCAAGAAGGAAGTGGGCGGCGAGGTGCTGACCATCGAGGCACATGAGCCGGACGTCCTGCGCGAGAAACTGGAGAAAATGTTCTCCTGCGAGGTGAAGAGCGTGGACGGATCGCTTCGCGTCGAGATGCGCGACGCCCACGCGGCCATCCCCAGGATCGCAGAAGCCTTCCCCGGCGAGGTGCGCTCCATCACGCTGGGCAAGCCCACGCTCGAGGACGTGTTCATCAACCAGACGGGAAAGCGCTTCATCGACGCGGACGAGGACCTCCCCGCTGCGGAAGCGAAAAAATCATGACCCCCTATCTCCTTTGCACGGGAACGATATGGCAGCGCGAGATCGTGCGCTTCGTGCGCCAGCGCAGCCGCATCATCGGCGCGTTCGGCCAGCCCATCCTGTTCTGGCTGCTGCTGGGCAGCGGCTTCGGAAAAAACTTCCGCTACGCGGGCGGCGGCGGGGAGGGCTACCTGGAATACTTCTACCCGGGCATCATCGCGATGGTGGTGCTCTTCACGGCCATCTTCTCGACCTTCGCCGTGGTGGACGACAGAAAGGCCCGCTTCCTGCAAGGCGTGCTCGCTGCGCCCGTTCCGCGCTCGGCCATCGTGCTGGGCCAGGTGACGGGCGGGGCGACGCTCGCGCTCTTACAAGGCGTGCTCCTGCTCGTCGCCACGCCGCTGGCGGGCGTTCCGCTCACGCTGGAGGCCGCTCTCGCCTCGGTGCTGGTGATGGGCCTGATCGGCTTCGCGCTGACCGCGCTCGGGCTCCTGCTCGCCTGGCGGATCGAATCCACCCAGGGCTTCCACTCCATCATGAACCTGCTGCTCATCCCCTTGTGGCTCCTCTCGGGCGCGGTGTTCCCGGTCGCGGGCGCGCACCCGCTCATCGGCCTCATCATGCAGGTGAACCCGCTCACCTACGGCGTGGCGGCCCTGAGAAGGACCCTCTACCTGAGCGCGCCCGAGGCCGTGGCCAATCTGCCGGGGCTCTGGGTCTCTCTCCTCGTCATGATCGCCTTCGGCGTGGTGTGTTTTTCTCTCGCGGTGAGGACCGCCGAGCGAAGCGAAGGGTGATTCCGGCGGAAGAGGCGATAGGTGCTGAGGGGGTGAGTGAATTACCCCTACAGATTAGCTGCCTTGAAAATACCCTTGTTGATAAGAAATCACACCCCCTTTGAGGGGGTTGTTGAAAAACCCGCCCCGCTCGTCCTCCCCCTGCCTTGAAAACCAACCCCCCCTACCCCCCCTACCCCCCCTTGTCAGGGGGGCAAGAAAAAGCAACCCCCCATCGAACGGGCAAGAGCAAAGCCCCTCTGCCAGGCGGGGGCGCATCGCCCT
>LXNJ01002243.1_pt1 | contig 10752 bp, 8 predicted proteins | sample 809081 | NCBI WGS metagenome assembly LXNJ01 (sample SAMN04870510, study PRJNA318959) | sponge metagenome | biome: sponge; feature: marine sponge reef; material: water | host: Petrosia ficiformis | place: Greece: Milos, Mediterranean Sea | collected 2013-05-29 | depth 5-7 m
TTCCATCGACCGTTTCCTGCTCGGATACGCCGCCGCCCAGGCCATTCCCGGTCCCATGTTCGCCATGTCCGCGTTCCTGGGCGCCGAAATGACGCCGGATCATGCGCTGGTTGGCGCATTGATTGCGGTTCTCGGCATTTTCCTTCCCGGGTTTCTTTTGATCCTGTCCTTTCACGACACCTGGGAGTCCCTTGCCAGGAAACCGGGTGCGGCCGGCGCTGTCGCTGGAGTCAATGCGTCGGTGGTCGGGCTGCTGCTGGCCGCCCTCTACCAGCCCGTGTTCGTCAACGCCGTCTTCTCGCCCCTGGACCTCTCGCTCGCAATCATCGGGTTCTTCATGCTGCGGGTGATTCGATTGCCGATCCTGGCGCTGGTCGCGTTCTTCGCCGTCGCGGGGATCCTGGCAGCAGTGCTGAGTTGAACCAGCTACTCACGCCCAGGCCTCACAGCCGGAAAACGGCATGTGTTCTCCGGCTCGGTACCTGGGGAAGTTTCGGTAGGTATTGACGCCGTTCACAGGTGAGCCCCTGAACAGGAACAGGCACGGCCATTCCCGCGTGACCTTCGTCGTCGCGGGCATGTACTGGATCGAGCCGCCCCGCCTCCACGCGGTGCTCTCGTTCGGATTGGAACCATGCAGCAACAGCGGGTGATGGACCGAAACGTCTCCGGGTGACAGCACCAGATCTACCGCCTGGTTTTCGTCAAACGCTTCGGGGTCCGCCGCGTTCAGGATAAAGTGCTCTTTTCTCTCCGGGGAATGGTGATGCAGACCGGATTTGTGCGATCCGGGGATCACGCGGACGCACCCGTTGCAGGGCATCGAGGCGGTGATGGCGAACCAGACGGTGATGACTTCCATGGGATCGAGGGGCCAGTAGTGCCCATCCTGGTGCCACTGGACCCCTTTGCCCCTTTGCGGGGGCTTGCAGATGTAATCGGCCGCGAAGAAGGCCACGTCGGGGCCCACCAGGGCTTCCGCCAGGTTCAGCAGATGACGGTCGCTGAGAAACCGTACCCAGAAGGGATCGCCGGCAATGAGCCAGTGCCCCAGCGATTCGGGAGGCAGATCGGGATGCCGGTCCATTAACCAGTCTATATGCAGGTCGACTTCTCGAATAAGATCGGCCGGCAGCACATTTCGAACGATTGCGAAACCATCCCGTTCGTAGTCTTTCCCGATGCCATTCAAATCGGAATATGCGTAATCGGACATTGGGTCTTACCTCGTATACATACCGGTGGCCGTCTATGGCGAAATGGATGAGTAGTGTGAATCCATTGACATTCAACGGGGTCCATACAATATAAGGAAGAGGTTTGCTTCTGTTACGTTTTCCTGGAATCGCTGCCCATTTCAAAACAAGAAACATGCGACGAATCACCCCATATCTCTTTTTTTTCGTATTGCTTTCGGCGCCGGCGCCGGGCACCTCCGCCCAGCATGTAAACTCCATCGGTGTCGAGCTGCCCGAAGACGCCGCACCGCCGGAGCGGCAGCGGTTGCGGTTCTTCGAGATGGACGGGACCTACATGGAGTGGTTCAAGACCATTTACAAGCGCAGCCCGGCCACGAACCTCATTGGCGAGCCGCTGGTTCGCCAGGACCATAATTACGATCTGGTACCGGCCGCAGCAAAATCCTGGGAGGCCACGCCGGACGGTAATACCTGGCTGTTTCACCTGCGGTCCGGGATGCAGTGGGACGACGGCCGGCCCTTCAACGCCCATGACTATGTCTTTACCTTTCGACGGGGTGCGGACCCGGACAACGCGTACGACTTCGAGTGGCATTATCGCATCATCAAGAACTGGAGCGCCGTGGTCGCCCGGCAACTGCCCGTCGATTCCCTGGGCGTAGAGGCGATCGACGATACGACGCTGGCCGTTCATACCGAGCAGCCCGTACCCTATCTGCCCTTCAATCTCATCATGAGCTGGGCTTCGCCGGAACACGCGGTGGCCAAGTACGGGGATGAGTGGTCGACCCGGGCGGAGACCCATGTTTCGTCCGGCCCGTTCAAGGTATCCGAGTGGCGCAAGAACGAGATTATCGTCCTGGACGCCAATCCGATGTACCGGGGTTCGATGCCGCCCCTTCTCGACCAGGTGATCATCCGGGTGTTCTCCCAGTCGGCCCAGCCGCTCATGCTGTCGGCTTACACGGCCGACGAGGTGGACATGATCCTATTGTCCGGCCAGGCGTCCCTGGGAAGGGTAAAGACCGACCCGGTGCTCAGCCGGCAGCTCCATTCCATGGTAAACTTCGTTACCTTCTACATGACCATGGATACGTACAACCCACCCTTCGACGACCTGCGGGTCCGACAGGCATTTGCCCATTCCGTCGATCGTTCGGCACTGATGGGTTCCGCCCTGAAGGATGTGGGCGTGGCGGCCTACAGCATGCTGGCCCCCGGTTTTCCCGGCTCGAGACCGGAGGCCTTCCGGAATACGCTGCCCTACGATCCTGAACGAGCCAGGGAGTTGCTGGCCGAAGCCGGATACCCCGACGGCAAGGGGTTTCCCCAGGTCGATCTCTGGATCCGCGCCCACGATGTCCAGTCCACCCGCCTGCCGGCCGAGGCCATCCAGGCGATGATCGCCGAAGCGCTGAACGTCAGGGTCGGCGTCAGGGTCATCGAACGCAAGGTGTTCACGGATGGCCTGAACAACCACGAGGTAACGCTGGCCCTGGTGGCCTACAGCCAGGATTTCCCGGACCCGGCCAATCTGCTCGGGCTCTGGCGGTCGAGGGGGCGCCACGCGTGGCACGACGATACCTTTGAACGGCTGATTCACGAGGGAAACGAATTCATGGGGCCGCCCGAAGAACGGTATGCCATTTACCACGCCGCCGAACGCAGGCTCGTGGAGGACGTGGGCGGCATCTTCCTCTGGTTTCCCGTGGAGCACCGTTTGTGGAAACCCGATTTCTACAGCCCAACCCTCCTTCCCAACCGGCTCGGCATGGAAGTCTGGTCCAACCTGACCTGGATGAACGGCTATTTCAAGGATACCGAACGCGCGCCGGCGGATCGGCCGGACAGCCGCGGCCTCTGGGATTGGCTCAGATCGGCACTGGACTGATGTGAACAGGACTCGGCAGGCGGTGAATCGGGTCTATGACTCAGGGCCGGAAAATCGTTCAAGCATTTCGTCATCGATCCGCACGCCCAGGCCGGGCTGGTCCGTCACCGGAAAAGCGCCGTCGACGGGTCGCGGGTATTCCAGCGCGTAACGGCACCTCGTGGGATAGGATTCGTGGCCGTGTTCCATGACCAGGAAGTTGGGAATGGCCGCGGACAGTTGGATGGTAGCGGCGATGGAAAGCAGGCCGCCGCCGATGTGGGGGGACACGGGGATGTTGTAGGTGTCCGCAAGCACGGCGATGCGTTTCCCTTCGGAAAGCCCCGTACGCCCGATATCCGGCATCACCACGTCGCAGGTCCGCCTATCGAAGGCCTCCTTCATTTCGTATCGGGTACGGTACCATTCGCCATTGGCGACATGCATGTTCAGCGCCCGCGTCACGGCCGCGTGTCCGGCCAGGTCTTCGGGAAGGGTGGGCGCTTCCAGCCAGTAGATGTCCAGCGCTTCCAGTTCCCGTCCCAGCCTGATCGCCTCGGCCACGTCGAATTCGGTGTGGACGTCCACCATGACGGCGATATCCGGTCCGACCCGGTCGCGCACGGCCGCGGCAATGGCGACCGTTCCTGAGCGGTCGCTTGCAGGGGATAGTTTCAGTCCCCGGTAACCTGCTGCAACGAGCTTTTCGGCGCGCACGGCCGCGGTTTCAGGATCCCGGCCGGCGCATCCCGCGTAGAGTTCGATCCGGTCGCGGAACCGTCCTCCGAGCAGTTTATGCACCGGCATGTCCAGCGCCTTCCCCTGCAAGTCCCAAAGGGCGATGTCGCACGCGGCGAGAGCGTCTACGAAGAACCCGGTCGGATGGCCTCGTTCCCGCATGCCTTCGTAAAGGCGCTGCCACAGGTACTCCACGTCGAATGGGTCCTCACCGACAAGCAGGGGCCGGCAAATGTCGTCCACGATGGTCCGCGTGGTGTCGGGGGATACGGGGCTTTGTCCTTCACCGTAGCCGGTCAGTCCAGTGTCCGTGGTTATCCTGACGACCAGGGTTTCGTGCAGGTTGGATTTGAGGGCGTGTCTGTTCTCCGGAATGAAGTACGCGGAAGATCCGCCGGAGTCTCCAGCGGTACCGTTCTTCGGGATACGTATAGCAAAAGATTCAATCTTCGAGATCTTCATGGGTTCAGTCCTCGGGGCGTTCGCCGTGCGGCGCCATCTTGACCAGCCTGGGATCGAAGCGGGCTACCACTTCCACCAGGTCGCTCTGCGCCGCCATCACTTCTTCGATGTTTTTGTATACGAAGGGCACTTCGTCGAGACCGGCGGAAATGAGCGTGACACCTCGCTCCCGAAGAATCCGGTTGGCGTCCTGCCAGTTCAGGGTTTTGATTGCTCTCTTTCGACTCATTACGCGGCCGGCGCCGTGGGCGGCCGAATTCATGGCGTCCCGGTTGCCCTTCCCGCGGACCACGAAGGCCGGACTCGCCATGGATCCGGGTATGATGCCCAGTTCACCCGGACTCGCCGGCGTGGCTCCCTTTCGGTGCACCACGGCTTTCCTTTCCGGCCGCTGGCCAGGGACGGTGATCCGCTCTTTCCATGCGAAGTTATGGTGGTTTTCCAGGTCCAGCAATACTTCCACGCCCAGGTGTCCCGCCATATGGCGGTGTATGCAGGCGTGGTTGGCCGCCGCGTAGTGGCCCATGAGCTCCATGGCCGCCCAGTACTCCTGGCCGGGTTCGGTGTCCAGGTCCAGCCACGCCAGGTGCCGCTGCTCCCTGGGGAGTTCCGGGCGCATGGACATGGCCAGTCTGCTGTAATGAGAGGCGACCATGGCGCCCGTCCCCCGGCTTCCGCTGTGGGAGAGCAGCGCGAGGTAGGTGCCGGTGTCCAGCCCCTTCACGGGTTCGCGCAGGGTCAGTTCGCCGAATTCGACGAAATGGTTGCCGCTTCCGCTGGAGCCCAACTGGCTCCAGGCCTTGTCTTTGGCCTTCCGGGTAACGGGAGAAACGGACCAGTTCCGATCGAGGACCGGGTGGTTGCGGCGTTTCTTGAAACTGGCGCCCAGGCCGAAGCGGGTCTCGGCCGAGATGGCCTTTCCGAGCCGATCTTTCCCCCGGTCATGGCGCAGGGTGTCCAACGGCAGGTCGAGGACGGTCAGCTTCATCCGGCAGGCGATGTCGACGCCCACGGCGTAAGGTATGACCGCGTTGTCGGTAGCGAGCACGCCGCCGATGGGCAAACCGTATCCCACGTGGGCGTCCGGCATCAGCGCGCCGGCCAGTGCCACGGGCAGGGCACAGGCCCGCTCCATCTGCTGGACCGACTGCGCGTCCAGGTCCCGTCCCCACTGCCGGTAGGGTACTTTCGGTGACACTTTCCGCGTTCCTGGATAAGGGTACTCGGTCAATGCCGCGCGTCTGACGCGGCAGATCAGAAGCCGGCGATCTGGCGCCCGCCGAAGGTCATCCGGTACATGAGCCGTTCATAGCGCGTATCGTCAAAAGGTGTCGGGGCGTGCAGCGTACACCGGTTGTCCCAGATCACCAGGTCACCCGGCCGCCAACGATGCATGTAGGTGTAGTCTTCTCCCGTCGCGTGTGCCTGCAGATTCTGTAGAAGCGCTTCCCCCTCCGCTGCCTCCAGGCCTTCGACAGATTCGATATGGCATAGGGGCAGGTAGAGTGATTTACGGCCGGTCTCCGGGTGCCGGGCGACCAGGGGCCGCACGATCGGGGGAAACTGATCGAGGAGGGCCTCGCTGAGCGGTGGCCGGTGCGGGTTCTTCTTCCTGAGCAGTTCGTTGAGATGATTATAGGAATGGACGGTCCTGATGGACTCGATACGATCTTTGACGTCGCCTGGCAGGTCCCCATAGGCCGCGGTCATCCCCGCGAAGCCGGTCTCCCCGCCTTCCGGAGGCGTGCGCACGCAGAACAGGCAGGAGCCGATCGGCTGGGGATGGCGGAAGGAATCGTCCATGTGCCACAGCAGCGGCGGCGGGTCCGCCTGGATGAAGAGCGCGGTGTATCCCCCGTTCTCCGTCGTGTTTCCGATACGCAATATGTCGGGAAACCCCGATACCAGGAATGCCGGATCGTATTTCTCGTTGCCTTCCGGGATTCCGAACCGGGTGACGAAACGGTGGAGATGGGCGGGTTCGATATGGCCTTGACCGGGTATGACGATCAATCCACCCGCCTCGTGAAACGCGTCCATGGCCTCGTTGGCCATGGCCTCATCGAAGCCTGCGAGGTCGAGGCCGACGAGCTCGGCGCCGAATCCGGACCGGGTGAGCGAGGAGTAATTGGACTTGGTAGTCATGCCGGATACGTTCCGTGTACTGTTGATCAATGACATGGAGCCGTGCGAATCACCGGAGCTTTCCACGGCCGATAATGGGCCAGACTGTCTCTACGACCCCGTTGCGGATGCCGTAGAGATGGTCGTGGAGGAAGAGCGTGACGTCGGTGTAGGCCACCATGAGGTCGAGTTTGTCTCCGACCGCGATGTCGTTATTCGGCCCGTTGAAGGTCACGGTCCCGTGCTCGGCGGACATGCGCACGGCCGAGACATCCTCTACGCCAACCGGCATGGGCATGCCGAACCAGGCGGGTACCGTCTTGAAGCCGGCGTCCACGATGAGACGGTCCGGCTCGGGCCTGCTGGTGACCGTCACATGGACGAACAGGGCCGGTTCGGTTCGGACGCCCCACAGGGTATACATCACGTCGTTGAAAATCGCGCCGCCCGCCTGGATTTCCGTGATCCCTTCCAGGTCGGGGGTTACCGACAGGGTGCCGCTGCCCCCGCCGCTCACGATGTCGCAGGCCAGTCCCGCGTCCCGGCACCGTTCGGCGGAGTCCACGAGTTCACCCACGGCTCGCCTGATCTCCCCGTGTTTCCAATCGGACTCTTCGTCGACGCAGGCATGGCCCTCCCAGGCCATGATGCCGCGGAACCTCAGGCCGGGGGTCTCGCGGATCTTGCGGGCCAGGTCCACGACCGCTTCCCCGGGCTTGACTCCAGCCCGTTCCATACCCGTGTTCAGTTCGACGAGCACACCGATTTCTACGCCGGTCGCTATCGCCGTGCGCCCCAGGTCACCGAGCGTCGCGGCGCTGTCGACGGCGACCTTCACGTCAGCCTGCCTGCAGAGATGGGCCAGACGGGTATACTTGGGCGGACCCACCACCTGGTTGGCGATCAGGATGTCCCCGATGCCGCCCGCGACCATGACCTCGGCCTCGCCGAGCTTGGCGCAGGTAACGCCGATCGCCCCGGCCTTCAGCAGCCTGTGGGCGATGGCGGGTATCTTGACCCCTTTGATATGCGGCCGCCAATCGACACCCGCTTCCTTCAACCGCTTGCCCACGGTCCGGATGTTGTTTTCAAGACGGTCCAGGTCTACCCACAGCACCGGCGTGTCGAGGTCCGACTTGCATGTTCCGACTTCGTCCAAAGCGTGTTCCTCTCCCAAGGTTGTTCGTAATCGAGGCGTCGTATCGATCTCAAGATCGACAGCTGTTTCCGACAGACAAGGATATGACGCGGGACAAACTTTTCGAGATTTTCAATGCCGTGAAGACTGTTTATTGTGTATCACTTTAGCCGCGCTCCGTCAAGGGCGTTTGCTGACGTATAAACTGTCAGCGCCAGGAGCGTATTCATCGTCTCAAACATGTTTATTCGGTACGGGTAAGGTTCCATACCGTTGTTGAAAATGTCCTGTCTCGAAACCAGACGGATAACCTTGTTAAAGACTAGGCAGGAAGGAATGGGCGAAAATGGACTGGACTCGACTGATTGAACCCGCCGTCACGATCAGCATAATCCTCTTTGTATGGCGGAATCTCGATGGGAAGATTTCCCATATCGAAGACCGTGTAGACATGCTGGCACAACGGGTTTCGCGCATAGAGGGTCTGCTCGAAGGGCTGGTGCGCATTGGACCTGCTGATGAAAACAGCACTAAGTAAAGGCGTATGCTACGTGAACGAATGTGCATTACTTCGCCGAAGGCCGGTTTGATGGCATTCCTGTCATGGATCGCGCCGTGACCCTTCTTTTTGCACGGCTCATCCCCGGTACCGAACGTCTTTGTAGGGTGAAACCAGCGGTTCGTCCGGGCAGTGCAGTCGGCCGTTCACCAACCACCCGCAGTCCCGCGCCTCGAGTTCCGCCACGAGATATCCTTCCCACTCTGCAACTTCAGCGCGATAGGCCGGATCGCCCGCCAGATTCACGCATTCGCCGGGATCCCTGTCCAGGTCGAAGAACTGCTTCTGATCGATACGCGGCAGCCAGATGAACTTCCGATGTCCGTCGGTCACATACTGCATTTCCTGTTCGGCGGCATAGCACCAGCAGTGCTCCCCGTGGATATAGGACCTCCAGCCGCTATCATTACCCCGGATCAGCGGGAGGAGGCTGCTGCCCGTAACCGTGGGCGGCACGGTCGCCCCGGTCGCTTCCAGGATCGTCGGCATGATGTCGCGGAGTTCGGCCACGCCGTCAGCTACGGGTGAATTCACCCGCTCCCCCCAGGCGGCCGGCGGACAGACGATCAGCGGAATCCTCGCGCTGCCCTCGTAGGCGTAAGTCTTGCGCCAGAGGTGGTTGTCTCCGACCATGTCCCCGTGATCGGAGGTGAAAATGACCCAGGTATTGCTCCAGGTCTCCGGGTCATGGCGCTCCATCCAGTTCTTGAGACGGCCGATCTGCGTGTCGATAAACGAGATCTCCCCGTAATACCCCGATCTTCCGCGATGTATGCGGTACGCGGACTGCTTTCCGTGCCAGGCGTTCACATCCGTGGCGTCAAAGGGCACGTCGTGCGTGTCCGCCCAGTCCCCGATGTAAGGAGGTGGAGTTTCCCGGTCGTGGTACAGGTCGAAGTACCAGGAAGGCGGGACATAGGGCGAATGGGGGCGCGCGAAGCTGACGTTGAGGAAGAACGGCCTCGATCGATCTCTTTGCCTGATGTACTGGATCGCCCGGCTCATGGTCCAGGCGGTCGGGTGGAGATATTCCTCCGTATGCCACGGCCGCCCGATCCATGAATTCCAGTTGACCCCGTGATCGTCCGGTGTGATGTCCCTTTTCTTCTCCTGATCGAACCACTTGCGGTACTCGTCCTGCTGTCCCCGCGCGATCATGCGGCCGGATTCGTCCAGTTCCGCCGACTGAAAGCCCATATCCGCCCGCTGCGGCGTAAAGTGACCTTTCCCAACCAGGTGGGTTGCGTACCCGTGGTCCGCCAACGTCCCCGCCAGGGTATGGGGGAAGTCGTTGGGTATCGGACCCTGCCCGCGCCCCATGCCGAGGACGCCCGTGTGCCACTGGTCCATTCCGGTCATCACCGTCGAACGGGCGGGAATGCAGGAAGGAACCGCGGTGTAGGCGTGGCTGAATCGCGTCCCCCGGGCGGCCAGGTGATCGAGATTGGGCGTTTCCACGACCGGGTGTCCGTCGCAACTCAAACAGTCGCCGCGCATCTGGTCGGCCATGATGAAAACGACGTTGGGACGGGTCATGGGATCCTGCTCCTATGAATCGCAAAGCCTTAGGGCATCCAGGCTGAGGCGGGACTGTTAACTTAACTCCCGCAGGCTTGATGTCAAGGCCGGTGCGGCGCGTGTCGCGCGGTCGTTTCCCGCTTTCCGCGAGGCCGTGAATACCCTTGACATCGGGGCATTCGAAATCACATTTCATGCATGGCTTACATCCGGACTCAAGGGACACGACTATCCGATAAAAGGAGGCATTCTCCGCATGGCTGTGCGTGACAAACCCATTTCAGATGAAGAACGGGCATTCTGGGCGGAAATTCGCCATCAGTTCTACCTCGAGGACGGAGTGACTTTTCTCCAGGGCGGTTCGGTAGGTCCGTCCGCGAAGCCCGTGATCGAGCAGGTGATCGAGTGGTTGCGCCAGGTGGAGGCGAATCCGCTTTACAACCAGCGTAACCGGCTCATGGGTTCACTGGTCGAAGCGGCCCGCGAAAAAGTCGCGCGTTTCACCGGCTCATCCGGGAAAAACGTGGCCCTGGTGCTCAATACCACGATGGGCATGAATGTACCCGCCCGCGGTTTGCCCCTGCAGCCCGGTGGCGAGGTATTGATGAGCGACCAGGAATACCCCTCGGTCCAGCGTATGTGGGAACACATGTCGAAGACGCAGCACGTCCTGATCCGCAAGGTCCCGCTGCCGACGCCTCCCGAATCACCTGCGGAGATCGTCGACGCCTTCGCCGCCCATGTCACGCCCCGGACCCAGGTCATGGTCTTCTCCCATGTCTATTGCACTACCGGCCTGGTAGCGCCGGTCCGCGAACTGACCGCCCTGGCCCATGACCATGGCGCAGTCGCCGTGGTGGACGGCGCCCATGCCGTCGGCATGGTACCGGTCGACATCGAATCCTGGGGATGCGATTTCTACGCGAGCAGCACGCACAAGTGGCTGCTGGCGCCCAAGGGGACGGGTATAGTCTATGTAGCGGATCCATACCTGAGTTCGCTCCCGGCGCCTATCCTGGGTTACAATACGGCGCCGTCCGGCCACGCGAGGCGGTTCGACGTGACCGGTACCCGCGATCTGACCCATTTCGCGGGGCTGGGGGCGGCCATCGATTTTCAACTGGAAATCGGATGGGAGGACAGG
>LXNJ01002244.1_pt1 | contig 10750 bp, 10 predicted proteins | sample 809081 | NCBI WGS metagenome assembly LXNJ01 (sample SAMN04870510, study PRJNA318959) | sponge metagenome | biome: sponge; feature: marine sponge reef; material: water | host: Petrosia ficiformis | place: Greece: Milos, Mediterranean Sea | collected 2013-05-29 | depth 5-7 m
GCCCGTGTCGGGGTCCTCCCCCAGTTCTCGCAGCGGCGCGGCCGCAGCCGCGCGACCCCGACTCCTCGGCTGGGCCAGCAGTTGGAGGCACTCCTCGAGGGTGACGGTGAACAGCTGTTCCTCCGTGGCCAGGCTGCGGCTGTCGGAGCCCTTGCGCACAAACGGCCCGTAGCGGCCGTTCTGTACCGTGATCTCCACCTCGTCGGCGGGGTCGGCACCGACGGAGCGGGGCAGCGACAGCAACTGCACAGCCTGCTCCAGGGTGACCGTCTCCAGCGCCATGGTCTTGAACAGCGACGCGAACTTCGGCTTGTCGGGGACCTCCTCGGCCCGTCCGAGCTGCACGTAGGGCCCGTACCGGCCCGACCTGGCCACCACGGTCAGCCCGGTGGCCGGATCGGTGCCGAGTTCCCGCTCGTCGCGGCTGGTGGCCAGAAGCTCAAGCACCCACTGGTGGGTGAGCTCGTCGGGGGCGGTGCCGTCGGGGACGGAAGCCGAGTCCTCTCCCCGCCGCACGGTGGGCCCGTAGCGCCCGACGCGGACCTCCAGCTCGACGCCCTCGTCATCGGTGCCCAGCGGGATCGAGTTGACCAGGCGGGCATCGATGTCGCCGAGGCGGCTCGACACCTTCTCTTTGAGTCCTGGATCGTCATCGCCGCCGAAGTAGAAGCGCCGCAGCCACGGGACCTGCTCCTCGGCGCCGGCCGCGATCCGGTCGAGGTCGTCCTCCATCTCGGCGGTGAAGGCGTAGTCGACGAGCTTCGGGAAATGGCGCTCCAGCAGGTTGACAACCGAGAATGCGGTGAACGACGGCACCAGCGCCGAGCCCTTCTTCCACACATATCCCCGGTCGGTGATGGTTCCCATGATCGAGGAGTACGTGGAGGGCCGGCCCACGCCGAGCTGTTCCAGGCGCCGGACCAACGACGCCTCGGTGTAGCGGGCGGGGGGCTGCGTGTCGCGCCCGTGCGCTTCCAGGGCACGGCAGCGCGCACCGTCGCCCTCGTTCAATCCAGGCAGGCGGAACTCGTCCTCGGCCTCGCTCGCGTCCGGAGCGTCGGTCCCCTCGGTGTACACCTCGCGGAACCCCAGGTGGTTGATCACCGTGCCGCTGGCCGCGAACTCGGCGTCGCGGCCCGAGGTGCTGCGGGCACCGACGCGTAGCTGCACCGTCTCGCCGGTGCAGTCCGTCATCTGGCTGGCCAGCGTCCGCTTCCACACCAGCTCATAGAGCCGGGCCTCTGGCCGGGGCAGCTGGTTGGCCACCGTCCTGGGATCCGTGAAGGTGTCCCCAGCCGGTCGGATGGCCTCGTGGGCCTCCTGGGCGTTCTTCACCTTGCTGGCGTACGCCCTCGGCTCGGGTGGCAGCAGGTCCGGGCCGTAGCGCTTGGCTATCTCGGCGCGGGCCGCGGCCACCGCGCCCGAAGACAGCGACGTGCTGTCGGTGCGCATGTATGTGATGTAGCCCTTCTCGTACAACGACTGGGCCGTGCGCATGGCCACCGCGGACGTCATGTGAAGCTTGCGGGCCGCCTCCTGCTGAAGGGTCGAGGTGATGAAGGGTGCGGCCGGCCGGCGCCGGTACGGCTTGGAAGTGCGGGCCCGGACGGTGAAGGACGCTTTCTCCAGGTCCGAGACGAGCGACGTGGCCGCCCCCTCGTCGAGCACGGTCACATCACCTCGGACCGGCCGGCCGTCCGGACCGAAGTCGCGTGCCGCGGCCACGCGTGACCCGTCCAGCTGGACGAGATCGGCGGTGAACTCGAGCCCGCGGCCATGGCCGCCGGCGGGATCCGCCTCCGCGAACGTGCCGTTGAGACTCCAGAAGCTCGCACTCACGAAGTCCATCCGCTCCCGCTCGCGCTCCACCACGATGCGCACCGCGACGCTCTGCACCCGCCCTGCCGACAGCTGCGGCATGACCTTCTTCCACAGCACGGGCGACACCTCGTAGCCGTAGAGCCGGTCGAGCATCCGTCGGGCCTCCTGGGCGTCCACCAGGCGGCGGTCCAGCTCGCGGGGGGAGGCGACCGCCGCGGCGATCGCGACCCTGGTGATCTCGTGGAAGACCATGCGCTTCACCGGGACCCGAGGATTGAGAACCTCCATCAGGTGCCAGGCGATGGCCTCGCCCTCCCGGTCCTCGTCGGTGGCCAGATAGAGCTCATCCGCGTCGGCCAGGAGGTCCTTGAGCTTGCGAACCTGCTGGCGCTTGTCGCGGTTGACGACGTACAGCGGCTTGAACTCGTTGTCGACGTCGATCCCCAGGCGGGCCCACGGCTCCGACTTGTAGGCCTTGGGAACCTCGGCCGCGCGGCTGGGCAGATCGCGGATGTGGCCGATGGACGACTCCACGACGTAGCCGTCCCCCAGATAGCCGGAGATCGTCTTCGCCTTGGCGGGTGACTCGACGATTACTAGGGCGTTGGCCATGGACATCGCACCGATCCGACGGGCGGGTGCCCGTCAACTGATGGGGACTCGGACAGCATAAGCAAGGTCTTGAACAGGTCGAAGCTGGGTCGGGAAGCTCCCGGCGCTCGCCGGGTGCTCAGGCTCCCGGCGCCGGCTCGCCCGCTGATCGAGAACTGCGGAGGATAGCGGCACCGATGAGAGCCGCTACCGCTGACGCAGCCAGGATCCCGACCTTCGCCTGGTCGGTGAGGTCGGCAGCGGTGAAGGCCAGGTTGGTGATGAACAGCGACACGGTGAAGCCGATGCCGGCCACACCGGCCACGCCGATCACCTTGGTCCATGAGGCGCCTCTCGGCAGGCTGCAGAGCCCGAGGCGCACGGCCAACCAGCTGAACGACGAGATTCCCACGAGCTTGCCGACCACGAGGCCGAGCACGATGCCGATGGTGACAGGCGACCGCAGCGCGTCTCCCAGAGCGTCCGCGGACAGCGCGACCCCGGCATTGGCCAGCGCGAAGACGGGAACGACGAGAAAGCTCGTCCAAGGGTGCAACAGGTTGTCGAGCCGATCGGCCACGCTGACCCGCTCGCGTACCTCGAAGGAGGCCCGTCGCGCCACTGGCGGGCTCACCTCGTCGCCCGAGAACCATCTGGAGACCCTGTCGTCGAGCGTGCTTCCGCTCAGCAGCGGGCGGGCCGGCGCGAGGATGCCGAGCACAACCCCGGCGATTGTGGCGTGGACGCCCGACTCGAACACCGCCAGCCACAGCACCACCCCCACCAGCAGGTAGGCGGGTGTGTACCAGATACGGGCCAGCCTCATGAGCACCAGCAGCAGCACGATTCCGACCGCGGCCAGAAGCCACCCCAGTGAGAGGTCGTCGGTGTAGAAGATCGCGATCACGACAATGGCCCCGATGTCGTCCACGATGGCCAGAGTCAGCAGGTAGATCTTGAGCGAGTTGGGAACCCGGTTCCCCACCAGCGACAACACGCCCACGGCGAAGGCGATGTCGGTGGCCATTGGAATCCCCCAACCGGCTGAGCCCTCGCCACCGGCATTGAAGGCGGCGTAGATCGCGGCCGGCACCACCATTCCACCCAGAGCAGCCACGGCCGGCAGCGCCACGGCAGCCGGACGGCGCAGTTCGCCCACGACCAACTCCCGCTTGATCTCCAGGCCGACCACGAAGAAGAAGATCACCATCAGGGCATCGTTGATCCAGGCCTCAAGCGGCTCGTCCAGCGCCAGCACGCTGCCCAGTTCCAGGCGGACGTGGCTGTGCAGCAACTCGTAGTAGGAGTCGCGCCACGGCGAGTTGGCCCAAACGAGGGCCACCACTGCGGCCACCAGCATCACCACGCCGCCGGCAGCCTCGATGCGAAGGAAGTGCAGCATTGGGCGGCCGATCCTGCGGGCCAGCCGCCGATCGCTGCCGATCCACGTCAGTGGGGACAGTTCAGAGGTGTCCGAGGGGTCTGTCGGGTGTGTCGCCATCGTGGGAGGTAGGTGGGACTCCGGCTGTCTAATGCAGTTTCAGGCCGCGTTGAGGATAAGGGACACCTCGGTGCCGTGTGGACCCGACCGGAAGAAGCACTCGTCGGCGAGTGTCCGGATGATGGAAATGCCCATCCCCGACTCCCGGCCGAGCCGGGCGGGGGACTCGGGGGGCGGCATCTCAGGCAGCGCTTTCACGTCGAAACCGGGACCCTCGTCGCGCACCGTCACCGACACCCTCCCATCGGAGCAACGACAGCACACCTTGACGGGACGGGGGCAGCCGGAGCGAAGGTGGGCCTGTATGGCGTTGGTGGTGGCCTCCGACACCACGACCCGAAGGTCGTCGATGCGCGACGGCTCAAGGCTCGGCGCCAGTTCGGCCGCCGCGGCCACGACGAGTCGCACCAGAGACACATAATCGGCCCGGGCCGGGATCTCGATCTCGATGCTGTCGTTCATGGCCGCCTCCAGGCGGACCCGCTGCCTAGCCGCTCGGCCTCTGCGACGCCGTCGATCGAATCATGCAGCGCCAGGATCCTGTCCAGGTCACAGATCTCGAACACCCTGCGGATGCGGGGCGAGGGGCACACCAAGGCCAGGTCACCGCCTCGCTGGCGCAACCGCTTGAGCACGCCGACAACCGCTCCGATGCCGAACGAGTCGACGAAGTCCAGCTCCGACAGGTCGAGAACGAGGAGGCGGGAACCGGAAGCCACTGCGGCGACCACAGCCTGTCGCAGGTCGGGGGCCCCGACGACATCGAGATCGCCGCCGACCCTGAGGACGGTCCAAGGCGGGTTCTCGTGGCGCCGGATCGTGACGGACACAAGACAAGACGGTACCGCCTGCCGGAATCGACTCGGCGTTACTCGAGTCGCATAGTGGCCCGGGCCTCGAACACCACGTCGGAGACCAGCGGTCCTACCAGCGGGACGTCAGTGGGCTCGGTGTAGAGCAACTGCACCGTCGCTCTCCCGTTGGCTCGCCGCACGGCCACGGCCAGGCGCCGTGGATCCAAGTCGGCCGCGGCGATCGCGGCGGAGCGCACCTCGCCGTCACTGTCGCCGACTGCGGCCGAGCGCACCGCCTCGCGGGCCGCGTGCGTGACGAGCACCCGACCCCGCACGAGCAGGCCCACCTGCACGACGGCCAGCAGCATCAGCGCGAAGAACGGCATCACCAGAGCGAACTCCACCGTCGCCTGTCCCGATTGACTCGAGCGTGGAGGCCCGGGATCGGCGCGCACCTGTCAGTTGACCATGTTGGCGATCGTGTCGACCATCTTGTCGAGCAGCCACGCGATCTTGCCCGAGCCGGTCGCCCAGGTCAGCAACAGCACTGCCACTGCGGCGGCACCGACGAGGACGAGGGCGTACTCGGCGGTGGTCTGACCGCGCTCGTCGAGCCGGCGACGCACCGAGCTACAACGCGTCGCCAACGCCGTACAGATGCGCAAGAACATGATCTCTCCTTCCGGATGCGGTCGTCTGATCGGCCTCTTGGGCCATAGCGGTTGGGCTGACCCACGTGAGCGATGGAGCGGTCATGACACCAAGCCCAAGTCAGAGATGGTTCCCACGAGCAGCGGCACCACAGTCAGCAGACAGAAGGCGGGCAGCACGCAGAACACGAGCGGGAACAGCATCAGAACCGGAACTCGCCGGGCGGCCTCCTGCGCCCGCACCCGCCGCCGCCGGTGAGCCTCGTCGGCAGCCCGAATCAGGGCGGGTCGCAGCGGTGTCCCGTCGATCTCGGCCGCGGTTACCGCGTGCACGACCGGCGAGACGCTGGGACCGAGGCTGTCTCGCAGCCTCCGCACCGAGTCGACGAACGACTCCCCGGCCGCGGTGCGTCTCACCACCGCAAGCAGCTCGGACCGGAACGGCTCGGGGACTCGGGGACCTATGTCCGACAGAGCCGACACCGTGGGCCGGCCCGCGCCGACCACCAGCCCGAGCAGGTCGATCACCTCGGGCAGATGACGATCGACCTTCAGGACGCGCTGGCGTCGACGGGATCGGCGGCGGGCGACGACCGCTCCTACAGCCGCCAGCAACGCCAGGAGGCCACCCGTCGGGCCGAGAGCAACCGCCGCGACCGCGGTTACGAGGGCCGCGGCCCCGGCCAGGGCCTCGTCCTCGGGCTCGACTGCGCCCCTCGACAGCCGCCAGCCCAATGTTGACAGAGCACCCCTCAGATCGCGGCGGGCGGACCGGTCGATGCCGCGAAGTCTGCGGCGGACGGCGCGGCTCGTTGCGACGGTCACGTCGAACATCGTCAGCACCAGCAGGGCCGCGGCAGCCGCGGAGAGGCTCACGCCCATCGGCCCACGCTCCGGCACAGGCGGGCCATCCACCAGAGGCCCAGGCCCTCCAACACCAGTCCGAGACCCAGTGACATGAGCCCTACCGGCGTGGACAGGAGCCCGCTCAGGGCATCACGGTCGACGAGCGTGACGATGACCGCAAAGCCGGCCGGAGCAGCCGCCACGACCACTCCGGAAGTGCGCGTCTGGGCAGTCAGGGCTCGGATCTCGTCATCCAGAGCCTGGCGCTGGCGCAGCGACGCGGCGGCACGGTCGAGACTGGCGGCCATTGCCGCGCCGGACGTGTGCCCCAGCACCAGCAGGGCGGCAGCCGTCCGGCGCTCGGATGCGCTGCCAACCCAGTCGTCCAGGGTCTCCGAGAGGCTCAGCCCCCCGCGTACCCGGCGCACCACTTGACGCAGGCCGGTCTCGGGGAGCTCGGCAGCCGCACCGTCGAGGGCGGTCAATACGGAGGCCCCCGATCGCAGCGCCCGTGCCGTCAGCTCGAGGGCCTGCGGCACCGCGTCGGCCTGCCTGGACCGGCCTGTCCATCGACGCATCGCGGCGAGCAGACGGGGCGGGACGGCGCGCCGCGGCCGTATCCGGCTCGACGTGCGGCCCCGGGGCCGCGCCAACGGCAGATCAGGCATCAGCGCCACAAGCACGAGGACGGCCGCCAGCACCGCGGTCACGGCCCTACCACCATCCGCTCGGCCTCTAGGCGGCCGGCCCGGGCCATTGTCGAGCAGACCTCGTTGTCGTCGGCCAGCAGGCGCACCCGGTCGTGCCCGGTCACCTCAGCGACGGCGGCGAGCCGCCGCGTGCCGTCCCGGGATCGTCCCAGGTGCACGACGGCATCGATGGCTGCCGTGACGTGATCCCGCACCGCCTCCATCCCCAGGCGCTCATCAGCGGCCGTGGCCAGTGCGGCCAAGCGGCGCAGCGCGTCGACCGGACCGTTGGCGTGCACTGTGGAGAGGCACCCGGCGTGACCGGTATTGAGGGCATGCAGCAGGTCGAGAGCCTCCGGGCCGCGCACCTCTCCCACCACCATCCGGTCGGGGCGCATCCGCAGCGCGTTGCGCACAAGATCTCGGATCGTCACCGCCCCTCCGCCCTCGCGCGACTCGGGCCGGGCCTCCAGCCTCACCACATGGGGATGCTCCAGCTGCAACTCGGCGGCGTCCTCGATGGTGATCACCCGCTGCTGGTGGCTCACCCGGCCGGCCAGGGCGTTGAGCAGCGTGGTCTTGCCCGCTCCCGTGCCACCGCTCACAACGAGATTGGCCCCCCTGCCGACCAACTCCTCCAGCAGAGCCACCACCGGCGGGCCGGCGAACATCTCCAGGGCCACATCGGGTACCACGAAGCGCCGGATCGTCACATACGGGCCGTCAACTGCAACCGGCGGAACGGCCACGTGGACCCGGGAACCGTCGGGCAGGCGACCGTCCACGCAGGGGGTCAGCTGGTCAACCCGGCGGCCCAGCGGGGCCACGATCCTCTCGATGACCAGATCGACCGCGGCCCGGTCCAGCGACACCCCGCTCCGGCTCACGGTCCCGCCTCGCTCGATCCAGACCGGACCCGGACCGTTGATCATCACCTCGCTCACCGACGCATCGGCCAGCAGCGGCTCCAGGGGGCCCAGACCGTGCACCCGGGCCGCGACCCGGGCCACCACGTCGTCGACCACATCCGTCGAGGTGAGCGGGGCCAGCGTGCGGACGATGCCGGCGATGTCCACCGGCGGCATCGGGACGTCCGTCATCGTGTCGATCACCCTGCGATGCACGGCCTCCACCAGCGCCGCCGAACTGTTGGCCCTGACTTCGTGAGTCTCGCTGGCCGCTCCGAGGCCCACGCTCGACCCCCGAAGTGTCGCCGCCGCGCTGCCGGTCATGCCGGCAACTCGAAGCGCCGCAGCGGTGGCGGGAGCATGCTCACGATCGTCCCCGCGTCGACGGACCGGGCCACGCGAGGATCCCACGCCACCCGCTCCACATTGGAGGCGCCGACGGCGGAGGCCACATCGCGCATTCGCAGAGCCCGGCCCGGCTCCTCCACGAGGACCACCCGGTCATAGGGCCCCGATGCCCGCTGGGCCCGGGTCAGAGCGAGATAGCACGACCTCAGCACACACACCGGCCGGTGCCGGGCGGTGAGATCGGACCGCAGTTCGAACGGGTCCAGCCCCGCGTCCACCACGACCGGACCGATCCGGGCCAGCACCTCGAGGGCCAGCACGAGTCTGCGCCGCCCGTCATCGAGCGCATCGAGAGCGGGCTGGGTGCCCCGGCGGAGCAGTCTTAGCCCAGGAGCCACGTCCTCGAGCAGCCTGCCGATGGCATCGGCCGCGACGCCGTCTCCTGCGGCCACCCAGTCACCGATTCCGGGCTCTGACGGCACCTCACCGGCGATCATGCCCAAGAGGGCAGGCTGGTCGCCGGTGAGGTCCACGAGCGTGGCTTCGCAGTCGTCGGAGGCAAGCCGGATGGCGGTCGCGGCAGCCACCACCGACGTGCCGACGCCGCCCTTGACGGACCAGTACCAGATGATCATGCGCTCCTCCCCGCACGTCGAGTCCATGACGGCGGGACTTGGAGCGCCAAGGCTCTGCCAGAACGCGGATTCAGCGCTCTGACCACCGTCCCGGCGTCCAGCGAACCGGGTCAGCGAGAGCACTCTACAGAAGTTTTATGATATTACAACCTGATCGACTGTTATTTGATCATTTCCATGATTCTCGCACCCGACTGCAGCAGCTTCTCGGCCGGCTCATCGTCGAGCAGCGGCACGACGAAGGACTCGATCCCGTGCTGCACGGCGAGCCTGTGAAGCTCCCGGCCGCACTCGGTGGGGGAACCCGAGATCACGAAGGGCAGCGCCCACTCGTCGCGCACGTGCTCGGCCGCGGCCTCCAAGCCGTCGGACAGCGCGGCCCTGATCAGGCCCGCATCGGCGTCTGTGAGCCCGATGGCCTCCTGTACTTCCACCGGCGAGTCGACCAGCCGGTAGGTCAGGTGGGGCTTGATGGCGGCCATGGTGTCGTCGTCGGTCACCAGCATCGTGGAGTATGCGATGCGCGGATCGTTGCCCGCAGCCCGGCCCGCTCGGTGGATCCGCTCCACCGCAGCACCCAGGTGCGGCTTGTAGATGAAGTCCACCAACACGCCGTCGCAGGCCGCTCCGCCCAATTGCAGCATCCTCGGACCCCGCCCGGCCAACCAGATCTCGGTGCCGGCCCGGGCATTCAGCAGCGCCGCCTCGCTCAGCCGTACATGGGAGCCCTCGACGCTGACGGTGTCGCCTGCGAACAGGCGACGGCAGGCGTCGATGGTCTCACGCACCGCGGTGAGGGGCCGCTCTCGGGCGATGCTGAGCGGATCGAGAGTGAGGCTGCCTCCGGCGCCGATGCCCAGGAACGCCCGCCCACCCGACACCTCGTCGAGCGAGGCGATGGCGGATGCGGTGGCGCCGACATGACGGGTGTAGGGGTTGGTGATGCCGGGACCGATCGTGAGGGACTCGGTGGCCACCGCGACGGCGGTCAGCGCGACGTACACATCGCTGGCCGCGAGCCCCTCGTCGTACACCCAGCAGCGCTCGTAGCCGAGGCTCTCGGCGAGCCGGGCGAGTTCCACCGCCCGCCCGACGGATCCATGGGGCATCACGTTGAACGCAGGCCGGACCACGGAATTCACCCTAGAGGCCGAGCGGGTAGGCGACGGGCCAGCACGGCCTCCAGCACTCCGTTGCCCACAGCCAGAGCCTTGTCGGAGATCTTCCAGCACGCGGAAGGGTCGCCGCGGGGATCGACATCGCCGATCTTGAGGCCGGCCCGCACCCGCATGCCGGTGCGGATGGCACCCCGCACGACGCCGTCGAACGGCGCCCGGACCGTCGCATCGCCCACCTCCCCGAGCGGCTGACCGCCGCTGACCACGTCCCCGATGGCGATGCGCCACTCGACTGTCCCGTCGGCGGGCGCTCGCACGACCCGGTCGGCCGATCGACCCCCGAGTTCGGCGGGTGTGCCGGTGTCGGGCTGGGCCTGTCCCGTCCAGACGACTCGGCCCAGGTTCGGGCCCCGCATGGTCTCGACCACAGCGTGGCAGTCGACGCCTGCGGTGAACCCGGGGCCCAGGGCCACGACCACCTCGGCGTCGTCGATGGAGGTGTCGACATTGCGCTTGGCCATGCGGGCGTCCACCACCACGCCGGGACGGACCAGCCCGAGCGCGGCGCGATCCTCAGCCACCAGCACCGCTGCTCCCCCGCCGCCGTCGGCCTCGGCCAGCGACCGGGCCAAACCGACAGCCTCTTCGGGGGTTTCCGCCAGGACGCCTCTCATGCCCTGCACGCTGATCTCGCCGTCGGAGACCGCGGTGGACAGCGCCACGGTTCGCCGCACCGTCAGCGGCTCGGCCAGTTCCAGCACCACCACGGGCCAGCCGACCCGAGTGAGACGCCAGGCAACGCCGGTGGCCAAGTCGCCCCCGCCGCGCAGCACGCACAGCGATCCCGTC
>LXNJ01002245.1_pt1 | contig 10740 bp, 9 predicted proteins | sample 809081 | NCBI WGS metagenome assembly LXNJ01 (sample SAMN04870510, study PRJNA318959) | sponge metagenome | biome: sponge; feature: marine sponge reef; material: water | host: Petrosia ficiformis | place: Greece: Milos, Mediterranean Sea | collected 2013-05-29 | depth 5-7 m
GAGACCTTCGTCGCCGGCTACGGCGCGGCCCAGGCGGTGCCGGGGCCGCTCTTCACCTTCGCCGCCTATCTCGGTGCGATCGCGGGGATCGGCCCCGGCGGCGCCCTCGGCGGCCTGCTCTGCCTCGCCGCGGTGTTCCTGCCCTCCTTCCTCCTGGTGGTGGGCGCGCTGCCCTTCTGGGAGCGGCTCAGGCGCCTCGCCCAGGCCGAGCGCGCGATGCTGGGCGTCAACGCCGCGGTGGTGGGGCTGCTGGGGGCTGCCTTCTACGACCCGGTCTGGACCGGCGGCATCCGCACGCCCGCCGACCTCGCGCTGGGGCTCGCCGCCTTCGCGCTGCTCGCCTTCTGGAAGGTGCCGCCCTGGGCCGTGGTGATCCTCGGCGCCCTGGCGGGCTGGGGGACCGGTGCGCTCGCCGGCTGAGTCCGGGCCGGCGGGCGGCGGGGGGCCCTTCGGGCTGCAACCGCTCGCCGCCATCGTCGTCTGCTTCGGCGCGGTGTTCGTGCTGAGCCAGTTCTTCCGCGCCGCCAACGCCGTCATCGCCAAGACGCTGAGCGCCGAGTTCGGCCTCTCGCCGGAATCCCTCGGCCTGCTCACCGGCATGTTCTTCCTCGCCTTCGGCGCGTCGCAGATTCCGGTGGGCATGCTCTTCGACCGCTTCGGCGCCAGGCGCACGGTGCCGGTCGTGCTCAGCGCCGCCATCTGCGGCTCGATCCTCTTCGGCCTCGCGCAGGGCGAGGCGATGCTGATCGCGGGCCGCCTGCTGCTGGGCGTCGGCTGCTCGGGCGTGCTCATGGGCTCGCTCTTCCTCTTCGGCCAGTGGGCGCCGGCCGCCTCCTTCAGCACCTGGATGGGGCGGATGATCGCCATCGGCGGCGCCGGCGGCCTGCTCTCGACCACGCCCCTCGCCGCCATCGCGGAGGAGCTGGGCTGGCGCACCGCCTTCTGGGGCGCGGCGGGGCTGACGGCGCTCGGCGCCGTCGCGATCTACGCGCTGGCGCGGGACCGCCCGGCCTCCGACACAGCCGGCGCGAAGCCCGCCGAGGGGCTGCGCGAGAGCCTGCGCGGGGTGCGCGCGGCGCTGGCGACGCCGGGCTTCCCCACCCTCACCCTGATGGGGTTCTCGTCCTATCCGGTGGTCATCACGGTGCTCGGCCTCTGGGGCGGCCCCTACCTCGCCGACCGGCACGGCCTCGGGCCGGTGGAGGCGGGCAACGCGCTGCTGGTGATGGCGCTGGCCCTGATCGTCGCCAACCTGGCGCTGGGCCCGCTCGAGCGGCGGCTGGACACGCGCAAGGGCCCGATCCTCGGCTGCGCCGCCATCGTCGTCGGCGCGCTGGCGCTGCTCGCGGCGCTGCCCGGCCTCGAGATCTGGGCCGTGATCCTCCTCTTCGCCCTCATCGGCGCCTGCGGCTCCTACAATATCCTGCTCGCGGGCCACGCGCGCTCGCTGCTGCCCGACCGCCTCGCCGGGCGCGGCATGGCGCTGATGGCGATCGCCTTCATGGGCGGGCCGGCGGTGCTGCAGGCGCTGGGCGGCGTCATCGTCGGCGCCTTTCCCGCAACGAATGGCGCCGCGCCGGCGATCGCCTACCAGGCGCTCTTCGCCTTCCTCGCGGCGCTGGTGGCGCTGGCCTGCCTCGCCTATCTGCGCCTGCCGGACGCGCGGCCGAGCGCGGGCTTTGCCGCCGACCCCCCGGGGACGGCGTGAGCGGGAGCTAGCGCAGCGTGTCGATCACCGCGGCCAGCGCCTCGACGCAGCCCCGCCCGAGGCGGCGGCAGCGCATCGGCGACCAGCCGAAGCGGGTCTCGGGCGCGTTGGCCGCGTCCTTGAAGGGCTGCTCCAGGGTCATGGCGAGGCAGCCGTGGGTCTCGGCGATGTAGTTGGCGCAGATGCCGAGGTTGGCCCTGCCCGGCGGGGTCGGCGGATAGCCGTGCTCGGTCTGGAAATCGGGATTTGCCGCCCGGAGCATGGCCTGGAAGCGCGCGAGCAGGTGCGCCTGCGCCTCCGAGTAGGAGGGGATGCCCTCCGCGCCCGAGATGAAGGCGTAGGGCAGCGCCTCGTCGCCGTGCACGTCGAGGCAGAAGTCGACGCCGGTGCGCGCCATCTCCGCGCGGACGAGAAAGACCTCGGGGCTTTCGACCATGCTGGGCTTCGCCCAGGCGCGGTTGAGGTTGACGCCCGCGGCGTTGGTGCGGAGGTGGCCGCGGCGCGAGCCGTCGGGGTTCATGTTGGGCACGACGCAGAAGCGCGCCTTCTCCAGCAGCGCGCAGGCCGCGGCATCGAAGGGGTCCAGCAGGCGGTCGAGAAAGCCCTCCATCCACCACTCGGCCATGGTCTCGCCCGGGTGCTGGCGGCCGACGATCCAGCAGGTGAGCGCGCGCGGCGGGCCGAGCTCCAGCAGGTCGAGCGGCGCCCCGTCGAGCGTGGTGCCGAGGCGGCGGTGGGTGACGACGGGCGCGCGCGCCATGCGCTCGATCAGCGCGGCGTGGCGCGCCATCGAGTAGGGAGCGAAGTAGGCGAAGCGCACCGCATCGCCCCGGGGGCGGTAACGGATGGTCAGCACCCTGCCGTCGTAGGCGGTGGCGACGCGGGGCCATTCCTCGCCGTCCTCCGAGGCGACGGCGCGGTAGCCCTTCCAGCCCTCGGCATAGGTCGCGGCGCCGGCGTTCTCGATGCGCAGCACGCAGTCCCGCCCGGCGGCGCCGGTGAGCCGGAAGTGGAACCACTGGAAGAACGCGCCGCCCGCGTCGGGCACGATCTCCAGCCTGATCCTGGAGGGCGAGGAGGCCCGCAGGCAGCGGATGTTGCCGCCGTCGAAGTCGCTGTCGATCGCGAGGCTCGCGCACGCTGCCATCGCCTCCTCCCGCCGCGCGTTGCGACGCCCTGTCCAGACCCGCAGACATAGCAGATCGGAGGCGGCATGGAAGCAGGGTGAAACGGTTGATCGAAAGCCGGCTCGGCGCCTATCGTGCGGGCCGCCCCGCCCGGCGCGGCGGGGGGTGCATTCCCGGAGGGGGGAGACGGCGATGCGCATTCCGCTTGCGATACCCGGCCTCACGCTCGGTCTGGTCCTGTCGATGGCCTCGCTTGTCCGCGCGGCGGAGATGCCGTCGGTCGACGACCTGCAGGCACAGACGGGAACCCCGGCCGGGACAGTCACGGTCTACGAGCCGCACCTGAGCGTGGGCGATGCGCACACCGCCGTGGACTACGTCGGCTGGCCGGCGGTGGAGGTGCTGGCGCACCTCTTCGGCGCGGACTGGGCGGAGCAGGGGGAGACGGTCGAGTTCCGGGCGCTGGACGGCTGGGTCTCGCGCCTTCCGGTCGAGCGCTTCCTGAGGGAAGGCGCCTTCGTCGTCTTCGCGCGCGCGGACGGCGCGCCCTTCACGGTCGACAACCTCGCGCAGAACGAGAGCGACGTGCCGCTCGGCCCCTACTACCTGGTCTGGGACAACGTCGGGAACCCCGCCCTGCTGGCGGAGGGCGCGCGCAACTGGCCCTACCAGGTGGCCGAGGTGCTCCTCGTCACCCTCTCCGACGCGGCGCTGCTCCCCGACGGGCTCGACGAGCGCCTGCACGAGGGCGCGGCGCTCGCCAGGACCCACTGCCTGAGCTGCCACATGGTGAACGGCTACGGCGGCGAGAAGCACGAGGGCAACCTCGCGGAGATCGCGAAGGATTACGAGGAGGACGAGTTCACCGGCCTCGTGCTGGCGCCGCTCTCCGTGCTCGATGAGACCACCATGCCCGCGCTCGACGAGCGCCTGCCGGCAGACGAGCGCCGGCGCATCGCCAGGGCGCTCTTCGACTACCTCAGGGGGTTGCCTGTTAGATGAGTTTGATACTCAGAGCTCGATTTTATTTTGTTTCAGTCTGCTTACTATGAATTGCGTTGGAGCGAATACTCGCCAGTTGGGGTCGTCGCATGAGAGAGTCGATATCGCCGCTCAGGCGGAAGTGGTCCGCTAGTTAATTGATCTTGTTCACCTACCAGCGAGCTTACTTCTTTCCGCTGGTCCCTTGATTTGGCGGGCTCGAGGTAGGTTCGGACGCCCCCCCCTGACCGGCGGGCTGGTGCCCAGTCTGGGGACGCGGTTTGTAACCGCCTGTTACGATCTTGGGTTGATATCCCTTTTGTACGACAACCGGGCGCGTCGGTTGCGCTGGCCTATTTCCCTTGGGCATCGCAGCTCTCCTGTGCGGCGTGGGGCCAGAATTCTACCGTTTGAACCTCGTCGGCGGCAATAAGGAGCGCTTTCTCACCGGGCGAGGACCAATTGCCATCGTCGTCGACATCATACACTCGCTGAATGTAAATGTCACGCTCTGAGGGATCGGAGGACATGAAGGACTCGGAACCGCAGAATCCAGCAAAACGTGTACCGTCCTTGAGGGTAACAAGCACCCACTGCTCGGTCATATTGCCGAATTTCCAGTCCCATGCAGTCGGTATGACGTGGACGGGGTTGAGACCGCATCTTTGGAGGAGATGACGAAAAAGATTCTTTTGAATGTTTACTCCAAGTATGAGGCCAAGAATAGCGGGTCCTGCAAAAACAAGAGACAACCAAGCCAGAATTTTGCCATAGGCCGGCTCATCTATTGCGACAACGAGCTCTATTAGGGGGAATGCAAGAGCGTAGTAGATGACAGAGATGGCAAGATAGGGAAGCCACGCAGCCGAATGGGGGAAGTTGGCTCCCGTTACAAATTGTGAGCGCACGAACAAAACTACAAGACCAGGGACAAGGAAGAACAAGGCCAAGTAAATGTTGTCAAATAGCGCCAGATCGGACATGAATCGAAGTCTCCCATATGCTTATAGCAGCTACAACTAGGACTATAGAGCAAACAGAGAGCATCTCCAACAACAATGCAGAGGATTGATAAACAACACTTCGCGGGTGGGTGAGCTCCTCTATTGCGGCGTGGCGATCTCCGCGCTCACCGTGCCGCCGGTGAGGCGCTCAAGCTCGTCCAGGGTGGTGGCGAAGACGCAGTGGGGGTGGCCGGCGGCGGCGTAGACGGTCTCGAAGCGGCCGAGGCTCGCGTCGATCGCGACGGCGAGCGGCGTCTCGTGCGCAAGCGGCGCCACGCCGCCGATGGAGAAGCCGGTGGCGGCGCGCACGGCATCGGCATCGGCGCGGCGCACCTTGCCCTCGCGACCGAGAGCGCGCGCCAGCGCCTTGGGGTCGCAGCGGCGGTCGCCCGCCACCAGCGCCATCACCGCCGCGCCGTCCACGGTGAAGACCAGCGACTTCACGATGCTCCCGAGCTGGGTGCCGATGCTGGCGGCGGCGTCCTCGGCGCTGCGCGCGGTCTCGGCGAGCGCGATCGCCTGCGCCTCGGAGCCGGCCTCCGCGAGCGCCGCCTGCACCCGGCGCACCGCCGGATGGGCGAGCGGGTCGGCCCTGCCCGCCATGCTATTGCGGGACCCTGAGCCCCCGCTGCACCGCAGGGCGCGCGCCGATGGTCTCGAACCAGCGCTGGAGGTTGGGGTAGTCGGCCCAGTCGATGCCGTGCCACTCCCAGCGCCCGACCCAGCCGAAGCAGGCGATGTCGGCGATGGAGTAGTCGCCGGCGAGGAAGTCGCGCTCCGCCAGCCTGCGGTCCATCACGCCGTAGAGGCGGTGCGCCTCCCTGGTGTAGCGCTCGATGGCGTAGGGCACCTCCTCGCTCGCGAAGCGGCGGAAGTGGTTGGCCTGGCCGAACATCGGGCCGACGCCCCCCATCTGGAACATCAGCCACTCGATCACCCGCCAGCGCCCGCGCGCGTCCTCGGGCATCAACTGCCCGGTCTTGTCCGCGAGGTAGAGCAGGATGGCGCCGGATTCGAAGAGCGAGATGGGCTCGCCGCCCGGCCCGTCGGGATCGACGATGGCCGGGATCTTGTTGTTGGGGCTGATCTTGAGGAACGCGGGGTCGAACTGCTCGTCCTTGAGGATGTCGACCGGATGGACGCGGTAGGGGAGCCCGACCTCCTCCAGCATGATGGAGGCCTTGACGCCGTTGGGCGTGCCCCAGGTGTAGAGGTCGATCATCGCCACCCTCTCCTAGCGGGCTTCGAACTGCTTGGCGCCGAACATGATGGAGCGCTCCTCCTCGGTGAACTCGGGCTTCTTGCGGACCCGGTCGGCCATCACGTCGAGGCCGCGGCGCACCGCCGGCCGCTCCTTGTTGCGCTCCAGCCAGGCGCCGAGGTGGGGATGGTCCTCGATCTCCTGCCCCTGGTTGTACCAGAGCCGCATCCACGGAAAGATCGCCATGTCGGCGATGGAGTACTCGCCGGCCACCCAGTCGCGGTCCTCGAGGCGCTTGTTCACGACCCGGTAGAGCCGGCTCGCCTCGTTGGTGTAGCGCTCCACGGCGTAGGGGAGCTGCTCCGGCGCGTAGTTGCGGAAGTGGTGGCACTGGCCGAGCATCGGCCCGACGTTGCCCATCTGGAAGAAGAGCCACTGCAGCACCTCGGCCCGGCCGCGCTCGTCCGAGGGGATGAAGCGGCCGTGCTTCTCGGCGTAGTGCAGCATGATGGCGCCGGATTCGAAGAGGCTGAGCGGCTTGCCGTCGGCGCCCTCGGGGTCCACCACCGCGGGCATGCGGTTGTTGGGCGCAATCGCCAGGAAGTCGGGCTCGAACTGCTCGCCCTTGTTGATGTCCACGGGAATCACGTTGTAGGGGATGCCGAGCTCCTCGAAGAGGATGGTGATCTTCCATCCGTTCGGCGTCGGCCAGTAGTAGAGATCGATCATGGCGCCCTTCTCCCTCATAGCCTCGGGCCGGAGCCCGGGCGCCCCGATATATGACGAGCCGCCGCCGGCCGGTCAATGCGGGCTAGCGCCGGTCCTGCCGCAGGTAGTTGAGGAGGAGGGCGCCGGGCGCGGGCGAGCGCTCGCCGCGCAGGATGGTGGGGACGATCAGCACCGCCAGCGTCAGCACGTAGGGCAGCATGCCGACGAGGTAGATGGGCACGTCGAAGCCCATCGCCTGGACGCGCGGGATCAGCGCCTCGGCGCCGCCGAAGATCAGCGCGCCGACCACCGCGCGCCCCGGCCGCCAGCCCGAGAAGATGACCAGCGCGATGACGATCCAGCCCCGGCCCGCCACCATGTGCTCGGTCCAGACGAAGCTCGAGGCGAGCGAGAGGTAGGCGCCGGCGAGCCCGCAGAGCGCGCCGCCCAGCACCACCGCCGCGAGCCGGACGAGCTGCACGTTGACGCCGGCGATGTCGGCGGTGGCCGGGTCCTCGCCCACGGCGCGGAGCCTGAGGCCCGCGTCGGAGCGGTCGAGGCCCCACCACACCGCCACGGCCAGCGCCGCCGCGGCATAGACCAGGATGTCCTGCTGGAAGAGGATGGGGCCGAGCCAGGGGATCTCGCTCAGCGGTCCGAGGTCGAGGTCGCGGAAGCCCGCCACCTTCTCGAACATGTAGGGCCGGCCGACCACGCCGGTGAGCCCGTCGCCGAAGGCCACGATGATGAGCCCGGTCAGCACCTGGTCGGTGCGGAAGACGACGACGGCGATGCCGAAGACCAGCGCCACCAGCGCGCCCGCCAGCATGGCCGCCGGCACGCCCGCGCCGGCGAGCCCGGTGTGGAAGCTCACCACCGCGCCGGTCATGGCGCCCACCAGCATCATGCCCTCGCAGCCGAGGTTGAGCACGCCGGCGCGCTCGTTGATCATCAGGCCGAGGGCCGCGAGCAGGAAGGGCGTGGCGAAGCCGGGCGTCGTCGCGAGCCAGTTCTGGACGAAGTCGGCGGCCATCAGGCGCGCTCCCTGACCCCGAAGGTGAGGTGATAGCGGCCGAAGAACTCGACCGTGACGAAGGTGAGCAGGATCACCGCCTCGATCAGCGTCGTGATCGCGCCGGGCAGCTGGTAGAACACCTTGAGCGTGTCGCCGGCGGTGTAGACGCCGCCCACCACGAAGGCGGTGACGACCACCGGGATGGGCCGGAAGCGCCCGATGAAGGCGATGACGATGCCGCTGAAGGTGTAGCCGCCGGCGATGAAGAGGGTCATGCGGTATTCCTGCCCGGCGGCGAGGCCTGCGCCGGCGACGCCCGCGAGCCCGCCCGACATGGCCGCCGCCAGCGCGGTCGTCAGCACCACCGGCACGCCCGCCGCCCGCGCCGCGTCTGCGTTGGCGCCGATGGCGTCCATGTAGAAGCCGATCCGGGCGCGGGTCATCACGACCCAGAGCAGCACGCCGGCGCCCACCGCGATCCAGATGCCGGTGTGGGTGGAGCCCCAGCCGAGCCGGGCCAGGCGCTCCGTCCCCGCGTCGTAGTGCTGCGAGTTGGGGAAGGCGCTGCCCGGGTCGTGCCAGGCGCCGAAGAGGAGATGCTGCACAAGCTGGAAGGCGACGTAGGTGAGCAGCAGCGAGGTGATGATCTCGTTGACCCGGAAGCGCAGCTTGAGGAAGGCGGGAATGCCGATCCAGCAGGCGCCGGCGGCGGCGGCGGCGGCGAACATCAGCGGCAGGCGAAGGGGGTCCGGGCCGATGTCGAAGAGGGCGACGCCGGTGGCGGCGATGCAGCCCAGCCACATCTGGCCCTCGACGCCGATGTTCCAGAACCTGAGCTTGAGCGCCACCGCCGAGGCGAGGCCCACCAGCACCAGCGGCGTCGAGGCCGTCACCACCTGGGCGAGGCCGCCCAGGTCGAGGAAGACGAAGACGACGAACTCGTTGACGATCTCCCCGGCGCCGACGCCATAGGCGATGAGGATGCCGAAGGCGATCAGCAGCCCCAGCGCGATGCCGCCGACGAAGGTCGCGGCCCTGAGCCAGAGCGGCGCCTCCTGGCGCGGCACCAGATAGACCGGACCCAGCATCAGGCGTGGCCCGGCGTCACGCGTGACCCAGCATCAGCCGGCCGATCTCGGCGCGGCTCGCCTGTCCGGCCGCGAAGGCGCCGACCAGCCGGCCCCGGCTGATCACGGCGACGGTGGTCGACAGCGCCAGCACCTCCTCCAGGTCCTCGCTGATCAGCACGCAGGCGGTGCCCGCATCCGCTGCGCCCTGCAGCAGCGCGTGCACCGTGCGGCAGGCGCTCACGTCGAGGCCGCGCGTGGGCGAGTGCGCGATCAGCACGCTGGCCTCGCCCTTCAGCTCGCGCGCGAGCAGCAGCTTCTGCGCGTTGCCGCCGGAGAGCAGGCACGCCGCGGTGCCGGGCGCTGCGCCGTGGATGCTGTAGGCCTCGATGGCCTCTGCCGCCGCGGCCCGCATGGCGCCGCGCCGGACCAGCGCCGGGCCGCCGTACTCGCCCGCCGGCACGCCGGTCACGCCGTGGTTCTCGTAGACCGCGAGCTCGGCCAGCAGGCCCGTGCGGAAGCGGTCGGCGGGGATCGCGCGCAGGCCCCGGCGGCGGAAGGCCGGCACGTCCCGCCCTGCGAGCGCGGCGCCGTCGATGGCGATGGTGCCGGCGGCGGGCGGGCGCAGCCCGGTCAGCGCGTCGGCCAGCTCCTGCTGCCCGTTGCCGCCGACCCCGGCGATGCCGTAGATCTCGCCGCCGCGCACGGCGAAGCCGATGCCGTCCACGCCGATGCCGCCGGCGCGGCGCACGCTGAGCGCCTCCACCTGCAGCCGCACGTCGCCCAGCGGCCGGGCGTGGCGCTCGGGCGCCTCGCCCTCCTCCCCCACCATGGTCCGGGCCAGGGTCTCGGCATCGAGGCCCGCGGTCCCGGCGCCGGCCTGCACCGTCTCGCCGCCGCGCATCACCGTCACCCTAGACGAATAGCCGATCACCTCGCGCAGCTTGTGGGTGATCAGCACCACCGCATGGCCGTCGTCGGCGAGGCGGCGCATGAAGGTGAGCGCCTGCACCGATTCCCGGTCGGTCAGCACCGAGGTGGGCTCGTCCAGGATGAGAATCCGGGCGCCCAGCAGCAGCACCTTGAGGATCTCCACGCGCTGCTGCTCGGCGATCGAGAGATCGCCCACGATGGCAGCGGGGTCGATCTCGAAGCCCACCTCGGCCGCCTTCGCCGCCACCGCCCTGGCGGCATCGCGCGGGCGGCGGACGCCGAGCGCGTCGCGGCAGGCGAGCACGATGTTCTCGGCGACGGTGAAGCGCTGCACCAGCTTGTAGTGCTGGTGCACCATGCCGATGCCGAGCCGGGCGGCATCGGCGGGCGCGGTGATCGCCGCGGGCGCGCCATCGACCGCGATGCTTCCCTCGTCCGGCGCATAGAGGCCGCAGGCGACGTTCATCAGGGTCGACTTGCCGGCTCCGTTCTCGCCCAGCAGCGCGTGGACCTCGCCCCAGCCGCAGGCGAAGGATGCCCGCCTGAGCGCCGGGCGGCCGTCGAAGGCCTTGCTTGCGCCGACGATCTCGAGCGCGCCGGTCATCGCGCGTCCGGGTCGGCGGGCGCCTGGAAATGCCGGTAGCCGGCGCGCGGGAGAGGCAGCGGCCGGCCCTCGCCATCCACCAGCGCCACGCCCTGCCCGCGCTCGACCGTGCCGATGCGGGTGAGGGCGAGGGCGAGGCGGCGGCCGAGGGCCGCGACCGCGTCGCGCTGCGCAGGCGGCGCACAGAAGAGCAGCTCGTAGTCGTCGCCGCCCGCGACCAGATCGGCGAGCGCAGCCGCGCCCGCGGCGAGGGCGCGCCCGGCCGCCGGCGAGAGCGGCACGGCGTCCGCCTCGATCCGCGCGGCAACGCCCGATTCCGCGCAGAGGTGGCCGAGGTCCGCGACCAGGCCGTCGGAGACGTCGATGGCGCAGGTGGCACACCCCGCCAGCGC
>LXNJ01002246.1_pt1 | contig 10740 bp, 9 predicted proteins | sample 809081 | NCBI WGS metagenome assembly LXNJ01 (sample SAMN04870510, study PRJNA318959) | sponge metagenome | biome: sponge; feature: marine sponge reef; material: water | host: Petrosia ficiformis | place: Greece: Milos, Mediterranean Sea | collected 2013-05-29 | depth 5-7 m
TCACCCGCCGGGTCGCTGAGAAGGTTTCCGTCATGAATGCTCTACATGCCTTCCTCCTTCACCAGGCTTCGCCTGGCGCAAGACAAGCCCGTCCCCTACGAGCCGTTGTTCCCTGCGCGTGCGCGAACCGGCCCGGCGGTCGGCACGCGGGACGTCACTCCTTCGCCAGCGGATGTGGCGTCACGGGGGGCTTGCGGATGTTGCCGGGTGGACGGCGCACGGTGACATCCTCGAACAACAGCGCCGGCGTGATCACCGAAATCGGCCAGATCAAGCCGCCGCCGGCTGCGGGGACGCCCGGTGGAATGGGCGAGAAACCCGTCTCGTGCCGGGTTGTCGTGTCGGATACCGCGACGATATCCCGAAGGTCCGATTCGGAAAACGCCGACAGGTTCGCCAGCCGCATACGCTCCTCCGTCCCGTCGGGATAGACCTTGTAGACACCGATCAGCGGCTCGACGTTGGATGCATCCGGACCGAAGAAGCCGAGGGGACCGGAACTCAATTTCGCTAGCCGGGTGCCGATGCGGCGCACAACGATGGCGTGGTCCAGCCCGCGGTCCTCGGCCAGGAGAAACAACTCCTCCTTCAGTTCCTCGGCACTCATGCCCCGGGTCGGCTGCACGATGAGGTTGCTGGGCATCGGCGAATCCCGCCAGCGGCTGCCGGTGCTTTCCGGCACCTCGGCAAGGGGCACGCGTGTGGACAGCAGGGTCTTGAGCATTCCGCGCTCGACCAGCACGATGCGCCGAGTAGGCACGGCGTCGTCGTCCACGGGCTGTCGGCCATGCAACGGAACACCCTCGTGGGCGGCTAGCGTCGGATCGCTGACGATGGACAGGAACCGGGGCAGGACGCGACCGCCGATCTTGTCGAGAAACGGATTGCGGAACTGCGCCATGGCCTGTTCCATCTGCGGATTGTCCGGCGTCGGGAGGCGGAGCGCGATCAGGCGCGGCCCGAGAACCTGGGTGAGGAGTTCCGCCGCCGCTTGATCCTCGAACAGCACGGGGCCCGAGTAGCGGTCCGACGCGGGTGCTTCCCGACGCTCAAGCAGCCGGCTCGCCATCGCCTGGACGTCCATCGTCAACGCGGACGAATTCGGCATCTCCTCCCAATCCCTGACCCAGACGTGAACGCCGTCCTGCAGTTCCGCGCCGTCGTCGGCCTGGGACGCGGCGAGCGCATACAGACCGATGAAGGGTGTCTCGCGAACGAAGGCCGACCCCTCGCTGTTCACGAACCAACTCCGGTCGTAGGACGTGAGGACACGCACTTCGGAGCGTGACAGATGCGGCATCCCCCGCATGGCCGCCGACACCTCGACCGCCAGGTCGGGTACCGGGGACGTGTCGATACGGGAATCGGTCCATCCGTCGAACTGGTATGGCTCTTCCCGGGTGAAGTCGGCGACCTCCTCCACCTGGGTCTTGTTCTGCAGTGCGGCGCGTTTCCCCGCAAGCTGGTCGAGGGCGCGCTTGTAGGCGGTGTCGGTCGCCAGCCAGATCTGCCGCCGCAGCGCGTCGTAGTCGTCGTCGACGGACAGCGCCGCAACGGCAGGCAGCATGGCCGCGGTGTTCCGAAGCGACATGAAGTTCGTGTTGTCGAAGTCGTAGTCGCCCACGCGCAGTTCCACCACCAACTGGCGGTTGAATCCGTTGTTGACATTGAGAAGTCCGCCGAGACTGGCGGTGGCGCTGCTCGTGGCGTTCTCGAACACGCGGTAGGCGAGGAAATAGGGCTTCTCCGCGTCCTCCAGTTGCAGTTCTTCCATCGACCGCGCCATCTCGTCGCGCATCGCCTGCATCAGCACGCTGTCATTCGCCACTTCATCGGCGAACGGCGAGGCGGCCAACACGACGGCGATGCAGGATGGCGCCATCCACCTGGCATTCATCGACCTTCTCCGTCGACCGGTCCCGGCCGCATCGCGCCAAACGCACTCGCCGCGTCCCCTGGTGGCGTCAGGATCGGCAACCTCGTCTGGGACTTGCCCTTTTTCTGCACCTCGATCTGCGAAACCAGGATCGACGGCGAAACCGCCGAGACCGGCACGGGACCCGACTCGGCACCGCAGGTGCCGTTGAACACTTCGAGGTCGTCGCCGGCCGCGACGATGCGGCTGAACGCGGTGAGCGGCGTGCCGATCAGATCGACGCCGCGCACGAGTTCCTCGGAACCGTCGAGGTTGATCCGGTAGACCACGGTGGGTGTCACGTTGAACGCGTTCGGCAAAGACCGGCCGGTGATGGTGAATCCACCCTGGATGCGATCGAACAACAAGCCGAACGGCTTGCCTTCCTCCTCCGCCATGGCGACCAGCTGCGCCTTCAACTCGTCCCGGGTCTTGGTCTCCGAGACCTCCACGATCAGGTTCGATTGCCTCGCCACCGGTGCGAATCCCGTGTTCTTGCGACCGTGTCCGTTGGACTTGGGGAAGCCCTCGATGGGAATCCGTCCCATCAGGAAGTTGGTCAGGACGCCATCCACGATCACCGGCACGCGCCGCGCCTTCACGCCCTGGTTGTCATAGCGGTAGGCACCGAAGAGATCCGTACCCCCGAGCCGCTTGATGGTGGGGTCGAACACCACGGAGAAGGTCTCCGGCAGGACGGCCTCGCCGACCATCTTGCGGAATGTCTGGCCCTCCGTCGCGCCCTTCTGCCGATGTCCCTCCAGCCGGTGGCCCAGGATCTCGTGGAAGAACACGCCGCTTGCTCGACCCGACAGCATGGCCGGCCCGGTATAGGGCTCGACCAACGGCGCGTCGCGCAGGGCCTCCAGGTCGCTGACCATTTCATGGACGGTGGCCATCACCGTTTCATCGTCCGCAAGCCCTTCGGGCGTGAGCGAGAAGAACTGCTCGGTGCGCGGCAACACCATGCCGTCCTCGGCTCGCGTCGAGGCGGATATGGAGATCCGATAGTAGGCGCTTGAGGTCTTGATCGCCGAGCCCTCGGTGTTGACGTACCAGCGGGTCTCGGCATCGGCCCAGATCGTCGCGTTCGCCGCGAAGACGTGTGGCGAAGCCGCGAACGGCGCGGAATACCGCCGAACCTTCTCCTCCCAGGCACCACGGTCGACCTCGATGACAGCCGTCGCTTCGGACGCCTGTTCTGCGTTCTCGACCGAGAAATCACCCGACTGGTCGTCCGCCTCGACGCTCACCTGCTCGTCCGACTGAACCATCGTGAACCGCTCCGACGCTTCCTTGTATTTCCGGTCGGTCTGGTACCAGAGGATGGTGCGCAGCGCTTCGTCCTCCAGCGGCACCTGGACAATGGTCCTGAAATTCGGGAACCCCCCGCGCCGGGAGCGCAGTTCCCGCGTGTTGTCGAAATCCGGGCTGCCGACCCGGAGGTCGATGTCGAGCCCTCGGGTCGCGTTCTCGTTCCACCCCGTCAACGCCCCGAAGGCACCGTTCACGGACACCGTTTTGTCCTCGGTGATCTCGTAACTCAGGTAGTAGATCGGCGTCGGTTGCTCGGTGAGAACCTCTCGGGAACGTTCGAGTTCCCCGCGCATGACATTGAGGACATCGGCGAAAGCGCTGGTCCCGAACAGCACGACCACGACAACCCCCATCGCAAGGCGGCTTGTGTGGCATCCGTTGGGGCGACCCTTGTGGTCGCCCGTCGATTGTCGCAGCGTGGATCCAACCCCACGAGCGTGCGCCAGCATTCTCGATCGCGCCCGCCGGGCCGGAACAAGCCCGTCCCCTACGACGTACGTCAACGACGACCCGGGTTTCGGGCGCCGCCAACCGAATCCAACGCGGGTCCGCCTTGTGTCCATGTCGATCTCCGTCGCCTAGGGGGACACCCTATTGGGCGGCGTCGAGCCCGTCAAACGCGCCCCGGGTACTGCGCTATGTGTCCGGGGCATCGTAGCGGGGGCGATCCCCCGCCACCGTGACACGCCACATACGTCGGATTTCGCCTTCCGGGCGGTTCATCACCGGATAGTGCTGCGCCGCTCGGTTGTCCCACATCACCACGTCGCCGGGGCGCCATCGGTGCACGTAGCAGAACTCCGGGCGGTGGGCGTGGGTGGTCAGGAATTCCAGCAGTCCCTCGCTCTCTTCGGTCGTCATGTCCGCGAAACGCCGGGTGAATTCGCTGTTGACGAACAAGGCCGTGCGGCCGGTGTCGGGGTGCGTACGCAGCACCGGATGGGTCGTCCATTCCTCGCGCCGATTGTGGGACGACGCGTCGTGCACCGCCTCCATCCCGGCGAGCAGCTCTTTCATGCCGTCCGACAGGGCCTCGAACGCGGCGTATTGGTTGGCGAACGCCGTCTCGCCGCCCCGGCTCGGCAGTTCCCGGGCGGCCAGGATCGAGATGGCCGGCGGGCGCTCGTCGAAGGTGGCGTCCGAGTGCCATCGGCCGCGGCGTACGCCGCTCGGCAGTTTGATGGGCAGAACCATGTCGTGGCCCTTCATGCCGGGGCTGTGTGGGTACCGGTAGAGGTCCCCGAAGCGACGGGCAAAGGCAAGTTGGTCATCGGGCGTGAGTTGCTGGTTGGGAAAGACGATGATGACGTACTCGAGGAAGGCCTGGCGAATCCGCCCGAACACATCATCGTCGATTTCGCGGAGATCGACATCGACCTCTGCGCCAATCAACCCCGCAAGCGGGGTCACGACCGGGTCGGGACGTTCAATCGTCACACCGCTTGCCGCCTCACTCATTGGGCCCCTGCCGTCGTAATGGAGCCCGCTAGCATAGCCGACTAGGCCCGCAGGGGTTGGTCAAGGCGGGTCCGTTCGCAAAAGGCAGCGCTCGACGTCCAGCAGTTCGGCGCTGCGGGCGAAGACGTGCTCCGGCGTGCCCATGGCCCGCTTGAGGGCGACGTCGCGGTCCCACCGATTCGGAATGGAGTTCACGATGTGCGCGGTGCCCACCCTGATATCGGGGAAATGCCAGAAGGGCGAGACCAGTAGGCGGAACTGCAGAGGGTAGTCCGTGCCGTAGAGCAAACGTCGGTCGAGACCGGGAACTTCAAGCGCCCGCTTGAGATAGTTCCGCTTGTTCACCTGCGTGAGGCTCGAAATCTCCGAGTAGAGACTCGGGTATTCGTCGAACATCGGCAGAATGCGCTCGAAGTTGTCCTCGCCCTCACTGTGTCCCGTGGTCGCGATATGCGCCGCAATGACCGTAACCCCCAACGACAGCGGGAACGCCAGGCGTCGCGGATCGCCGAAATCATCCCTCGCATCCGCAAACGCCTGTTCTTTGCCCGCATGGCTCAACAGGGGCAGATCCAGTTCGACGAGCTTTCCATAGAACGGCTCGATCGCGGGATCCGCCGGATCGAAGAGCATGATGTTCGGAATCCACTTGACGAGCAGGGCACCGTCCGCCTTCGCTTGCTCGAGCCTGGCGAGCGCGTCGTGCCGGTAGGGATTGACGCTCGCGCCGTAGCATAGATTGTCGTAACGCCTAACCTCCCTAGCGACGAAATCGTTGGGGACATAGAACTGCGTGGCTTCCCGATCCAAGTCGCCATCGGCGACCACGCCGTCCATGGCGAGGATGACCGCACGGGCCACCTGCTGGGACTCGGCAACCTGGGCGCTGATTCTCCGGATGGCGAGACCGTCGCCCTCGGCTTCAAGCTCCTCTTCGCTGACGCCGAAAGCGCGCAGGTAGAAGCGAAACCGCACATTGCCCCGCATCTCGGCGCCGACGAACGCGCCGCTGCCACCCGCACCGATGCCGGCGGTGTGCACGTGCATGTCGAGATAGCCCGCCGCCGCCGTCGAGGCCGCAACCACGACGGCGAACAGGCGGCACACGATACGCATGATCCTTGCCCGTTCCCGGGGCTTGCGGCCAACTATAGCGCGTTGCCCCGGGCGAACCCGCCGCCGTGCTTCGCGGCAAGCTCCTAGCCCTCCGACAGTGGCTTGGGCCGCGTCGGTCGACCCGGGTAGCGCGCGCTCGGCGGTTCGAGGACGGCCATCTTGCGGTCGTCCATGTCCGCGTAGCCGCGGTAGTCGTCCGGATTGAAATAGTTGGCGGACCACGATGTCGCGTGGGGGGAGAACTTGTAGAACACCGTCTTGCGGGTTTCGTCGACGGTCCAGGGCAACGTACCGTGGATCAGCGCTTCGGTGAATACGATGGCATCGCCCGGCGCGGCAGCCACCGGGGTTACGAAATCCGGCACGCCCTGGCTCAGGTCGCGCCAGGGTTCGGGCAACGGCAGGTTCCCCTTGTGCGTACCGGGAATGCAGCCGAACCCGCCGCCGTTGGCGCGGGTGTCGTAGAGTTCGAAGCTTACCGACACCAACCCGTTGTAGAACCTGCCGTCGTGGTAGCCGAAGTATTGGCAACCCCCGGTGCTCTGCCAGCCACCGTGCAGCATGCCGCCCTTGAAGTTCCTGCCCACGTGGGTATGCACGTTGATGTGATCCAGCCGGAACGTCGGCAGGACCTGCACCTTCGGGTCCTGTTTCGACCTGGCCTCCTGCCTGGCTCGAAGACCGTGATTGCCGATCAACTCCTCGAGAATCGGACTCAACGTCGGCAAATCCAGCATATCCCGCCACACCTTCGACCAATGCAGGGGTATCACTTCTTGGTCCGCCGGATCGAACTGCTCCGTCGGCTGCCTGAGCGTGCCCCGCAGTTCCTCAACCTGCACGGCGCTAAGCACGTCCGGAATGATCAGGTACCCGAATGCGTCGAACCGGAAGCGTTGCTCTTCGTTCAAGATGGACTCCGCGAGTAGCCGGGAGAGTATTCCACGCGCCGTGAAAGCGAGTCGAGGGATCGAAACACCACACGTCGTGTGGTGAGACACGCACCACCGATGACAAAAGTCATCCAACCCGGTTACGGGTGTCAATGTCCGCCAACGCCTGTGGCAACCACACTACGCCGCATGTAAAACCATGGGAGTGGTGAGAAAATGACCAACGCAAGCGTCGCAAGCACGGTCGAACGAGGTGGAGCCAGCGTGGGTAGGGGCGATACGCCGGCCGCTCGACTCTGGCAAACCGTCGAGCCCTACGTCTACCTGGGTTTCCTCGGCTTCCTGGCATTCGAACCCGTTCTTTCTCCAGACAAGGGTTGGCTCCCGACCCTGTTGCTGGTCGCGGTCTTCCTACCGTGCTACGTCGCCGGTGTCCGTTGGAGCCGGGTCGACGAGCGTTCCAAGCTCGATGTCGCCTGCGGGGCGATGGCGATACTCGCGATCGTCGGCGTCGCGTTCCAGCTCAACGTCAATTCCACGATCTTCCTCATCTTTGCCGCCGCGGCCGCAACACGGGACACGACCGCGCGCAAAGCCGGCGTGGTGGTCGGTCTGGCCTTGGCGATCCTCGCAGGCCTCTTCTTCGCTACGGATTTCCCCCTCGCCTTCCGTTGGCCCTCGTTCCTCCCCGCCCTGCTGCTGATCCCCGTGATCGTCGTCAGCCAGTTGTTGGAAGCGGAACGGGCGCGTCACAACACCCGGCTGAGACTCGGCGAAGCGGAAATCGAACGCCTGGCGGCGATCGCGGAACGCGAACGCATTTCACGGGACCTGCACGACCTGTTGGGCCACACCCTGTCGACGATCACGTTGAAAAGCGCACTCGCCGCCCGGCTCGCGTCTTCCGACCCGGTGCGCGCCGGTCAGGAAATGCGCGAGGTCGAGGGCATTTCGCGGGACACCCTCGACCAGGTCCGCGACGCCGTTCGAGGCTACCGTGCGAGCGGCATCGCCGACGAAATCTCGGGCATCCGCAAGACGTTGGCATCCGCCGACATCGCCTTCGATATGGCGCTGGAACCGGTGGATCTGGCCCCGGAACAGGAAAGCGCGCTGGCGCTCGCCCTCCGCGAGGGCACCACCAACGTGATTCGCCATTCGGGCGCGACCGAGGTACGGGCATCGCTAACGACCGACGACGACCAAATCGTGTTGACCATCGCGGACAACGGCCACGGCGGAGGCAGCGAAGGTAACGGACTCTCCGGTATCCGGCTGCGGGTGCAGGCACTCGGGGGCACCTTCTCGCGAACGACGGGCGAGGGAACCGGACTGACGGTTCGGCTCCCCAAGAAGGTTCCGCAACCCGCGGCAGCTCGAAAATGATCCGAGTGGTCATCGCCGAAGACCAGCAGATGGTGCTCGGTGCCCTTGCCGCGCTGCTCGAACTCGAAGGGTTCGAGGTGGTCGGACAGGCGGCGGACGGCGACGCGGCCTTGCGCCTCGTCAAGGGAACGGTGCCGGACATCCTGCTCACGGATATCGAGATGCCCGGTCTCACCGGACTCGAGCTAGCCCAGCAGGTGGCGGTCTCGGCCCCGTCGACCAAGGTGGTCATCGTGACCACCTTTGCCCGCAGCGGCTACCTGAAGCGCGCCCTGGACGCTGGAACCGCTGGCTACTTGCTCAAGGACGCTCCGGCATCGACGCTCGCCGATGCGTTGCGCCGCGTTCACGCCGGACGTCGCGTGGTGGATCCCGAGCTGGCGGCGGCCGCCTGGGGCGAGGTCGATCCGTTGACCGACCGTGAGCGCCAGGTCCTGCGGCTCGCGGGCGATGGACTCAAGAGCGCGGAAATCGGTCGTCAACTGCACTTGACCGAAGGCACGGTCCGCAACTACCTGTCGGAGGCGATCAACAAACTCGGTGCGTCCAACCGGATCGAGGCCGCCCGGCTGGCGCGCTCGCGCGGCTGGCTCTAACGCACACGGAAGGCGTCAAGCTCAGCCACCGGCGGCAGCCCTTTCTCGCGGCCGACTCCGTACCATAACCAGTCACCAAGCGAGGACCGGGGCAGGACATGAAAGACAAAGGGCTCCATACGCGTGCCGTCCACGCCGGCGAGACCCCCGACCCGGTCACCGGCGCATCCGCACCGAATCTCGTCATGTCGACGACCTTCACGATGGAAGAACCGGCAGGTTTCTCCATCAACGCCTTCGAAGGCGAGATTCCGTATATCTACACGCGCTGGGGCAATCCGACGATCCGCGTGCTGGAAGAGAAACTGGCTGCCCTGGAAGGCACGGCGGACTGCGTCGCGTTCGGCTCGGGCATGGCCGCCACGGCCGCGTTGATGTTCGAGTCGCTGAAGTCGGGCGATCACCTCGTCATCAGCGACGTCAACTACGCGGGCACGGCCGAGCTTGCCCGGGGAACGCTGCCGGCGTATGGAATCGCGACCAGCGCGGTGGACACCACGGATCTCGCCGCCGTGGAAGCCGCAATCCGCCCGGAGACGCGGATGATCTGGATCGAGACGCCGGCGAATCCGATCCTTCGCCTGACGGACATTGCCGCCGTCGCCGCCATCGCCAGACGGCACGGCCTAGCGTTGGCGGTGGACTCCACGTTCGCCACGCCCATCGCCACGCGACCCGCCGAACTCGGCGCGGACTTCGTGGTGCATTCGCTCACCAAGTACATCGGCGGGCACGGGGATGCGCTCGGCGGCGCCGTGCTCGGTAGCCGGGAAGGCCTGGAACCGCTGCGGACCCACGCCCTTATCCACTTCGGCGGCGTTATCAGCCCCTTCAATGCCTGGCTGATCGCCCGGGGTGCGGCCACCCTGCCCATCCGGATGCGCGCCCACGAAGAAGGTGCGCTGCTGCTGGCCGATTTCCTGGAGAACCACCCGTCCGTAGCCCGGGTGAACCACCCCGGCCTGGACTCCCATCCACAACGGCAACTCGCCAAGCGGCAGATGCGAAACACCTCCGGGACGTTGTCGTTTCAGGTGCACGGCGACGGCGCCGCCCTGGCCGAACGCATGGCGAAGGAACTCGAGATCATTCACTACGCGGTTTCGCTGGGCCACCACCGCAGTCTGATCTACTGGATCGACACCGAGGCCATGATGGAATCCACGTTCAAGCTGTCCGGCGATCAACTCGCGCACTACCGCGAGTATGCGGGCGACGGCGTCTTCCGGCTCTCGGTTGGGCTGGAAGACGCGAACGACCTGTGCCGCGACCTCGACCGCGTCTTGCCTAGACCGACTCAGGCCCGTTGAACGTCGCGGCCAACACCGCCGGGCCGCAGGCCTGCTAGACGCGGATTCGTTCGGCACCGCCTTCGGTCAACTGCCAGAGTTCGGCGTCGATGACGCCGCCCTCGAGGTTCAGGAATCCGATGGTGCCCAAGCGCAGCGACTTGTTGTGGGGCAACGTCGGCGAACCCGGATTGACGCACAGCAGTCCATTGACGTGGTCGATGGCCTCGATGTGCGTGTGTCCATAGACCACGACATCCGGGGAGATGTCGGGAAACCGCAGTCGGACGCGGTCCAGAATCAACTCGGCAGGCCGGTATGCGGGCGAGGGAAATTCGTGCAGCATGGCCACGGTGAGCCCCTCGAAGGTCATGGCGCACTGATCCTCCAAGCGCGCATCGTCCTGCCCGAGATCCCCGTTGCCCCGGGCCACCCTCAACGGCGCGACGGCTTCAAGCTCGTCGAGAAGAGCGGGCGACCAGACGTCGCCGGCATGCAGGATGGCGTCCACGCCGTCGAACACATCGAACACCTGCGGCCACAGTTCCCCCCGTTTCGAGATGTGCGTGTCGGATATCAATCCGATGCGCATGGCGTCGATGCTCAAACGAAAACCGTGCAGCGTACCAGATGCCGATATACCCGGGTTCGGGCCACGAGGCGGCTGAGGGGGCTTCGTACCTGACAATCGTCAAGGAAGCCGGTGACGGATGTCACTGACCGTCGAGGTGCCGCGGCGTCCACAGTTCGAGCATCGATTGTCCTTGCCA
>LXNJ01002247.1_pt1 | contig 10738 bp, 8 predicted proteins | sample 809081 | NCBI WGS metagenome assembly LXNJ01 (sample SAMN04870510, study PRJNA318959) | sponge metagenome | biome: sponge; feature: marine sponge reef; material: water | host: Petrosia ficiformis | place: Greece: Milos, Mediterranean Sea | collected 2013-05-29 | depth 5-7 m
CTCGACCCCGAACTCGTGCGGCTCGCGACCGATACCGGTCTGGTGCGGCCGCTGCACCACTCCGTGAGCAGTGCCGGCGAGGCGGCGGCCGATGGGAGTGCCCCCGACAACGCGCTCTACAGCGCCGGAGCGCTCACGATGCTGAACGCTGCCACAGAGCTGCTCGCCGCTGAGATGCCGCTCGACGATCTCGTCGGACTCGCGCTGCGACACGCATCGAACATGGAGGCCGTCGCTGCGGACGCCGTCGAACTGTTCGCCGACCGCTTCGCCGACCGGCCCGCTGCGCAGCGCGCTGATCTGGCCGCCCGCCTGATCCCGCTGGTCACCGATCTGGTGGCACAGCACTTCCGCGAATCACTCGTCGAGCACGCCACCGAACGCATCCGGGCCGGCGACATCACCGATGACCCGGCTGGGCGTGCGGCGGTGACGGCGGTCCCAGCACCGAGCGTGCCTGGCCCATCAGCGCAATTGTGCGCCCGGCGCGCCCTGACGCTGGAATGCCGCGAGCTGTCCGCTGAGCTGGACCCGCTGGCGGTGTTCGCGGCTTCCGACGCGCACCAACGGTTGTACTGGGCATGTCCCGACGGCGACCTGGAGTTCTGCGCGCTCGGCAGCGCCTTCGACGCCACTGCCCCCGCTGGCGCCGACCGCTTCGGCTCGGTCGCCGAGGCGATGAGCTGCCTCGATGTCACGGTGACCGGCGACGTCGGCCACCCGACTGGGCCGCTGCTCGTCGGTGGGTTCTCGTTCCGTGCGGAACCGCCCGAGGCGGGCTCAGCGTGGGAGGCATACGGCACGGGTCAGCTGTCGCTGCCCGAAGTGCTCTTGGTGCGCAGCGACGGCGGGGCCTGGCTGACGTCAGTGCCGGGCGCGGACCTGAGCTCGATCATGGCTGCGGCTCATTCTGGATTCGGGGGGGCGTGCGCGACCTGCGGGGTGGCAGACGGCAGCGGTGTCTGCGGCTTGGAGGCTGAGCAGAATGGCGAAGCCGTGGCCCGATCGGCGTGCGTTGGCGCGGACCCTGAGCTGGAGGAGTTTCCCGAGAGCGATCCGAATGCAACGGCGCTTGCGCTGCTGGGCGCCGGCTACCAGGCCGACGACAGCTACCAAGCGCTCGTGCGGCGCGCCCTCGACAGGATCGCCGAAGGCGGGCTCGACAAGGTCGTGACGGCCCGCGAGCTGCACATCGCCTCGCAGATCGAACCCATTGCCGTGCTCAACCGGCTGCGGAAGCGATACCCGCCGTGCGTGACGTTTGCCTTCGGTCGCGGGCCGCAGACGTTCTTCGGCGCGACGCCTGAACGGCTGGTGCGCTTCGACGGCACACGGCTGGGAACCGACGCGCTGGCCGGCTCCCGGCCCCGCCACGACGATCCCGCGCGCAACCGGGAACGCGCAGCCGAACTGCAGCGCGACCCGAAGGAACTGACCGAGCACGCGATGGTGGTCACCGATGTGCGCGACACGCTGCGCGGGCGCGGCGTGACGCTGGATCCTCCCTCACCCACCGGGGTCATGGAACTGCGGCGCATCATGCACCTGCACACGCCGATCACCGGGCGTGTCACGGCAAGCTCGACTGTGCTGGAACTCGCTGGCGCGCTGCACCCGACGGCGGCGGTCGCCGGGCTGCCACGACGCGTCGCCCGTGACTGGATCGAGCAGCACGAAGGCTTCGACCGCGGCTGGTACGCGGCACCGATCGGCTGGACGACGCTGGAGGGCCACGGCGAGTTCCGCGTGGCGTTGCGCTGCGCGCTGACGGGTCCGTCGGAGACCAGGTTGTTCGCCGGCGGCGGCATCGTGACGGGCGCAGATCCTCCCGCGGAGCTGGCCGAGACCGCCACCAAGTTCGAAGCCCTCCTGCACGCACTCGCAGACGAGTGAGCCGCAGCATGCAGATTGCCGACAACGATGCCGCCTACCTGGCCTGCCGCTCGCTGTGCGAGGGGCTGGTTGCAGCCGGCGTCACCGATGCAGTGGTGTCGCCTGGTTCGCGTTCGATGCCGCTGGCGCTCACCGTGGACGCCACCGCCGGGTTGCGCACGTGGGTCCGGATCGACGAACGGTCCGCCGGTTACTTCGCGCTCGGCCTCGCGAAGGGGACGCAACGGCCCGTGATGCTGGTGTGCACGTCAGGCACCGCAGCGGCCAACTACCTGCCGGCGGTCGTCGAGGCCCACTATTCCGGCGTGCCGCTGGTGGTGCTGACCGCTGACCGGCCGCCGGAGCTGCGGGAATGGGGCGCCGGGCAGACCATCGATCAGCACAGGCTGTACGGCAGCCATGTGCGCTGGTTCTGCGAGACGCCGGTGGCATCGGAGCTGCCGGTCACCCAAGCGACTCGGTGGTTCGCTGTTGCGGCCGCCCGGGCAGTCGAACGGGCGTCGGGAGTGAATCCCGGACCGGTGCATCTCAATGTGCCATTTCGCGAACCGTTGGAGCCAGTGCCGTGCTGAGGGAGTGGGCAGAGGCCTACGAGCGCGGGGTGGTGGTGGCCGGGCCCATGTGGGACGGGGATCGGTGGGCGGAGGCGGTGGCGGATTTCTGCGGGGCTACTGGGTGGCCGCTTCTGGCTGAGCCTTGCTCGCAGCTTCGACGCGAGCTGGATGGTGTGGTGGTCACGGACCATCACGACTTGATGCTGCGGACGCCGTGGGCTGATGCTGAGCCCCCCGAGGCGGTGATGCGCGTCGGCGGGGCTCCGACGTGCATGCCGCTGCGGCTGTGGATCGAGCGTCACCGCCCCGCCTTTGCGCTGGTGGATCCGGCGAGCACTTGGACTGATGCGAGTTTCAGTGTCTCACTGCACTTGCCGATCGGGCCCGACGAGCTGATCGACGTCGCAGCGCGGCTGATCCCTGGGGGCACCGCGTGGAGGCAGCGCTGGGCGTCCGCAGACGAGCGCGCTGCTGCTGCCATCGACGGCGTGCTGGATGAGGAGCCGTTGCTGGAAGCGGGCGTGGCTCGCCAGCTCGGGCGCAGCCTTCCTGGGGGTCATGCGCTGTACGTGTCGAATTCAATGCCGGTGCGCGATGTCGATGCGTACTTGCGAGCCCGCGCTGAGCCATTGGCGGTGCACGCCAGCAGGGGCGCGAGCGGCATCGACGGCGTGATCTCGGCAGCGAGCGGCGTCGCAGCGGCGGGCACGCCGACGACCGTGCTGGTGGGCGATCTGGCGTTCCGCCACGATCTCGGGGGCGTGGTCGGGGCATTCGACGCTGGGCCAGCTGAGATTGGCGAGTCGGACAGGTTCGACCTCACCGTGCTGGTCGTCGACAATGGCGGCGGCACCATCTTCTCGTTCCTGCCTGCGTACGGCGTCGTCGATGCTGATGCATTCGATCGGCTGCTCACCACGCCGCCGGAACGCACCAGCGCCGAACTGGCCCGCGGTCTCGCCGACGCCATCGGCTTCGAGCACCATCACATCAGCACATGCGACGGGCTCAGCACATTGCTGGCATCACACGATCCGGGACGCGGTCTTCGCATCGTCACGATCGACATCGACGCCGGCGCGAACCGGGATCAGCACCGGCGCATTGTCGGCGCAGTCGAACGGGCGGTCGGGGGTGCAGCGCCCGACGTGTCCTGATGCCGCAACCCGAAGCGCTGCAGCTTGTCGCCGACGCGAGGGGCAGGGGCGCGCCGGTCATCGTCATCCACGGATTCACCGGCAGTGCTGCAGCGATGGCGCCGCTGATCGATCGCCTCGACGGCTACCGATCCGTCGCGGTCGACTTGGTCGGCCACGGCCGCAGCCCCTCGCCGGCTGACCTCGCGCCCTACAGCGTCGAGGCCATGGCAGCGTCGGTCGCCGTTCTCGCCGCCGGCATGGGTGGCGAGCCGTGCCATGTGGTCGGCTATTCGATGGGTGGCCGCGTGGCGTTGGCGCTGGCCGACGCGCACCCGGATGCGTGCAGATCGCTCACGCTCATCAGCGCAACTGCCGGTATCTCCGATTCGGCAGAGCAGGTTCAGCGTCGCGACGCGGACGCAGCGCTGGCCGGTCGGATCGACGCAGGTGGCATGGCGCGCTTCGTGGACGACTGGGTGGCGCTGCCGATGTGGGACACGCTGCGGGCACGGCTCAGCGCCGCCGAGTGGCAGGCCTCCATCCGGCAGCGCAAGACGTGCGATCCGGTCGGCTTGGCGAACTCTCTGCGTGCGGCGGGAACCGGTGCGATGAGGCCCCTGTGGGATCGCTTAGCCAACCTCGAAGTGCCGACGCTGGTGCTGTGCGGCGAACTCGACGCCAAATTCGTCGCGATTGGCCGCGAGATGGCCGGTCTGCTGCCCCGCGGCGAACTCGCCGTGCTGGACGGCATCGGCCACGCCGCCCATCTCGAAGATCCCGACGCCTGCGCAGCGGCCATCCGCCGGCACCTCATCGCTCACTGACCTCCGTCAGAGCTGCGGGAATTCGAACGCGCCGGGCAACAGCGCACTGACGGTGTCGTCCTCGTTCACGATGCAGTCCGGGCCGCCGGCCTCCACCAGCAGCTGCCGGCAGCGGCCGCAGGGAGCGATCGGATTGCCGTCAGGGCCGGTCACTGCCACCGCAACGAGACGCCCGCCGCCGCTGCGGTGCAAGTCGCTCACCATGCTGCACTCCGCGCACAGCGTCAGGCCATAGGACGCGTTCTCGACGTTGCAGCCGGACACGATGCGACCGTCGTCGGTGAGGCCAGCCGCTCCGACGAAGAAGTCCGAGTACGGCGCGTAGGCCATGCGCGCCGCTTGGCGGGCCGCGGTGCGCAGTTCAGCCCAATCGATGTCCTTGTTGCTTGGCATCGTGGAGTGCCTCTCGCCTTGGGTGGTTGATGAGGGTATGGCCGCCACCCCTCGTTTTCTTGGGGCCTTGGGGCAATAGCGTCTTGGCGGTGCAGGCGACCTTGCGGGAGTTCGAGCTGGTCATGGCTCGGCCTTTGCTGACTGCTCATGGGGCTATCACTGTGCGGCGGGGCATCGAGGTCTTGGCGGGTGATGACGCTTGTGTGGGTCGGGGTGAGGCGGCGCCTTTGCCGGGGTTCGGGGTGGAGACCTATGCCGAGGCGCTGGCTGCTCTGGAGCGCTGGGCTGCCGATCCTGAGGGCGAGCCGCCGCGTGAACCTTGCGCTGCTGCTGCCGTGGAATCGGCGCTGACGCAGCTTGACGCTGAGATCGAGGGGGTCACACTGGCGACGCTGCTCGCTGGGGAGGTGCCGACACAGCGGCGCATCGCGACCCATGCGCTGGTTTCCGATCTGGATCCTGAGGCTGCAGCTCAGCGGGCCGCACGGGCTGCCGCCGCAGGGCATCTGGCAGTGAAGTTGAAGGTTGCCGCGCGTCATCCGGACGGCAGCGCTGCGGCGGCTACCGCAGCGAGCGAGGCGGCGCGCATTGCCGCAGTTCGCCGGGCCCTGCCCGCCGGCGTTTCGCTGCGGCTGGATGCCAACGGGGGTTGGGACCGATCCACCGCGGTGAAGGCCCTCCGCCCTGTCGGTCATCTCGACATCGAGTTCGTGGAGGAACCGACGACTCAGCCAGCGGACTGGGCGCAGATCAGCCGGACCGTCGGGCTGCCCATTGCTGCCGATGAACACCTGCGCGACCCTGGCGCGCTTGACCGGCTCGTCGAGGTGGGGGCCATCGAGGTGGCGGTGCTGAAGCCTGCTGTGCTGGGTGGTCCGCATGCCACCTATGACCTTGCTCGGCGCGCTGCCATGCGCGGGGTGCGGTCAGTGGTTTCTACGTTTATCTGCGGGCCGGCAGGGTTGCGGGTTGCTCGGGATACTGCTGTGGCCGTTGATCCGCGCGGCGTGCATGGGATTGGCACTGCTTCGCTGTTTGCTGAAGATTTGCCGGAAGATGTGACGCCTGCTGGGGGGTACTTGCCTGTTGCTGTTGGCGTGGGCTGAGCTTCTGTCTCGCCCGGGCAGCGCGAGGGCGGCGGCCTCCGTGCTTCAAACAGTTGCGACGGCGTTGTTGAACTTTGGATGGGCTTGGGGGTCGCAATACTGCGCGCGGAGTCCGCTACCCCGCACTGTCCTCTTGGTTCCGGTCCTTCCCGGCGGGCCGCAAGGTCCTATCGCTCATTTATGACTGTCAAAATGGCATATGATTGGCAAATGTCTGGGGCTGAGCTGTTTAGCGAGCGGGAGCTGCGGCGCGTACTCGCCGGCGGTGAAGGGCAGTTCGTGGAATTCAAGTCGCTCTGGGATCGCGGCGACGGCCGGCGGCGTGTCCTTGCTCGTTCGTCGGTGCGGGCGTTCGTCGCCGAGGCGCTCGCCGCGTTTGCCAACAGCGACGGCGGCATCCTGATCCTGGGTGTGGACGACGACGGCACACCGTCGGGTCATGGCTACCCCGACGATGCGATCGCCGACATCGTCGCCGTTCCCACAAAGCGGATCGTCCCGGCGGTGCGACCCCGCACCCAACGTGCCTCGCTCGATGGTGTGGAACTGATCGTTGTCTCCGTCGAGCCGAGTGCCGAGGCAGTCATGGTCGAAGGCAACGGTTTCCCCTATCGCGTCGGCGACGCCGTGGTACGAGAATCCCAGGAGGCCATCAACGAGCGCAAGACGAGCTACCGGCGACGTGGCTACGAGCAGCGCATCTGCCTCGATGCCTCACTCGATGATCTCGACATGGGACTGGCTGAGCGGTTCTTCAGTCGAGTGGCCGAAGCTGGCAGGCCGCCGGCCGAGGTTCTGTTGCGGTACGGGCTGATCCACCCGGGCGGTCCAAGCGGTGCACGCGTCACCAATGCCGCTGTGCTGATGTTCGCGCGCGATTCCGTCTGGCGCTGGCATCCGCGTGCGGACGCCCGCGTATTCCGGGTGGATGGAACGGCGCGCTCGCATGGCTCGCAGCGCAATGTCACCCAGATCGCCCAGCTCGACTTGCCGATCGCGGCGCTCATCGAGGCGCTTCGAGATGTGGTTCGTGGACAGGTCCGACGCTCAGAACGGCTGAGCGGACTCTACTTCGAGGACACCCCGGAATATCCCGAGTTCGCCTGGCAGGAAGCACTCGTCAACGCGGTAGCGCATCGCGATTACGACGACTTCGGGCGCGGCATTGAGGTCTGGTTCTATGACGACCGCATGGAAGTGCACAGTCCTGGCGGGCTCGTGCCTCCGGTGACGCTCGAAGCGCTGCGCAACGGAGTGCCCACACATGCGAGCCGCAATCCGGTGATCGTGCGCGTCCTCGCTGCAGCAGGGATCATGCGTGATGAAGGCGAGGGCGTCCCCCGGATGTTCCGCGAGATGAGCGGCATGGGCCTGCTGCCGCCGGAGATCGACGCCGACGAGTCGAACCATGTCGTGCGCCTCCGCAACATTCCTGCTGCCTACGCCAACAACGTGCTGAGCGACGGCGAGGGCACTGGTACCGCGGACGAGTCGCTGCCGTCGAGTGCGGCAGACCTGCGTCGCGCCGACCGTGACCGTTCGACACGCGCTGCGCGGCTGCGGTCTCGCATGCTTCGGATCGGCGAACTCCTCGATGCGAAGGGTCATGTGTCGAATTCGGACTACCGGCAATTGTTCGAGGTGGACCGGCGTGAGGCCCTCGCGGATTTGACCACGCTCGCTGATCTCGGCCACTTGGAGCTGCGCGGCGAACGGCGCGGTGCTCATTATGTTCGCCCGGATACGGGGATCTAGTCAGCGAATCACGCTCGCGCTGCCCTCTTTCCCTGGGTCCTTTGCCTCTTGGCTTGCTGGTCAGACTCGCCATCGTTGGGTCTTCCCTAGGGGTGTCTTCGGTAGCTTGGTGACTAGCTCGAGGTTCTGGGGGGCGCAGTAGGCGGGGAGGTGGGCCTTTACTGCTTCGCGCAGTTTCTCTAGCTCGGGGGGCTCTTGGGGGTCGGTTGGGACGACTACTGCTGTTACTGCTTGGCCCCATTCGGGGTCTGGGCGGCCTACTACTGCTGCTTCGGCAATGTTGGGCAGCTCCGCCAAGAGCCGCTCCACTGCTGCTGGCCAGACTTTTTCTCCGCCGGTGGTGATCATGTCGTCTATTCGGCCGAAGACGGACAGTTGGCCGTTTTTGGAGAGGGCGCCGGCGTCTCCTGTACCGAACCAGCCGTCTTGGGTCTTGGGATCGGTTCCGTCGCGGTAGGTGCGCAGCAGCATGGGGCAGCGAAGCTGGACCTCGTTGTCTTGGATGCGCAGTTCTACACCTTGTAGGGGCCAGCCTTCGTAGACCACACCGCTGAATGTCTCGGTCATGCCGTAGGTGGCGACCGTGTTGGAGGGGCGCTGGGCGGGCATCGCTGAACCACCGAGCAGGATTGCCCGGAATGCCGCTGCGTCAATGCGCTTGAGCGCAGTGGGCACCAGCGAGGTGAGCGTGGCGCCTTGGCGTGCTGCTGCTTCGACCGCGGTCGCATCGAATCCGTCGTGGACCTCGAGGGGGGTATCGGTGAGCAGTGCGCGGACGACTCCTGCGAGGCCGCCGACGTGGGCGAGCGGGAGGCAGGCCAGCCAGCGGTCGGTGCTCGGGTCGACTTCGAGCGCTGAGCTGGTTGCCATCGCGTTGGCCTCGATAGCGGCGTGGGTAAGCACGGCGCCCTTCGGTTCGCCAGTGCTGCCGCTGGTGGCCATCACGAGCGCGTCGGCGGTCTCGACTGGCCAACCGCCGCGGCGGCGGTGCCGGCCGGTGGCGTCGACCACGACGCTGGCGCCCATGCGCTCGATGAGGGACTCCTGCGCAGGGGTGGGGAGTCGCTGATCGACTGGCATCACGGCGTCGCCGGCGTCCCAGGCGCGCTGCAGCTCGGCTACGAAGCGTTTGCCGCCGCCAAGCGCCAGCGCAATGAGTCGTTGCACGGCGCGGACGTTAGCCACGCCGCGGCACGTGCCCGCTGGCGATAATCGCTCGGGCCCTGGGGCGATGCCGACACCCTCAGCGACCCCAGCGCCTGTCATCGTTCGTTCGAAGTCGACCTGGTGTCGGCCAGATTGTCTCGTCTCGGCGCGAGACTGTCGGCTGCATGGTTGCTGCAACTCCGACGCCGACGCTGCGCTGGACTGGCGACAGTATCGAGATCATCGATCAGACGCGCCTGCCCGCTGAGTTGGCCTTCATCAGCGTGCGGGACGTGGCAACCGCCGTCGATGCCATCGGACGGCTCGCAATCCGTGGAGCGCCGGCGCTCGGGGCGTTCGGCGCTCTCGCCGTCGTCGTCGGTCTCGACGAGGCTGGGGCGAATTCGCTGCCCGAGGCACGGGCTGTGCTCGAGCGCTTGAGGAGTCAGATCGGCGACGCTCGCCCGACCGCGGTGAACCTGCGGTGGGCGGTGGACCGCACCATCGACGCGGCGCTCGCTGACCCCGCCGTAGCCAGCGTCGCGGACGTGCGCCAGCGACTGCTGGACGAAGCCCTGGCTGTCGGTGCCGAAGATGCGCAGGCGTGTGCAGAGATCGGTCGCCTCGGGCGCGCACTGCTCGCCGATGCCACGGTCATCGCCACGCACTGCAACGCCGGGCGCCTGGCCACAGCGGGCACGGGCACGGCGCTGGCCGTCGTGTACGCCAAGGCGTCCGTGGGCGAGCCGGTCCGTGTGCTGGCGTCTGAAACCCGGCCGATGCTGCAGGGTGCCCGGCTCACTGCGTGGGAGCTGGCCGACGCGGGCATCGACGTCTCGGTCGTGGCTGACGGCGCGATGGCCTCGCTCATCGCCAGGGGCGAGGTCGACGCAGTAATCGTGGGAGCAGACCGCATCGCCGCCAACGGTGACACTGCGAACAAGGTCGGCACGTTCACTCATGCGCTCGCCGCGGCCCATGCGGGCATCGGCTTCTATGTCGCAGCGCCGACAACCACGATCGATGCCGCGATTGCGTCGGGCGAGTGCATCGTCATCGAACAGCGCAATCCCGATGAAGTTCACAGCGCGGGCGGCAGGCGCCTCACACCCGCTGGTGCGCAGGCCGCCAACCCGGCGTTCGATGTGACGCCGGCTCGCCTGATCACCGCGATCATCACCGATGCGGGCGTCCTGCGGCCGCCCTACCGCGAGGCCATCGCTCATGCACTGACGGGGGCCGAGCCAACCGGACCGGGAGCCGCTGGATGCTGAATCGCTGGGACGACACAGAGGCGACGCGCTGGGCCGAACTTGGCGACCTCGGCGAGATCACCTACGGGTCCCGCCTGGTGGGAGCCGACGCCGCCCTGGTGCTTCACGGCGGCGGCAACACCTCCATCAAGGGCGACAGCACCGACGCCTGGGGCGAGCCGGTGCCGACGCTGTGGGTGAAGGGCAGCGGATGGGACCTCGCAACCATCGAACCGCCCGGCTTCGCACCGCTGCGCCTCGAACCTGTCCGGCGACTGGCGGAGCTGGCCGAGCTCAGCGACACCGAGATGGTGAACCAGCTGCGCATCCACCTGCTCGACGCGTCGGCGCCGAATCCGTCCGTCGAAGCGATCCTGCATGCGCTGCTGCCCCATCGCGCCGTGCTGCACAGCCACGCCGACGCCGTCCTGGCCCTGACCAACACCGCCGACGGCGATGCCAGGGTGCGGGAACTGTGGGGCGGCCGAGTCGTCGTGGTGCCCTACGTCATGCCCGGCTTCGACCTGGCCCGTCGCTGCGCGGGCGAATGGCAGGCCCAAGCCCACGACCGCACCGAGGCAATGGTCCTGCTGAATCACGGGATCTTCACGTTCGGCGAGACGACCCGCCAGGCGTACGACTCGATGGTCGACGCGATCAGCGAAGCCGAGCAGT
>LXNJ01002250.1_pt1 | contig 10727 bp, 11 predicted proteins | sample 809081 | NCBI WGS metagenome assembly LXNJ01 (sample SAMN04870510, study PRJNA318959) | sponge metagenome | biome: sponge; feature: marine sponge reef; material: water | host: Petrosia ficiformis | place: Greece: Milos, Mediterranean Sea | collected 2013-05-29 | depth 5-7 m
GCTGCCGGACGAGGTCGACCCGCAGGTGGTCGAGCGCTTCGAACGCAACCTCACGGCCATGGAGGAACTGATCTCGGATGCGTTGCGCTTCTCCCGCGGTGCCGGTGAGGAGCCGCACGACGTGGACTTCCGGGAGTACCTCGAGTCCGTCGTCGCCAACATCGACGAGGAGCTGCGCGTCGACTGGCGGGTGTCGCCCCCGGGTTCCGTGCGGATCGCCACGGGAGCATTTCAGCGGGTCGTCGGGAACCTCGTCAGGAATGCGCAGCAGCACGGGGGCGGGGCCGAAGTGGCCGTCGTTTGCGGCGATGACATCGCGGTCCACGTGATCGACGACGGACCGGGCATTCCGGAGGCGGAGCGCGACAATGTGTTCCAACCCTTCTATCGTCTGGATACTTCGCGAAGCCGTGCCACCGGGGGCAGTGGCCTGGGACTGGCGATCGTTTCCCAGCTCTGCCAAGCGCACGGTTGGACGGTCACGCTCGGAAGCGGCGCGGATGGCGGTACCGACGCCTGTGTCGTCGTGCCCTTGGGGACGGGTCTGTCCATGGAGCGGCAAGAGGAATCGGTAACAAAATGACACCAAGTCGCTACGCCGGGGAAATCGGAAGGTAACAACCGCTCGGGTACCGTTGCCTTGCGTCGGATCCTCACGGGTTCGGCGCTGAGTCTTTGCTGATCCCCTCTCGGATCGTTGCGATCCGATTTCCCGGAACCCCGCAAGGGGTTCCGGGACTTATCTGCCTTGTCGTAAGCGCACTCCCATGACGCCGCGGTCACCATGGCGAAATGCCGTCCAAATCAGGTGGTTGTGAGTGCCCGGTTGCCGCGGGAATCCGTGTCAAACTACGCGGTCGCGGACGTACGCTAGGCTAGGACAGGCTTGTTGAGCTTTCACGAGATTCTCTTCGAGATCGACGGCCCCATGGCGCTCGTCACCATCAACCGAGCGGAACGGCACAACGCCATTTCGCTGGCCACGTTGAATGAACTGCAACGCGCGGTCGCCGAGGCGGCGGATGACGATGCCGTCAAGGTCATCACCATCACCGGTGCGGGAGGACGGGCGTTCGCCTCGGGCTCGGACCTCTCCGAGGTGCTTGATCGCGACCTGGCGAAGGCGCTGGAGCCCATCGTCCAGGGTCTTGCCGACCAGCTCGCGCGTACGCCGAAGCCGACGATCGCGGCGATCGACGGCATCTGCATGGGCGGCGGCTTGGAAGTCGCCTTGGGCTGCGATCTGCGCATCGCCACACCGAGGTCCCGGTTCGCCACGCCCGAGGGCAAGCTGGGCATCATTCCCGGCGGCGGCGCCACGGCCCGCCTGCCGCGCCTCGTCGGCCGGGGCTGGGCGATGGAGATGCTGCTGATGGGGGAACCGATCGACGCCGAACGGGCGCTGTCCATCGGCCTGGTGACGCGGGTGGTGGAACCGGATGCGCTGGTTCCCGAAGCTCGGCGCATGGCGGAGCACCTCGCGGGTCTTGCGCCGTTTGTGCCGCGCACCATGAAGGCGATGGTGCATTTCGGCATGGAGGCGAGCCTGGCGGGTGCCTTGATGTTGGAGAAGTACGCCCAGGGGGCCTTGGTCCAGACCGAAGACAAGCACGAAGGCATCACCGCGTTCCTGCACAAGCGCAAGCCGAAGTTCAGGGGTCGGTAGCCGCGTCGCCATTCAACGCGCGAACGCTGCGCCGTTGCGCGCAGCCGGGGTATGCTTGCGCGTTGCGACGCGCCGTGACTGGCGCGACATAGGCAACTTGAGGGAGAGACATGGCCATTGAGAAATTCCCAGTGGAGGCGAGCCACATCATGATGTTCGCCCGGTCCGTGGGGGACGGTAATCCGATCTACCACGATGCCGAGTACGCCAAGGAAACGGAGCCGGGTGGCGTCATCGCGCCGCCCACGTTCGCCCAGGCGAGTGCCCAGTTCGATCCGACCTACGGCCTGAGGCCCAAGATCGACGGCGACGGCTGGTTCGGTTCGGGCGGCAAGCCGACCGGCACCAAGCCTCGGCCGAGCAGCGGTGGAAGCAGTGGCGGCGGAGGCGGCGGAGGCGGCGGTGGCGGCGGCCTGCATGCCGAACAACGCTTCATCTACCACCGTCACCTCAAACCGGGCGACGTGCTGACGAGCACCAACAAGCCAGGCAAGACCTGGGAGAAGCAAGGCCGACGGTCCGGCAAGCTCGTCTTCAGCGAGTCGATCACCGAGTACCGGGATCAGGATGGCGAATTGGTGGTCACGGCGATCGGCGTCGGTGTGCGCACCGAACGCCCGGTGGACCAGGGTTGAGGAGAGTAGCGAGATGGCACTGAAAGCAAGCGAACTCAAGGTCGGCGACACCTACTCGGAACGCCTGGTGGAGGACCTCAAGCGTACCCAGATCGTGATGTACGCCGGCGCCTCCGGAGACTACAACCCGGTGCACACCGACGAGGTGTTCACCACCGAGGTGGCCGGATACCCGAGCGTCTTCGCCCACGGCATGCTGACCATGGGCATGACGGGAAAGATGCTGACCAACTACGTCGGCGACGGACGCCTCACCGAGTATGGCGTTCGCTTCACCAACCAGGTCTTCCCCGGCGACACCCTGGACGCGATCGCCACGGTCTCGGCGGTGCAGGACGGCATCGTCGAACTCCAAATCTCGACCGTCAACCAGGACAGCGCCGAGGTCCTGAAGGGCGACGCCAAGGCCCGCGTGGACTAGCGTCCGCGCGCCCGATTGCGCGTTTGCGGACGCCCGCGGCCAACCACGAGCCCCTACGCGAGTGCGGAGGAGAGGGCGGCACAGGCCTTGTCCATCGCCGTGCGGGTGGCGGGGAGCGTGCCGGTGTGCGAGAAGAAGCCGTGGATGAAGCCGTCGTAGCGGACCCGTTCCGCTTCGACGCCGGCGGCGGTCAGCGCCTGGGCATACGCTTCCCCCTCGTCCCGCAGGGGGTCGAACTCGGCCGTCATCACCAAGGCGGGGGGCAGCCCGGCGAGGCTCTCGGCCCGCAGCGGTGACGCGTAGGGATTGCGTCGGTCGGCCGCGGCCGGCGCGTAGTGGTTCCAGAACCAACCCATGGCAGCCGCGGACAAGAGGTAGCCCTCGGCGTTGTCCCGGTAGGACGGCCAGTCGTGGTCGACGCCGTCGGTCACCGGATAGACCAGCAGCTGGAACGCGAGGCCGGGACCTCCCCGGTCGCGCGCCATCTGCGCCACCACGGCGGCGAGGTTCCCGCCCGCGCTGTCCCCGGCCACCGCCAGCCTCGACGCGTCGCCATCGTGGTCGGCTGCGTGCTCCGCCGCCCAGCAGGTCGCGGCGTAGCAGTCGTCCGCGGCGGCGGGGAACGTGTGCTCGGGGGCGAGCCGGTAATCCACGGACACCACCAGTGCGCCTGCGCCTCGGCAGACTTCGCGGCTTTGGCGATCGGCCGTGTCGAGGTCGCCGATCACCCAGCCGCCGCCGTGGAACATCATGACGACCGCAAACGGCCCGTCGCCCTCCGGTCGGTAGACCCTTGCCGGCACGCCCCCGGCGTCGACGTCGGACACCGCGCCCACGGGCACGTCGGGCGCCTCCGGCTGCATCGCGCGGTACATCTCGCGGCCGACGGCGACCGGCAGGTCGACCAGGTCCGGACCCTCCATCTCCGCGAGTTGGCTGAGCATGGTCTCGTATTCGGGGTGAAGGGGCATGGCGTCGGCTCCCGGGTGGTGAAGGCGTCCGTTTCGGCGCGCTTGGAGTGTATCAATTCCGGTAATATCGCCACCTTTGGTCACGGGCACACCCATGGTCGACGATCCCCCCGAAGGCGCGAAGGAAGCCGCCGAAGCAGCGCAGCAGTTCGCCTTCCTCGACAACAAGCTGCTCAAGAACCGCACCCTGACGATCTTCGGCGAGATCGACAAGGACGTGGCGCGGCGTACGACCGAGAGGCTTCTGGCCCTGTCCTTCGAGAGCGTCGAGCCGATCACCGTCTACATCGGCTCGCCGGGCGGGCACGTCGAGTCCGGCGACACGATCTTCGACATGATCCGCTTCATCAAGCCCACCGTGCGGATGGTGGGCACGGGCTGGGTGGGCAGCATCGCCACGCACATCTACCTCGCCACCGACCGCGACAACCGCTTCGCGTTGCCGAACACGCGCTTTCTGATCCACCAGCCGGCGGGCGGCTTCGGCGGCGATGCCTCGGACATCGAAATCCACGCGCGGGAGATCGTCAAGACCCGCGAGCGCATCAACGGCATCATCGCCGAACAGACCGGCCAGCCCCTGGAACGGGTGGCCAAGGACACCGACCGGGACTATTGGATGAGCGTCGAGGAGTCCGTCGAATACGGACTGGTGGGTACGGTCATCACCTCGGTCGACGACCTGCCGGGCTGATGCGCGAACTCCGCGTCGATCTGGGCGAGCGCACCGTCGGCGCCCTGCTGCAAGCCGCCAAGGGAACGCATCGCGCCACCCTGACCCTGGGGCACGGCGCCGGGGCCGGCATGACCCACGCCAGCATGGAGTCGATCGCCTTGGCGTTCGCCGAGGTGGGCATCGCGACGTTGCGCTACAACTTCCCGTTCCGCGAAGACGGACGCCCGCGGGTCGACGCCCAGGCCGTTTCAACTGCCACGGTGGCGGCGGCGTTCGCCTGCGCCCGGGAACACGCCGAGGGTCCGCACCTCGTGGGCGGGCACAGCTACGGCGGGCGCATGGCGTCCCACGCCGTGGTCGACCACGGACTCGAGGTCGCGGGCCTCGTGTTCTGCTCCTTCCCCCTGCACACGCCGAAAAAACCGGCGACCAAGCGCGCCGAACATCTCGACAAGATCGCCGCCCCCATGCTGTTCCTCTCGGGCACCCGCGACGGCATGGCGGAACCCGACTTGCTCAATGCCGTCGCCGGCCGTGTTGGCGCGACGGTGAATTGGCTGGAGACCGCGGATCACGGCTACAAGGTGCTGAAACGCACACGCACGCGAACCGACGACGTGTTCACGGAGATGGCCGGCTACGCGAGGGCCTGGCTGGATACAGCGCTCGACACCCTTTGAACAGGGACACGACCCCCCGAACGGCACCCCCCGAACGGGACACCCACTGAACAGGGACACCCATGAAACTCTGCACCTTCACCCACGGCCAGCGAACCCGCATCGGCGTCGTTGTCGGCGAACTCGTCATCGACCTGCCGGCGGTCTCGCCGGACCTGCCGGACGACATGATCTCGTTTCTGGCCGCCGGCGAACCGGCCCTGGCGGCGGCCCGCGAGGCACAGACCAGGCCCGACGTGGCGTTCCCCGTCGCCGACGTGGTGCTCGAGGCGCCGGTGCCGATGCCGGGCAAGATCCTCGCCATCGGTCTCAACTACGCCGACCACATCGCCGAGACCGGTTCGGAACCGCCGACCGTGCAGATGTGGTTCAACAAGCAGCACAACGCCACCAACCGGCCGTACGGATCATTCAACAAGCCGGCGGTGTCGGACATGCTCGACTACGAGGGCGAGTTGGCGTTCGTCGTCGGCAAACGCGCCAAGCACGTTCCCAAGAAACGCGCCCACGAGGTCATCGCGGGCTACTGCTGCGGCAACGACGTCAGCGTTCGGGACTGGCAGGCGGCGGCGCGCACGATGCAGATCGGCAAGTCCTTCGACACCCATGCGCCGTTCGGCCCGTGGATCGTCACCCCGGACGAGGTGGGCGACCCGCACAAACTCGGAATCCGCACAGTGGTCAACGACGAAGTGCGGCAGAACTCGAACACCGAGCATCTCATCTTCGACTGCTTCGACCAGGTCGAGCACCTCACCAAGTCATTCACCCTGGACCCCGGCGACGTGATCTTCACCGGCACGTCCTCGGGTGTCGCCGCCGCCATGAAGCCCCCGGCATGGCTCAAGGTGGGGGACCAAGTCCGCATCGAGATCGAGAACATCGGCTACATCGAGCACACCGTTGTCGAGGAGGACGCCGGCACGGTCATCGGCTGACGATTCGACCGGTCGAACTATGCAAATCCTTCGCGTTGAGTTAGATTTGCATAGATGGTTGAACGCGAATGTCGTCGGACCCTTGACCGACTGCTCAACAGGAACCCGGCTGTCGTACTGACCGGTCCGCGCCAGGTGGGCAAGACCACGCTGGCGCGCGAAGTGTCCGGGACACGGGACGCCGTCTACGTGGATCTCGAGAGGCCCCGTGATCTGGCCCGCATCGGGGATGTCGAGCAGTTCTGCGAGGAGCACGCCGAGGAGCTTGTCGTCTTGGACGAGATCCACCGCATGCCGGGGCTGTTCAAGCCCTTGCGGAGCATCATCGACGGACGCCGGCGCGAGGGAAAACGAACCAACCAGTTCCTGCTGTTGGGTTCGGCCGCCATCGATCTCCTGCGTCAGTCCAGAGAAACGCTCGCCGGGAGGGTCGCCCATTGCGAGCTGTTTCCGTTCAACGTGAGGGAAGTCCTGTCCGAGCCACCTCGCCGCCTCTGGTGTAGGGGTGGCTTTCCGGACAGTTTCCTGGCGGGTAGCGACGACGAAAGCCTCGAGTGGCGCGAGTCGTTCGTGCGGACCTACCTGGAGCGGGACCTCCCACAGTTCGGTCCCCGCATTCCGGCCGAGACGCTGCGGCGCTTCTGCACGATGCTTGCCCACAATCAGGGCCAGGTCTTCAATGCATCCGCGCTCGGCCGGGGCTTGGATCTCAATGGCGTCACCATCGGCCGGTACTTGGACCTGATGGTCGATCTACTCCTCGTCCGGCGCTTGAGGCCTTGGACGAGCAACCTGGGCCGGCGCTTGGTGAAGGCGCCGAAGGTCTACATACGCGATAGCGGCTTGTGTCACGCGCTGCTCGGTATTGGAACGATCAGCGATCTACTCGGCCACCCTGTCGTGGGTGGTAGTTGGGAAGGGTTCGTCGTCGAGAACATCGCCTGTGTTCTTCCAGCCCGCTCGTCGATCGGCTACTACCGCACCACGGGCGGCGCGGAAGTCGACTTGGTCGTGGACAAGGGCGACGGTGAAATCTGGGCGGTCGAGATCAAACAGAGCACCGCGCCCAAGGTGGAAAAGGGTTTTCACATGGCCTGCGAAGACCTTCGTCCGTCGCGGAAGTACGTCGTGCACGCGGGTGACGACGCGTTCCCGCTGCGAAACGACGTCCGCGCCGTGCCGCTGTCCACCATCGTTGACCTCGCAGCCGCGTAAGGGCGAAATCTTCCGCTTCCGAGCGTCACGAAGTCCCGGTCGACAGCAGATTCTCCACCGGCTGGTAAAGCTCTTCCAGATAGTTCACGTCTTCGGGATCAAGCTCGATCCCGCAGGCCTCGACCAGTTGGTCGAGTTGTTCGATGCGCGAGACGCCGACCACGGGCGCCTGGATCTCCGGCTTGCCGGCAAGCCAGGCGAGGGAGACCTGGGCCGGCGTCTTGCCGAGCTTGTCGGCGATCTCGACGACCCGTTCGGCGATTTCGAAGGTCGCGGCGCCGCGATACAGGCCCTCGGTACGAACGCGGTCGCGCCCCGTCGACCTATTCGTCGAACCCGATTCGAAGCCCCCGCGGTAGGAACCCGCGAGGATGCCGCGGGCGAGCGGCGACCAGGGGGTGATGCCAACGCCGGTGTGCGCGCAGTAGGGGTTCATCTCGCGCTCCTCTTCGCGATACACCAGGTTGTAGTGGTTCTGCATGGAGATGAACTTCGTCCAGCCGTTCGCCTCGGCGGTCATCTGCAGTTCGGCGAATTGCCAGGCGAACATCGACGAGGCGCCGAGGTAGAGCACCTTGCCCGCCTTGACGACGTCGTGGAGGGCCTCCAGGGACTCTTCGATGGGCGCCCGGACCTGTCCGGGGATGCCGTGGGGGTGGCGGTGGATCACCAACTGGTCGATGGTGTCGTGGCCGAGGCGCTCGAGGCTCGCGTCCACGCCTTCCAGGATGTGCTTGCGCGACAGGCCGCCCTGGTTCGCCCCGCGCCCCATGGGCATCGACACCTTGGTCGCCAGCACGTACTCGTCCCGGCGTGCCAGTTCCTTGAGCAATCCACCTACGACCCGTTCGCACGCGCCGATGCCGTAGGTGTCGGCGCAGTCGAAGTAGAACAGCCCGTGATCCAGCGCGGCCTTGAAGATCGGCCGGGCGTCGTCGACGCCGAGGGTCCAGTCGCCCTGGTGGCCGCGGCCTGGTTCGCCGAAGTTCATCGTGCCGAGACACAGTTCGGAGACGCGCAGACCGCTCTGGCTGCCAAGCTGGACGGGGTTCAACATGACCGGGTTCCGTTGGTCGAAAGGCGCGACTATCGGGGAACCGGGACGTCAGGTCAAAGCGTTGGACCCTTGGCGCCCCTTGGCGCGGGGGCCGTTTGGCGTCAGAACAGTGCTTCGCAACCGGTCCCGGCGAGCGTGGTGTCGACGCACTCGCGGTCGTCGCCATCGAGCCGGGCGTACTCCTGCCGGACCCATTGCAGACACTTGGCCTGGTAGGGGAACGGCCGCTGCAGCCACGGCTGGCCGTCGACCTCCGTCTCGACCTGTTCGGCCCCCGTGTCGATGGCCTGCGCATTGGCGAGCATCACGGGCACGTAGGTCCTGCCGACTTCGGCAAGCAGTTCCTGCAACGTCGCCGGCAGCGAGTCGCGCGGCGTCCAATCGTCCTCCCGCGGCTCCAGGCCCGAGAGGTCCTCGACGGTCTGCACCCAGGCGAGCACCCGCGGTGCGGCGTCGGCGGTGAGTTTCGCGGGCGTGGGGTCGAACGCCGCCAACTGCGTCAATTGACCGAAGAGCCCGAAGTCCGCAGCCGCCGGTCTCGTCCCGAACAGGAACGGACCGTTGCCGATGTGCTCGTCGAAACGCTGGAGAAAACGGCGGTAGCTGGCTTCGATCACCGGTGCGGTGACGTCGTTGCTGCCGACCACGTAGAGCCGCCCGATCTGACGATCCCTCACCGTCTGCGCGCGTGGTTCGATCACTGCGGCGCTCGCCGTGAGGTCGCGCCACCGGGGGAGTATCTCGCCCGCGAGCTCGATGTCGGGTTCGTACCACCAGCGGTAGTGGAACATGGCCTTGGTGAGCCATTCGTCGGCGTAGTCCTCGAGCAGGTAGTCGAGGAAGGCCAACGCCGTGTCGTCGGGAATGACCGAGCGCCCCATCGCGTCCTCCTCCAGCCGCCGGATGATCGGCGTCGAGTCCACCACCGCTTCCAGACCGTCGTCGGCGTCGAAATAGAACGTCGGCAGGAGATCGACCTTGGGTGCGGGCAGACCCGCATTCTGCGCCCAGAGGCCCACCAGGAAACGATACGGAATGCGCCGGTAGCGCAACACGGCGAGCATCTTGCGTGTATAGGGCGATCCGGGCGCACCCCGCAGGGCGATGGGTTGGGACATGGACACTTGGTTGCTCCCCACTATGGCGAGGATGGATCGGGGCGCCGATCGCGAGCGGACGTCTTCTCCGCTCTGGCGTCGGCGACCAGCTTGCGGAAACGCGTGGCGATTGTAGCCCTTTGTGCCGCTGTGCGCCGCTGTGCGGAGACGGAGTTCGGCTACCGCGCAGATTCAGTAGACTGTCGGGCTTTCGTGCCGCGTCGGGCGGTGGAACCACGGGGGAGAACATGAGTATCCGGTTACTCTGGCCGCGCAGCGGGCGCGATCACTCGGTTGAGGAGGAGGCGGTGGGCGAGGGCATCGTCACCGAGTTCGCGCGCGGTTTCCAAGAGGTCACCGAGGAACAGTGGCGCAATTGCGACGGCGTCGTCGGCGTGGCGCCACCCCTCGACAAGCTGCCGCTGCTCGACAAGTGCCGGGTCGTCGTGAAGACCGCCGTCGGATTCGACGACGTCGACGTCGAGGCGTTCGGCAAGGCCGGCATTCCGGTGTGCAACTGTCCGGACTACGGCACCCGCGAGGTCGCCGACCACGCCATCGCGCTGATGATGACGCTGACCAAGAGCATCGCCTTCCACGACGAGTGCCTGCGCGAGGATCCCGTCAAGAACTGGCGTCCCGCGCTCAATCCCTACGGACGACGCATGGCCGCGTGCACGTTCGGCGTCGTGGGCCTGGGCCGGATCGGCACTACAGCCATTCGCCGGGCCAAGGCGTTCGACATGGACTGCGTGTTCTACGACCCCTACCAGCCCGGGGGAATCGAACTGGCCCTCGGCATCCGCCGCGTGGACACCCTGGCGGAACTCATGGCGCAGAGCGACATCGTCAGCGTCCACACGCCGCTCAACGACGAGACCCGGAACCTGATCGGCGCGCAAGCGTTCGCCGCAGCGAAGAGAGGCATGATCGTCATCAACACGGCGCGCGGCCCGATCATCGACCTGGACGCGCTGCACGACGCCATGAAGGACGGCACCGTGCTGGCGGCCGGCCTCGATGTCCTGCCCGACGAACCCGCGAACCTGAATGTTCCGCTAATCGCCGCCTGGCATCGCGACGAAGACTGGATCCGGCATCGTCTCGTGATCACGCCCCATTCGGCGTTCTTCACGCCCGAGAGCGTGCGCGACATCCGCGCCTTCTCCGCGCGAACCGCAGCCCGTTACCTACGCGATGGGATTCTGATGAACTGCGTCAACGAGGAGTTCCTGACGACGCGACGCTAGGGAAGGTCTGACTACGACCTTCCCTAGGAATGTTCTGATCAAGCCATCCTTGGCTTGATCAGAAACGCAAAAACAAGAGCGCGGTCTTTTTTTGCGTACAAATTCAATTCCTTGCGTCATT
>LXNJ01002251.1_pt1 | contig 10720 bp, 9 predicted proteins | sample 809081 | NCBI WGS metagenome assembly LXNJ01 (sample SAMN04870510, study PRJNA318959) | sponge metagenome | biome: sponge; feature: marine sponge reef; material: water | host: Petrosia ficiformis | place: Greece: Milos, Mediterranean Sea | collected 2013-05-29 | depth 5-7 m
GCAATTCCGCCTTGCGCAAGTGATGCGTCACTTGCGGCGACCACTTTTTCACCGTTTACAAAACCTTCAATCGACTCGCCTTGAACGACGAGTCGTAGTTGGTACGTTTCACCGAGTGTTACATCAAATTCCGTTTCATCAAGTGTTCGCGTGCCGTCCAATTCCTTCACGAGTTGGACTTGGTTCTGCTCGGTCAACAGCAGTCCGTAGTACCTTCGTAATCCTTGCGTTCGCGCAGCAATTCCAGCGCGTTTCGCAAGGTGAGGTGTTACGTCCGCTTCAACGCCATAATCCGACCAGTCTCGGCTCCCGTATAAGAGTAGACCAGTGCCTTTATTGTGAATGAGTCGATAACTTTCAGGATAGAAAGGATGGTAGGTGTCCACGGCGTTGACCCAAGCACGACCCCACATCGTGCCTTTCTTCCGGCTTAGCTCAAGTTCTGGGACACCTTCCCAATCTAAGTGATCCATCAATATCGTCGAGTCTGATGAAGCCGCGCTTATTTCGATACCAGTGCTTGAGATGGGGTACCCGTCCGTTAATGGAACCTGCCAGGTTAGTGTTTGTGTTTCGCCGGGATTCAACTGAACACTCGGTCCGTGGAGCATGACTGTCTGATCTTCTTCGTTGAAGACACCCACGCATAGTGATACTTCTGCGCTGGACGACGCGTCGTCATTAAGGGTCAGCTGGGTTTTAAGTTCTTGCCCTGGATTTAGATTCGGACTCGTCATCAACCCGTAGCCACGCCGTTCGAAGTACTTCGCGGTTTCCAGTGATTCGATAAAGGTATTGGTGAGCGCAAACGCCTTGTCCTTGGTTTGCAATGGGTCCACGTGAATTGCCAAGCTACGTGACCCATCTTTATTCGCGTGGTTTGTAACTTCACAGTGGGTTCCGCGAAATCCCTGTAGCGACCCTGGGTACGAAAAGTGGTACCGCGCGCCATTCTTTGGCTTGGTAAAGGTCGTGCCGTTTAACTCGCTACCAATTTGAATGATTCGTTCAGCTTGTGCCACTGCATCTGAAACACCGCCGCTCGCGTCTGCGGTCGGAAGGTAGCAGATATCTGCGAATGGTGTACGCCAATCGATATTTGCGTCAATACCGTCGAGACCATTACGAATCCCCATCAGACAACCTAGATTTCCCGAGTTGCAGTCCGTGTCCCAACCTGCAGTGTTCACGATCTTCATTGCTTCGCTGAAGTCTCCGTCGCTGTGGAGTAGAGACATGATGATGAGACCATGATTCGGCATGATGTGGCAGTTGCCACCGTATTTGTCGTACCCGTAGTTCTCCTGGATTTTTCTAAACGTGTATCGCCAGTCACTTGGGCTTTCAGAATGCCAACGACGAATGTCCCGAATCATGCCTGCGAGCGTGCTGTCTCCAGGAATTTGTGCTAAACCCACGTCGATTAGTTTGTCAATGTCATCTTCGACAAACGCCTGTGCTTCCATCGCAGCAAGTACCTGTGCGCCGTATACGGCCTCACCGTCGTGCGAAACAGAACCTGCGCGTCGAGCGAAGTCTGCTGCACGTTCTGGATCGCCAGGGCACACCATTGCCCACCCATCAATAAAGATTTGCGCTCCGATCTGCTCTGCAACAACCTTGCCGTTCGTCTCGATTGCGCCACTTTGTGGTGCATCGATGCCGTCGCGTAGTCGAAGATATGCGGTATGTTCCGTCGAATTACCTAGGCCACCCCACCAGAGTACTGAACGACCCTCGATCAGGTAGTTGAGCCAGGTCTGCCCGATTTGTTTTGGCGTAAGTTGAGGGTCATAGTCGTAATCCTCCAACGCCCGAATGAACGTGAATGTCCCGGAAATGTCGTCATCGGTTACGATCAGAGGAACTCCTACTTTGTCGTGAACGTAGTAGTCGATTTCACCTAGTTGCTCTTCGATACGTTCATTGGTCCATCCTTCAAATGGACGCCCGAGGTATACGCCGATTATTTTTCCGACGACGCCGGCGTAAACACGTTCTGAGTAATCGGCTGGAAGCATGGTTTCTCCTGACTTAGGTGCGCGGATAAGATTGAAGGTATATCCCTTGAATTATTAGCAGGAGACCGCGCAGTGTCCGACAATCTTCAAAACGCATATGAAACCCTTTCCACTAGAATCGGTGAGTCGTCGGCTCCGACCGATTGGTTCGAAGTCACGCAGGATCGGATCAATGACTTCGCAGATGTAACGATGGATCACCAATGGATTCACATCGATGAAGACCGATCGAAAGTCGGTCCGTTCGGAACGACCATTGCCCATGGTCACTTGACGCTGTCAATCATGGGTCACTTACCGCGATCGGTTGTTGAAACCGGTCCTCGACTCGAAGGACAGAAGTTAATGATTAACTATGGCTTTGACAAAGTACGGTTTCCATCTCCCGTACCCGTCGGCGCGAAGATACGTACTCATAGCACGCTAAAAAGGGTCGAAATCAAGGGTGGAATGATCGAAACCATGAACGAGATTGTTGTCGAGGTCGAAGGTCAAGAAAAACCTTGTTGCGTCGCTGAAAGCTTGGGTCGATTGGTTTTTTAGGTTGCCTTATTGCAGAACCGACATTAGTTCCTCGATTGGTCAGCTCAGATTGATCTTGAGTACATGAAGTCTGCGGTCACGTATAAGAACGTCCGGATATGGGACGGCCAAGGCGACACCTATCGACCAGAGGCGTCTGTGACAGTTGAAGACTCGCGAATCGTGGGACTGGGCTTGGAAAGCTCACAGGCTAAGGACTGCGCTGGTTTAACGATCGTTCCCGGATTAATTGACAGCCATGTTCACATGGTGCTGGATCCTTCAATTCTTGATGTCGGTAAGCAACTCGCACAGTCGGATGATGACATACGAAAGAAAATGCCAGGTCGAGCAGAGAACATGCTTAAAGCTGGTATTACATGTGCGCGGGACCTCGGTGGTGGAAATTGGCTTGAACTCGAACTACGAGATCAGATCGCTCGAGGGGAAATTCCGGGACCACGATTGATTTGTGCCGGTCGACCGATTACGTCGGTAGAAGGTCATTGCCATTTCTGGGGTGGTGAAGTACACGATGTTTGCGAGGCACGCCGGCTTGTTGATCAAAACGACAAACACGGCGTCGACTTGATCAAAATCATGGCGACGGGAGGTATGTTTACCGCTAAGAGCCATCCTGGACGGGCCCAATTCACGCAAGACGAGCTTTCCGAGATAATCGCCTATGCGCACGATCGAGATTTTGCTGTTGCTGCACATTGCCATGGGACCGAAGGTATCGCGAATGCCGTGTACGCTGGAGTAGATACCGTCGAGCACTGTTCTTGGATGGACAGGGATGGCAAACGAGGTGACTACCTGCACGATGTTGTGATCGAGATGGCGTCGCGCAATACGTCGGTTTCGCCGACCGTGAATGGCAATTGGTCAAGATTTATGCAGTTCAATAAGGCGCATCTTGGAGTCGTACGACAACAATTTCGCGAAATGAGAGCCGCAGGCGTTCGGTTTATCGCGTCGACAGACGCTGGCATCCCAAACGTCACACACCACGATCTACCAAGAGCATTACCTGTGTTTGCGCAGTATGCAGACATGCGACCCATAGATGTTCTACGAAGCGCAACAAGTGAGGCAGCTTGTGCACTTAATATTCACCACGAAACAGGCACGGTCAAGGTCGGGAACATGGCCGATTTGGTGTTTGTTGAAGGCGATCCATTAACGGACTTAAGCGTCCTACAGCACCCTACATGCGTCATTGCGCGCGGAATCGAATATCCCAGTTAGGAGATTGACGACATGGAATTTAGAGCAGAAGTCCAATCGTTCATCAGTGAAAACTGTCCGGAAAGCATTCGCGACTCGGCTCAGCAGGCAACGCGAGAGGATTGGCAAGCTTGGTCAGAAAAGTACTTCGAACGTGGTTGGTCAGCGCCGACATGGCCGACCAAATATGGCGGAGCAGGATTAGATAAACCTGAAATCGCTATTCTTCAGGAAGAGCTGCGTAAGAACCACGCGGTTGTTGGTGTGGGTGGCATGGGTCTGACGATGATTGGACCGGCATTACTCGAGTATGGCACTGAAGAACAGTGCATGCAACATTTGCCGAAGATTGTCCGTCAGGAGATCGTGTGGTGCCAAGGGTATAGTGAACCAGGCTCAGGTTCTGATTTAGCCAGTCTCCAGACACGTGCGGTATCGGATGGTGACGACTACATCATTAATGGATCGAAGATCTGGACGTCAGGTGCGGATCATGCTGATTGGATGTTCTGTCTGATTCGTACGGATCCAGATGCGCCGAAACACGAAGGCATTAGCTTCATCTTGTTCGACATGAAGACTCCTGGCGTGAGTGTGAAACCGATTCTGCTGATAAGTGGCGCTTCGCCGTTCTGTCAAACATTTTTGGATGACGTCCGCGTACCTAAGAGCCATATCGTGGGTGAGGTGAATAAAGGCTGGACAGTCGCAAAACGCCTTTTGCAGTATGAACGGACTTCCATAGGCGGAATTGGCGGTGGTGGCGGTGGACCGCGAGCCAAAACGCTGGACGAGATTGCGAAAGAATGTGCGGGGGAAAACGATGGGAAAATCGCTGATCCAGATTTACGTGACCGGGTTACCCAACATCGAATCAACGACCATGTGTACGGTTTGACAACTCGCAGATCGGGCGAAGAAAGTCGAGCCGGTGTAGCGCCGACTTTTATGTCCTCGATGTTCAAGTACTACGGTACCGAGCAGAATAAGAACCGCTACGACCTTCTAGTCGAGATGATGGGTGTGAACGGTCTCGGATGGTCCGGTGATGAATTCGACCAAGCGGATTTGGGTGTCACGCGGCAGTGGTTACGTTCGAAAGCTAATTCAATTGAGGGTGGCACTTCCGAAGTTCAGTTGAACATCATCGCTAAACGCATTCTCGGATTACCCGACTGAAGCAATTCGTAGGGTTGCTCTCGACACCACCCGAGTCGACTTCGACAGTACGCTCGTGTAGATAGTCGTGGCAAATTCGACTGTGTCCCGCCTTTCCGTAATTCTGGAAAAGCGAATTCGCTCGCCGTTTGCGTTCCTCGTGATCGTCAGCATTGCGATGCCGATAGGTATGTCCGTATGGCAAGCATTGCTCAACAACTACGCTGTTGAACAGATCGGTATCAACGGCTTTGAAAACGGCGTCATGCAGAGCATACGTGAGATTCCTGGTTTTCTTGCGTTTACGTCAGTCTTCATCCTGTTCATTTTGCGAGAGCAGGTCTTCGCGGTTATTGCCTTAGCCGTGTTTGGCTTGGGAATCGCGATAACGGGGCTTCTGCCGACGGTATACGGACTCTATTTCGCCGTCGTACTGATGTCGATTGGATTTCACTATTTCGAGACGGTACGTCAGTCACTATCTCTTCAGTGGTTACCAAAGCGCGTAGCTCCGCGACTCCTTGGCGCGTTAATCTCTGTAGGATCAATTACTGCGTTCTTCACTTTCCTAACCGTGTTCGCGCTCGTAAAGTGGCTGAATTTCGACTATGCCGCGATCTATGCGATCGCCGGCGGTCTCGTGCTGGTACTCGCTGTCTTTCTTGCTGTGGTTGCCCCTCGCTTTAACTCTCGCGTAGAGCAGCGTAAACAGATTGTGCTACGAAGCAAGTATTGGCTCTATTACGGACTAACTTTCTTATCTGGCGCACGTAGACAGATATTCGTGGCGTTTGCGGGTTTTTTGCTTGTGCAACGGTTCGGTTTCTCAGTTGCCAATATGACGGCGCTACTACTCGTCAATCATCTCGTAAACGCGATAGCGGCTGAGCGGATTGGTGCTTGGATAGGAAAGATAGGGGAGAGACGTGCGCTTACCGTCGAATACGTTGGCCTCGCAGTTATCTTTAGCTGTTATGCATTTGTCGAGACCGCTTGGGTAGCGGGACTGCTGTACGTACTCGACCACTTCTTCTTCGCGATGGGTATTGCGATAAAGACGTACTTTCAGAAAATTGCTGAACCAGCAGACATTGCGTCAACCGCAGGGGTTTCGTTTACGATCAATCACATTGCGGCGGTAATCATCCCCGTTATCCTTGGTAGCCTTTGGCTCGAATCACCCGCGGCAGTCTTTCTAGTTGGAACCGCGTTCGCCGTGTGTTCGCTCGCGCTAGCGCAGAACATCCCGAATTCGCCTGCGCAGGGCAACGAAGTTCAGGTTGCGCCTTCATTCCTTCGCGCACGAACGAATCCATAGCCAAATAGCGTCATCAATGCCATGAGTTCACTCCCACTTGCCGACATCACGGTACTCGATCTGACCATCGCACGAGCAGGTCCGACAGCGGTTCGGCTATTAACTGATTGGGGCGCAAACGTCATTAAGGTTGAACCCCCACCAGCTAAAACCGGGTCGATTACTGGTGGTAGATTCGGTCCGGATGAACAAAACCTTCACCGTAATAAGCGTGGTTTGTGCATCAACCTAAAACACGAAGAAGGCCACGCGCTGTTCGTAGAAATGGTCAAACACGCTGATGTGGTGGTTGAAAATTTTCGAGCGCCTGTAAAACACAGGTTGAAAGTCGACTACGACACATTGAGACAGTACAACGAGCGGTTGATTTACGCGAGTATTTCAGGATTTGGTCAAGACGGTCCCTATAGCGACCGACCCGGTGTCGACCAGATTGTCCAAGGCATGTCGGGGTTGATGTCGATTACGGGTCATCCTGGCGGCGGTCCGGTCCGGGCTGGAATTGCGATTAGCGATACAACAGCAGGCATGTTTCTCGGTCAAGGCATCCTTTTGGCGTTGATTCAACGAGAAAAAACCGGCGAAGGGCAGTGGGTTCACACATCTCTTCTCGAGGGGATGCTTTGTAAACTCGATTTCCAAGGCGCTCGTTTTACGATGCTGGGCGATGTTCCAAAGCAACAGGGAAACAACCATCCGACGAACTTTCCGATGGGTACGTTTCAATGTCAGGACGGATATGTAAACATTGCAGCGCCCACTGAACGCATGTGGGTGAATTTTTTAGATGCGATTGAGGACACATCGTTACGAAACGATGAACGCTTTCATTCACCTCGCGATCGTATTAAAAATCGAAGCGAGCTCGAAGTCGCGATTAATGAAGCGTTAGTAGATTTCTCCGTCGATACACTCGTTGAGAGATTGAATGCGAACGGCGTACCTTGCGGACCGATATTCGACGTGGGAGAGGGCTTTACCAATCCGCAAGCAAAGCACCTGAAAATGGTGAAAGCGGCGCCTCACAAAGAACTCGGCGATGTTAGCTTAATCCGGACACCTATCAACATGTCAGGCCACCCGCATGAAGATACGTTTGATCGTGCAGCACCTAGTCCTGGCGAGCACACGCGCGAGGTGTTGATGGAGTTCGGGGTAGCAGCCGATCGTATCGACGCACTCTACGACGCCGGTACGATCGGTTGAGTCTAATATTGAGTTAGTGCTGCGACAATCTCGTCAACGCATGCTTCGGCCTTCTCACGCATCTCGTCGTCGGTCGCATCCTGAATCGGATGCGGAACGAAGACGCACTTCGCGTCATCCATGCCTAGAGCTTGCGCTTGGGTTTCTGCCGCGTCTTCAAACTCAGTCGACGCGATGCTTACCGCAGGGATCCCTTGGATTTCAAACCAAACCGTGTCATGCAAACTGCACGTGGTACAGGATCCTCAGTCAGCCAACCCTTCGACAACTAAGTCGGCGTTCGCTTTGATATTCTGGCGAACATCGGTTGGCGCTGGCTTTGTGAATGTCGGTTTCTCAAAACGCTTAACCTCTAACTTCGGATAGCGTTCTGCCAACAGTTCCTCTAAGCGATCCAACAAGATGTTGCCTCGCGGCTTCCTTATGTCTAGTAGCGCGAGCCGACCTTCGAGGCGCTCTGGACGCGTCGTAATCGAACGGACAACTGGTTTCCGTTCGTCGGTCGGATCAAGAATAGTGTTCATGCATAACCTCCTTGAAGTTCACATGCCAATTTTGCGCGACACTGGGATTGATCCCATGCTGCCGCTCGCCCAACCGTGAAACACGGCTGAGAATTTACCCGCTTCAGAACCCGCAACCACGATATGGATGCGATCTTCCGATGCGAATTTTGGTATTGGACGAGATAGTTCGGCTTCCGTCATATTCTTCACGGCTTCGGGTGGGAAGCCGACGCCACTCGTCGCATCTGCAATAAGCTCGCGCATCGGTACGCTCGACACCTCCTGAATGCGTGCTCGTATATCAGCCTTGCTCCAGCCATCTCTTTGGATCGTATCGACGTGCTCGGGACTGATTACAAGGATAGTGTCGCCAGCGCGATGCGCTTTGACATGCTGAGACGCCCGCATAGAGAGTGCAAAACTGCCGACCAGTGCTTCCGCTGAACGCGATGTTTGATCGATTACCTGTGCCGGACCACTTGACATCGCAAATATTGAGACGACTGAATCTTCAGCCTCAAAGCCTCGTTCGACATGGAGCGGTTCCCACGGACTACGCTCTTCCCATTCCGGAAAGCACATAGTGAACTTCATCGGATTACCTAGCGTTGAACGTTCAGTTCCACCAGGTTTCGCGCCACCAATGTTGCGAACGGCAAGCCGAACTGCGCGTCCTATCGCTGCGTTCGCGCGCGTTCCTTGTCCGAGAGCGGACAGTCTCATGTTCATATCCAATGCGTGTCGAACTGGGCCGTTCAGAATCATGATAGGTGTAGCACCCATCGTGGTCGCAAACACACCGTGACAGTTGAATTCATCGGTGCACATAGCTTCAATTGAGGCAATGACAACCGGGAGGTATTCCGGTTTGCATCCCGCCATCAAGGCATTGATAGCAATCTTTTCAACCGTAGCAGGAGCTAGATTTGGCGGGATCGTAGCTACGACATCCTGTGGTTCCCGTGTAATCGCACTGAGCATCCGAATAACACGTTCAGGTGTTGGGGGAACCACGGGCAAGCCGTCAGTAAATCCTTGATCGAACAGGAACTCGTGGACGTCATCGTGCGACGCAATTTCGATTCGACGCGCGCGCAACGGACTGTTCTCGGCTTCGGCGCGCAATCTTTCGGCGATTATCGGATCTTGCGTTAGTGATCCACAACCTGGTCGCCAGTCGGGCAATTCATCCCAGTTAATGTCGACAGTACCTACGTGTTCACTATATAGGTCTTGCCACTCGGATTTTTCGAAGCCGATCACCTCTTTGACGGGTTCGCCCGAATCATCAAGCAGCATCGCATGTGGTACGGTTTCAAGGTCGTAAGCGAACGACACGATCAACGTCGAGTCATCAAGTACAGGTGCCGTTAAATCGTGATTCTTGGCTAGAAGTTCGTTGCCATCCGAGGTTTGCCCAACGAGGAGCACATCGGCATCACCTTGTTGGTGCGCAGCTTCTAGGAGCGGCGCAACGAGATTGCAGGTTGGGCAGTCTTCTTTAACGAAACACAGAAGGGTTTTCGAACCTGTTGGTACGCTATGGTCCGTGCCACCGAGATCCGTGAGTGTGAACGGTTGCACTGCTGTCATGATGGAGACCTAGTGAACTTCAGCTGCGTCTCCCCATGCTTTCTTCAATCGATCGAAACTAAAGCCATCTTCCTGCGCAGCATCAATAATCACGCGTTCGCGACGCGCTATGGCTGCAGCGGCGTCCGGGACTTCGTGTGCTACCTCATTAGGGATGACCACTGCGCCGTGTTGATCGGCGTGAATCAAGTCGCCGCTTGTAACTCGCATGCCTGCGACGTTGATTCCGCCACCATAGGTGACAGGATGCACAAATGCATGAGAGGGACCGATGCGATCGGCAAGCATTTGAAAACCAGGTGCGATATCCGGTATGTCGCGGACACTACCATCTGTGATCAATCCGACACATCCTAAACCACAATGAATGTTGCTGTTTACCTCACCCCAAAACGACCCGTAACCACGTGACTCGCCATCTAGATCCTGAATCACAATGATGGCAGGTTTCGGGCCGTCGTCAATATACTGGTAGTAGCCGTGTTGAAGGTCGCGTGCGGCTTCTCCACGTACGTCCGACGGATGCATCGCTCGTATGCACGCGGTGCGCGCATAGCCAACCATGCTTCCAAGCTCGGGACGCGTGCAGACTAGGGGATTCGTGGTGTACCCGTAGCCACGACGTTGCGGTACAACCGACTCTAGTGCGTTACATACCGTTGGCGTATCGAGTTCTTTGAGTTGCTCGATTAGATCGTCAGCGATCGTCGTCATTTGGAGATTTTTCCTTGTGTGGTAGTGTGTGAAAGTGCGATTATGTTAGCGATTTAATGTTGCGAAACTGAATGATCGACTACTGTCCTGTTATTGCATTAGAAGAGGTTGGCATTATGCGGGTGTTAGTAAAATTGCGCGCGGCTATCAAGTGGGTGTTTAGCTCAGCTGGGAGAGCGGTGGCCTTACAAGCCACAGGTCGCAGGTTCGACCCCTGCAACACCCACCACGTAGGAACGCCACGATTTAGGTCGAGGTCAATCATTTCGGAGCGGTAGTTCAGCTGGTTAGAATACTGGCCTGTCACGCCAGTGGTCGCGGGTTCGAGTCCCGTCCGCTCCGCCATTTGATCTTGGTCCTTTCTTGGGACATCCTTTACAGTTTGTACCGGAGACATGGTTTACAGTTTTCCTGGTGTGATGATGAAAGGATTGGAGGCGGGCTCGACGCGC
>LXNJ01002252.1_pt1 | contig 10718 bp, 10 predicted proteins | sample 809081 | NCBI WGS metagenome assembly LXNJ01 (sample SAMN04870510, study PRJNA318959) | sponge metagenome | biome: sponge; feature: marine sponge reef; material: water | host: Petrosia ficiformis | place: Greece: Milos, Mediterranean Sea | collected 2013-05-29 | depth 5-7 m
ACCGCCGAGGGCGGGGAAGAGGGGCCGACGAAGGACCATGTCGAGTCGCTGACCGGCGACGCCCCGGCGCAAGACGACCCCGACCGGAACCGCATGACGATGATGGAGCATCTGGTGGAGCTGCGGCGGCGCCTGATGTGGTGCGTCGTGGCCCTGCTGGTCGCCTTCGGCGTCTGCGTTTTCTTCGCCTCGGAAATCTTCGATTTCCTGTCCCGGCCGCTGATGGACATCCTGCGCGCCCGGAACGAGAACGCCACGCTGATCTACACCAAGCTGTACGAGGTGTTTTTCACGGAGATCAAGATCGGCTTCTACGCAGCGGCCTTCCTCGCCTTTCCGATCTTCGCAATCCAGCTGTGGAAATTCGTGGCGCCCGGCCTGTATACCAAGGAGAAGTCCGCATTCCGGCCGTTCCTGATCGCCACGCCGGTCCTGTTCTTCGCCGGCGGGGCCATGGTCTATTATGCGATCATGCCGCTGGCCTGGGAGTTCTTCGCGGCGTTCCAGAATACCGGCGAGACCGGCTCCCGGATCGAACTGCTGCCCAAGGTCGAGGAATATCTCTCCCTCGTCATCAAGCTGATCTTCGCCTTCGGCATCGCGTTCCAGCTGCCGGTGGTGCTGACGCTGCTGGCCAAGGTCGACCTGGTGACGTCAAAAGGCCTGGCGAAATTCCGAAAATATGCCGTGGTCATGGTCTTCGTCTTCGCGGCGATCCTGACGCCGCCGGACGTGATCAGCCAGATCGGTCTCGCGATTCCGATCCTGTTTCTCTACGAGGTTTCGATCTTTCTTGCCCGGATGATCGAGAAGAAGCGCGCCGAGGAAGACGCGGCGTTGCAGGCGGAACTCGCCGAATAGAAAAAGCCGGCCCGACCCGGACGGCGCGCGACCCATTCGCCGCGGAAACGGGCGACGGTGGATGTCGGACGCCCCGGCGGCTATATGCGGTACTGACCTGCGCCCCGACCGAAACCCGGGATCCTTTCGAGCCATGCACGATATCCGCTGGATTCGCGACAACCCCGAAGCCTTCGACGCCGCGCTGGCGCGCCGCGGCCTGGCGCCGGAGAGCGCTTCCCTGATCGCCCTCGACGCGCGCCGGCGCGAAGCGCAGACGGGAGCCCAGACGCTGCAATCGGAGCGCAACGCGCTGTCGAAGGACATCGGCAGGGCGAAGGCCGAGGGCCGGGATGTTGCGGACGTCATCGCCAGGGTCGGCGCGATGAAGGACCGGCTCGGCGAGCTGGAGGCCGAGCGGAAAGGCGCCGAGGATGCGCTGACGGCGGCGCTGGAAGTGATCCCAAATCTGCCGTTCGAGGATGTGCCGGTGGGCGAGGACGAGGCGGCGAATGTCGAACTCCGCCGGGTCGGCGACCGGCCGGCGTTCGCGTTCGAGCCCAAGCAGCATTTCGATCTCGGCGAGGCGCTGGGCGAAATGGATTTCGATACCGCGGCCAGCCTGAGCGGCGCGCGCTTCGTCCTGCTGTCCGGCCGGCTGGCCCGGCTGGAGCGTGCGCTCGCCCAGTTCATGCTGGATACCCACACCGGCGAGTTCGGCTACACGGAAGTCTCGCCGCCGGTCCTGGTGCGCGACCATGTGCTGTACGGCACCGGCCAGCTGCCGAAATTCGCCGAAGACCAGTACCGGACCGAAGAGGGCATGTGGCTGATCCCGACCGCCGAGGTGCCGCTGACCAACCTCGCGGCCGGGCAGGTCGTCGAGGAAAACACCCTGCCGCGGCGCTACACGGCCTACACCCTTTGCTTCCGCTCCGAAGCCGGCGCGGCGGGACGCGACACCCGCGGCATGCTGCGCCAGCACCAGTTTTCCAAGGTCGAAATGGTCAGCGTCGCGCACCCGGACGGCTCGGAGGCCGAACTCGAGCGCATGACCGGCTGCGCCGAGGAAATCCTCAAGCGGCTGGGCATCCCCTACCGGGTCGTGGTGCTGTCGACCGGCGACATGGGTTTCGGCGCGCGCAAGACCTACGATCTCGAAGTCTGGCTGCCCGGCCAGGGCGCCTATCGCGAAATCTCGAGCTGCTCGAACTGCGGCGATTTCCAGGCCCGGCGCATGAACGCCCGCTACAGGCCGGCCGGCGGGAAAGGCACCCGCTTCGTCCACACGCTGAACGGGTCGGGCCTCGCCGTGGGCCGGACCCTGATCGCGGTGATGGAGAATTTTCAGCAGGCCGACGGGTCGATCGCCGTTCCCGAAGCGCTGCGGCCCTATATGGGCGGGATTGACAGGATCGCCGCTTGACCCGGCGGATCCCCGACCTTTCGACGGCGCGCATCCTCGTTACCAATGACGACGGGGTGAACGCGCCGGGCCTCGACATCCTGGCCGACATCGCGCGCGGGCTGTCCGACGATGTCTGGATCGTGGCGCCGGAACAGGAGCAGAGCGGCGCCGGCCACTCGCTGACCCTGCGGCGGCCCCTGCGCATGACCCAGCGCGGCGAGCGCCGCTATTCGGTCGACGGAACGCCGACCGACTGCGTCTTGATGGCGGTCGGCCATCTGCTCAAGGACCGCAAGCCCGATCTGGCGCTTTCCGGCATCAACCGGGGCGGCAATCTGGGCGAGGACCTGACCTATTCCGGCACCGTCGCCGCCGCCATGGAAGGCACGCTGACGGGCGTACCCTCCATCGCCCTCAGCCAGGTCTACGAGGACGGCGCGCGGCCGGACTGGGATACCGCACGCCGCTTCGCGCCGGACATCGTCCGCCGGCTTGTCGAGGCCGGCTGGCCGGACGGCGTGCTCATCAACGTCAACTTTCCGGCCGGCGGGCCGGCGGCGGTCAGGGGATCGCAGGTGGTCGGTCTCGGCCGGCGCAAGGTCGGCGATCATCTGGTGGAGCGCCGGGATCCGCGCGGCGTGCCCTACTACTGGATCGGCTCGCTGCGCCACGAGGAGCCGAACCGCCCGGAAACCGACCTCGCCGCCGTCATGGAAGGCTATATCGCGATCACGCCGGTGCATCTGGATTTGACCGACCGCCCGACGGTTCGCACCTTGAAGGCGGTTTTCGACTGAGCGGGCGCCGCCCCGCCGCGTTCCGCCATCCACGCCCGAATGATCGCCGAAACCCGCAAGATCCGATTGATCATGGAACTCCGCCAGGGCGGGGTGACCCAGACCGACGTGCTGACGGCGATCGAGACGACGCCCCGGGAAGAATTCGTCCCCGCACTGTTCCGCGAAAGCGCCTACGACAACCGGCCCCTGCCGATCGGCAGCGACCAGACGATCAGCCAGCCGCTCATCGTCGGCCTGATGACCCAGGCGCTGGCGCTGCACCGGCGGTGCAAGGTGCTGGAGATCGGCACCGGCTCGGGCTACCAGACGGCGATCCTGGCGCGCCTGGCGCGGCGGGTCTATTCCGTCGAGCGCATCCGGGATCTGTATGTGGCCGCAGCGCAGCGCTTCGACAGGCTGGGCATCGCCAACGTCACGGCGCAGATCGGCGACGGCGGGCTCGGCTGGCCCGAGCAGGCGCCGTTCGACCGCATCCTTGTGACAGCCGCGGCGGACAGGGTGCCCGAGGCGTTGCTCGACCAGCTGCGCGTCGGCGGCTGCCTGGTCATCCCGGTCGGCGCCGACGGCGGCGCGCAGACCCTCTGGCGCATCGTGCGCACCGCCGAAGGTTTCGAGGAAGAGCCGCTCACCGGCGTCCGCTTCGTCCCGCTGGTCAGCGGCACTGCCGGCTAGTCGAGCCGTTTGCCGAGGCGCCCGGCCAGGTCCTGGACGAACTGCCAGGCGACGCGGCCCGAGCGCGAACCGCGGGTCACGGCCCATTCCCGGGCTTCGGCGCGCAGGGTTTCGCGCCCGACGTCGAGCCCGTACCGGCCGGCATAGCCTTCGATGATCTCGAAATAGGTTTCCTGGTCGCAGGCATGGAAGCCGAGCCAGAGACCGAACCGGTCCGAGAGCGAGACCTTTTCCTCCACCGCTTCCGAAGGAGAGATTGCCGTCGAGCGTTCGTTCTCGATCATGTCGCGCGGCATGAGATGGCGCCGGTTGGACGTGGCGTAGAAGATCACGTTGGCAGGCCGGCCCTCGATGCCGCCTTCCAGCACCGCCTTCAGCGACTTGTAGGAGGTGTCCTGCCCGTCGAAGGAAAGGTCGTCGCAGAACAGGATGCAGGGCCGGCCGCTCTGGCGCAGATTGCCCAGCAGCGCCGGAAGGGTCGGAATGTCTTCCCGGTGGATCTCGACAAGCGCCAGCCTGCCGCCGGTCTCGCCGTTCACCGCCGCATGAACCGCCTTGACGATCGAGCTCTTGCCGGTGCCCCGCGCGCCCCACAGCAGCGCGTTGTTGGCCGGCAGGCCGCGGGCGAAGCGGCGGGTGTTTTCCAGCAACTGGTCGCGCTGCCGGTCGATGCCCCGAAGCAGCTCGAGATCGACCCGGTTGACGTCGGCAACCAGTTCGAGCCGCCGGCCGTCGGCGTGCCAGATGAAGGCGTCGCCGTCGTCGAGCGCGGCGGCGGGCGGCTGCGCCGGCACCAGCCTTTCGAGGGCGTCGGCGATCCGCGACAGATGCGCGCGTTGGGAAGGCTCGGTCATCGTCGGGTGTGAATTCGGTCCGGCGTCACATTATATAAGCCGCCGCAAACACAGCGCCGCGGCGGGCTCGGTTCCGGCGACACTATCGGGCGCCGGCCCATTCCGTCAAACCGGCAGATGCCGGGCCTATTGTTGCCGGGCCTATTGTTGCCGGGCCTCTCGCCGGGCATACGCCGCACGGTATCTTTTCGGGCGCGCCAACGCGATAACGAGACATCTGGGAGTCGGTCATGCTGGTTTCGGAAGCCTGGGCCCAATCCGGAGGCGGCGGTTCGCCGGATTTTTCCTTTCTCCTCATGATCGTGCTGCTGTTCGTGGTCATGTATTTCTTCATGATCCGGCCCCAGCAGAAACGCGCGCGCCAACATCGCGAAATGGTCGCCGCCGTGAAACGCAACGACAGGATCGTGACCAGCGGCGGCCTGATCGGGAAGGTCACCAAGGTCGGCGACGGGCCGGAGATCGAAATGGAGATTGCCCCCGAGGTGAAGGTTTCGATCGACCGGAATTCCATCCAGGGCGTGCTGAACAAGAAACCGGGGGGGCCGGGGCAAAAACCGTCAGCCGCCAACGATTCCGGCGAGCGCCGGAGTCTGCTGGGCGGCCTGTTCGGCGGCCGGAGGAACTGAGCCGCGGCGGGCCGGACCCGAATTGCGCATGATCGCATTGCACCAGCGACGGGCCTGTTTCCATGATTAACATTTCGCGCGGGCAGATGATCGCCGTGGCGTTCATCTGCCTGACGGGCCTGGCCTTTGCCATTCCCAACGCGCTGGACAGGAAGTTTCTGGAAAAGGTTCCGGGCTGGCTGCCGAGCCAGACCTTCAATCTCGGCCTCGACCTGCAGGGCGGGATTCACCTGCTCTATTCCGTCGATCTCAGCGATGTCATCGGGGACCGCATGCAGGATGTGCGCAAGCAGGTGCGCGCGATGTTCCGCAGCGCGGATTACCGGGTGAAATACCAGCGCCTCAGGGCGACGGACCGGCAGGTCACCTTCCGGCTGGTCGATCGCGCCCAGGAGGACCTCGCGCGGCAGGCGCTGCGCGACGTGATCGCCGATCTCGGCGGCAGCGCCAATGCGCTGACCGGCGCCAGCGCCCATTACGAGTTCGAGTTCGACAACGGGCGCGGCACGATGCACCTGACCGAGACCGGCCGCACGGCGCTGGCCAGGCGGACGGTGGATCAGGCGATCGAAATCCTGCGCCAGCGGATCGACCCGACCGGCGCCATCGACCCGATCATCCAGGCCCAGGGCGACGACCGCATCCTGATCCAGGTGCCGGGCGAGAAGGATCCGGAATCGCTGCGCCGGAAAATCGGCACGACGGCGAAAATGACCTTCCACCTGCTGCATCCGTCGCTCGACGGAACGCAGACCGCCGAAGCGCCGCCCGGCTACATCCTGGTCGACAGCGAGGACGGCTATCGGGAGCGCTACCTGCTGGTGGATGAGGTGGCGCTGGACGGCCAGCATATCGTGGACGCCAGCCAGTCGTTCCAGGACGGACGGCCCGTCGTGGCGTTCCGCTTCGATACGTCGGGCGCCCGCCAGTTCTGCAAGATCACCCAGGCCAATGTCGGCAAGCCGTTCGCCATCGTGCTGGACAACGAGGTGATTTCCGCGCCGGTGATCCAGTCGGCGATCTGCGGCGGCTCGGGCATCATCACCGGCCGGTTCACCATCCAGTCGGCGAACGAGCTGGCCCTGCTGCTGCGGGCCGGCGCCCTGCCCGCGCCGCTCAGCATCGAGGAACAGCGCCAGGTCGGCGCGGAGCTGGGCCAGGATTCCATCGATGCCGGCAAGATCGCCTGCATCATCGGGCTGATCCTCGTCATCGCCTTCGTGGTGATGGCCTATGGCCGGTTCGGCCTGTTCGCCAATGTCGCGCTGCTGACCAACCTGGTGCTGATCGCCGCGGCGCTCTCGCTCCTGCAGGCGACCCTCACCCTGCCGGGCATTGCCGGCATCGTGCTCACGATCGGCATGGCGGTCGACGCCAACGTGCTGATTTTCGAGCGCATCCGCGAGGAAGTCCGCGCCGGGCGCACGCCGCTGTCGGCGATCGACACGGGATACCGGCGCGCGCTCACCACCATCATCGACTCCAACCTGACGACCTTCATCGCCGCGCTGCTGCTGTTCCTGTTCGGCTCGGGCCCGGTGCAGGGCTTCGGCGTTACCCTGTCGATCGGACTGGCGACGTCCATGTTCACGGCCATCATGGTGACCCGGCTGCTGGTCGTCGGCTGGTGGCGGCGCTCCCGGCCCCGGGCCCTGCCGATCTAGCCGTGTTCGGTCCCTCGACCGCTCCATCCGCCCCTGTCGACGGCGCCGGCCGGTTGCCGAACCGCGGCGGTCGGCATGACCGCCCATCCGGAACATTGCCATGAACGACAGTTCATCCGCCGTCCGTCGCCCGTCGCGCCAGGAAGCCGAAGCGGCGGTCCGCACCCTGCTGGGCTGGACCGGCGACGATCCCGACCGCGAAGGCCTGCGCGAGACGCCGGCCCGGGTGGTCCGCGCCTATGAGGAGTTTTTCTCCGGCTATGCCGTCGATCCGGTGGAATTCCTGAACCGGACCTTTTCCGAAACCGAGGGCTATGACGAGATCGTCGTGCTGCGCGACATCCGCGTCGAATCCCATTGCGAGCACCATATGGTGCCCATCGTCGGCCGGGCCCATGTCGGCTACCTGCCGAAGAACCGGGTCGTCGGGATCAGCAAGATCGCACGGCTGGTCGACGCCTATGCCAGACGACTGCAGATCCAGGAGAAGCTGACGGCCCAGATCGCGAACACCATGCAGGAGGTGCTCAATCCGCGCGGCGTCGCCGTCGTGATCGAGGCGTCGCACGAATGCATGACGACCCGCGGCGTCCGCAAGTCGGGCGCGGGCATGGTGACCAGCCGGATGCTCGGCGCGTTCCGGGACGATCCGGCGACCCGGCGCGAGTTCCTGACTATGATCGGGAACGGCGGCTAACCCGGACCCGCTTTGCCCGCCGCGCAGGGCGGCGTATAGTCCGTGCCGCGCAGGCGGCTCCGGCGTCCAGGCCGACTTCGACCTCTTTCGAAAACGGGCTCCACGTGCTGGATCTTCGACCGGTCTTCTTCATCTGCGGCGTGCTGCTGGCGATTCTCGCCGTCATCATGCTCGTGCCGGTCGCGGCGGATCTCTCCACCCGCGACGAAGACTGGAGCGCCTTCGTCAAGGCCTCCGGGGTCACGCTGTTCGTCGGCATTTCGCTGATCCTGGCGAACCGGGCCGAAGGCTTCCGGCTCAACCTGCGCCAGGCCTTCGCCTTTACCGGGCTGAGCTGGCTGATCATCGCCGCCTTTTCGGCCCTGCCTTTCGCCTTCTCCAAGCTCGAGTTGTCCTATACCGACGCGTTCTTCGAATCGATGTCGGGCATCACGACGACAGGGGCCACGGTGATCATCGGCCTGGACAATGCGCCGCCCGGCATTCTGCTGTGGCGGTCGATCCTGCAATGGCTCGGCGGCATCGGCATTATCGTTTTTGCGCTGGCCTTCCTGCCGGTGCTGCGCGTCGGCGGCATGCAGCTGTTCCGGACCGAAGCCTTCGAGACGCCGGAAAAGGTGCTGCCGCGGGCGGCGCAGCTCGCCGCCGGGATCGGCGGCGTCTATATCGGCCTTACCTTCCTTACCGCGGCCGTGCTGTGGGGCGCGCAGATGGCGCCGTTCGACGCCGTCAACCACGCCATGACGAGCATCGCCACCGGCGGCTTCTCGACCCGCGACGCCTCGATCGGCGCCTATCCGCCGCTGATCCAGTGGATCCTGTTCGTCGCGATGATCATCGGCAGCCTGCCGTTCGTCTTCTATATCGACGCCGTGCGCGGCCGCGTCAGTCCGCTGGCGAAGGACAGCCAGGTTCGGGTGTTTCTGGGCGTACTGGCCGTGGCGATCCTGCTGGTCTTCCTGTGGCTGGTCTTCAACCGCGGCGAGAATATGGGCACGGCCATTACCAAGGCGGCGTTCAACGTGACCTCCGTCATGACCGGCACCGGATATTCCACCGAAGGCTTCGACAAATGGGGGCCGTTCCCGTTCGCCATGTTCTTTCTGCTGATGTTCATCGGCGGCTGCGCCGGCTCGACGACCTGCGGCATCAAGATTTTCCGCTTGCAGGTGGCCTATGCGGTCGGCCGGGTCCAGGTATCGCGCCTCATGCAGCCGCGCGGCGTGTTCATCCCCTATTACAACCGCCGGCCGATCACCGATGAAATTTCCCAGTCGGTCATGGGCTTCCTGCTGTTCTTCGCGATGTCCTTCGGCATTCTCGCCCTGCTCCTCGGAATGACCGGGCTGGACCCGATCACCGCCCTGTCCGGCGCGGCCAGCGCCATCGCCAACGTCGGCCCCGGCCTGGGCCCGATCATCGGGCCGGAAAGCAGCTACACCGGCCTGAACGACACGGCAAAATGGCTGCTCTCGGCGGGCATGCTGATTGGCCGGCTGGAGATTTTTGCGGTATTGGTGCTGTTCCTCCCGTCCTTCTGGAAGGAATAGTCCGCTGACTGCGAACCTGGCCGAAATCCGGTCGATCCTCGAGACCGTCGTCGGCTTCGACACGACGTCGTCGAAATCCAACATGCCGATGCTCGACTGGATCCGGGATTATCTGGACGGCCTCGGCATCGAGAGCCAGCTCGCGCCGGGCGCCGACGAAACCAAGGCGAACCTGTACGCAACGATCGGCGGAAACGGCGCCGGGGGCGGCGTGGCCCTTTCCGGCCATACCGACGTTGTCCCCGTCGCCGGCCAGCCCTGGAACTCCGACCCGTTCGTGCTGACGGAGAAGGACGGCCGGCTCTATGGCCGCGGCACGGCGGACATGAAGGGCTTCATCGCCATCGCGCTCGCCATGGCGCCGGCCCTGAAAGCCGCAGACCTCAAGACGCCGGTCCATTTCGCCTTTTCCTTCGACGAGGAAGTCGGCTGCAAGGGCGTGCCGCACCTGATCGAGCGGCTGGGCCGCGACCTGCCCAAGCCGTCGCTCGTTCTGGTCGGCGAGCCGACCTCGATGCGCGTCGTCGACGGCCACAAGGGCATCGTCGGGATGCAGACGACGGTCACGGGCCTCGAAGCCCATTCCAGCCGCCCGCAGGAGGCCGTGAGCGCCGTCGTCTGCGCCACGAGGATCATCCGCAGGATCGAGGAGATCGTCGACGGGCTGCGCCGCGCCGGGCGGACCGACGACGGCTTCACGCCGCCCTGGACCACCTTCAACATCGGCATCATCGAGGGCGGCAGCGCAGTCAACATCGTGCCCCGCCATTGCCGGTTCGCCTGGGAGTTCCGCCCGCTTCCCGGCGTAAGGGTGGAAGAGGTTCTGGAGCCGCTCGACGACTATGTCCGGGGCGAACTGCTGCCGGACATGCAGGCGGTCGCGCCGGGCGCGGCTGTCGAAACCGCCGTCACGGCGCTGGCTCCGGCGATGCAGGCCGGCGCCGGCTCGCCGGCCGTCGCGCTGGCGCGCAAGCTGACCGGGGCCAACCATACCGAGAAGGTCGCCTACGGCACCGAAGCCGGCCTGTTCGAGGGCGCGGACATCCCGGCCGTCGTCTGCGGCCCCGGCGACATCGCCCAGGCCCACAAGCCGGACGAGTTCATCGAAATCGCCCAGCTCGCCGCCGGCGCCCGCTATATCGAGCGGCTGGTCGAATGGGCCGCGGCCGACGGCAATATCGCGGCGCTGACCGGCTAGCCGCGCGGCGGCTGCGCGGTTTGCCCGGTCGAATCCGGCCCCATGGCCACAGAGGACAGACCGGCCCGGACCGGAATCGGAGCTTCGGCGGAGCGTCCGGCGACCGAGACGGCGCTCGGCGTACGGGTGCCGGTGCGCCAGCCGAAGCCGCGGAACCGCGGCCTGACCATGACGATCGACTGGGGCCTGCCGCCCCTGCACCAGGCGGATCTCGTCAATCTTGAGTGGGACGAAATCCGGATTGCGGAAATGACGCGCCGCGGCGCCGGCGGCGATCCCTCCCATCCCGGCGGCGCCTATCGCCTGGCCGGTTACGGCGGGTCGTGACTGCCGGGACGGAAGCCGGCCTTCGCTGCATCCCGGCGACGGCGAGGGCGGGGAAAGTGCGCCGTTTTTTTACACAAAA
>LXNJ01002253.1_pt1 | contig 10714 bp, 9 predicted proteins | sample 809081 | NCBI WGS metagenome assembly LXNJ01 (sample SAMN04870510, study PRJNA318959) | sponge metagenome | biome: sponge; feature: marine sponge reef; material: water | host: Petrosia ficiformis | place: Greece: Milos, Mediterranean Sea | collected 2013-05-29 | depth 5-7 m
AACGAGGCGCGCGGCGTCGGCGGCATCTTCTACGACCGGCTGAACGACGGGTGGGACACCACGTTCGCCTTCACAAGGGCGGTCGGCGAAGCCCTGCTTGAGGTCTATCCGGCGATCGTGCGCCGACACCTGGGCGAGACCTGGACCGCGGCCGAGCGCGAGCGTCAACTGGTCCGCCGCGGCCGTTATGTCGAATTCAACCTGCTGTACGACCGCGGCACAAAATTCGGCCTGATGACCGGCGGCAATGTCGAGGCCATCCTGATGTCCCTGCCGCCGGAGGTCCGCTGGCCGTAGCGCGGTTCAGCGCCGTCCGTCCGCCATCCCGCGCACCAGCGCGATCGCCTCTTCGAGTTTTTCGAGCGCCGCCTCGCGGCCGGGCCGGAAATCCTGGGCGATCCACCAGCGCTCGACGAATTTCAGCCCCTTGCCGACTGCCGGCCCGGCGATGCCGCGGGCGGCCAGATCGGCGCCGCGCACCGGCAGGACGGGCCGTTCCCAGCCGGCCGCGGCCCGGACCAGCCGGCGAAGCGGTTCGATATCGGAGTCATCCCGCGACGCCGCCGCGAGCAGCGACGCATCGCGCCAGGGCTCCGCGCCGTGCCGGTAGAAGGCGGCGCGCACCGCCCTGAACCGCGACCCGTCCTGCGCCCTGTCCTGCGCCGGCACCCCCCCCGAAGCCTCCAGGCCACGGGCCGCGTCCGGCGCGAGCTGCAGGATGGCGAGCAGCTGGCCGGCCTGCTTGCGGGACAGGCGCAGCGACCGGCCGACCGCGTCTGCCCGTCCGGCGTCCCCGATCAGCGCCGCGAGCCTCCGGACCGCGTCGGGCGGCAGGTCCAGCGCCAATTCGAGCGCGGCCATGGACCGGAATCGGGCCGGGCTCCAGGCCGTATCGGCGACGGCTTCCAGAATGCCGTCGGACGCCGTGGCTTCGACCGCTTCCGCGGCGAAGGGTGCGGCGAGCGTCTTGAGAAATTCCTGGCCGACCCGTTCGCGCGACAGGGTTTCGATGCGCCCGGCCTCGGCGGAACAGGCCGCCCGGCTCGCCGGATCGCCCGCCGCGATGCCGAAAGCGGCGGCGAAGCGGTAGAAACGCAGGATGCGCAGATGGTCTTCCCGGATTCGCTCGTGCGGATCTCCGACGAAGCGGATGCAGGGCGCGTCGAGATCGGCGAGGCCGCCGAAATAGTCGAACACCGCCCCGTCCGGGCGCAGCGACAGCGCGTTGATCGTAAAGTCGCGGCGCAGCGCATCCTCGCGCCAGTCGGCCGTAAACGCGATGGCCGCGCGCCGCCCGTCGGTGTCGACGTCCCGGCGCAGGGATGTGACCTCGAAAGCCGTGCCTTCGGAAACGGCGGTCACCGTCCCGTGCGCAATACCGGTCGGAACGACGCGCAGCGCGGCGGCCTCCAGCCGCGTTACCGCTTCATCCGGCGCCAGGGGAACGCCGATATCGATGTCGTCCACTGCCCGGTCGAGCAGCGCATCGCGCACGCAGCCGCCGACGAAACGGACGTCGACTCCGCCTTCGCCGAGCGCCGCCATAACCGTCGTTACCGCCGGGCCGGTCATCCAGCCTGCGGTCACGCGAACGCCGGTTGCGCCGGTATCGTCGTTGCCCGGTGCCGCCATGCCCGGACCGGGCCTCAGGTCTGCGGCCCGGTGGGCGGGATGACCGGGTTGAGCGGATTGGCGTCCTTCAGTACGGCGAACAGGATGAAGGCCGCCACGGTCAGCACCAGTCCGGACAGGACGATCCAGAACCAGGGGCTGTCTTCCCAGCGCGGACCCTGCAGACCCTTTTTCCGCGCGCGCCGCCGCTCGATCTGGAAATAGATGAAATAGAGCAGCAGCGGGACGAGGAAGATCGCCAGTTGCTGGATGATCGTGCGCACCATGGTCCCAGGCGTCCTATGCCGCTGCTTTGCGTGTGAGAACTTCGTAGAGGTTGACGAGCATGGCCGCCGTCGCGCCCCAGATATACCGGCCGTTCCAGTGCATGGCGTAGAAGGTCCGCTCGATCTCCTTCCACCGCTTGGTTTCCCGCTTGTGGTTTGCCGGGTCCATGAAGAATCCCAGCGGAACCTCGAATACATCGTCCACTTCGGACGGATCGGGGACATAGTCCGCGCCCGGTTCGACGAAGCCGACGATCGGCGCCACGACATAGCCCGTACCGGTAATGTAATCGTCGAGCCGGCCGACCACGTCGACCGCACCGGGCGGCAGGCCGATTTCCTCTTCCGCTTCGCGCAGCGCAGTGTGAACCGGGTCCCGGTCCGTCTCGTCCAGCCGCCCGCCGGGAAAGGCGACCTGCCCGGCGTGATGCGGCAGGTCGTCGTTCCGCCGGGTCAGCAGGACGCGGATACCGTCCGAATGGTCGATCAGCGGCACAAGGACCGCGGCGTTGCGCAGATCGGCCGGGATGCGCACCCTGGCGTCGACGATATGGTCGCCGCGCAGGCGCGACCGGCGGCGCGCGACGGCAGCCGCCGGATCCAGCGGGTCGCGCAGCCGCGGCAGCGACCCGGCGAGCAGTCCGGCGATGAACGGCCGGTTCACGGCGCCGTCCCTTCGAGGCTGCCGATCGGCCAGAACATGCCGCCGGCCCAAACACCGAAATCCGCGCCGCCGAAATCCGTCCCGCCGCCTTCGACATCCGCCGGCGTTTCCTCGCCGAGGTCGACAAGCTCGTAGTATACCGGCCGGGACAGCCGGGCATCGAGCCCGCGGCGGACACGAACGTAGGGCCGCGGCTCGCCGGTCGCCGGATCGCGATCGAAGCGCAGGGGGTGCCCGGTTCCGACAACCACATTCTCGTCAATATTGGTGCGCAGCGTCACGCTCCTGTCGCGTCCTTCGCCCTCAACCGTCATCTCGACCGCCACGAACGGAACGTCCTCAACTTCAATGCGGCCCTTCTCGACCGGCGTTATGAGCCAATATTCCCCGGCATCGTCCCGTTGCAACACGGTTGCAAACAGTTTTACCAGCGGCAACCTGCGGATCGGCGAGTTATGATAGTACCACGTTCCGTCGAACCCGATCCGCATGTGCAGGTCGCGCACCATGGCCTGGAACTTCCGGCGATCGGCGCCGGTCGGCTTTTCCGGCCCTTTCCCGGCCATTCGGCTGCTCCCGCCACTATCGGAGATTGTCGTTGACTAGACATTCCGCCGCCGATTCCCCCGCTGGTTCCGTCGCGATGGCGCCGGCCGACAACACCGCAAATCTTGTGACCGGCGAAGCGCCTGACAAGGCCGTGGCCGAACTGGAACAGCTGGGCGAAACGCTCGCCCGGGTCCGCGACGGCGTCGAGCGCATCATTTTCGGCCAGCGCGAAGTGATCGAGCAGACGCTGGTGACGCTGCTGTCCGGCGGCCACGTCCTGCTGATCGGCGTGCCGGGCCTGGCCAAGACAAAGCTGGTCGAGACCCTCTCGATCGTGCTGGGCCTCGAGACCAACCGCATCCAGTGTACGCCCGACCTGATGCCGGCCGATATCCTCGGCTCCGAAGTGCTGGAAGAGCAGGAGGGCGGCCGGCGGGCGTTCCGCTTCATCGAAGGGCCGGTCTTCTGCCAGCTGCTGATGGCCGACGAAATCAACCGGGCGAGCCCGCGGACCCAGTCGGCGCTGCTGCAGGCGATGCAGGAACACCGGGTTTCGATCGCCGGGAAATATCACGCCCTGCCCGGGCCGTTCCACGTCCTCGCCACGCAGAATCCGCTGGAACAGGAAGGCACCTATCCGCTGCCGGAAGCACAGCTCGACCGTTTCCTGCTGCAGGTCGATGTCGGTTATCCCGAGTTGGCGTCCGAGCGTCAGATGCTCCTGGCGACGACCGGTGTGACCGAAGAAAAGGCCGTTCAGGTCATCATGCCCGATGCCTTGCGCGCCGCCCAGCGCCTGATCCGCCAGATTCCGGTCGGCGAGAGCGTGCTTGAGTCAATCCTGAGTCTGACGCGCCGGGGCCGGCCGGATTCGACCGACCTCGAAGCGGTCAGGGAGCATGTCGCCTGGGCGCCCGGCCCGCGCGCCAGCCAGGCGCTGATGCTCGCCTGCCGCGCCCGCGCCGTCATGCACGGCCGGCTGGCGCCGTCGGTCGACGATGTCGTCGCGCTGGCCCCGCCCGTGCTGCGGCACCGCATGGCGCTCAATTTCGCGGCGCGGGCCGACGGAATTACCGTCGAAAACGTGATCGGGCAGATGTGCGATCCCCTGCGTTAGCCGCAGATCGGAGCAATGGCAGACCTCGCCCCCCGATTTGCCATCCGGCGCCAGGCCGAGGCCAGCGCGAGCCGGCTGCCGCCGCTGCTGATGGCGGCGCAGCGCGTCGCCGCCACCGTCGACCAGGGCGTCCACGGCCGCAGGCGGGTCGGGCTGGGTGAAACCTTCTGGCAGTTCCGGCGGTACGAGACCGGCGATTCCGTGCGCAGCATCGACTGGCGCCAGTCAGCCAAATCGGACCGCCTCTACGTCCGCGAGACCGAGTGGGCGGCCGCACAGAGCGTCTGGCTGTGGCGCGACGCCTCGGCGTCGATGCGCTGGTCCTCGGCGCGCGGTCTGCCCGAAAAGCGCGACCGGGCGGACCTGATGCTTCTGGCGCTGGCGGCCCTGCTCACCCGGGCCGGCGAGCGGATCGGACTGCTCGGCATCGACGAACGCCCGTCCGCCAGCAGCGTCTCGCTGGACCGCATGGCCTTCAACCTTCTGGGCGACGCGCTGGAGCGGCAGTCGCTGGAGCTGCCGCACTTCGAAAATCTGCCGCGCTACAGCCATCTGGTCCTGTTCGGCGACTTCCTGAGCCCGCTGGAAGACATCGAGCGGCGGTTGCGCCAGTTCGCCGGCAACCGGATCGGCGGGCACGTCGTACAGGTGCTCGACCCGGCGGAGGCGGACCTGCCGTTCGGCGGCCGAACGCGTTTCGAAGGGCTGGAAGACGAGGGCCGCATCCTGATCAAACGTGTCGAGAATGTCCGCAGCGAGTATATCGACCGGATGACCGGGCATCAGGCCGGCCTCCGCGACATCGCCCGCAGCATCGGCTGGTCCTTCACCGTCCACATGACCGACCAGGCGCCGGAGCGCACGCTGCTGGCGCTCTATGTGCGCATGGCGGCAGCCGAATGACGGGGCCGGAATGACGGGACCGGAGACCCGGACATGCTGACGCTCGGCGCTTTCGCCTTCGCGGCGCCCTGGGTGCTGGCGGCGGCGGCGGGATTGCCGATCCTGTGGTGGCTTTTGCGTGTGACGCCGCCGGCGCCGAAACTGGTCCGCTTCCCGGCGATCCGCCTGCTCCTGCGCCTCCGCGAAAAGGAAGATACGCCGGCGCGCACGCCCTGGTGGCTCCTCCTGCTGCGAATCCTCGTGGTGTTGCTGCTCATCGTCGGCCTCGCCCATCCGCTGATGAATCCGCAAAAGGGGTTCGAACAGGACGGCCCGCTGGTCATCGCGATCGACAACGGCTGGAGCGCGGCGCCGAACTGGCAGGCCCGCCGGAACAGGGTTGCGGAACTGTTGGACAGCGCGGCGCGCCAGGACCGGAAGGTCGTATTGGTCGCGACGGCACGGCGGATGCCGGACGAGAACATGCGCGCGTCCAACCTGATGCGGCCGGCCGATGCCCGGGCGGTATTCCAGGCCATGAGCCCGCAGCCCTGGCCGGCGGATCACGCGGCCGCGACGCTGGCGCTGGAAGAGCTCGCCAAACGGGTACGCAACGGCAATGTCGTCTGGCTGACGGACGGGTTGACGCACCCGGATACAGATGCCTTCGCCGCCGCGCTGAAGAAGATCGGGCGCGTCGAGGCGCTGAGCGACGGCGCCGGCGACCTGCCGGTCCTGCTTCATCCGGCGCGCCTTGTGGGCACCCGGATCGTCCTGGCCCTGGAACGCGCCGCCGCCGGCAGGCCGGCCGGCTACGACCTTTCGCTGACCGACGACAACGGACGCGGCATCGGCCGGCGGACCGTGACGTTCGAAGCCCGCCAAACGAAGGTCGAGGTTGCCCTTTCGCTGCCGTCCGAACTGCGCAACCGGCTGGCGCGGGTATCGGTCGAACGGCATCGCAGCGCAGGCGCGACCCTGCTGCTCGACGAACGCCTGCGGCGCCGGCCGGTCGGCCTGATTGCGCCGGCGCGGCTGAACGACAGTCAGCCGCTGATGTCGGACCTGTATTACATCGAGCGGGCGCTCTCGCCGTTCAGCGAGATCCGCAAGGGTCCGGTTTCCCAACTGCTCCAGCGGCCTCTGTCGGTCATCGTCCTGCACGACCGGGCGACCCTGACCCGGCCCGCGCGCGCACGGCTCGCCGACTGGATCGAGGCCGGCGGCCTCCTGGTCCGCTTTGCCGGTCCCGCACTGGCCCGGAATCCGGACACGCTGGTCCCGGTGCGCCTGCGCGGCGGCAACCGATCGTTCGGCGGAGCGATGACATGGGCGCAGCCGCTCGGCCTGACTCCCTTCGATGCCGAGAGCCCGTTTGCCGGTCTGGCGATTCCCGGCGACGCAACCGTGAAGCGGCAGGTGCTCGCCGAACCCGGTGTCGACCTCGAGGGCAAGACATGGGCGCGGCTTCGCGACGGCACGCCCCTGGTTACCGCGGATCCGCGCGGCAAGGGTCTGCTGGTGCTGTTCCACACGATGGCCAACCCCGGCTGGTCGAGCCTCCCGCTTTCCGGCCTCTTCGTCGAAATGCTGCGGCGGACGGTGGCGCTGAGCCGCGGCATCGCCGAAGCCGGAACGCACCGGGCCACGCTGGCGCCCTTCCGGGTGCTGGACGGGTTTGGCCGTCTCGGGGAACCGCAGGAGTGGGTCCGGCCGCTCGAGACGGCGCAACTGCACCGGGCGGTGGTCGGGCCGGCGCATCCGCCGGGCCTGTACGGCGCCCCCGCCAACCGGCGGAGCCTCAACCTGTCGGCCACGGTGCGGGGGCTGGAGCCGTTGGCAACGCTTCCGTCGGGCATAACGCGACTGGCGTATGAGAAAACCCGCGAGATCGATCTCCGGCCGTGGCTCCTAGTGGCGGCATTCGCGCTATTCCTTCTCGATCTGGCGATTGCATTCCTGATGCGGGGGCTCGTGCCGCGCCGCGCCGCAGCGGCAGCGGCTGCCCTGTTCTTGCTCGCCGCGCCCGCCGGCGCCCTGCTGGCGCCGCAGCCGGCGCGGGCGCAGGCCGCGGATTCGGAAGAAGAAGCGATCCGCGCGACCCGCGAAATCGTCTTCGCCTATGTCAGGACCGGCGACCGGGAGGCCGATCTCGTCAGCCGCCGCGGCCTGATCGGGCTGGGGAACATTCTGGCGTCCCGCACGTCCGTGGAGCCCGGCCCTCCGCACGCCGTGGACGTGAACGTGGATACGCTCGCCTTCTATCCGCTGCTCTACTGGCCGGTCACGACAGGGCAGGCCGCGCCGGGCAGGAAAGGCAACGCCCGCGTCCACACCTTCCTCGTGAACGGCGGGATGATCGTTTTCGACATCCGGATACGCAACGGATTTCAGAACGACGCCTTGAGCAAACTGGTCGCCGGCCTGAAAATTCCCGCCTTGCAGCGCACGCCGCCCGATCATGTGCTGACGCGATCCTACTATCTGCTGCAGCGGTTCCCGGGCAGGCGGACGGGCGCGCCGGTCTGGGTCGCACAACGGGACCAGACGGCGAAGGACGGCGTCTCGCCGGTGATCGTCGGCGCCAACGACTGGGCGACCGCCTGGGCGGTCGACCGCGCCGGGCGGCCGATGTTTCCGGTCCATCCCGGCGGTGAATATCAGCGCGAACTGGCCTACCGGGTCGGCGTCAACATCGTGATGCACGCCCTGACCGGCAACTACAAGTCGGACCAGGTGCACATCCCGACGATCCTTCGCCGGCTCGGCCAATGATTTGGGCGCAGAGATGATCGGAGCCGGAACCAGCATCGCCTTTGCGCCGCTTGTGCCCTGGGGGCTGCTGGCGGCGCTGGCCGGCGTCGCCGCCGCCCTGCTTCTGTTCGGGCTCTACAGGAGAGCGCGGGGCATTCTGTACCGGGCCCTGGCGGCGGCCCTGATCTGGGCGATTCTGGCGAATCCTTCGCTGGTCGATGAAATGCGGGAACCCCTGCCGGACATCGCGGTGATCGTCGTGGACGAATCGCCCAGCCAGCGCCTCGAACCGCGCCGCCGGCTGAATGCGCAAACCCTGGCGGCGGTCCGGGAAAAACTGCGCGGACTGGACAATCTGGAGGTCAGGACCGTTCGGGTCGGGCTCGACCGCAGGGACGACGGCACCCTGCTGTTCGGGCCGCTCGAGCGCGCGCTGGCTGAGGTGCCGCGCAAGCGCCTGGCCGGCATCGTCGCGATTACCGACGGACAGATCCACGATGCGCCCGACGCCGGCAGCAATCCTGGCGGCGGGCCGGTCCATTTCCTTCTGACCGGCAGGAAGAACGAGCGCGACCGGAGTCTGGTCGTCGAATCGGCACCGTCATACGGTCTGCTCGGCAAGCCGCTGACCATGACAATCCGTCTCGACGACAATGCGGCCCCGCCCGGCGAGAGCGCCGTTATCCGGATCAAGCGCGATGCCAGGCCATGGCGGCAGTTCACGGTCGGGCCGAACGTCAGCGTTCCTGTGGAAATCCTGCTCGACCACCGCGGCCAGACCTTTTTCGAGCTGGAAGTGGGGCCCGGCCGCAACGAACTGACCATGGAGAACAACCGCAAGGTCGTCACGATCAACGGCATCCGCGACCGGTTGCGCGTCCTGCTGATATCGGGCGAACCGCACCCGGGCCAGCGCGCCTGGCGCAACATCCTGAAATCGGATCCGGGCGTCGACCTGGTCCATTTCACGATCCTGCGCCCGCCGGAAAAGCGGGACATGACCCCGGTAAACGAGCTTGCGCTGATTTCGTTTCCGGTGCGCGAACTGTTCCAGGAGAAGCTCGACCAGTTTCACCTGATCATCTTCGACCGCTACCGCAGGCGCGGCGTTATCCGCGCCCATTTCCTGCAGAACATCGCCGATTACGTCAGGCAGGGCGGCGCGCTGATGGTGGCCGCCGGGCCGGCCTATGCAGGGCCGCTCAGCCTGGCGCACACGGCGATCGGCCCGTTGCTGCCGGGCCGGCCGACCGGGGAGGTCTACCGCCGCGGCTTTCGCGCCAAGCGGACGGACCGGGGCAAACGCCATCCGGTAACGGCCAGGCTGTCGGGCGCCGGCGTCGGTCCCGAACCCTGGGGCCGCTGGTTCCGCCAGATCGACGCCGACGGGCAGCGCGGCCAAATCCTGTTGAGCGGTCTCGACGACCGGCCGCTGCTTATTCTCGACCGGGTCGGCAAGGGGCGCGTGGCCCAACTGTTGTCGGACCAGGCCTGGTTGTGGGATCGCGGCTTCGAAGGCGGCGGCCCGCAGTCGGAGATGCTGCGCCGCGTTTCGCACTGGCTGATGAAGGAGCCGGAACTGGAGGAGGAATATCTCCTCTCCCGGATCCGCGAGCGCCGCCTCGAGGTGTTGCGCCGCAGCCTGAAGCCCGTCAACCGGGCGGCGCGGGTAACGACGCCCGGCGGCCGGACCCTATCGGCGCCGCTGAAAGATCGCGGCGACGGCACGGCCACAGGCTCGATTCCGGTCGAGACGCCTGGCCTGTACCGGATTGCCGACGGCAAGCTCAATACGATGGTCGCCATCGGCTCGCTCAATCCGCGCGAGATGTCGGATGTCCGCACGTCCGACCGCCATGCGCGTCGCGCCGTCCAGGCGCGCGGCGGCAGCATCGTCTGGCTCGCGGAAACCGGCGTGCCGGATATCCGCCGCGTGGCGCCGAAGCGGCGCGTGAGCGGCGCGGGCGGCGTTTCCGGACGCTGGATCGGCCTGCGGCGGAACGGCGATTACGTCGTCACCGGCATCCGCGAGATCCCGCTGCTGGCCGGCTTCCTCGCCCTGCTGCTGGCGCTGCTGCCGATGCTGGTCGGCTGGCGGCGGGAGGGCGAGTGACCGGCGAACCGTTGCCGGCAGGAATCGATACCCCCAAGCCCGGAAATGTCTGGTGCTTGGATCGCGAAAACCGACCACCCAGCGTGCGAAACAAGCCTGAAACGGCTCAATGCATTCTAAACGCATTGGGCAATACGATGAACCAGAAAATCGCGAAGCCCAATATGCAAAGGGCCGTCCAACCGTACCCGATTATTGCGCCTGCCAGAGCCGGACGCCTGTATTTTCCCGCCGTCTCCGGCCTTGCCTTCATCTTCTTCAGGGCGACATGCCCGCAAATCGCCCCCACAGTCGGCAGCGGTATCCCGACAAACATCAACGTATCGTGAGCGGCCCAGCCTATCAGATCCATATTATCGAGAATGAACGCTACCGGTACGAGCACGAAAGGAAGGAGCGAAAGACAAAGACTTGCAATGGCTAAGTTCTTGATTCTTTAATGATAATCGTGTTTGTCTCCGCCGGAGTTCATTTGTATTTTCCCGATATGTCGTGTGTTCATTCAGTGCTGTTTACCGGCGCCTGTTCGGATGCCAGGTTGTCCTCCAAGACTTGCTCCGATGGAACTTCAGTCACTCGTCAAGCTGCTATCCGGGCGAGCCTTACGCACCGTTTTTCCATTAATATATCTAGTTGGCCGACACCCGATTGAAAGCCCGAATTCCCGGACCCTCCGCGACGCGGGGCGAACGCAGGAAGCGCCTTGCCCACTCGACTGCTCCCGACGCGGCGCCGGC
>LXNJ01002254.1_pt1 | contig 10712 bp, 7 predicted proteins | sample 809081 | NCBI WGS metagenome assembly LXNJ01 (sample SAMN04870510, study PRJNA318959) | sponge metagenome | biome: sponge; feature: marine sponge reef; material: water | host: Petrosia ficiformis | place: Greece: Milos, Mediterranean Sea | collected 2013-05-29 | depth 5-7 m
CGGGGGCCTGCTCGCGCTCACCGGCGGCCCTGCCGGTCCGGTCGGGCGGCTGCTCCTCGACGGCCAGGTCAAGGCGGCGCGGGCGCTTCTCGGGCAGCTCGGCGGGATCTTCCCCGGCCGCCTCTACGTCGAGCTGATGCGCCACGGCCTGGCGGAGGAAGAGCAGATCGAGGCGCACCTGGTCGCGTTTGCCGACGAGCTCGGGCTGCCGCTGGTCGCGACCAACGACGCCTACTTCCTGCGCGAGGAGACCTACGAGGCCCACGACGCGCTGCTCTGCATCGCCCAGAACAGCCACGTCGAGGACGAGAACCGGCGCCGGCTCACGCCGCAGCATCGCTTTCGCCCGGCCGACGAGATGCGCACGCTCTTTGCCGACCTGCCCGAGGCCGTCGACAACACCCTCGCCGTCGCCCGGCGCTGCGCCGTGATGGCGCCGACGCGGGAGCCGATCCTCCCGGTCTTCGCCGTGGCCGGAGAGGCGAGCGAGGCGGATGCGCTGCGCGCCCAGGCCGCCGAGGGGCTCGAGCGCCGCCTCGACGCGCAGGTCTGGCGCGACGACATGGACGGCGCGGCGCGGGAGGCCGCGGCGCAGCCCTACCGCGAGCGGCTCGCCTACGAGCTCGAGGTCATCATCGACATGCAGTTCGCGGGCTACTTCCTGATCGTCGCCGACATCGTGCGCTGGGCGCGGGGGGAGGGGATTCCGGTGGGCCCCGGGCGGGGCTCGGGCGCGGGCTCGGTGGCGGCCTGGTCGCTCACCGTCACCGACCTCGATCCGCTCCGCTTCGGTCTCCTCTTCGAGCGCTTCCTCAACCCCGAGCGGGTGTCGATGCCCGACTTCGACATCGACTTCTGCCCGGAGCGGCGCGACGAGGTCATCGACTACGTCTGCCGCCGCTACGGCAAGGACCGCGTCGCCCAGATCATCACCTTCGGCAAGCTGCAGGCCCGCGCCGTGCTGCGCGATGTCGGGCGCGTCCTCGGCCTCGGCTACGGCCGCGTCGACCGCCTGTGCAAGCTGGTGCCCTACAACCCGGCCAATCCGGTCACCCTGCAGCAGGCGCTGGACACGGAGCCCCGGCTCAAGGCCGAGTGCGACGGCGACCCCGCGGTCGCGCGCCTGATCGAGATATCGCTGCAACTGGAGGGGCTCTACCGCCACGCCTCGACCCACGCCGCCGGGATCGTGATCGGCGACCGGCCGCTCAGCGAGCTGGTGCCCCTCTACCGCGATCCGCGCTCGGAGATGCCGGCGACCCAGTTCTCGATGAAGTACGTCGAGATGGCCGGCCTCGTGAAGTTCGACCTGCTCGGCCTCAAGACCCTCACCGTTCTCGACCACACTGCGGCCATCCTGCGCGACTCCGGCGTCGAGTTCGACCTGAACGCGATCCCGCTCGACGACGGGGCGACCTACGAGATGCTGGGCCGCGGCGTCGCCATGGGCGTGTTCCAGTTGGAGAGCGCCGGTATGCGCGACGCGCTGCGCAACCTCAAGCCGGACTGCATCGAGGACATCATCGCCCTCGTCGCGCTCTACCGGCCGGGGCCGATGGACAACATCCCCCGCTACATCGCCTGCAAGCACGGGAAGGAGAAGCCCGATTACCTGCACCCGAAGCTGACCGGGCTGCTGGAGGAGACCTTCGGCGTCATCATCTACCAGGAGCAGGTGATGGAGATCGCCAAGGTGCTGGCCGGCTACAGCCTGGGCTCCGCCGACCTGCTGCGGCGCGCCATGGGCAAGAAGATCAAGGCGGAGATGGACGCGCAGCGCGAGACCTTCGTCGACGGTGCCCTTGCCAACGAGGTGTCGCGCACCGATGCGAGCCGCATCTTCGAGCTGGTGGCGAAGTTCGCGGGCTACGGCTTCAACAAGTCGCATGCCGCGGCCTACGCGCTGGTCGCCTACCAGACCGCCTATCTCAAGGCCAACCACCCGGTCGAGTTCCTGGCCGCCTCCATGAGCCTGGAGATCAACAGCACCGACCGGCTGGAGCTCTTCCGCCGCGAGCTCGAGCGCCTCGGGATTGCGCTGCTGCCGCCCGACGTCAACGCCTCGCAGGCGACCTTCTCGGTCGAGCGGCAGGCGGACGGCACCAGGGCGATCCGCTATGCGCTCGGCGCCATCAGGAACGTCGGCGTGCAGGCGATGGCGGCGCTGGCGGAAGAGCGCGCGCAGAACGGCCCCTTTCGCGATCCCTTCGACCTCGCCGGCCGCGTCGATGCGCACCAGATCAACCGTCGCCAGATCGAGAACCTGGCGAAGGCCGGCGCCTTCGACAGCCTGACGACGAACCGTCGCCAGATGACGGAGAACGCCGACGTGCTTCTCGCCTTCTCGGCCCAGGCCAGGCTCTCGCGCTCGCAGGCCTCGCTCTTCGACGGCGACGACGCGGCGCTGGCGCCCCGGCCCAGCCTGCCGGAGCAGGCCGACTGGGACCAGAACGAGCGGCTGGCGGCCGAGCAGGAGGCGGTGGGTTTCTACCTCTCCGCCCATCCGCTCGATTCCTACGGGGCCGCGCTCGAAGGGCTCTCCGTCACGCCCTCGGCCCAGGTGCGCCGGCGGCTGGCGACTGGCGTGACCCGCTTCCGCCTGGCGGGGGTGGTGCTCTCCGTACGCGAGCGCGGGCCCGGTTCGCGGCGCTATGCCTTCATCCAGCTCTCGGATCCCAGCGGCAGCTTCGAGGTGGCGGCCTTCCGCGAGACCTACGGCGACGGGCGCGCGGTGCTGGAGCCCGGCCGGCACGTCCTGGTGACGGCCCAGGCCCGCATCGAGGGCGAGGAGGTCAGGCTCTCGGCCCAGACGGGCTTCGAAGACCTGGATGTCCGGCTCGCCAGGAGCACGGGCGGGCTCGCGGTGCACGTTCACGATGCCGCCGCGCTGGAGCCCCTCGGCGCGATGCTCGCGGGCCGGCAGGAGGGCGGCGGGCGCATCGCGGTGTTCGTCGAGACCGGCGGCACCGGCACGGTGGAGATCGCGCTGCCCGGGGCCTATGCCCTCACCCCGGCCCTCGGCGGCGAGATCGGCGCGCTGGACGGGGTTTCGTCCGTGCAGGCGCTCCCGGCGGCGCGCGCCGGCTGAGCCCTTGCGCGCGCGCGGCGCCAGCGCTATCAAGCGCGCACCTGCCCGTGGGGCAGGAATTCACACGCGGAAGACGGCACGCGCAGGCGTGCCGGTCCGGTGCCCGGCCAGGCCGGGACGCGATCCGCGGAGGACGAACCGGAGAAGGAACAACCCATGGCTCTGCCAGAGTTCACCATGCGCCAGCTTCTCGAGGCCGGCGTGCATTTCGGCCATCAGACCAGACGCTGGAACCCCAAGATGCGCCCCTATCTCTTCGGGGCGCGGAACGGCGTTCACGTCATCGACCTGGAGCAGACCGTGCCGCTGCTCCACCAGGCGCTGGTCGCGCTGCGCGACGCCGCGGCGGCGGGCGGCCGCATCCTCTTCGTCGGCACCAAGCGCCAGGCCTCGGAGCCCATCGCCGGCACCGCGCGGCGCTGCGGCCAGTACTACGTCAACCACCGCTGGCTCGGCGGGATGCTGACCAACTGGAAGGCCATATCGGGCTCGATCAAGACCCTCGCCGAGCTGGAGGCGACGCTCGCCGACGAGTCCGCCGGCCTGACCAAGAAGGAGCTGCTGCAGCTGGTGCGCCGGCGCAACAAGCTGGAGCTGGCGCTGGGCGGCATTCGCGACATGGGCGGCGTGCCGGACATGCTCGTGGTGATCGACACCAACAAGGAGGACATCGCGATCCTGGAGGCGCGCAAGCTGGGCATCCCGGTGGTCGCGATCATCGACAGCAACTGCGATCCCGACCTCATCACCCATCCGATTCCCGGCAACGACGACGCGATCCGCGCGATCAACCTCTATTGCGACCTGTTCGCGCGCGCGGTCATCGACGGCCTGCAGGAGGAGCTCGCCGCCTCGGGCGCCGATGTCGGCGCATCCGAGGAGGGGCTGGCCGAAGACCTGCCGCCGCCCGAGGACGAAGCGGCCCCGGAAACGCCGGCCGGAGGCGATGAGCCTGCGGAAGCGGCAGGCCATGCCGATGCGGCGCCGGACGAGGCCGCGGCCGCCGATCCGGCCCCGGAAGTGCCGGCGGCGCCTGAAGGCGGCGAGGCGGAACAGGCGGCGGGCGCGTGAGCGCGCCTCACACCGGGGAGTAGGGAACGATGGCTCAGATCACGGCGGCGCTGGTCAAGCAGCTGCGCGACAAGACCGGCGCCGGCATGATGGACTGCAAGAAGGCGCTGACCGAGACCGGGGGCGAGCTGGAGGCGGCGGTCGACTGGCTGCGCAAGAGCGGCCTCGCCCAGGCCCAGCGCAAGGCCGGCCGGACCGCAGCCGAAGGGCTGGTCGGCGTGGCGACGGCGCCGGGCAGGGGGGCGCTGGTCGAGATCAACGCCGAGACCGACTTCGTCGCGCGCAACGCCGACTTCCAGAGGGTGGTGCGCGGCGTGGCCGGGATCGCGCTGGACTGCGGCGGCGACCTCGAACGCCTCTCCGCCGCGCCTTACCCGGAAACCGGCCGCAGCGTCGCCGAAGAGATCACCAACCTCGTCGCCACCATCGGCGAGAACATCCAGCTTCGGCGAAGCGCGGTGCTCTCGGTGCCGGCGGGCGTCGTCGGCCACTACGTGCACATGCCGATCGCGGACGGGCTCGGCAAGCTCGGCGTGCTGGTCGCCGTGGAATCAGAGGCCGCCGCGGAGGACCTGGAGCGCCCCGCCCACGAGCTCGCCATGCACATCGCCGCGGCGAGCCCGCAGGCGGTCGCGCGCGAGTCGCTCGACGAGGCGGCGGTGGAGCGCGAGCGCGCGGTGCTGGCGGAGCAGGCGCGCGCCGAAGGCAAGCCCGAGAAGATCATCGAGAAGATGATCGAGGGCAGGCTGCGCAAGTTCTTCGAGGAGGTCGTTCTCCTCGAGCAGATCTGGGTCCTCGACGGCGAGAGCCGGGTGAAGGCGGTGCTGGAAGAGCTCGCGGGCACGCTAGACGCACAGGTCGCGGTCAGCGGCTTCGTCCGCTACCAGCTTGGCGAGGGGATCGAGCGAGAGAGCAAGGACTTCGCCGCCGAAGTCGCAGCCCAGCTCGGGTCGTGAAGAGCGGACGCGGGCGGGGGTAACGGCAATGGCGGCCCTGCCCCGCTTCAAGCGCATCCTGCTCAAGATCTCGGGCGAGGCGCTGATGGGCGAGGCGCCCTACGGCATCGACGGCGACGCGGTGGAGCGGCTCGCCGGCGAGATCGTCGAGGTCCACGCCAGGGGCATCGGTATCTGCGCCGTCGTCGGCGGCGGCAACATCTTCCGCGGCTCCTCCGACGCCGCCGCCGGCATGGAGCGGGCGACCGCCGACTACATCGGCATGCTGGCCACGGTGATGAACGCGGTGGCCATGCAGAACGCGCTGGAGCGCCTCGGCACGGCGACGCGGGTGCTCTCCGCGCTCCCCATCGCGCCGGTGTGCGAACCCTACATCCGCCGGCGCGGGCAGCGCCACCTGGAGAAGGGACGGGTCGTGCTCTTCGCGGGCGGCACCGGCAACCCCTTCTTCACCACCGACACCGCGGCGGCGCTCAGGGCGGCGGAGATGGGATGCGACGCGCTGCTCAAGGGCACCAAGGTCGACGGAGTCTACGCCGCGGACCCCGAGATCGACGCCGGCGCCGCGCGCTTCGAGCGGCTCACCTACATGGACGTGCTGTCCAAGGACCTGAAGGCGATGGACGCGTCGGCGATCTCGCTCGCCCGCGAGAACGCCATCCCGATTGTGGTATTCTCCATCCGGCGGAAGGGCGGGCTTGCCGCCGTGATCGACGGCGACGGACCCTTCACCGTCATCTCGGACGAGGGTTGAGCCATGGCCGATCCCGATCTCGATGACCTGGAACGCCGCATGAAGGGCGCCGTCGAGGCGCTCCGCAAGGAGCTGGCGGGGCTGCGCACCGGGCGCGCGTCGCTGAGCCTGCTGGAGCCGATCACCGTCCAGGCCTACGAGACGGAGATGCCGCTCAACCAGGTGGCGACCATCAACATCCCGGAGCCCCGTATGCTCACCGTCCAGGTCTGGGACAAGACCCAGGTCAAGGCGGTGGAGAAGGCGATCCGCTCCGCCGACCTCGGGCTCAACCCCATCGTCGACGGCCAGTCGCTCCGCATCCCGATCCCGGAGCTGAACGAAGAACGCCGCCGCGAGCTCGCCAAAATTGCCGCCAAGTATGCGGAGCAGGCGAAGGTCGCGGCCCGCAACGTGCGGCGCGACGGCATGGACCAGCTCAAGAAGATGGAGCGCAGCGGCGACCTCGGCGAGGACGAATCGCGGCTCTGGGCGACGGAAATCCAGGAGATGACCGACGGCATCGTCAACAAGATGAGCGAGATGGTCGAGGCCAAGGAACGCGAGATCATGCAGGTCTAGACATGGCGCTCGCGCGGTCATTCGCCGCCGGGGAGGCGGCGTCCCTCCACGTCGGAATCATACTGGACGGCAACGGCCGCTGGGCGCGGGCGCGGGGCCTGCCGCGGATCGCGGGGCATCGGCGCGGCGCCGAGGTCGTGCGCACCATCCTGAAGGGCTGCCCCGAGCGGGGGGTGCGCTTCCTCACCATCTACGCCTTCTCCTCCGAGAACTGGAAGCGCCCGGTGGACGAGGTCGAGGACCTCATGGGGCTTCTCCGGCTCTACCTGCGGCGCGAGGTCGCCGAGCTGCGCGGCAACGGCGTGCGCCTCGCCTTCATCGGCGACCGCTCGCGGCTGAGCGCGGAGATCAACGCCCTCATCGCCGAGGCGGAGGAGAGCACGCGGCACAACGCGACGCTCACGCTCACGGTCGCGGTCAACTACGGCGGGCGGCAGGAGATCCTCGACACCGTGCGCCGGATCGCCGAGCAGGTGCGCGACGGCACCCTCGATCCCGACGAGCTCTCGGAGGAGTCGTTCCAGCGCCACCTCCAGACCCGCGACCTGCCCGACCTCGACCTCGTGATCCGCACCAGCGGCGAGCAGCGCCTCAGCAACTTCCTGCTGTGGCAGTCGGCCTACACGGAACTGGTGTTCGTGCCGACGCTCTGGCCCGACTTCACGCTCGAGCATCTCGACCGGGCGCTGGGCGAGTTCCGGCGCCGCGAACGCCGCTACGGCGGGTAGCCGGGCGGCCCGGCGGGCGGCACGGAGGGGGCAGGGGAGCACATGGCCCTTTCCGCGCGGGCGCTCTGCACCCTCACCGCCAGCGAGGCGATCGCCGCCTTCAGGGCCGGCACGCTCTCCCCGGTCGCGCTCATGGAAGCGACGCTGGCGCGAATCGAGGCGGTCAACCCGCGGCTCAACGCCTTCACCGAGATCTGGCCCGAGCGCGCGCTCGAGCAGGCGCAGCAGGCGGAGAGAGCCTACGCGAACGGCGCGGCGCGGCCGCTGGAAGGGATTCCCACCGCCATCAAGGATTTCCATGCGGTCGCGGGCGAGCGCACCACCCTCGGCTCGAAGGCCTTTGCCGAGAACCGGCCGGAGCGCTCCGCGCCCACCGTCGCCCGCCTGCTGGACGCCGGCGCCATCATGCACGCGCGCACCACCACGCCGGAGTTCGCCTACGCGCCGATCACGGCGAGCCCGCTCTGGGGCGTCACCCGCAACCCCTGGAGCCTGGAGCATGCCCCCGGCGGCTCGTCGGGCGGCGCGGGCGCGGCGCTCGCCGCCGGCATGACGGTGCTCGCCGACGGTACCGACGCCGGCGGCTCGGTGCGCATCCCGGCGGCCGCCTGCCACGTGGTCGGCTACAAGCCGCCCTTCGGGCGCAACCCGCTGGACCTGGATCACCCCATCGAATCGCTGCTCCACTACGGGCCGATGACGCGCAGCGTCGGCGACGCGGCGCTGATGCAGAACGCGATGTCGGGCGCGCATCCCGACGACATGTGCTCGCTCAGGGAGCGCGTGACCCTGCCCGGGAGCTTCCCGTCCATCGAGGGCTGGACCGTGGCTTTCTCCATGGATCTCGGCATGTTCGAGATCGACCCCGAGGTCGCCCGCAACACGGAGGCCGCGGTCGAGGTCTTCCGCCGTCTCGGCTGCACCGTCCGCGAGGCGAGCCCGGACTGGGGCGGGTTCGACCTGCCCCATCCCTACCTCCGCTACTGGGAGGGCATGGCCGCGGCGAGCCTCGGCGGGCTGCTCGACGCGTGGCGCGACGAGATGGACCCCTACATGGTCCGCATCGTCGAGAACGGGCTCTCCCATAGGGCGGAGACGCTCTACCGCTGCAACATCGTGCGCGGCGCCATGTACCGCTCGCTCGCGCCGATCCTGGAGGACTGCGACGTGCTTGTCTGTCCCGCGCTCGCCGTGCCCACGGTGGCGGCGGAGCACGACTGCGGCGCGGAGGACTTCCGCGTCAACGGCAAGCCGGTGCACGCCTATCTGGGCTGGAACCTCTGCTATCCCTTCAACATGGTGAGCCAGTGTCCGGTGATCGCGGTGCCGAGCGGTCTCACGGGCGCCGGCCTGCCCACCGGGATCCAGATCGTCGGCCGCACCTTCGACGACACGAGCGTCTTCCGCGCCGCCGCGGCCTACGAGGCGGCCAGTCCCTGGCGGGACCTGCTCCCGCCGCTTTGACCGGCGCCGCCCGGGCGAGGACCGAGCCATGACCGACGACCTGATGACCCGAGACGGGCGCGCCATCGCCGACATCGAGCGGCTGCGCTTCTTCCCGGCGACCGCGACGGGCGGCGAAGGCTCCTACGTCGTCGAGGAGGGCGGCCGCCGCGTGCTCGACTTCAGCGGCTCGTGGGGTGCGGCGAGCCTCGGCTACAGCCACCCGGCCGTGGTCGAGACCGTGAGCCGGGCGGTGGGCGACATGGGGGCGATCTGCCTCGGCTCCTGCGCCGTCGAGCCCGCGGTCGGCCTCGCCGAGGACCTGCTGGCACGCCTGCCCGACGGGCGCGAGCGGCGGGTCTGGTTCGGCCATTCCGGCTCCGACGCCAACGACACCGTGGTGCGGCTGCTGGAGGCGGCGACGCCGAGGCGCGGCATCCTCTCCTTCGTCGGCGCCTACCACGGCGGCAGCGCCGCCTCGATGTCGGTCTCGGGCCACAGCTCGCAGAGCCACGCGCCGGCGCGCCCGGGCCTCGCCCGGCTGCCCTATCCCGACCCCTACCGCCCGCAGTTCGCGCCCGATCTGGCGGCGGGCGCGCTGGCCGATCTCGACCGCCGCTTCGAGAGCGAGATCGATCCCGGCGAGATCGCCGCCGTCTTCATCGAGCCGATCCAGTCGGACGGCGGCGTCATCGTGCCGCCCGCCGGCTTCCTCAGGGGCCTGGAGGCGCGCTGCCGCGCCCACGGCATCCTCATCGTGGTGGACGAGGTCAAGGTGGGGATCGGCCGCACCGGCCTCTTCCACGCCTTCGAGGCGGAGGGGCTCAGCCCCGACATCGTCGTCTACGGCAAGGGCCTCGGCGGCGGGCTGCCCATCTCCGCCGTGGTCGGCCCGGCGGCGCTGATGGACTTCTCTTCCGCCTTCGCCATCATGACCGCGGCCGGCAACCCGGTGTGCGCCGCCGCCGGGCGCGCGGTGCTGCGCACCATCGAGACGGAAGGGCTTGCGGCCAACGCCGCCCGCATGGGCGAGCGCCTGCTCTCCGGGCTGGCGCGGCTCGCCCGGCGCCATGCGCTGATCGGCCACGTGCGCGGGCGCGGGCTCGCCTGCGGTGTCGAGCTGGTGCGCGACCCGGTGAGCCGGGAGCCCGCGTCGGCCGAGACCGCGAAGGTCGTCTTCCGCGCCCACCGGCTCGGGCTGATCCTCTACTACGTCGGGATGCAGTCGAACGTGCTCGAGTTCACGCCGCCGCTCACGCTCTCCGCGGCGGAGGTGGACGAGGGGCTCGCCATCCTCGACCGGGCGCTGGAGGACGTGGCGGCCGGCAAGGTGGCCGACGAGGACGTGGCCCGCTTCGCCGGCTGGTAGGAGTCCTCAGCCGGGGGCGCAGGCCCGGATGGTGGTCTCGACCATGCCCCTGGCGTCGGGGCCGGCGGCCATCGGCGCGATCATCGGCAGGTCGATGCCGGAGGCATGATAGGCCGCGATCCGCTCGCGGCAGCGCGCGGGCGTGCCGGCGATGCAGACCGAATCGATATGCTCGTCGCTCACTGCCCGGATCGCCGTCTCGTGGTCGCCCCGCGCCCAGGCCTCGGCGATTAGGGCGGCTTCGTCGGCGAAGCCCTGGTCCGCCGCCATCCGGTTGTAGCGGGGGAAGAAGCCCGTATACATGGCGACCCCGGGCCGCAGCGCGTCGAAGGCCTCCGCCGGGTCGTCGGCCGCCGCGGCGGGGAGGAGGGAGGTCACGTCGACCTCGCCCGCATCGCGCCCGGCCCGCGCGGCGCCGGCGGCGATGTGCCGCCGCACCTCGGCACCGGTATCGAGCGTGGTGAAGACCAGGATCACGCCGTCCGCCTCTTCGCCGCAGACCCCGATCATCTTGGGGAAGACGGCCGAGAAGTAGATGGGAAGGCTGGGGCGGAGCGGCTGGAACCAGAGCTCGTAGTTCTCGATGGTGATGGCCTCGCCCCGGTACGAGACCCGTCCGTCCCGCAGCAGCTGCCGGACCACCTCCGCCGTTTCCCGCACCCGCGTCACCGGCTTGGAATAGGTCACACCGTGCTCGGGCTCGACCTGGACCTTGTGGCTGGAGCCGAGACCGAGGATGAAG
>LXNJ01002255.1_pt1 | contig 10711 bp, 6 predicted proteins | sample 809081 | NCBI WGS metagenome assembly LXNJ01 (sample SAMN04870510, study PRJNA318959) | sponge metagenome | biome: sponge; feature: marine sponge reef; material: water | host: Petrosia ficiformis | place: Greece: Milos, Mediterranean Sea | collected 2013-05-29 | depth 5-7 m
TAGCCTCCTGCTAAGTTCACCAGGGCCCGTAGCTCAGCCGGTCAGAGCAGTGGACTCATAATCCATTGGTCGAAGGTTCGAATCCTTCCGGGCCCACCATCGCAATACATACGAACCTTTGTCCCAATCCTTCACTAATGGTGATATATGTGGGTTAGACACTCGACCGTTGCATGCTATCCTGAAATAAGTGCAGAGATATAGTGATTAATTACAAGGCACTAAGTAAAGAGAATAAACGCAAGTATGGCACCGATATCGGTCGCATTGGTCGTATGCTGCTTGCCAACCGCTACTCCGACCGGTCGCAATTCATTTACGAGCTTTTGCAGAATGCCGAGGATGCACTGAAGCGTCGTCCGCCAAACTGGAATAAACGCACTGTCAGGTTCGAATTAACAAAGACCCAGCTTACGGTTTCACATTTCGGCGAAATATTTACTGAGGATGATGTGCGCGGGATTTGCGGAATCGATGAAAGTAAGAAAGATATTACGGCGATCGGACGCTTCGGGATCGGATTTAAATCGGTTAATGCCTACACGGATAGTCCAGTAGTACATTCCGGTTCGAACCATTTCAAAATAGATCGATACGTTCATCCTGTAGAAGTTTCGCCTATCGAGTTAGTAAACGAAGAGACAAGGATTATCTTGCCGTTCCGCGAGGACGATGGCAGTGCATTTGACGAGATTTTGAATGCACTTAAGCAACTTGGAGTGAGAACAATGCTGTTTCTTCGACAGATCGAGGCGATCGAGTGGTGGGCTTCTGGCACAGAAGGAGGCACATATTCACGAGGCCAGCGAACACATCTTGGGTGCGAAGCAGAACGAGTTCCCGTTTCAGACAATGTTCTGGACGGAAATAGCATCCAGTATGAAAATTGGATCGTGTTTTCGGAGGGCGTAACAGACAGTGATAGCGGTAAGGAGGTGGGTCATGCAGAACTGGCATTTCTAGCGGAATTTGATTCCGATTCTCCCCTTCGAGTGATCCCAGCAACAGATACCGAGCTTGTTGTGTATTTTCCCACCATCGTACCCACCAACATTGATTTCCTTATTCAAGGTCCTTACCGAACAACACCCAGTCGAGATAACATCGTGCGGAATGAGCAGTGGAACCGTGATCTCGTTGACAGGACTGCAAAATTGCTTGTCGTCGCGCTAAAAGGATTACGCGACTTAGGTGTATTAGATTCTAACACACTGCAAATACTTCCAATTGATTCTGAAAAATTTGGTGATGACAACCTGTTCCATCCGATTTTCGAGGCGACTCGGAATGCGCTGCAACAGCATCGCCTTCTCCCAGCACACGAAGACGGTTATGTCAATGCTAAACACGCAATGCTGGCGCGCGGAGGAGAGTTGCGAACGCTGTTGGACTCGAATCAACTTTCGGACCTTTTCGACAAATCAAAAAGGAACATTCAATGGCTGGACAAAAATATTACCCAAGACCGTGCATCAACACTTCGCCATTTTCTCATGAATTCTCTCAACGTAAAGGAAGTCACTCTGCATGACATAGTGTTCAAATTCGATACATCGTTTCTTGAAAAACAGCCGGACGTCTGGATTGAACAACTCTACATCGTACTTTCTAAGCAACCTGCACTGTGTAAGAGAGCTGGGTTCAGAGATCTTCCTCTGTTACGTTTGGAGGACGGGTCTCATGTTCCGATTGAGGATGATGACGGAAAAGTTTGTGTTTTTCTCCCTGGTGATAAAGAAACAGGTTTCAGAACTGTTAGCAAAGAGGTCTGCCGAAACGAAGAAGTGCGTGATTTCCTCGAACGAATTGGTGTTTCAGAACCTGACCTGATTGACGACATCATTGTCCATGTACTGCCAAAATATACACCCGAAGGGCACCCCATAGATAACGAATATTTGTCTGATCTGCAGCGAATTCTTGACGCATACGGTACTGACTCCATAAATAGACGCGAGAAACTCTTAAAGAATTTGCGGAAAACACCGTTCGTCGCAGCCGTAGATGCCGGTTCCAATGACATTGTGTTCGCTCGACCGCAAGATGTCTATATTGCGACCCGGCGTTTAAGTGATCTCTTCAAACGTGTGAGCGGAGTACTCTTGACATCTACTAATGTTCAACCTTTCATGACTGAAAAAGGTCGCAATTTGCTCGTAGCAGCGGGTGCTGCGCGCTACTTGCAACCGGAGGAGTTTCAAAACCCGAATCGATTTTCTGCGAATGAAGCCTCCGAGATGCGAAAGCGTGCGGGATATGAAAAGAGCACGGGGTACGACGACTATAGTGATCGAAAATTACGTGGACTCGATGAATTACTTGATCTCATAACCAAGCTCGATAATTCAAAAGCGCAACATAAGGCTTCCCTTTTGTGGGAAGCTCTTTGCGATCTTGAAAAACAATCGAGCGAATCTGCATTTCAAGGTACCTACACGTGGTTTTATGTAAACCAAAGGCACTGTAATTTCGACGCAGAATTTGTCGAAAGATTGCGCAGCTCCCAATGGATAGTTGGAAAGTATGGCGCACTTCATTCGCCTGAAGAACTGAATTTCGAAAATCTTGATTGGAAAGAAAATCATGTGCTAAGAGAAAGATTGAAGTTCAAGCCGCGTCACCTTGATCAACTGGCCGAGAAAGTGGGCATCGAACCTAGTGTCCTCTCGCTACTGAAAAGGCACGATTTGACGACTGAAGCGCAACTAATGGAGTTTCTTGATAAGATCGAGATCAGTAAAAGTCCCGACGAGCCTGGTAATCTTAACGACGGTACGGTAGCGGATTCCAACAATAACGGAGAATCTTCCGCTGGAACTGATAACGGACCGACGTCAGATCGGGATTCAAGTAATAATAACAAACCCTCGAGCGGTACACCGCCCAAACCGATTACTTATATTAGAGTCAATGCAACAGATGTCGCAACTAAGGAAGGCAGTGAAGCACAGGCAAGACGAATTGCGCTGGAAAATTTTGGGATTCAACGAATAATTGATGAAGAACCTTTTCTGGAACGAACACCCAAAAACAATCCCGGATACGATCTTGTCGAAAAGGACGCCGCGGATCGCGAGCAAAGGTGGGTCGAGGTGAAAGTGATAAGCGGAGCATTCAATGATAGTTGGGTTGGGCTTTCCCGTACGCAGTTTGAAATGGCGATGGATCGGGAAGAAGCCTATTGGCTTTATGTGGTAGAACATGCTGAAGATCCCGAAAAGGCAAACATTATTCGAATCCAAAACCCAGCAGGCAAATCTGAAAATTTCATTTTTGACCACGGTTGGAAAATACTCGCAACAGAAATTTTATGAACCTCACCGATACCCAACGCAAGGCCGTGGAGAGCGGCCGGACAAACATGCAACTGATCGCCTGCGCCGGATCTGGTAAGACAGAAGTTGTGGCAAGACGGGTTGTAAGGCTCTTGTCACAAGACAGGCAAGAGTCATTGAAACCTGAGAATATAGTCGCTTTCACATTTACGGAGAAGGCGGCTGTTGAGTTAAAAGACCGAATAATCAGAAGGACGAGGGAAGCCTTAGGTGAGGTCACGGGAATGGTAGAGATGTTCGTTGGAACAATCCACGCATTCTGTCTAGACCTCATAAAAACAGAAGATCCTAAGTTTCTGAAGTACGATGTTCTTAGCGATGTTCAGCAGACGCTTTTCATTAATCGTTACTCGCGAAAATCGGGTTTGACGAAATCAACCGATTTGAAGAATTCTCCGCTTCGACGCTACATTGATACGGGTAACTTCATCAGTGCTCTTTCCATCCTTCGAGAAGCAGATTTGGATTTAGAGAATTTATCCGACTGTTCAGTCATGGAAGGCTTGAAATGCTATCAATCGCTACTTGAGGAGAATCGATTTTTAGACTACTCCTCAATTCTTGCGGAGGCGGAAAAGATGCTCCGCAACAATGAAGACGTTCGAGCACGTCTGAGTCAGCGTGTCGAATATGTCATTGTGGATGAATATCAAGACATAAACCCTGTTCAGGAATCGATTATCCGATCTCTGCACGAAATTGGTGCAAATGTTTGTGTGGTCGGGGACGACGACCAAACCATTTATCAATGGCGCGGGAGCGATGTTGAAAACATCTTAGAATTTGAAAGTCGCTATCCGAAAGTTAAGCAGATTCGGTTGGAGGAAAACTTTCGTTCTAGCGAGGGCATTATTGACGTTGCACAAGCATTCATTCAACAAAACCCAAATAGGCTACCAAAATCAATGTCACCTAGAGGTAATCAAACTTACCACGATGGTGACATTGTCGCTTTGAATTTTGAGTCACCTGAAAAAGAAGCTCAACACATCATAGATACAATTAAATCACTGCGCGGCGTGGCATTTGAAGAGGATGGACAATCTCGCGGTTTATCTTTGTCTGATATGGCCATACTTCTGCGTAGCGTAAAGAACAACGGTGAACCAATTACCGAAGCACTAAAAGCCGCAGAGATTAAATACGTGGTCACTGGAATGACCAATCTGTTTGATACACCAGAAGCAGAGGCATCACGTCAGCTTTTCTACTTTATGGCGAGCCGTATCGATGAATATGATCTGGAAGCAGCTTGGCAACGTACAAAAATTCAATTCGACCACTCTTCCTTGAGACACGCAATCAATAACGCGAGTAAAACACGAGCGATTCTTATTGACCCCAATCAAATGCGAAAGAAGCAGTACTCGATTCAACGAGTATTCATGGAATTCATCAATGATGCTGGTATTCGTGAAGAGGAGGTTCCTGACAACCAGGGTGAAATTGTATTTTTCAATCTCGGAAAATTCAGTCAGGTCATCTCCGATTTTCAGACTATCCACTTTCGTTCCGACCCGCAGCAGATGTACGAAGAATTCGCTAATTTTCTTGAGCACAAGGTCGATAACGCATATCCTGAGGGTGGGCAGGACAACCAGTACGTGAACCTTGATGCGGTCAAGATAATGACAATTCATCAAGCCAAGGGCATGGAGTGGCCGGTTGTCTTCATTCCAGCGTTGTTACGCAATCGCTTTCCATCCGCTAGACCGGCAGGGAGATCAGTTTGGCATTTGTTGCCTGAAGATGGAGTGAAGAATCAAGATAGGTATCGAAACTCACTAGAAGATGAACGTCGTCTTTTCTACGTCGCAGTTACCCGTAGCCGGAAATACTTGCATATGTCGTGGGCACCATTGCCTGGTAGAGGGAATCGGTATAGAAGACCGTCTGAATTTTGGGAAAATGTTCTAGCATCGAAGTATGTGAAACGACGCTGTCCGAACTACGAGGATCGGAAACGGTTACCACCACAGCCAAAACCTGGAATTACTAATGTTGTGTTTACATTTTCCGATCTCAAGTATTTTTTCGAGTGTCCATATCAGTTCAAACTACGAATTCTCTACGGTTTCAATGCGCCTATTGAACTAGCGCTGGGCTATGGAAAATCACTTCATGATGCGCTAGCAGAAGTGCACTTGCGCGCAATTCGAGACGACATCCCCTCATCTGATGAGGTCCCGCGCTTAGTTGCAACCCATCTTCATGTACCATACGCTTATCCAGAGCTCAAGCGCAGGTTGACGAATGCAGCCGAGGATATTCTGACCCAATATCTGAACGACAACAAGTCAGAGTTTGAGCACATCGAATTCTCAGAGAAAAAGGTGGAAATTAATCTAAATGACGGAATAAGTGTCATCGGCCGAATCGATCTAGTCAGACGCATCGACACAAACGAAACGATTATCGTCGACCTTAAATCCAGTGAACGTGCGCAAGCCGAAGACGTTACCGAAACCCAGCTACATACGTACGCCCTTGGTTATAAAGAGCTAACCGGAAGGGATGCGGACTTCGTTGAAATTTACGAACTTGATGAAGGAAAACGAAAAACTCGCACTGTCGATCAGGATTTTATCGATGATGTCCAGCAGCGTGTGTACAGTGCTGCAGAGTCTCTTCGAAACGGTAAGTTAAAACCCGATCCAGCGCTTAACAAATGTCAGCCTTGTGATTTCAAAGGAATCTGTCGCTCTGCAATACTCAATGATTCTTGAGGAGCAAGTCCGGTATTTATCCAGCTAATGTGGCTCGATAATTTGGTTTTCAATGTCTGTAAAAAAACGTTAGTGGAATCGTACGTACGTTACTTACTGTTCTAAAAATTATGTATTCGAAAATTACTCCCTAACAGTCTTTGAGTTGTCGATAGAAATCACTATAACACCGACCATGTGCTGGTTTTTTTTCGTAACCACTCGTCCGCCCAATCAAGGTTGGCAGGTAGTAGCATTCTAGCTTGGTCGGTCTAGGAATTGATCACTTGTCAAATTGTTTGATCCAATTGATTGCCTTGGAAACTGATTTGTGATCCACATTGAGTTGGCGGGCGATCGAACTGGAAGTTAATCCGAGTTCCTTTAGCTGCAATGCTTTTTCAGCGATTTTCTGATAGCTTGGTTGTTCACTTGGATCGTATATAGTAATCTGAAACGGCATTTGACAAAAGGTTCGCCTGTATTGCGACCGTGCCCACCATCGCAACGTATCCGAACTTTTTTGGGAAACCTTCGAGTCATTAGGATTGTCGATGATGGTGAGTGTATTGATTGCGCTGTGGGTCGTATAGTAAGGCTTGCCGAGTTCGGGATAAGTCGCTTCCATTTGAAATGGTCCAAGCACTTGGCGCGGAGCCTCGGCAGATTGGGCGGTGTTTTGACCAAGTACATCTTTCAGTTCGACCAGTTTTCCCTCAATCCAGCCGATGGGAGGGCCTGGAACACTTTTTCCGAGTTTCTTGCAAACCCTCAAGTTCCGATTTCAATGCATTGACATAGACTTCTGAATTTGCAATTGCTTTTGCCAATGCGCGGCTGTAACATCCTTCGCCGATGAATTCCAAAAAGTTGGAAAAGCGGTGCTCTTCGACATTCAGTTCGATCTCTTTTCGACGAATGGAATCCGGAATATCTGAATAATGATTACAAATTTCTTTCTCAACCTTGGTCAGAATTTGATGAATCTAATCAGGCGACGATAATTGTTGACTTACCTCTTCAAGAATGATCTTTTCGGTTAGCGTTCTTCGCACAATTACCTAATTTGTGCAGACACCTTTTTGTGCTCGTAAACACCCGTAGTAGTCTCTACTTTGTCCGCTAACCTGGGTGATTGTCTATCCGCATGAAGCACACTTCATCGAACCAGAGAGAAGGTGGGCTGGGTTATGGCGCTTCGGTTTTGTTGATTACTTGAGAAACCCCGCTTGCCAACTTCACGAGGCCATGCTCTTTTGGAAGTCAGGCGTCGTTGACGAACCTAATCCCATAGTTGTTGCTGGATGATTCTCAGGGATTCGTCGTGATTGGTAATCCATTCTGACTCGGGTTTCGGGAACCTGCGTCTTCGACCTGTCTTGGGGTCGCGGCGGTTCTCAGTTTTGTTCCAAACCCATTTATCGATGTATTTTTCGTTATCGAGTATGCGGCTTACCGTGCTTGACGCCCATTTCGTTTTCTGATTCTTATGTCCGGGAACACTCTCATCAATGAGCGACTCTACGATGCTGCGGACAGAATGTCCATTTTGGTATTGCGAAAAGATACGTAGCACGACCGCCTCTTAGCGAGGCTCGATTTCGAACCTGTAGCCTTCTACACTAGGTACGCCTTTCTTGTCCAATACCGTTTCTTCTAAAGGAACTGACTTGTAGCCGAATATTCTGTCCCCAGCAGAATATCCTATTTTGTTCTGCCCGATCTGGCCACGCAAAGTTTTCTTCTACAAATCTTATAGTACAGCATTCAGCGAGACCTAGTTCTGCCAGTACCCGAAAAAACGAGAAGGCCTGACGAAAAAAAGAAGCGCGGCCGAAAAAAATCAGTAAAAGGAACCCCCATTCTATATTTTGGACTGATTGTCTGACATTTGAAAACCATTAATTTCCCTAGCTGTCGAAATGAGAATTTTTCGCAACAAAATTTTTTTGGTAACATCCTCAGATCTATATTTAACCAGAAGACCAGAACTCGGTAGTTGATTGACAATGCAATTCACACATAAACCGATTTTTTTTGAGTGGGAACGTCTACGCGCGTTAATTGATCAATTGGAGGAAGAACTTCAAAACTCAACTTACCCGCACCCCAATCAGCGAATGTGCAGGTTACTGATTGTTGGCGAAGACCATCGATTCGTTAATCACAATGGTGTAGATGTAATTGCGCTATGTAGGGCGATCTGGAAAACCTGTTTTTGCGGATTTCGACAAGGCGGTTCAACAATTGCAATGCAACTGGCTAGAACTTTAACTGGGCGATATGAGAGAACCATATTACGAAAAATTTCAGAAATTATTGTAGCAATACAATTAACCAAACATCTTCCCAAGGAGCGATTACCTGTACTTTATTTGTGGTGTGGCTACTATGGGTGGCATATGAACAACTTCAGGGAGGCTTGTAGAATGCTGGAAATTGACCCTGACAATTCCAGTTTGACTGAAGATGCCGAGCTTGTTGCACGTTTAAAATATCCGCAACCAAAAGAACTTAGTGTCAGACGAAAGCATCAAATTCGCCAACGGGGACGCCATATGATAAGTTTGCTTGATTCCATTCCGTCATTCCGTCAATTAGAAAAATTGGAAAACGAATGAGACCATTTGTAATCGCTTATGCCTTAGATGGATTGAGAGGTACGTATCCAGATTCTACCGAATTAATCAAAGCCATTTGTAGTGGAAAACAATCTCGCACTACGATCGTTAAATTGTGGATTTCTGAGGGTATTCCTCATGCTTTTTCCGATTGCCCTGCAATCTACGAAGCTGTTCGAACGTGGTTAGGAAAAGAATTGAATGTGCATGCTAAAGAAATCAGCATTACAGGAAGTGCCCGTCTTGGCGTATCACTGTCGCCTATGAAATTTGGAGAACGATTCGACAAACAATCTGACTTGGATTTTTTTGTTGTATCTGATAACTTCTTCAATTTATTGAAAAATGATTTTTATCTATGGCTACAAGATTTTAGCTGTGGAAAAGTCAAAGCGAAAAACGGGAGACAACAGATGTTTTGGTCAGAAAATGCTAATAGAGGGCAGAATAATTTCCACAAGGGATTTATTGATTCCAAAAAGATTCCAAGCTTTCAAAGGTACAAAATAGCACAAAAAACAGCGAATTCCATGTGGTTGTTGACTGAGAAATTGAAGTCTACAAAGAATGCACCTAGTGTTAGCACTGCATCGATTCGTTGCTACAAATCTTGGGATGCAGCTGTGAGCCAGATTTCTCTCAATCTATCCCATATTTCGGACTTTGGACATCGTCAGGTATAAATACGACGAGCATTTACTAACTTCAGAGCTCTGAAGCTATTGGGGATTCAATTGCACCGGAGAGATGACTTACATTGGTCATTCCAGTATCATTGAAACTTATGGAATGACGAAATATCAAGAATTAAACAAAAGTTTAGGCATGAAACAAGCTGGAGAATATAGGAATAATCTCTTCAAGAAATTGAAGGGAAAAGGCAGAAAAGATTTTCAATTGTTTAGTTCATAACATTCAATAATGCAGGACAGAAAACTCTACTCAATTTTGCGAAAGCAGATTCTACACAGATTTTCTACGTATTAGAAAGTATTCCTCCAGAACAAAATGAAATGATTTGACTGAATCAACAAATTTCGGTCGTGAAAGCTAATGTAACGATAGTTCGGATACGTTGCGGCCGTGCCCACCAGTAAGATTTTAGTAGCAAGCGCAGGATTGATGAATTGTCATGGAATCGTTGAAACGTAAAAAATCTGCTGAAAAATATAATCCTTTAGAAACAAACATACTATATATCGCGGAATCACCACCTTCTGCTCCGGGGCGCTACTTTTATTGTGAGAATGTTAAAACAGACGATTGGTTGTGGATTGGATTAATGAGAGCCATTTATTTAGACGAATTTGGAGAAACTTCAATAGAGCGTCAAAAAAAACCGATGTGGTTAACGCGGTTCAAACATGATGGCTATAGACTAATTGATGCTATTAAAGTTCCCATTTGCCGATCGATAATTTCAAGCAAACGCGAGAAACTAATTCGAAACCGAACAAGTGAAATAGTCAAAGAGGTTAAAACGATCTCTCCTAGCCAAATCGTGCTGATTAAGGCTACAGTGTATGATGCATTGTATATACCTTTGAAAGAGCAGAGTTTCCCTGTAGTGAACGCTCGACTGTACTTTCCTAGCTCAGGGCAGCAGAACAAGTTTCATGAAGATTTTAGAAAACTGGTAGAAGATGGTGATGTGATACTGACACGATAAGGAAGCAACAATTCAATAATGAATTTCTCAGAATGATTGACGCGTATATTCATAAGTTGACTTGTTGCGAATTCTTTAGAAAGTGAATGGTGCCTCCGACTGAAATTGAACGCTTGATTCGTGTTAATGTATCGCGGAGATGATAGTTTTAATCTGATTTCGTCGAAAAACAAAAATGTTCGTTCACCGTGAGCTTTGTAGTGAAAGTCAGAGGCATCCGTTCCGAAGGGAATTCAGGTGAATGCGAACTGAAAGTGTAATTCCGCTAAGGTTCGAATCCTGCCGGGCCCACCAGTGGAATGTTCCCGAACCATTATCTGAAAATTTCTTGCCAGGCAATGGTTCGGTAATTGCTAACGCATTTATCGACGAATGTGCGAC
>LXNJ01002256.1_pt1 | contig 10703 bp, 8 predicted proteins | sample 809081 | NCBI WGS metagenome assembly LXNJ01 (sample SAMN04870510, study PRJNA318959) | sponge metagenome | biome: sponge; feature: marine sponge reef; material: water | host: Petrosia ficiformis | place: Greece: Milos, Mediterranean Sea | collected 2013-05-29 | depth 5-7 m
GTATAGGTGCCAGGCCGTACGCCTACGATCACATAGTATCCGTCGACATCGCTGCTGGTGCCTTGCACGATGCCTTCAATCAGCACATTGACCCCGGGCAGCGGTTCTCCAGATTCCGCGTCCACAATGCGTCCGTTGATCTTGCCTGTCGTCTGGGCCGCCGTGGCCGGCACCCAAAGGATCAACAGCAAGGGCAGCAATCCGAGCCGTCGCCTCAATCGTCCCGGGAGTTTCATCTACTGGAGCGACAGCTCTGAAAGCTGCGCGATGTCCACCGTGATCTTGTGCCGGCGCTTCAGGTCTGCGTACGCCACTCGTCGCGCGCGCCGCACTGCTTGGCTGTGCAGCATGGCCCTTATCTCGTCTCTGCTTTCTTCGTACGACTTGGGCACCACGGCGCGTTGCTTTCCCACTTGGAGCACCAGAAATCCCTCAGCCCTCTTGTACGGTCCCAGTATCGCACCCTCTTTTGCACTGAAGGCGGCATCACCCCACGGTCCTAGTTCGCGCCTAGTATAGAAATCCTTGCCGGCATTTGCGAACGCCTCCACATGCAGATGGGCCCGGGCAGCCGCTTCCGTGTCGAACGTTCTCACCGCCAGGGCAACCGCGGCCGCATGCATAAATTCTCCGGGCGCGGCCCGGTCGTAGTATGCGCGCATGGAATCCTCGTGCACTGCAGCAGCCACATCAACAGCAGCCCGCGCCTGCTCAAGGACAAATGCATCCATGGCGTGCGCCAGGGACGAGGCATAGTCCTTGGTGTCGCCCAGGCCCAGCTGCGCCGCCCGCAACGCCATTTGCTCGTTGACCACCAGCCCTTGTGCAAAGGCGCGCAGGTCCTCACGCGTTCGGACCGCGGCGCGCTGCCGATCACTGGCGTAACGGGCCCGGTCTCTGAAGTCCTCCACAGTCCACTGCACGGCTGCGTACTTCAGCAGTGGCATTGACAAAAACGTCGGGTCACCGCTCTCCGCTATGCGCGTGCCGCTGATCTGGCCAAGCAGCACCTCGGCGCCTGGCTCCAAGAGCGAGACCCTGTTTTCGGCCGCAATCTGTTCAACCAGTGCGCTCTTCGCCTGCGTATGCTTTTTGCCCAGCACGTACATCTCAAATCGCGGCCGCTTCGCCAAAAACTCCTGCTCTGTGATGATCGGCTTTGTGAAGCGCGATTCCACCCACAAGATCGAATACCCCTGGGCCGTCTTCACGGGCTCTGACACCGTCCCCAGGGGCAGGGTGAAGGCCGCATCTTCAAAGGCGGCATCCATCTCATCGAACGTAAACGGAGGCAGAAGCCCGCCGCTCGACCGAAGCAGCGAGTCCGTAAATACCTCTTGCGCGAGCGACTTGAACGTCTCGCCATCTTGGAGGCGAGCGCGCAGCGCGTCAGCGCGTTTTCGGGTGCGCGCATAGAGATGCCGCGCGGTGACTTGCGTCTGGGACCGGGCAAACGCTTCGCGCACTTCTGCCTCGGATGCCGTAACGGTATCCAGGACGGTCTGCTGAACGTAGGCTTCTATCAGGAGCTTTCGCGCCACAACCGCTTGGCGCGCTGCATAGGCAGGTGTCTGGGCTATGCCTTCCGCATATGCTTCGCGGATCATAAGTCTTGCGCCGATCATGTCTTCCAAGAACGCGTGTCGGAGGCGCAGCTCATCGGGCACGCCGCTCGCAAGCAGATAGGAAGCATAGGCGCGTTTGAATGCCTCCGTCGTTACTGCTTCTCCAGCCGCGTAAGCCACGGCGCGTGGCCGCTCCGCCGCCCTGCGACCAAGAAGCAGGGCCAGCATAATCAGCCCGACCACGACAAAAGCAGCCTTGTGCACGCGCCTCATACCGCGTAGTTCACTTGCAGCGCATTACTCGCGTGTCCTTAGCCACGCGGTTTGTGCAAGATAAGCGATTGCACCGGCCAGCTCCAGTGCGCGCAGCCACCCTCGTGATGCCCGAATCCTTGTTACCCCTGCGTGAATCCTGTCTGCGGGTCGCGTGGTCCCATTGGCAGGGGCGGCCGGAGCACGCACAGAGCCAGGATCAGCGCATGCCAAAGCGCCGGGAAGCGTAAATTGCAAAGCTCGAGCCCGGCAGCCAGGCTGGCTTGGGAACGCAGCTTCGAATCAGGCATTAGCACACCAGAAATCCAAACGCTCTATGCAACGCCCTCGTAGATCCTCGCGCGCTGTTCAGGTCGGCCCCGTCCAGATTGGAGGCGGCGCCCCTATCTCTGTGCAGTCCATGACGGTGTCGAAGACACACGACGTAGCGACATGCCTGGCAGAGATTGCCGGGCTGGCAGAAGCCGGTGCCGACATCGTCCGCGTGGCGGTGCCCCGCCCGGAAGATGCGGCGGCATTGCCTGACATCGTGCAGGGATCTCCGGTCCCCATCGTTGCCGACATTCACTTCAATTACACTTATGCGCTCAAGGCCATCGAAGCGGGCGTGGCCAAGGTGCGCATCAACCCCGGCAACATAGGCAAGCAGGAATGGGAACGCGCCGTGCTACTAGCCGCCAAGGAGGCCGGTACACCCATCCGGATCGGCGTCAACTCAGGGTCACTCGAGCGCGACATCCTCGATAAATACGGGTATCCGCAGCCGGAAGCGCTCCTGGAAAGTGCCCTGCGCCATGTGGAGATCTGTACGCGCTACGGCTTTGAAGACCTTGTGATCTCTGTGAAGCACTCCGACGTGTTCTACATGATCCAGTCCTATCGCCTGATCGCCGCGCACACGGATTACCCTTTACATCTGGGCGTGACGGAATCAGGCTCAGCCACCGCGGGCACGATCAAAAGTGCCATTGGCCTCGGCACCCTCCTGGCGGATGGCATCGGCGACACGATTCGCGTTTCTCTGGCCGCGCCCAGCGTCCAGGAGGTTGAGGTCGGACATGCCATCCTGAAATCCTTGCGACTCGGCCGCCCTGGCGTCAACATCATTGCGTGTCCCACATGCGGACGCTTGACGGGGGACCTGTTCACCATCGTGGCCGAGGTCGAAGCCGCCGTCAAGGAGCGGAAGTTCGACAAGGATCTTACGGTAGCCTTGATGGGATGCGCAGTCAATGGGCCTGGAGAGGCGCAGGGTGCCGATCTGGGCATCTCACTGGGGCGCGGGCGCGCGCACCTTTTCAAACGCGGCAAGGTCACCGGCACTGTCCCGGAGAAGGACATCGTGCAGGCAGTGCTGACGGCGATTGAGGAGTGGGACGAATCGGAAGAACAGGCCGCTCCACAAGAGACAGCACGCTGATCGGCCAGGCGGCTACTCCACAGCAGAAAGCACATTGCTCAGCCAGCGGTCAATCTCTTCCATGAAGGCCTCGACCTTTTCCGGGTGGCTCGCGGCAACATCTTCGTCGCCCTCAGGATCGCGAACCATGTCATACAGCGCAACGAGTCCATCGTCCTTGTACCAGATGAAGTGCCACGCGGGCGTGCGCGCATAGAACCCTTCGGCTTGCCGCCCCATCACATCATCATCTGATCGCAGCCCTGTGACGCGCCTCACCAGGACATCTCGAAGCGACGCCGTGTCTCCGTCGATAACCGGCCGAAGCGACCGCCCCGGCAGTCCCGCAGGTATGAGTGCTCCCGCATAGTCGAGTATGGTGGGCATGATGTCTGCGGTGTTGACCAGCACGTCATCGAAGCGGGCGGGCGCGAGCCTGCCTGGCCAGTACAAGACAATGGGCGTTCTGAAAGCCAGATCGTGCAGCGACTTCTTCCCTTTGCGCCCGCCATTGGACGCCAACTCTGGATCGTCCGCATACTCAACAAAGGGCTCCTGCTCCCAGCCATTGTCGCTGACGTAGATGAACAGCGTCTGATCTACAAGCCCCTTCTGCTCAATGTAGCGGACCAGCGCGCCCACGCCATCATCAAACAAGGTGCAGTTGGCATAGTAGGCCTTGGCCGTTTCCGACAGGCTGGTGCCGGCGTATCGGCGTGTGTACTTTTCTGGCGCATCGAACGGCGTGTGGGGCAGCAAAGGCGCGTACCAGACAAAGAACGGCGCACCCGCATGGCGGTCGATGAAATCGTATACAGGGGCTTGGGTTTCGCGCGTCAGGGCCAGGCCCTCGCCGCCCATAAACGCCTGGAACCGGCCGGGCTGACCCACCTGGTCCTGCGCCCAGCCCATGGACATGCCTTCGGTGAAGGCACCGTTTTCGTAGGACTGCTCCCACCACTTACCGCCTTGAAAGCTGGCGTAGCCGTGCTGGGCCAGGAGCGCGAGGAGCGTGGTGAATTCGCGCATGACCTGTCCAAAGAACTGCCGATCCCACCGCTGCCGCGCCGCTGGTGACGCCGCCTGATAGTCCGCCGATGCTGCCGCCACCTCGGCATGCAGCTTTGCAGCCATGGCATCGTATTGCACGGGCACCAGCCCCGTCATCAGCGTCTGCAGCGCTGGGCGGCAATGATTGCTGGTGGTATGCCCGAGGTGAAATACGGCGCCGCCCGCCGCGAGCGAATCCATATGCGGCGTGTGCACATGGGCCGACCCCGTAAATCCGAAATACGGATAGCCATGGTCGTCCCCGATGATGAGCACGATGTTGGGCGGGCGGACTGCTGGAGCGCAGGCCCAAAAGGCGAACAGCAGCGCCATGCCCGCACACAGCACCGTGGTCGACCAGTGCAGCGTGCTATCGGCTGCGGCTGAACGACTCGAGCGCGGCACGTTCCTTCGGCGACAGTGAATCCAGTCCTGTGTCATTGATCTTGTCGAGTATCCGATCTAGTTCTTCCTCAGATACCGACATGCCGGCGGGTTCTTCGCCCCGGGGCGGATCGGCCCGGCGCCTGTCGAGCATATGCTCCAGGCGGTCCAGCAAGCGGGGCCTCACGCGGGCGCGCGGCGCTGCATGCGGGCGCGGCTCGAATAGGCCCCGGGCCCAGTTGGAAAGGTCTATGCCGGCCTGCTGCAGCCGGACAAAAAGAAAGCCGATCAGCGCACCGCCCAGATGCGCACTGACGGCAACCCCGCTCCCGAACGAGAGCAGAATATCCAGCACAAGAAACCCGATCACCAGGTAGATGAGGCGGTGCGAACCGATCAGCCACAAGCGGATGCGGTAGTACGGCTGCCAGACCGCCAGAGCAGTGATGATGCCCAGGACCGACCCCGAAGCGCCGTGTACCAGGACATCTTCCGCGCCGACGAGATTATAGAACAGCGCGCTGAGCAGGGCCCCACCCGCCGCCGCAAAAAGGTACAGCGTCACCAGCGCGTGTGATCCGTACTGTTCCTCTACGTCATGGCCAATCCAGTACAGCCACAGCATGTTGAAGCCGATGTGAATCAGGCCCCCAAAGCCGGTCCCGAGGTGGAGGAAGCTATAGGTGACCAGCTGCCAGGGCGCATAGAGGAGCCCGGGCCATGCGGTACGCAGCGCGAGATGCTCAGTGATGAACGCATGGGCACCGCCAATGTGGGCCAGTGCCACGACCCACAGCAGATAGATGCACACGTTGATCGCGAGCAGCTTCCGGAGCGCTCGGGGCCGGGTGAAGTACCAGATCTTGTACTGCTGCACGAGAACCTACAGGCAGCTGATGCGCAGGCGTGCGCCGGCTATGAGTAGGGTGTGCGCCGCCCCGGCCTGATGGGCAGGGACCCGCGCCAGTACAGGATCAGAACGATGCCCACCACCATGCCGCCAAGATGCGCCAGGTTCGCCACGCCTGGCTGGCCGCCGGACGTCGCAAAGAACAGCTCCAGCACCCCATAGCCGATCACGAAGAACTTGGCCTTGATCGGGATCGGGGGAAACAACAGCATGATGCGCTGCTCCGGGAACAGCATTCCGAAAGCCGCGAGAATCCCGAAGACCCCGCCGGAGGCCCCAATCGTCGGTGCCCCAGGGTTCGACAGCAGCTGCGTGAGGGCGGCCCCGACCACGCAGAAGAAGTAGAAGAACATAAACCTGGGTGATCCCCACGTATTCTCTATCTGAGCACCAAACATCCACAAGGCGAACATATTGAAGAACAGGTGGGTCAGTCCGCCGTGCAGGAACGCATAGGTGACCAGCTGCCATGGAAAGAACCCGTAGCCGAGTGGCATCAAACCGAACAGGCCAACCAGATAGTTGCCCATGGCGATCTGCGCCATGAACACGAGACCGTTTATGATGAGGAGATTCTTTACAACGGGCGGAAACGCGTAGAAGGATCGGGTGAACCGGTATTGCTGCATGCGGCCTTGCTAATCTTTGAATCCATTATAGCGTTAATGTAGGCAGTTGGTTGCATGCGGCAACCGCCGCACGGGTCGAGAGCTCATGGTCTTTTTTGTCAGCGACATGCATTTTGGGCAAGGATCTCATGCCGAAGACCGGGCCATCGAAGACGCCCTGATCGCCTGCCTGCAAGCCCATGCGCACAAGGTCACGCAGTTGTTTCTGGTGGGCGATGTCTTTGACGGCTTCATTGAGTACCGGCAGCTGGTTCCCAAAGGCTTCGTGCGGTTTATGGCGCTGCTTGCGGCTTGGACTGATCGCGGCGTGTCTGTCACATACCTGGTGGGCAACCATGATCCCTGGCATCAGGACTATTTTGCAACCGAACTGGGCGTTCACGTCATGCATGAGCCGCTGCTCGGCAGTGCAGGCGGCGCGTACTGCTGCGTAATGCACGGCGATGGTCTCGGGCGCGCGAGGCGCGGCCACCGGATCCTCCGGCGGCTTCTCCGCAACCGCACCATGGTGCAGCTCTATCGAAGCCTCTTGCCGGCGGATGTGGGCGTATCACTGGCACACCGCGTGAGCCGTCGCCTGCACCAGCGGCGGCACAACCCGCGTACTGCGGACGATATGCGGCGCTATGCGCAAAATGTACTGCAGCAGACAGCTGCCGAGGTGCTGGTAATGGGGCATAGTCATCGTGCGGAGCTTTGTCCATGGCCGCGGGGCATCTACATGAACCTCGGAAGCTGGCGGGATGAAGGAACCTTTGGGGTTCTGGACGCTGGAATTGTACAGCTCAAGCGCTGGCGCGGCAACAAGGCCGCGCTTATTGCGGAACATGAAGTGTAGGCTGCGGCGTACGCTGAGACTTAAACCATCAGGCCCGATCCTATGGACAAAAGGCAAAGTCGCGTCGAGCGCAAGCCCGCACGGCGCAGCAAGCCGCGTGAAGCGGCGCTGCTTTTATCCATACCCGCCGGTGCGATGCTTCTGGCGGCTCTGGTAATGCTGGGGTATGCGAGCTGGTTCACAACCAGCGACAACCTGCCCGAACTCCAGACCATCGAAAGCCGGAACTTTGAGCTTACCCTGGCCACCATTGCTTACACGGCTGACGGCATGGAGCTGGGACGTTATGGGCGCCAGAATCGCACCTGGGTCGCATTCGACAGCATACCAGACCATGTGGTCAACGCACTGGTGTCAACCGAAGACCGCAGATTCTGGCGCCACTGGGGCATTGACCTGTGGAGAACCTCTTCTGCGGTCACGCAGACGCTTCTGAGCAAGGTCGGATTGCCCTTTGAACAGCAGGGTGGCTCAACGATCACGCAGCAGCTTGCACGCAACCTCTACAACAGCCAGATCGGGTTTGAGGTCAGCGTCACGCGTAAGCTGAAAGAGATGGGGGCGGCGGTGCAGCTCGAGCGCCGGTACGCCAAGCAGGAGATCATCGAGATGTATCTCAACACGGTTCCGTTCCGGCATAACGCCTTCGGCATTGCGGCCGCAGCCAAGACATACTTCGACAAGCCGGCCACGCGGCTGGATACGCTGGAAACCGCTGCGCTGGTGGGCATGCTCAAAGCCAGTACAAGCTATGACCCGGTGCGGAACCCGGAAAACTCCCGCCGCCGGCGCAACACCGTCCTGCGGCAGATGGTACAGCAAGGCTACCTGGATCGCGAATTCTATGAGGCGCACCGGGAGGCGATCACGCCAACCCGCCTGCGGACCGCCGATGTGACCGACAGCTTCGCGCCCTATGCGGCAGAACATGTGCGCCAGGAGGTGGAGGCCTGGGGAGACTCCGCGGGCTATGACGTATACGCGGATGGCCTGGTCGTGCATACGACCATTGATTCGCGCCTGCAGGTGCAGGCCGAGGCGGCGATCACCAACACGCTCGATGCCTTGCAGGCGGTCGCCGACTGCGAGTGGAGCGCACAGCACAGCAAGCGACTGGACTTCGGGGAAGCGCTCGACCAATACATGGCCGACGACTGCCACCAGGATCCGCCGCAGCGGTTTGCGTATTTCTGGCAGATCAGTCAGGATCTCTTGGACTCCTTTGTCCGGACCACGCCGCGCTACCGAAGGCTGCGCAGCTCGGGTCTGTCTGAACGTGCGGCGCTGTCGGAACTGCGCAGCAATGCGGCCTTTATGGACTCGCTGAAGACCGCAAAAACCCGCATGGAGGCGGGACTGGTTTCCATTGATCCGCGCAGCGGCCACGTAAAGTCATGGGTCGGTGGTCGCGATCTGTCTACGGAATGGTATGATCATGTCAATGTGGCCCGGCGACAGCCCGGGTCGACATTCAAGCCGCTGCTCTATGCGACTGCCATTCAGACCGGGTGGTCTCCAGAGGCGAAGTACAGGGACTCGGTGTATTCGTATTCCGTGATCGGTCCTGACACGGTATGGGCGCCGCAGAACTCGGGGGGTGAGGTATCCAACCAATACTATTCTCTTCAGGAAGCGCTGGCCCGGTCACTGAACACTATTTCGGCGCAGCTCATAAACGAGCTTGGACCGGATCCGGTTGTTCAGTTTGCGAAGGGCATGGGTATCACCAGCACGCTGGAGCCCGTCCTGTCTTTGGCGCTTGGAACGAGCGACGTATCTCTTTTGGAGCTGGCCACTGCGTACAGCACGCTGGCCAACCTGGGCACCAAGGTCGAGCCCGTCGTCATTACGCGCATAGAAGATCAGCACGGCACACCGCTCTATGAATATCGGCCTGAGCCGGTGGTGGAGCTTAACAAGGAGACGGCCATCGTTATCGTCGATATGATGCGCGATGTCATCAATCAGGACTACGGCACGGGGTATCGCATCCGCTGGCAGTACGGGCAAGACGCCTACGACTTCGCGGGCAAGACGGGCACCACGCAGGAGGGTGCCGATGGATGGTTCATGCTCATGCACCCGGAAATGGTTACCGGCGCCTGGGTCGGATTCAATGACCGGCGCATCACGTTCAGGAGCACCTTCTGGGGCCAGGGCGCACACAACGCCCTGTTCGTTGTCGGGGACTACCTCCAGCGCATTAATGCCAATCCCGTGACCGCCCTCGATGCATCCGCCACGTTTCCGTTCCCCCTGTCTTACGATAAGGATGCCTCAAGAAATACTGAGCACTACGAGTTCTGACGTTCGCTGAGCACGGCTGATGAAGATCCTGCACACGGCCGACATACATCTGGGCACGCTCACCCATGGTTCGCGTGATTCTGATACGGGCTGAACACGTGCCTGCTTGATTTTCGGCGTTGCCTGGAGTTCATGGTGCCCCGCGGGATAGCGGAGAACATTGATGTGTTCCTGTTTTGCGCGATGCATACTGCACCGCGCGGCCTTGGCCCACGGATTAGAAGATCTTCGCGGAGTGCCTGGAGCCCCTGGCCGACACCGGCATTCCCATCATCATGATCGCGGGCAATCATGATCACTCGGTTGCTTTTGGAAGGCATTTTCCGTAGACATCTTTGGCCATCTCAAGGGGGATGTTCGAATCTATCGCAAGCCGACTTCGGACAAAATCGAGACCAGGAGCGGGCCGCTGCAGCTACTGGCAATGCCATGGCCCGTGCGGAGCTTGCTGCTGGTGGGCGCGAACTATCGTAAGACCTCTCCTGGCGAGCTTAGCGGCCACATTGAGTCTAAGTACGCTGCATTCATTCGGCAGAAGGCCGCCTTGATGGATCCTACGCTGCCTGCGATCCTCGCCGGACATTTCAGCGTCGGTCGCATGGGCGTAGGAAGGCGACTGATGAATGCCGCGCGCAATTGGGCAAGTCAGCGCAACGTAAAAGTATTCGCATTGGCCACGCAAAAGGAAAACGCCTCAGCCAAGCGGCTGTACGAGTCCTTGGGCTACGAGCTTGACACGGAATTCGACCACTATGAGTTGCCCCTTGCTTAGCGGCATTTGCAATTGACACCAGCGACAGTTATGAACATCGGGGCCTGACAGTCTTTCGTAGTAGGACGGGTGATTCTTCAGCTATTTTGTAGGCCGGTTGGTAACTGATCAGCAAGTCCGCTTAATTTTGGTCACGGAAATTAAGCAAGGATTACTGACAGCGGCGGCCGCCGGTCAATCGCGCGGCCCACTTCTTATGCTCGAAAAACCGATACTTTTAGTTGTTGTTGACTGAAATGGACTATTGATCTCTATTAGCCTTGGTTTGTGACGAGCTCACTTGGCCGAGCATGGCGCCACACTCAGCTGGTTGCTGCGCACAGACAGGTGGCGAGCACCTACTAGTGTCATGTCACACAGCAAACGTCGGATAGAGGCGCTTGAGCTTGACACGGGCGTCGTCCGTGGTGAACTGCCAATCGACCTTCGCTCGGATTCGGTCTCTGGCCGCCTGCCAGGCGGCGACTTCGGCGCGTAGGCGGATCATGACGTTGAGTTCGACCTCGGCGACATTTAGCCAACTGCCGTGCTTGGGGGTATGGACGAACTCGAAGCGATCCCAGAGCGCCTTGGCCT
>LXNJ01002257.1_pt1 | contig 10701 bp, 11 predicted proteins | sample 809081 | NCBI WGS metagenome assembly LXNJ01 (sample SAMN04870510, study PRJNA318959) | sponge metagenome | biome: sponge; feature: marine sponge reef; material: water | host: Petrosia ficiformis | place: Greece: Milos, Mediterranean Sea | collected 2013-05-29 | depth 5-7 m
GGTCATCTACCGCATCATCCCGGACGCCCAGGCGGCAGCCGCCGAGTTCCGGGCCGGGAACCTCGACGTGTTCCCGTTTGCGTTGACGCCGGACATCCTGGAGCTCAGGGATGACGCCAAGTTCCGGCTGCAGCTGTTCGCCACGAACACCTACTTCTACCTGTCGTCCAACAACGCCATCGATCCGTTCGACAACCCGGAGTTCCGCAAGGCGCTGGCCCATGCCTACGACTGGAAGACTCGGATCAAGGAGCTGGAACCGTTCAACGACTACCTGCCGACGCCGTGGTACCCGCACGGGTTTGCCTATAACGGGGACGTGCCGACCTACGAGTACGACCCGGAGAAATCCAGGCAGATCCTGGAGGACCTGGGCTGGAAGCTGGGCTCCGATGGCGTTCGCGTGCGCGAGAGCGACGGCAAGCGCGCCAGCTTCTCCATTGCCGCCTGGCTGGCGGCCGGCACGCCGGTGGACGACAACCGCCTGTTCATGCAACAGAACCTGAAGGACATTGGGATCGAGACGGAGTTCTGGATCATGGACCCGTCGGTGGTGTTCGACGACGTGGAAGGCATCCGGAACCCCGACAAGCTCGAGCTCTATCCGCTGGGCTGGAACACGGCGTTGCCGGATCCGAGCTTCCTGCTGGATCCGACCTACCTGTGCGAGGAACGTCCGCCGGCCGAGAAGGCGGGCGCCGGCTGGAACTTCGCGCAATTCTGCGACGCGCGGGTGGACGAACTCTTGACGCAAGCGCGCAAGGACATGAATCCGGAGACTCGCGCCGCCGCCTACCGGGAGGTTCAGCAGATCATTGCCGAGGGAGCGATCATGCAATGGGGCGTGCTCAGCCGATTCCCGGTGCTGATCAAGTCCGACGTGCACGGTCTCTTCTTCCGACCCTACCGGGTCAACGAGCTCGAGCGCGTCTGGCTCGATCGGTAGCCCCTTCCCGACTTTGCCGGGGAGGCCAACCTCCCTGGCAATTCGCCGGGACCCGTCAAGGGTCCCGGGAGGGTGCGAGCAGGAACGGCCGGGATCTGTCTAGGGTGGGATATGGATCGGTCGCGATGTCCGGGATACGCACTCCCGTCGCCGTGTGGCGGGTGGGACGCTGACGTCCGGTGATCGGCTTTCTGCTGCGACGCCTCGGAGCCTCGCTCTTGGTGATTGTCGGCGGAAGCATCCTCGTCTTCGGCGCCCTGCGAGCAATTCCCGGAGATCCCATTCAATTGATGCTGGGGACCCAGGGCGTGACTAATCCCGAGCTGGTCGCCAGGTACACCGAGCGGTTCGGCCTCGATTTGCCGGCGCCCGTCCAGTATCTGTACTGGGTCGGGCAGCTGGTCCGCGGCGACCTTGGCGACTCGATCGTCCAACCTCAATCCGTCGGAGAGTTCATGAGGCTTCGCGCGGTCAACACCGCCATTCTGGGTGCAACAGCGTGGGTCGTCGCAGTCCTGGGCGGCACGGGCATCGGCATTGTCGCCGCCCTTCTGGTGCATCGCCGCCTGTGGGTGGCGGACTATGCGCTGTCCGGCTTCTCAGTGGTCATGATCAGCATCCCCTCGTTCTCGCTCGCCCTGATCTTGATGATCATCTTCGGCGTCAATCTCGGTTGGCTGCCCGTGCTGGGCATGCAATCGGTCGAGGATTCCGGCCTTCTCGACCGGCTGCGGCACCTGGTGCTGCCGGCTGTGACGCTGGCCACGGTGCCCGGCTTCGTGCTCGGACGCATCGTCAAGGCCGCGATCACCGACGCCCTGCTCGGCGACTATGCGCGGACCGCCTATGCCAAGGGCCTGTCCGAGCGCCGCGTGTTTCTGGTCCACGTGCTGCGCAACGCGATGGTCCCCATCGTCACCAACACCGGTCTGATGTTTGGCGGCTTCCTCTCCGGATCGGTCCTGGTTGAATTCATGTTCGCGTGGCCGGGTCTTGGCCGCGGGCTGGTGAACGCCATCCTCGCCAGGGACTTCCCAATCGTGCAGGGCATCACGCTGCTCATCCTCGTGATCTTCACCGTCGTCAATCTCCTCGTCGATCTCTCCTACGGCCTCATCGATCCCAGGATTCGCTATGCGCGGACCTGATCCGGGGAATTCGGCGCTGCACGCCGCCAACCGCGTCAGGATGACCGGGGCCGGTCACACCGCCACTGTTGCCGCGTGGGTGGGCGCGAATCGATGGATCTCAGTCCTATTGACCGTTGCCGCGGCGATGATGGTGTTCGCGATCGTTGCCCCCTGGATCGCGCCCGGCGATCCGACGGAAGTCGTGCTGTCGCAGCGATACCTGCCGCTGTGGTCGGAAGGGCACGCGCTTGGAACCGACCACCTGGGCCGCGACTACCTCAGCCGGCTGATCGTCGGCGGGCGGCTCTCGATCATGGCAGGGCTCATCCCGGCGTTCGGAGCGATGGTCGCCGGCCTTGTCATCGGCATGACGAGCGGCTACTTCGGGGGCTGGGTGGATTCGGTGCTCATGCGGATCATCGACGTGCTGCTGGCATTTCCGTTTCTCTTGCTGGTGATCCTCATGGTCGCCGTGCTGGGGACGGATATTCGCAACGCCATGATCGCCCTGATGATCGGCGGCACTCCGGGAACGGCCCGAACCCTGCGCAGCCTGGTGCTTTCGATCAAGCAGCGCCCGTTCGTCGAGGCGGCGGAGGTATCCGGGCTTGGCGGCTGGCGGATCATCCGATACGAGATATTTCCCAACGTGCTGCCGCTGGCCGTGGCGCTCATGACCATCCAGATGAGCTGGATGATCGTGGCAATCGCCGGGCTCAGTTTCCTCGGTTTGGGCGTCAGGCCGCCGGACGCGGACTGGGGCACGCTCATCGCCGAAGCGCGCGGCCACATCTTTCGGGCCCCGTATCTAGCGCTGATTCCGAGTGTCCTGGTGGCCTTGGTCTCGTTTGTGTTCTTCGTGCTTGGCGACGCCCTGCAGCGCACGCTGGGCGAGGAACGGGTTCGGTGACTCCCGAATCGGTGACCGAGTCCGTGGGAGGAGTTGGTAGCAAGAGTGAACCCGCTGGCGGGAGGAGGCGTCGGGTAATGAACGACCGATCGCAGGAGGCTGTGCGTCAGGCGGCTTTCAAACGCGTCGAGGCCATGCACTCCGAGACCGTCGGGCTGCTGGGGGAGCTGCTTTCCATTCCGAGCCCGACCGGCTCGGAAGCCGACGCCCAGGCTTGGGTCGCCGAGCAATTCTCGGAACTCGGTCTGGACGTCGACGTTTTTAACTGCGACCCCGAGGCGCTGGCTTCGCTGCCGGGCTGGACACCGTCCAAGTGGTCCTACGAGAACCGTCCCAACGTCGTGGGCGTGTGGAAAGGCACCGGGGGTGGCCGATCGCTGATCCTGAACGCTCACATCGACACCGTTCCGGCTGAACCGGTCGAGCTTTGGACCCACGATCCGTGGGGGGCGACCATCGTCGGCGACCGCATGTATGCACGCGGCGCCATCGACGACAAGGGCGGAATCGTCGACATCCTGGCCGCCGTGCGCGCGCTGCAGGAGGCGGGATTCGAGCCCGCGGGCGACATCATCCTGCAAAGCGCTATCGACGAAGAGGCCGCCGCCAACGGCACGTTGGCGTGCATGGCGCGCGGATACACCGCGGACGCGGCCTGGATGGTCGACGGTTCGCCGTTGGGCCGTGCGTATACCAACCATTCAGGGCAGGTGCAGTTCGTCATTCGCGTCTACGGCAGCGGCGGATCGCCGGTGCGGTGGGATCGCGAGACCGACGCCATCCACCTGGCCATGCAAGTGGCCGAAGCGCTTCGCGGACTGCGGGACCGAAAGCGCGCCGCGCCGCTCCCAGGCGGCTGGAACGCGATCGAGAACGAGATTCACTTCTCCGTCGGTCGCATCCGCGGCGGGGAGTGGTACTCCAACGTCCCGGCGAAATGCGAGATCGAGTGCTGCATGGCCTTCAATCCCCCGGACTCGCTGGCGTCGATTCGGCAGGAGATCCGGGAGACGATCGACGATTTCGCACGTCAAGACCCGTGGCTGCGTGACCACCCGCCGGAGATCGAGTTCGAGGGGCTGGCGACCGAACCGGTCTGGCTGCTCCGCGAGCACGACCCCTTCTATCAGACCTTCGCCCGCGTCCATCAGGAGGTCGCCGGAATCCCCGTGAGCTGGATAACGGTCAACGCCTGGTGCGACATTCGGCACTTCAGCCTCGACAAGTACACGCCGGCGCTGATTCTCGGTCCCGGCAGCGGCGGCGGGGCCCACGCTCCGGACGAATACATCGAGCTGTCGAGCATGGTGCCGGTGATTCAGTTCGTGGCAGCCATGGCCATGGAATGGTGTGGAAGCGAGTTGAAACCATGACGCCGGTCATTGACACACACGCCCATCTGATCGACAGGCAGGAGCCCGGCTACGAAGGGGTGGCGCACAAATGGGGCGGCGCCCGGTGGGGCGGGGGCGTTGACGACCTGATCGCGCAAATGGACCACGCCGGCATCGACTACGCGTGCCTGCTCACATCCACGATCATCGACGTGATGGAGCACTTTCACCCTGACGTCCGTGACGACATCCTGGTCAGCTTCGATCCATTCATCAACAAGGCCTGCTACTGGCGCGACTGGGCGGCCCACAGAGATCGCTTCTTCCTATTTGCCGACTCCATCGATCCCCGCGTGCCGGGCTACGTGGAACGGGCGGCGCGCGACCTCGACAACGGCGCGACGGGTCTCAAGATTTTGCCCGCCTTCACGAACTCGACCATCGACGAGCCGGGGTGGCGGCCCATATTTGAGCTGATGTCGGACCGGCAGGTGCCCTGCATCATTGATCTCTCCTATTGGTATCTGCATTTCCCGTGGTTTGCGCCGCGGCTCGTCGGCAAGTACCGGTCATTCGGGGAATTCGCCGAGACCGTGCATACGGTGGCGGAGGCGTTTCCCGACGTACGCATGGAAATTACGCATTACGGAACTCCCATTCTCAGGCGGAACGAGCTGAAGAGCATTCAATATGGGGAAGCCGAGCCCAAGGCACTCGCCGACGGAGAAATCGACTACGAGCTGTTGCAAGGACCGATCGATATGATCGCGCCGCACCCCAACCTGTTCTGCGGGCTATCGGCCTATCAACACGTCATCCCTGCAACCGAGGAGTATCCCTATCGCAGCGCGCTTCGAATCGTCGAGGTTCTGACGCAAGGGCTCGGTGCCGACCGGATCATTTTTGGCACCGATTGGCCCTATTTGGGGCACGTGGGATACCCGGAGCTCATCAGGTCCATTCGCGAGGCGCCGTTCCTCAGCAGCGAAGAGTCGGCCATGATCCTGGGAGAGACCGCGTGCAGGCTCCTGTGGGGAGATGATTCGGACGCCTATCCGGCGGGATGCAAGTGATTGAAACAGGAGCCGCGACAGGGTCAACGTCGATCCCTGCCGCGGCCGGTTCCGTCGAGAATCCCCAGAACGACTCGGTGCTGCTGAGGGTCGAGAATCTTCGCACGCAGTTCCATACCAAGAATGGACTCGTGCGAGCGGTTAACGGCGTATCGTTCTCGATCCGTCGCGGCGAGGTCGTTGGAATTGTCGGCGAGTCGGGCTGCGGCAAGAGCGTCACCGCGCTATCGATTCTTGGCCTGATCCGGCCGCCTGGCGAAGTAGCGTCGGGGCGCGTGCTCTTCAAGGGCCGGGACCTGGTGGGTGCGCCTACCAGGACGCTGCGTCAGATTCGGGGCAAGGAGATCGCCATGATCTTCCAGAACCCACTCAGCTCGCTCAACCCCGTGCTCACCATCGGTTTCCAGATTCAGGAGGCGATCCTCGAACACGATCGCATGGGTCGCCGTGCGGCCCGAGAGCGTGCCCTCGATTTGCTGCAACGCGTGGGGATTCCGGAGGCCGAGCGCCGCCTGCGTCAATATCCCCACCAATTCAGTGGCGGCATGGCCCAGCGCGCCATGATCGCCATGGCGCTGGCCAATCGACCCAAGCTCCTCATTGCCGACGAACCGACAACCGCGCTGGACGTCACGATCCAGGCGCAGATCATCAGGCTTCTGCATCGCCTGAGTGGCGAGCTCGGGATGGCTGTCTTGTTCATCACCCACAACATGGGTCTCGTGGCGGAAAACTGCCACCAGACGCTGGTGATGTACGCGGGCAAGATCGCCGAGATAGGCGACACCGCGGATCTGTTCGCGAGGCCGCTCCACCCGTATACGCAGGCGCTCCTCGCCTGTGTGCCTGAAGTCAAGGGCGAGCGCCACGATCTCATCCCGCTGGAGGGATTTCCGCCGGACCTGACGGTCGAAGGCCGCGGCTGCGCGTTCGAGCCTCGCTGCGCCCAGCGCTTCGAACGCTGCCCCATCGAGGACCCTGAGCTCCGGGGCGTCGAGCCTGGGCATGCGGTTCGCTGCCACCTGTACTGATGGCCGCCAGTCCCGAGCCCCTGCTTCAGGTTCAAGACGTGGTCAAGGTCTTCGACCTTCCGCATCGGGGCTTCTTCGGCGCGGCGCGCAGACTGCGCGCCGTGGCGGGGGTGAGCCTCGACATCTACGCCGAAGAGACCCTCGGCTTGGTCGGCGAGAGCGGCTGCGGCAAGACCACGCTGGGCCGCATCATCGTTCGACTCGAGACGGCCACCGAAGGCCGCGTGCTGTTTCGCGGTCGCGACGTGCGCGATCGCTCCGGAACCGCCACCCACGAGGACCGGCGGTCGATCCAGATGGTGTTTCAGGACGCGACCGGGTCGCTGAACCCGAGGCGTCGCGTACGTGACATCGTGAGTCTGCCGGTCAAGGCCGGCGGCGTGGTGGCTCCCCGAATGGTCGATGACCATGTGAGCCAGGTGCTCGAGGAGGTCGGGCTGCCGAGTGAACTCGGCGGCCGCTATCCCGGACAGCTCAGCGGCGGTCAGCAGCAGCGGGTGGCGCTGGCGCGCGCCATTGCCCTGGAGCCCGCGGTCCTCGTCGCCGACGAGCCGCTCTCCGCGCTCGACGTCTCGGTGCAGGCGCAAATCCTGCGGCTGCTGGAGCGCATTCGCGAGCGCCGGCATCTCGCCATGCTCTTCGTTTCGCACGACTTGGCGGTCGTGCGCTACCTGTGCGATCGCGTCGCCGTCATGTACCTGGGCCGAATCGTCGAATCTGGCCCGGTCGACGAGGTATTCGACCATCCGCGTCACCCCTACACGGTCGCGCTGCTCTCGGCAGTCCCCAGCACCCGCCAGCGGACGGACGACCCCATCGAGCTGGCCGGCGAAGTGCCCAGCGCGGCGGACATCCCGCCCGGCTGCCCCTTTCATCCGCGTTGCTGGAAGGCGCAGGACAAGTGCCGCACCGTGCTCCCCCAGCTCGATTCGCTCGATGGTGCACGCGTCGCCTGCCACTTCCCGGAGTAGGCCGCCAGGACCTCGAAGTCAGAGTCCCAGTCGTCAGCAAACCCAGGCCGCGCGATCGCAACCGCCTACGTCTTCCAAGGCTCCGTGCGGCTGAGTGCGTGGCGAAGCCACCAAAGAGCTATCACAGCTATGGTGTCTTCAAGCGCTGTGGCAGGCTCGGATTCTTCGCCTCAGGCGACGGACGAAGTCTTCCAAACCTGCAAATGCCTTCCGGAGCCCACACCCGGAATTGAACCGGGGACCTCGTCCTTACCAAGAACGCGCTCTTCCAACTGAGCTATGTGGGCCTAAGACCGAGGCCGCCGTTACTGGTCAGCCGCGGCAGCGTCGCGGGGGCTAGGCGTCGAGGGCTTGCACCACCTCCTCGGCATGGTCGTCGGGCTTCACGTTAGGCCACACGGCGCTCACCATGCCGTCCTCGTCGATCAGAAACGTCGCGCGTTGGGTACCCATGAACGTGCGGCCCCGCATCGTCTTCTCGACCCACACGCCATAGGCCTCGATGGCCTGGCGCTCCACGTCGGCCAGCAGGGGAAAGTTGAGGCTGAATTTGCTGCTGAAGCGCTCGTGCGACTCGACCGGGTCGTCGCTGACGCCGAAGACCGCGGTCCCGCGATCCGCAATCTCGGACATCCGGTCCCGAAAGCCGCACACCTCACGCGTACAGCCCGGCGTGTCGTCGCGCGGATAGAAGAACAGCACGACCTTCCGACCCCGCTGCTCGTTGAGACGCACGAGGCTGCCGTCGGTCGCTTTGATCTCAAAATCCGGGGCACGGTCGCCCACGCGCGGCATCGCCATGCGCAAACCCCATTGGGTATAGCGCCTCATCATCGCATCCCGAAGCGCGTGGGGCCGACCTGAAAGGCCGACTGTGCGACCATCGGCGTCGCCCATCGTCACGCCAACGGAAACGCTGACGCCCATGAGCACCTCCGGCACTGGACCGTCCTTCGATCTGACCGGCCGCGTAGCCCTGGTGACCGGCGGCGGTCGGGGCATCGGGCGGGGCATTGCCCTGGCGCTGGCACACGCGGGCGCGGACGTGGTGCTGGCGGCGCGCTCACGCGATCAACTCGACGCCACCGCCGACGAGATCGTGGGCATGGGTCGCCGGGCACTCGCGGTGCCGACAAACGTGGCGGACCTGGACGAGCTCGCGGAGCTGTTTGACAAGACGGATAAGGAATTTGGCCGTCTCGACATTCTGGCGAATAACGCCGGCATCGGTCTGCGCACGCCCGTGCTCGACGTCACGCCCGAGGAGTGGGATCGAGTCCTCAACATCAACCTGCGCAGCGTGTTCTTTGCGTCGCAATACGGGCTGCGCCTGATGGTGCGCGGCGGTTACGGCCGCATCATCAATACCGCGTCGCTCACGAGCTTCCTGGGATTCAAGCCCATCTCGGTTTACGGCGCGTCCAAGGGCGGCGTGGCCCAGCTCACCAAGGCGCTCGCCGTGGAGTTCGCCGAGCAGAACATCACCGTCAACGCCATTGCGCCGGGCTACATCCTGACCGACCTGACGCAGCCGCGGTACGACGATCCCGTGTGGAGCAACTGGATTCTGGGGCGAACGCCGATGAACCGCTGGGGGCTGCCGGAGGACCTGGCCGGGTCAGTGGTCTTCCTCGCCTCCGAGTCGGCGGCGTTCGTGACCGGCCACGTCCTGCCGATCGACGGGGGTTGGCTGGCCGGGTAACACCCGGTGGCCCGCGCTGCGTGCAGCGTGGGAGTTCACCCGACCGCGCTCTATTCGCCCTGCGTGACATTGCGAGCGCAGCGAGCAACCTAGGGCACCCAATCCCAAGTGCCCATATCAGCCACTGGCACTTCGGGCCTGGATTCCGGCCTCCGCCGGAATGACGGACGGAGTGGTCCTAGCCGGCGGCGGTCGGCTCGATCCACACCGCACCGTCCCGGTACCACTCCTTCTTCCAGATCGGCACGGTGGTCTTGAGCGTGTCGATGATGTAGCGGCAGGCCTCGAAGGCCTCGGCGCGGTGCGGCGCGCCGACCGCGATCACCACGCTGGCCTCGCCAATCCGCAGCTCGCCGATTCGGTGCTCGATCTCCACGTCGGTCAGACCCCAGCGCTCTTCCACCTGTCGCCCGATGCGCTCCAGTTCCTGCAGCGCCATCGGCTCGAACGCCTCGTACTCCAGCTTCACGACCGGCCGGCCGTCCATGTTGTCGCGCACGATTCCGTGAAAGGTGCAGATGCCGCCGTTGCCGGGCCGCGTCACCCGCTGGATCAGCGCGGCGGCGTCAATGGGCTCGTGGGTGAGCTTGATATTCATGCGCCCCCCGAGACCGGCGGAATGACGGCCAACTCATCGCCGTCCGCCAGGACGGTGTCTGGCGGCACGAACTGCTGGTTGCGTGCGAACGAGACGTGATCCGCACGGCCGGCCAGCACCGGAACGTCGGCTGCCAATTGCTCAAAGAGGCCGCGGGCCGTCGTTCCTTCGGGGACGCGCATCTCGCGCCGGCGATTGCCCACCACCTCGGCGACCGAGGCAAAGAGCAGGAGCGAAACCCGAATCGTCGCTCCTGCCTCCGCTGCTTCTGCGGCCGCTTGCGGCGCGGTTGAATTGCTCATGGTTCGAGCGTAGCAATCCCGGTTCGTCGCACTGGAGACAATCTCGGCGACGAGCCTGTGCGACCATCGCGGCGAACCTGTCCGCTAAGTGACTGCCATGCCGCACGCGCACCACGGATCCCACTCGACCCAAGAGCACCGGCACGAATCCGAGCGGATCGGCGCCGTCAAGTGCGCCGTGCTCGTCATCAGCGACTCGCGCACCGAACGCACCGACCGCTCCGGACGGACGGCCGAGCGGCTCATCACCGACGGCGGGCACGAGATCGTGCACCGGGACCTCGTGACCAACGACGCCGACCTCATTCGCGGCGCCATCGACACGTCGCTGTCGGCAGGCGCCCAGTTTGTCTTCTGCACCGGCGGCACTGGCCTGGGCGACCGCGACATCACCGTGGATACGGTGACGCCGATGCTCGACAAGGTGCTCGACGGCTACGGCGAGTGGTTCCGTCGGGCCAGCTGGGACCAGATCGGACCCGCGGCGGTCATGTCGCGCGCCGTGGCGGGAAAGCTGGGTCAGGCGCTGATCGTCTGCTCACCCGGATCAACGGCCGCGGTCGAGCTCGCGCTGGGTGACCTGCTCGTGCCGGAGCTGCGGCACTTCATCCGCGAGGTCTCGCGCTAGGCCACGACATCTGGACGTCCGGGTCGGGTCCCAAACGACGGGCAGAACGCAAGGCCCAGATTCTTCGGACCTGGAT
>LXNJ01002258.1_pt1 | contig 10696 bp, 7 predicted proteins | sample 809081 | NCBI WGS metagenome assembly LXNJ01 (sample SAMN04870510, study PRJNA318959) | sponge metagenome | biome: sponge; feature: marine sponge reef; material: water | host: Petrosia ficiformis | place: Greece: Milos, Mediterranean Sea | collected 2013-05-29 | depth 5-7 m
ATCCGTGGCGTTGGGGCTTTCAGAATCCGGATTGCCGTCGGCGATGGTGGCATCCGGTAAACCCACCATGGGCATCCGCGGCGCGCGGGTGTCAAAGGACGTGAATTTCATGAATTCGTGGCGTGACATGCCGAACGAGGAACTTGCCTGTCGCGTCCGCGCGGTGTTGAACGACGGCGAAACGCCGTTACTGCAGGTGCGTTCGGACCTGGACGCCCGGGGGGACTACGGCAGTCAGTGGGTCGTGGTGACACGGAAACGGGTCCTTGTTTTCCGCGATGAAAGTACGCAGGACCTGGTCGAAATTCCCCTTTCGGATGTGTCGTTCGTCTCCACGGAACCCCTGGTTGGCGGTGCGCAACTGGAGATCCGGCGCAAGGCACTGCCAACCGTGCACGTGTTACATTCCCAGACGCAGGCCGGTGACTTTTCAGAGTTGGCCCGCCGGATCGAGCGGCTACGGAAATCACAGCCGCAGTTGGCGGATATGGACCCGGAGCGGACGCGATGCGAGTCCTGCGGCCGGCTTCTGCCCGAGAAGAACGGGATCTGCCCGGCATGCCTCAGGAAGATGGATGTGCTGGCTCGAATCGCAATGTACCTGAGGCCCTACAGGGTGCGGGCGGCGCTGCTCGCGCTCGCAACCATCCTCACAACCTGCGCCGAGTTGATTCCTCCTCAAATAACCCGACTGATTGTTGATGACGTTCTGGCTCCCAGTCAGATATCCGCCGTCGACGAAAGGCTCGGACTCCTGGTTCAACTGGTGCTTGCCCTGGTGGGTGTCCGGTTGATGACGTGGGCGGCAGAATGGCTGCACGGGTGGACGGCGACCTGGCTGAGTGCGAGGGTGACGGCGGATATTCGAAGTCAGCTGTATCGACGCCTGGAACTGCTTTCGCTTCAGTTCTACGACAAGCGTCAGGTCGGTGCGCTCATGTCACGCGTGACGAGGGACACCGAGCGATTGCAGCATTTTCTGGTCGACGGATTGCCCTATCTCATCACCAACAGCCTGATGTTTCTGGGAATTACGGTCGCGCTGCTGATGATGAACTGGCGCCTTACGCTCCTAGTGCTCATTCCCGTGCCGCTTGTTGTGGCCGGAACAGCCGTCTGCTGGAAACGGATGCGCACCCATTATGCCAGGTGGTACAGATGCTGGTCTGAATTGATCGCCCGCGTGAACGAAGCCGTTGCAGGCATTCGGATCGTTAAAGCGTTTACTCAGGAGAAACGGGAGATCGAAGTATTCGAGCGTCGTAACCGTGATCTTACGTTCAGGGCCGTACGGGCGGAAACCAGTTGGGCGGTCTTCTGGACGACGACCACTTTTCTGAGTGGACTGGGCGTGTTGATTGTCTGGTTTTTCGGGGGACGTAAGGTGCTGGGCGGGGAGTTGACACTGGGCACGCTGATGGCGTTCTACAGCTACATGTGGCTCCTCTACGGCCCGCTGCAGTGGTTCGGCATGGTGAGCAACTGGATGTCACGTGCGCTGACCGGGGCAGAGCGCGTCTTCGAAGTCATCGATACTCCGCCCGAAGCGTACGGCGACCCCGATGCTGCCCCCCTGCCGGCAATGGAGGGTCGAGTCCGGTTCAGAGATGTGACCTTTGGCTATGACAAATCCAAGCCCGTTTTGCGAGAAATCGATCTCGACGTCGAGCCGGGAGAGATGATCGGACTCGTGGGCAAATCGGGTGTGGGCAAGACAACGCTGGTAAACCTGATATGCAGATTTTACGACGTGGATGCGGGAGGAATCGAGATCGACGGCATGGACGTCCGTAATATACGGCTGGAGGATCTGCGCGCGCAAATCGGCATCGTCCTTCAGGAACCTGTTCTATTCAGCGGTACCATTGCGGAGAACATCGGTTACGGCAAGCCCGGCGCCGGTCTCGATGAAGTCATGGACGCGGCGAAGGCGGCCAATGCGCATGGCTTTATCGTGTCCAGGCCCGATGGATATGATTCCGACGTGGGTGAGAGGGGAGGGAACCTGTCGGGAGGCGAAAAACAGCGGGTGTCGCTTGCGCGGGCAATCCTCCACGATCCGAGGATTCTGATACTGGACGAAGCGACTTCCAGCGTCGACGTTCAGACGGAAGTCCAGATTCAGGAGGCGGTGTCTCGCCTCGTACGCGGTCGGACGACGTTTGCGATCGCGCACAGGTTGTCCACGCTCCGGAACGCGGACCGCCTGGTTGTTCTGGATGGCGGGCGGATCGTAGAGGCAGGCACGCACAGTGAGCTGTTGTCGAAGGAGGGCGTGTTCTACAATCTGGTACGCCTGCAGCAGGAAGTTTCCGAAATCATCGCCGTAGAGGCGTAATCGGGCCCTGTCGATTCCGGCGGCCCGGCTGCATTGGTATACACCATGAGTGGGTTCAAAGAGACGTTGCCGGCATCCGTGTCGGAGATGCTTGGAAGAAAAGGCCTGAACGATGAGCCGGCGCTTTTGCACGTCGCGACGGATCTGCTGCCGAACCGGCAGTTCGGCCGGCAGTGGGTCGTCGTTACGGAGAAGCGGTTAATCGTCGTTCAGCACGATGACGATGGAGACATCGTGGTGGTGCCGATGGATGAGATGGCGGGCGTACGGACGGAAGAGGAGGTGGGTGGGGGTTTCCTGGCGGTGGATCGACATAAGCAAGGCCCGCTTTTGGTACCATATACGCAATCACTGACACCCAAATTCGCCGAAGTGGCGGAAGGCATCCGGCAGTTGTCGGAGGGCAGGAATCTGTCTTTGCCCGAGGAAGTAGAGCGGGTACGCTGTGACGCGTGCGGCCGGCTGCTGCCTGAAAAGAACGGCATCTGTGCGGCGTGCATCAGGAAATTGCATACGCTGCGCCGCCTTCTGCGATATCTCGCGGCGCAGCCGTGGCGGCTGGCATCGGTCGTGATACTGACCCTTGTTTCAACCGCGCTGGAACTGCTGCCGCCCAGGATTACGCAGCATATCATCGACGACGTGCTTACCCCCCGCACCAATTTCAATCTGCTGGTCTGGCTCGTGTTGGGTCTGCTGGGGGTGCGATTGCTATTCTGTGCGGCTGCGGTGACTACGGAATGGCTTTCCCTGCGCCTGGGACATCGGGGTGTGCAGGACATTCGGTCGGACCTTTACCGAAAGCTGCAGTTTCTGCCGCTGCGGTTTTACGATCGTCGCAGCACGGGCAGTCTCATCTCGCGGATGTCGAACGACTCCGACAGGCTGGAGGGGTTTCTGGCGTCCGACCTGCCTCTGGTCGTATCGAAGGTCCTGCTTTTTGCGGGGATTCTGGGCCTGTTGTTGGCGACAAACTGGAAGCTTGCGCTACTTGTACTGTTGCCCGTTCCCCCGATTGTGCTGGGCGGAAGTCGCATCTGGAAGCGTGTGATGCGCCACTGGATCCAGTGGGGATCGAGGTGGTCGCGCCTTTCGTCGCACCTGAGTGAATCAATTGGCGGCATCCGGGTCGTAAAGGCGTTCGCACAGGAATCCCGTGAAAGCGAGCGATTTGACAGGCGAAACGAGGATTTGCGCAAGGTGACTGTTGCTGGCGAGCGGAACTGGTTTGTGTTCTTTACAGTGACGAATTTCCTGATGAGCTGGGGCGTGTTTCTGGTCTGGTATTTTGGTGGCCGTCAGATTCTGGGCGGTGAGATGACGCTGGGCGCTCTGGTCGCCTTCATCAGCTATCTGTGGATGTTGTACGAGCCATTGCGGTGGTTTGGCGAACTCTACAACGTCCTGCTGCGGGCGTTCGCGGGCGCCGAACGGATTTTCGAGGTTACAGATTCAAAACCGGAAACCAGCGAAGGTACCGATGCGGTTCCACTGCTGCGAATGGAGGGGCAGGTCGCGTTCCGGGACGTGATTTTCGGCTACGATGGTGGAAAGCCCGTTCTGAAGGGTATAGATCTTGTTGCGAAACCGGGAGAGATGGTTGGCCTCGTGGGGAAATCCGGCGCCGGCAAATCCACGCTGATCAATCTGGTTTGCCGATTCTACGATCCGGACAGGGGACGCATCGAAATCGACGGTACGGACATGCGGAGGGTTCGCCTGGAAGACCTGCGGTCCCGGATCGGCATGGTTCAGCAGGAGCCATTCCTTTTCGACGCGACGATTGCCGAGAATATCGCGTACGGCAAGCCGAATGCGACGTTCAGCGAAGTCATTCGTGCGGCCACTGCGGCGGAGGCGCACGAGTTCATCGTACAAAAACCGGACGGATACGACATGAAGGTGGGAGAGAAAGGCGGGAAACTGTCGGGCGGAGAAAAGCAGCGTATATCCATCGCGCGCGCGATTCTGCACGATCCGCGAATTCTGATTCTGGATGAGGCGACGTCGTCCCTGGATACGCGGACGGAGTGGAAGATTCAGAAGGCGATCTCGCGTCTGGTAAAGGGCCGCACGACCTTTGCGATTGCGCACAGGCTATCCACGCTGCGCACCGCCGACAGGCTTGTGGTGATGGACGACGGCAAGGTGGCCGAAACTGGCACCCATCATGAATTAATGTCGCGCAAAGGTATATTCTACCGCCTCGCAAAGCGCCAGCAGGAAACATCTGCGGTGATGGCTGTCGGCGGCGGCAAGGACGAAACGGGAAGGAATTGAGGATTGCAGGAAACCATGGATATGGAATATAAAGACGGATGGAAACCCTCGCCGATCGACGTGACCCATCCACAGGATGTGGATACCGGCAATATCAGACTCTTCCGGGAACCGGCCTGGTCACTGCGCATGACCATTGAAGGCGATCGCTCGTATCTGACGGTGAAGATCGTCCGAGCGGTCCCGTTGTCGGAGCCGGATCGGTACATCTGTTTCCTCGATGCGAACGACGAGGTGATCTGCATGGTCGACGACGTCCGCGAACTCCCCATGGCGTATCAGGGCATTATCCGGGAGGAACTGGCGCGGCGGTATATGACCTCGCGAATTGAACGGGTTCACTCGATTCGCAGCGAATACGGGGTCTCGTACTGGGACGTTACCACGGACAGGGGACCGCGGGATTTTGTGGTAAAGAACGTGGGAGAGGACGCACGGTGGCTGGACGAAAAGCGCGTGTTGATTCTGGACGTGGACGGCAACAGGTTCGAGGTGACGGACCTCGGCGCGTTGGACAAGAGGAGTCGAGGGCTGGTTGAGATGGTCCTGTAACGTAAACGGGTCAGCCGTGTTCTCTCGTACACGACGCGGGAGGTGTCCGCAAATGGCGGATGTGATGCCGGCGAACGAACCCCGTCCGCCCGAAGCCTTTAATTCATTTCTCGAAAGGAATTGTATAAATGCCTTTAGTTGTGAAAGATAGCGACATATCGCCAAAACGGCTTTCCAACCTGGCGGTACGTCGAACGGTGAACGGAGAAAATCTGATGATTACCCGATATGAGGCCAAGGCAGGGGCGGAGTTCACCGTACACCGGCATCCTGAGGAGCAGATGGGGTACGTTATTCGCGGGCGAATTGAATTCTTCGTTGGGGAGCCGGAACGCCGTTATCTGTTTGAGGCGGGGACGTTCTTCCATTTTGCGTCGGATGAGCCGCATCGCTCACGGGTGCTCGAAGACAGTCTTGTCATCGACGTCTTTGCGCCGCCACGGCCGGAGTATGTGGCTGAAGCAAAAACGGCGCCGCCCGTCGACTAAATCTCCCACATCCGTTTGTATTTGTCCTCCTGTTCCAGTGTGATGGACTGGTCGTAAACCTGTTGCAGCAAACCCAGGGCCTCAAGGGCCCGTTCGGCGCCACATTCCGGTTGTCTGTTCTTTCGAATCGACTCGATGAATTCGGTGTTCTGGACCAGGACGTCGTCCTCCAGGGTGTCGTCGCTCTCGAAGAGGGTCTTGCCATTTAGCGTGACCTGGTTGCCCGAGACGACGAGGGTGCCCGCGTCGCACAGGTAGAAATTGCTGCTGACGCCCGCTCGGGCGTTGTAGGAAAGGCTAAGTGCCGCAATGGTTTCCGTGGTATATCGGAGCAGCATACTGACGTCGAGCGACGTGCCGGTTCCCGCGTCGAGCGGGCTGAGTTCGCCGCGAATCCGGCGAACGGGGCTATCGATGGTCCAGAGGGAATAGTCGAGTACATGGCAGCCGTGGTGGAACAGAACATCGTCGGTCCAGCTCCGCCTGTAGCCCGTCCAACCGACGTTGTCGCGGCGTAACTGAAATTCGTTTGTATGGTGCTGGTGCACGTGTCCCGCCTGGCCGTTTGCGAGAAAATCCTTAACAAACCGTCCCGTGCGGTTGAAGCGGCGGGTATGGGCAACCAGCAATTTGTTTCCGGATTTTTTCGCGAGGCCGGCAATCTCGGCGGCGCCTCTGTGTGACAGCGCCACGGGGATTTCAACCAGGACGTTCTTGCCGGCCTCCAGCGCCAACCGGGTCTGTTCGTAATGCACCTCGCTTGGCGAGGCGATAACAACCGCGTCGATATCAGGGTCGGCCAGGGCTTCTTCGTAGCTGGTGGTGGCGTTTTCAAAGCCCCACGCTTCCCTGAACGATTCGGCTGGTTCGGCTCTGCGCCCGATGACGGTACGAAGGCGGACCCCCGGAATACGGCTGAACGCGCGCGTGTGGAAGCGCGCAATGCCGCCGTACCCCACGATGGCGCAGCTGATGGTGTGCATGGAAACTCCCTTTGGATCCTGTGAATTCGAAGTTTCGCGCGAGGTATGGCACCCGCTGGACTGATTTACACAGATTGTCTTCCGGACGGATCACCGGTCCGTTTGCCGGATGTCTCCCAACCTGTGGTGCAGGGATTGAAGCGCCGGAAATATTCCGCGGTAAACGGTCTGAAATCCGGTTTCGTAGATCTCGACCTGCTCCGCGTTCGGCTCTATGGTCCAGCTGTCGTAGGTCAGTTCTTTCAGCGCAGAATCGATGTCCGCGTAAACGCCAGCGCCGATGCCACCCAGTACCGCGGCGCCCAGAGCGACGGATTCCTCCACGTCTGCAATCGATATCCTCTGGTTGAATACCGAGCTCTTGATTTGCATGAGAAGCCGGTTGCGGGTGTTTCCGCCAATGGCTACAATTCGTTTCGGTCTGTCGATATCGGGATTGGACACGATGGCTTCAAGGCAGAGACGGCACTCGTAGGCCAAGCCCTCGAGCACGGCCCGAAACAGGGTCCCGCGGGTTACGTCGGCGGTGAGACCAACAAACGCGGCCCTTGATCCGGGGTCGTTGTTCGGAGGATTGCCGAGGCGAAGGTGAGGCTGGAAGTGGACGCCCAGGCTTCCGGGAGGGGCCGTTTCCGCTTCCGAGATGAGGGTGCCGTATTCGACGTTATTGGCGAGAAGGTTGCGGATCCACTCAACGCAGGCTCCGGAAGTGTAGATGCTCCCCAGGATATAGTACCGATCCCGGGCGACGTGGGCGCCCGTGGTATACCCCTGCCGGGCAAACTGATCGCTGAGCCACGCTCGGCGGCCCGCTATACAGACCGCTTCGGCCGTGCCGAGGGAATTGAGCAGCGTACCCGGTTCGGTGGCGCCCGCGGCAAGCGCTCCGCAAATGTGGTCGTGGCCGCCGGCTGCCACCCGTACGCGGGACGGAAGGCCGGACGCCCGCGCAACGTCGGGCAGGATCCGGCCAAGCAGCGTGCCGGAGGGCAATGCCGGCGCAAACAGTCCCGGAGAGACCCCCGCTTCATCCAGCAGGCCTGAATGCCAGTCCCGCCGGTGAAGGTCAAAGGCGAGCATCCGGGAAGCGAGAGAATGGTCGGTTGCCTTCTGGCCGCACAGGCGGAACCCGATATAGTCCGCGACGTTCAGCCACGAGACCGTTCTCGCGTAAGCCTGCGGGTTGTTTTCTTTCAACCAGAGGATCTTGCAGAGACCGAATATGGGCTTCAGCGACAGCCCCGTAATGGCGTAGATCCGCTCTTCGCCGACGGTCTTGCTCAGCCACGCGGCCTGGCTTGACGTCCTCCCGTCGAACCAGGCGATGACGTCGGCGGTGGGGCGGTCTCCCGCGTCAAGGGGGACGCCGGACTCGGCCATACTTGAAACGGCGATACTCGAAACCGTGTCCGCCGCATCCAGTTGCGAAACCGCGTCCCGCAACACGGTCAGCGTGCACGTCCACAATTCATCCGGTGTGTGATAGGCCCACCCGGGCCGGGGGTAATGGGTTGGCGTCGGCACGCTCGCGGCGGCCTGAACGCGGCCGGCGGTATCGAAGACAAGCGCCTTGATATTCGTGGTGCCGATGTCGATTCCAGCCAGTAGAGGATAACGTGACATGACCTTAGTATTGCGCGGCATTGGACCGGTTGTCGTTGTATCCCACGTCGGCGGACTCCGGACCGCCCTGATTGCGGCAAGGAGATTCACGTTGACAGATGGGCCAATGGTACCTACTAATAGACGAATGTCAAGTCCTAACATAGACATCAGAGCTGTTGAACGCTTCACAGGACGACCCGTTCAGCGGTTTGAAGGCGAGGTCGGCGCCCGGGAGCGACCGGTCCGACAGATTCGTTGGATTGAGGAAAGTGATGCCTGAACTGCCGAGGATGTATCCGGTCTGGGTCGACGCGAAAAATACACGTGTCTACGGGATCGACGATGACGACTGCGGCGCACTGTGGTTTACGGGCAGTCTGCCAGTGCTCCACCGGTACGAACCCGAGTCAGGGCAGATCGACACGATTTCGATCCCCGAAAAACACGGGGGAAGCCAGTGTCTCTGCGCCGGGAGCAAGGTCTACGTCCTGCCGCAGACAAACGGAAAGTTTACGGTATTCGACGTTGAGGCGAAACGCGTGTACCAGGTCGACAAGCCGTTTCCGGAGGCGAATCTCTGGTACGGTCACGCGGATAAGGCGCGCAACGTGCTTTATATGCCTGAGCGGTCGAGGCCGTGTCTGGTCATCTGGGACGTTGAGACGGAACAGGGGGAGGTCCTCGAATATCCGGAACCCGGCGCGCTGCCGGACATAGGTGAGGTCGATTGGCCCGAGCGGCTGGAGACGTTCGCGGTTCCGCGAAACGACGGCGTGCATCGCCGTGTGTACTACGATCCCGATATGCGCGGGTTCCTGGCGGAAGATTCGCATCCGGCGCCGCCGTCACGGCCGGGAGCGCGTGCTGAGCGGTTTGTCGTGAATTACAGGGAGGGTCGGCTCATCCGGCTGGACCGTCGAACCGGAGAGACGTACGAACGGGATGTGCCGGGATGGAAGGAGGATTTCGGATTCATCGGCGGCGGGGTTTTTTACCAGGAGTGGCAGTTGAACAACCTGAGCACGTATGATGCAGGATTCCGGTACGACGAGAAGACCGGCGATTATATTCAGATGAAGGATGATCCGCACATCGGGGTGGACGGATTGCCTTATCACTTTATGGACCGCTTTATCGCCTATCACCCTGAAAGCGATACGTTCGATCTGCTGGTTCCCGATGTGCCTCAATCACGATATCCCCAGCTGTGTTACAACAAAGTGGCCCGCGGGCATCTGTACATTACGGCAAACGACATCTGGTCGGAGGAGAAACAGCGTCCGCTTGGGGCTATCGAAAATCCCGTGGGCCAGTTGATGGTCCTGCAGACCCGCCCTACTGAAGATGGATGAACGGAAGACGCCGGTGATGCACTGCGGGTCCTTCCCGTGACGTCTTCAGTGGACGCGGTCACCCGATCACCAGAATGCTGCCGGAGTCAGACGACAGGAGGCAACGATGGAAAAGGTAGGGTTTATCGGCCTGGGTATTATGGGCAAACCAATGGCGATCAATCTGGTCAAGGCCGGGTACGATCTGACGTTCTACGCGCGCCGTCCTCACGTCATTGCGGAGATGGAGGGGTTGGGCGCCAGGGCGGTCGCATCGCCCGCCGCGGTCGCTGAACACACCGATATCATCATTACGATCGTAACGGCGGATCCGGAGGTGCGGGAAGTGATCCTTGGCGATAATGGCGTCCTGCCGGGCGCGTCCGAGGGAAAACTGATCGTGGATATGAGCACGATCTCGCCGCTCACGATCCGGGAGATCGCAGAGAAGGCAGAAGCGAAGGGCGTGGGGGTGATGGATGCTCCCGTGAGCGGGGGAGACACGGGAGCGATCAACGGGACATTGACGATCATCGCCGGTGGTGAGGCGGACGATTTTGCGCGGTGCAAAGGGTTGTTTAATGCGATGGGCCTGAAGGAAAACATCTTCCACGTCGGATCCGTGGGTGTGGGGCAGACCGTGAAAATCGTCAATCAACTGATCGGTGGGATCAACATGGCGGCCATCGCGGAGGGCTTGATCCTCGGTATCCGGGCGGGCGCCGACCCCGAAATGATGCGCCAGGTCATCAGTGTGAGTTCGGCCAACTCGACGTTGTTTCAGATCCGCGCGGCGGACTTCCTGCTGGCAGGCGCGTTTGCTCCCGGGTTCATGCTGGATCTGATGAAGAAGGATCTGGCGATCGGCGTGGATCTCGGAAAGGCATTGAATGTGCCGATGCCGATCGGCGCGGCGACGTATCAGATGTACTCAGCGGCAAGCGGTCTGGGTGCAGGTGAAATGGATTTTTCGGCGGTATGCAAGGCGGCTGAACATTTGAGCGGGACCAGGATTTCTCAGGACCGCTGAACCCCGCTACGCGGTGCCGTACTTCTCCCGGTACCGTTCTCTCAACACGGCTTTCCGCACCTTTCCCGTTGCGGTTGTAACCGGGAACT
>LXNJ01002259.1_pt1 | contig 10694 bp, 9 predicted proteins | sample 809081 | NCBI WGS metagenome assembly LXNJ01 (sample SAMN04870510, study PRJNA318959) | sponge metagenome | biome: sponge; feature: marine sponge reef; material: water | host: Petrosia ficiformis | place: Greece: Milos, Mediterranean Sea | collected 2013-05-29 | depth 5-7 m
AACCACGCCGCGTCGAACCCCAGATCCTCAGCCCGAACCACCAGATCGATGTCGTCGATCTTCGAATGCAGACAAATCCCGAACTCCATCGTGCCCCCTTGCTCGGTCGCCCAGCCCAGGTCTAGACCGGACGCAGCGTCCGAGTCGAGTGAGGTGGATCAGTCCAGCAGTTCCACGTCCGGGAAATCAGGACCCTGCCACTCGCCGATCGGGCGCATACAAGTCTGGGACTGTCAGACGCTCCCTGGTCAAGCGGCGAGTGCGTGAACGTGGTCCATGAACGTGACTGCCTCGAGGTCCATCCCGGTGCGCTCGTTGTTGCGGCAGGTCACCCATTCGCACGTGCCGGTGTCGCTCTCGCCGTGGTTGCGGGTGTCGTATGTGAGGCCCTCGTCGGCTGGGGTCTTCGCGCTGGCGGGCTTGTTGGAGTTCGGTTGCGATGCCGTGGGCGAGCCGGTGTTGGTGTTGTTTCGCGTCGGCTCGGCTGTGTTTGAAGCCGGGAGCTTCGCGTACTTGGTGGCGCGAATGTGAACGAGGCCGAAGTGCGGATCTACCATCAACCGGGGAAGATCTCGATCAGCCACGCCAACGGCTCGAGGATCGCAGGGTCCCCGTCGGTCACCACGAGAGCCTCACGGCTCAGGGCGGATTGAAGTTCGACCCGCCGGAGCAGGACGTCCTCGAGATCAGCAAGTGTCGCTCCGATGGTGATGTCGGCGTAGTAGTGCGAGTTGTCCACCTGACCCGAACCACCGTCGATAAAGAGCCGGCCCTCGTCCCCGAGGTCGAACGCGACCCGCTTGGTGAACTCTCCGCCGGGTTCGACGACCTCGTAGGCGAGCTTGGTCAACTCGTCGAGCGTCATGACGGCGCCTGATCCCGTGCGATGAGCTCATCCATGAGCCGAAGATCGTGGACGATCGCAGACTCGAGATAGTTGGAGAAGATGGAGACGCCGTCCGGGTTGGCTCGCAGCCCCCGTTGTTGACCCTCCAGGTTGTCCGTGTCCTGGTCTGCGGAGACCGCATTCGTGCCTCCGATCGTCTCCTTGTCCCAATAAGACCCAAACGGTGCCCCCTCCTCGACGAGGATCATCTCAGGCGCCGGCGGATCGTCCCCGTCTTTGTGGTTGAAGTGGAACCAGATGAGGTCGAAGTAGCAGGCGTCGGGAGTCTCGCCGGGGATCGCGCGCATGAGTCCCGTGTCGCTCAGACCGTGCACGATCCATGTGTTGGGGAAGAGGTGGAACACCTGGTTGTCGACCAGCGCTGTCGTCGGCGTGTCCTCGGGCAGCGATTCGCCGGACTCGGCTTCGTATCTGGCCCGCGCAAGTCCGGCCAGGACGTCCCGCGCTCGTACGTCACTCTCCGGGGTGATGCCCATGGCCTCCAGTGCCTCGGGTTCCGCTCGGAGTATCCGTAGCAGGACCTCGTACTCGGTGAGCGGCCTCGGGGCGGTATCGCCCGGTACGGCGCCGACGCCGATCTGCCGGGTGATGTAGTCACTCAGGACCTCAACCTGCGTGCCTGCGACATTCGCGTACGGCCGGCCGTGTGGATGCGTCACCGGAATGTGGATGCCCTCGTTGAACGCCTGCACCAGGAGCTTCCAGTTGGCGTTCAGCCGCTTGCGGAGATGCAGAACTGGGTGCTTGTCGTCCCAGCTCCACCCGTACATGTACTTCTCGACTGGAGCGATGAACTCTTCGAACGAAGGGCTACGCGGGTCGTCGCCGAGTCGGACGAACACGAACCCCTGGGACACACCCACTTGGACCTCGGACAGACCGATGTCGCATTCATCCAGGTGCGGGAAGTCAAACGCGAAGGGCCAGACCGTGTTGGAGCCGTCGAGGTCCCACGTCGCGCCGTGGAACGGGCAGAAGAATCGCTTCACGACCCCGCGCGAGCCGGCTTTGCGGAGCTGGTTGCCGCGATGTGGACACGTGTTCCGGTACGCAGCCACCTCCGTGTCGGTGACTCTCGTGATCAGCAGGGAGTCGTCCAAGAAGTCGTAGACGAAGACACTCCCGACCTGCGGAATGTCCTCGACGCGGCATGCGTAGAGCCACGAGTGCCGGAAGACCGACTCGCGCTCCTGCGCGGCTCGGGTCTCGTCCAGGAAGATCCGGTTCGGGAATACCGCCCGCCCGCCCTCGCGCCGGTATTCGTGGTTCTCCCCGAATATCTCATCCGGGCCGGGATACGGGTCGGCACGGCGCACGTCCTGGTATGTGTCACCCGGCGTCCGGACGCAACCATCGATCTCGCGGCCTTCGGTCGCTCGAAGGGTGTTGATGAAGACTTGCGTCATTGCGCTTCCTGTTCTGGTTGAAGTGGTGGTGTGGCGCCCCGGCGGGCGCCTCGTTGCGGATCAAGATGGCGTGGTGTTGATCGAGTACATCTCAGCTACTCAAGTAGGACGAGGTCAGCTCGTCGATGTCCGATGCGAGCTTGGCAGAGGTCCCCTTCATGACGACTTGACCTCGTCGGAGCACGTAGCCTCTGTCAGCCACGCGAAGAGCCTGGTGGGCGTGCTGTTCGACCAAGAGGACTCCGAGCCCGGTGTCGGCGGCACGTCGGATGGCCGCGAGCATGCGATCGACGATGCGCGGCGCCAGTCCCAGCGACAGTTCGTCGGCGAGCAACAGCCTGGGCTCGCCGGCGAGAGCACGGGCGAGCGCCAGAATCTGTTGTTCACCACCGGACAACAGCCCGGCTCGTCGACCGAGCAGCGGCTCGATCTCAGGTCCGAGCCCGACCGCAGCTTGGACCGAGCCCCGTCCCAACCGGAGGTTGTCGCGTGCTGTAAGCAGGCGGAACACCGACCGGCCTTCGGGCAGGAATGCCAGGCCGGACCGTGCCCGGTGATTGAGCCGCCCCCGAGCCGGCGATCCGAACAGCTCGACCTCGCCGCCGAGCGGTTCGAGTTCACCGGCGAGTGCCATCATCGTGGTGCTCTTGCCTGCACCGTTGGGGCCGAGGAGCGCGACGATCTCGCCCGGGTAGACCTCGAGATCGAGGTCGCGGATCATCGCGACACCGTGGTAGCCAGCGGAGAGCGCATCGGTGGCGACGAGTGGGACGGTCATGCTGTGCCCCCAACGCGCTCACCGTGGGTCGACAGATCAGGGGTGACTCCGAGGTACGCAGACCGGATGCCGGCGTCGTCGAGCACACCGGTCGCCGGGCCGTCGTAGATGGTGCGCCCGTAGTCGATGGCAGTGACCCGGTCGGAGATGGCAACGACGAGGTCGACATCGTGCTCGATGAGAAGGATGCCGAGGCCGCCGTCTGCGAGCGATCGAATGGTCTGCCCAAGCCGTTGTGTCTCCGCGGTGTCGAGCCCTGCTGCGGGCTCATCGAGCAGCAGGACACCTGGCCGACCGGCCAGAGCACGCGCCACTCCGACGATACGCCGCTGGCCGTGCGACAGCGAGTTCGGGAATTCACCGAGGAGGTCGCTGACTCCGAGCTCGTCGACGATGCCGGCTGTCTCCTCATCAAGGTCGTCGCGGGCGGGGGTAACAAGGGCGCTCAGCCAGTGGTGGGGCTGCACCAGGTCGGTCGCGGCGAGGATGTTGTCGCGGACGGTGAGATCGTCGAACAGCTCAATGGTCTGGAAGCAACGACCGAGGCCGCTCTGGGCTCGGAGGGTTGGCGATGCCCTCGACAGGTCTTCTCCACCAAGCGTGATCGACCCAGTGGCGAGCGGAGTGAACCCTGAGACGGCGTCGACCAAGGTCGTCTTTCCCGCTCCATTCGCCCCGATCAGTCCGACGACCTCGCCGGGGCGCACGTCCAACGAGACGCCGTCGAGCGCGACTACGGATCCATAGCGAACCGTCAAATCCACCAAGGAAAGGACCTGGGGACGGGCGGCCTCGAGCGGCTGTCCCGGTTTCGGCTGCGGGTTCGCCCGACGGGCATGGAGCTTGTTTGCCACGGCGGCCATCACGCCGTCGGGGACCTTGATGAGTGTGACGATGAGCAGGGCGCCGGCGCCGAGCAGGAGCCAGCGCTCGAGATCACCGACATCGTCGGCGAGATAGGAAAGCAGACCGTTCGGCACACCTGCGGCGCCGACAAAGGGCCCGAGAACGAAGCCGATCCCGCCGATGAGGACGAACGAGAGAATCTCGAGTGATCTGAAGAAGCTGAATTGGCCGTATTGGACGGCGTCGAAGCGAAACGCCATCAGTACGCCGCCGATGCCGGCGATGGCCGCGGCGAGCGTGAAGGCGTAGAGCTTGGCGACGGGGACCGAGATGCCGAGTGCGGTGGCCGCCCGTTCGTTGTTGCGGACCGCCAGGAGGCGTCGTCCAATGCGGGTTCGGCGCAGGTTCGCGACGACAAAGGCAAGGAGCACGAAACACCCGACGACGAGGGCGGCGTATCGGTTGGGGTGGTCAACTGCGTCGACGCGCAGCCCGAACAGCGTCGGCCGCTCAACGGGCGTTGCCCCGTTGAACCCTCCAGTGATGTCGATGTCCGACAGGATGCCTTGCTGCACAGCCAGACCGAGACCGATCGTCACCACTGCGAGCGCGGGCCCGCGAGCACGCAGAGCCGGGACTGCGAATATCGCCCCGCCGAGCGCAGCGGCTAGCACGCCAACGGCGAGACAGACGATGAATGGCCAGCCGAGCTGCTCCGATGTTCGGGCTGCGGCTACCGCACCGACGCCGGCAAGGGCGTACTGGGCGAGTGAGATCTGACCGCTGAGACCGGTGACGACGACAAGGGAGAGTCCGATGATGGCTGCGGTGACCGTCGTGATGAGCGCGTTGCTCAGGCCTCCACCTGCGCTCAGCGCCAGAAGCACCGCAACCACTGCGACCGCTGCCGCCATGGGACGGGGTGGCGTTGTCGCGACCCGGGGCAGGCGGGCCACAGCTTCGTCCCGAGTGGGTAGTGCAGTGCCGCGCACCATCAAGACCAAGACGACGACGAGGAAGGGCGTGGCCGGGGCGATGCTGGCGGGCCAGCCTTCTCTGACCGCCTGAAAGGTGAAGATGCTCTGCGCCATCGCGATGGCAATCGCGCCGGCCGTCGTCACCAGGTAGGACCGAAAACCGCCGAGCACTGCAGCTGCGAATGCCGGGACGGTGATGAGGAGCACGGCCGCGATCGAGAGACCGGCTGGTACCAACATCACGCCGGCCAAGCCGGCAAGTGCTCCCCCGAGCGACCAGTTGAGCGCGGCGAGGACGTCCGGTGAGTGACCCAGCGATCGGGCGACGAGCTCGTTGTCAGCGACCGCACGGGTCGCCGCGCCGAAGCGGCTGAAAGTCATCGCCATCCACAGGAGAGCGGTGAGACCAAGAGCGACAACCAGTACCACGAGCGAAGACTTGGGGATGACGTAGTCACCAACACGCCACGGACCGCCGGGGAGGAACGAGTCGACGAAGCGACTCGCCGCACCGAATGTGAGCTGCGAACCCTGCATAAGGATCTGCATGACGCCGATCGTCGCGATGATCCGCACGAGCTGTGACGCACCACGCAAAGGCCGCATAACGAGCAGGTGGGTCAGCAATCCCATCGACGCGCCTGCGCCGACCGCAAGGCCGATCGCCAAAGCGAGCGGCACATTACGGTCAGCCCAGGCCCAAACGAACAACTGTGCGGATCCCAGCGCCATCGCGCCGTGGGCGAAGTTCAGCACGCCTGAACCCCGATAGATCTGGACGACTCCCTGGCCCGCCAAGGCCACGGCGGCCCCAGACCCGATCGCAAGCAGTGCCTGCTGGATGATCGGGTCCAAGGTGTCTACCCGGTGAAGGGAGTCAGGAATCCGTCGCTGACGCCGACGACGGCGCCGTCTTGGATCTGACCGTATGCGCAGGTCTCGTTCACGAATCGGGGGGCGGCACCGCCCAGGAATCCGCCGGGCGTGGTGAAGTCGAGGACCGGCGCTATGCCGCCCGTGTCGAATGCCGTCATGGCATTGAGTCCATCGAGGATCGTCGATCGATCGACGACGTCCGTACCCTCGGCGAGTTGATGGATCAGCTCGAAGGCGACCCAGCCCATCTTGGCCAGATCGCCGGTGAGATCAGGCTCACCGATCGCCTCAAGGTCGGCGCGGTACTGCTCGATGCCCGGCGCTCCGCTGTCGTCTGAGGCGTACCACAGCGACAGGTACATCCCTTCGATGGCCGGGCCGGCGCTCGCGATGTTGGCCGGAGTCCAGCTCTGGCCCGCCGTTCCCGAGAGAGGCAAGTCGATGCCGAGCTGTTCGACGGCCCGCAGAACCTTGAATGCGCCCGAGAGGTCCTGGGCGAGCATGATCGCGTCGACGTCGGCAGCGAGCGCGCCGATCTCTGCTGTGTAGTCGGTGTTGGCCACGGGAGTCACAACCTCCGCGCCGGCGGGAACGCCGAGGATGGCGAGAAGGAATCCGACCTGGTCAGAGCCCGGGGAGTCGGTGATTGCAAGACCGAAATTCTCGATGCCAGCGACGTCGCGAAGAACCGTCGCCTGGCACCCTGCGGCAGCGATGGCACCACCCATGGTGGGGAACGAGACCGGGCTCGACCCGTCGAGCTGGCCGAAGGCTGTGCCGCCCACGTTGGCGAGTCCGGCTTCTTCGAGGATCGGGAGATAGGCGTCGCCATTCGCACTGACGGACGCAGCGACAGCGATTGTCGAGGGATCGGCAGCTGCTTCGCGTGCGCATTCCGCAGCCGCGTTGGGGTCGAAGTCGGTGACGCAGATCTCAACCAGCACCTCGTGGCCCGCCGCACCGAGTCCGCCTTCGCCGTTGATGCGAGCGACGCGGGCCTCGATGCCTGCCCGGACGGAGGGGAAGACGACGCCCAGCGCCTCGCTCGAGTCCTCGATCACCCAGACCGTGACCGGGTCGGCGGCAGGTTCGGATTCCTCCTCCGGGGTCGGTTCAGCGTCAGGCTCTTCATCGGCACCAGAGTCCGTCTCCGGCGCAGCGTCTGGTTCCTCGCCCGGCTCGGAGTCTGATTCGGGCTCGGACGCTTCCGCTTCCCCAGCGGGCTCAGATGCGCTCGGCGAGGACGAAGGGTCGTCGTCATCGCCGCATGCTGCAGCAAGCAGCGCAATGGCCAAGAGAATGGCGGTCAGCAAGCGCCAGTGGCGACGCTGTTTGGTGTGTGTCGAGTACATGTGGTCCCCCTCGGGAAGTTGTGTGGTCTTCGTTCTCGGGTCGTGTGGCCTGAGCGGCCCCGATTTCGATGCGCGAACCATCAAGGGGTCTCCCCCGCCCTCAGGTAGATCCGCTCCGCAGTGCGCCATGCGTAGTTCTCGGCCGCTTCGGCGGCGAAGTGGGCGTTCGTGCCCGCCGGCTCCTTCTCTGCGAAGGACAACGCAGGGAAGTCAGTGCCCCACATCAGGCGATCGCCGCCGTCGTCATTGCCGAATTCGATGATCTCTCGGGGCATGCGGTGCTCTGCGACCGCTGATGACATCCAGTACAGCCGCGGCCACTTGCGCATCATCGCCACGCACTCCGCCGCCCAGGGAAGCCCTGCGTGATACATGACGATGGTCAAGTCCGGAAAGTGGTCCAGAACCGGATCGAGCGTGAGAGGGTGCATCGTCTGGTTTGAAATCGGCACGTGCGGGAGCCCCACCTGGCAATCGACAACGAGCCCCGCCTCCTCACACGCCGCGTAGATCGGGAAATACCTGGCGTCGTCGTAGGCCACCCCTGAGATCGCGGACGTGAGACATATCGAGGCATACCCGCGCTCGGCGAGGCCGCGTACCTTGGCGACGTCGGTCGAGGCCGCCTGGGGCTCGACCGAAGCGGCTCCGATGAACCGGCCCGGGTACCGCTCTCTGGCGTCCTCGATGGCGCGCTGGAGGAGGTCGGATTCGTACTGTGCGCACATCACAGCGGTCGCGACGCCAGATGCGTCCATGGCCTCGACGAGTGCCGGCAGCTCTCGGTGGATCTGTCGGTTCGCCGCGATGTTGGGCACGCGCTTGACCGCAGCCGAGTACGCCTTGGGATCGATCGGAGAGACGAAGTCGGGATGCCAGGCGTTCAGCCTGCAGTCGATCAGCTTCATTGGCTGTCGGCATCCTGCTCGCGGTCGAGCGCTTGCGGGGGCGCCGTCTCGCCCACTCGCTCCACGATGTGGACGATGCCGGCATCGCCGTCAACAATCACCCGATCGCCGGTGCGGATGCGGACCGTTCCGGTCTCGGTGTTGATCACACATGGCACGCCGAGCTCACGAGCCACGATCGCGCCATGGCTTGCAGGACCGCCGATATCGATCACGAGACCCTCGGCAACGACGAAGACCGGTGCCCAGCTCGGATCGGTTGTCGCACAGACGAGAATCTCCCCAGGGGCGGGAAGCTCATCGACGGCCGGGTCCCGGACCACGCGCGCAAGGCCTTCCACGCTGCCAGGGCTCCCGGCGAGACCTTCGATCACCTCTGGCCGATCCGTTGTTCCGGCGGACAGTGGCAACGCCTCGGGTTTGCCAACCCATTTGTCGGGCGGCCGGACGGTGCAGTGATAGGCGTGCCGCTGCTGGCGAAAGGCGACAAGTTCACGGCGGTCACGATCGGAGGTGTCGATCGCCTCCTCCACCGTGAGGTGGAGAACGTCGGCCGGTCGGTCAATGACCTGCGCTCGGGCGAGTTCTTCGCCTCGAGCGTGGGCAGCAGCACGGCCCGCGTCGATCGCCATGAGGAAGGAGGCTTTGCTCCTCTCCAGGTCTCGGGTCAACGTGACCGTCGTCTTCAACAACCACGCGCCCAGCGGCCGCTTGAGGAGCGACAAGCTGGACAAGAACTCCTCGACCGCTGCTTCTCGCGCCGATTGTGTGGCGGCCACGCGCGCAGCGGGTCGGTTCGACGCCGGCATATCGGCATACGCGCCAAGGAGGCGTTCTACCTGCCCCGGGTCCTGGCGCCACACGGTGGCTGACAGGTTGCCTTCGCCGTGACCGTGGTACCCGTGCCTTGCGAGGAAGCCGTCCATATCGAGTTCGCCATGGGCGACGTCCCAGAGCTCGTCGACGATGCGGGTCTCTTCCACGTCGCCGACGCCTGATGTCAGCTGCACAACCAGGGTGGGGCCGCCAGCATCTGCAGCCAGCTTCTCAAGCTGAGAGCTCATCGCATGCAACAGAGCCCGGCCCCGGACATGCACGTACTGGGTGTCCTCCTGGCGCTGGCGAGCCTCCACCAACCGATCGCTCGGGGTACCGCCGGACTCGGGGTGCTCGATCCGTTGCCGCCACCACTTGCGAGTCTCCTCGGAGAGGGCGACCACGTCCCTGTGGTGGCGTCGCAACGAAGTCACAAACCCGCAGGCCATTCGCAACGGCGACACTTTGCGCGGCGGGTCGACAATCCCCGGTCGAACCTCGCCGAGCAGCGCCTGCTCGACCTCGTCGCCGTTCGTGCCGGGCACGCTCCCCATCAGCCAACGACCCCTGTCGACGTTCACGGACTGGCGACCGAAGAACGACGCTGTGGTACGCCCGTCGGCGTCCTCGGACCACCCGACCTGGTCCGACGTCACCAACCCCATGTCGAAGAACGAACGCATAGTGGCCAGCTCGAGACTCTGCTTCCAGAACGACCAGTCCATGGCCGTCAGGACCAGCGGGGTCGCCTCGAGCGTGTTGATCGTCGTCCAGAAGCGATCAGGCCCGCTCTCCTCGTGAGTCGGGTCTGTGAGTGCGTTCATGATGCGATCCGACCCCCTGATACAGCAGATGTATCAGGACTGATACGGCAGATGTATCACTGTCACCGGGTATCGTCAAGGCCAAGCTGGGAACAGGATGTCGAGCCCGTCCGGCAATGCACTGCAAACCGTGGAAGAACCAGACCTACGAGGGCGCCGCATGACAGACACTGCTCCAGACACGGCGCGTGGCAGCAACCGTCGAGCCGAGATCGTCGAGGCTGCCTATGTCTGCTTCCTGCGGTGGGGTGTGGCGAAGACCCACATGGACGACATTGCGAAGGCGGTGGGGATCGCGCGCCCGAACCTCTACCGGTACTTTCCCAGCAAGGAAGCGTTGGGGTTGGCAGTCATCGCCAGGAACTCTCAGCGAATCCACGCGTCCCGGCGCGATCAACTCCCAATCGACGGGCCAGTGGCGGAGCTGCTCGAGCGATCCTTGACCATGGCGGTCGAGGAAATGCTCGCCGATCCATTCGCGGGCGACCTGATGACTTCCCCCGACCAAGGACTCATGGCTGCGGCCATGGAACACACCGACGATCGACTCGCCTACTGGCAACCGATCTTCGATCACGGCCGAGAGCGTGGCGAGCTCCGATCAGACCTCAGTGACGAGGATCTTCTCCATTGGCTCACCACGATGCAGCTGCACTTCATGACCAATCCCCAGATGTACCCGACGATCAACGAGATCACCTGCGACGTGCGCAGGTTCGTGATACCCGCGATGCTGGCCCGGTCGGGAACCGAGCACTCAACGCAACGCGCGCAGACCCTGCCGCCAGCGGCGGAGCTGGGCCGGCCACGACTCACATCGGAGAGAAACGCGCGCCCAACACAGCGTCAAGTCGCCGCCGCGCGGGGCGGCTGATGGCGCAAGTCGATCGAGTGATCGAACACCTGATCGTGTCGGAGGGGGGACTTGAACCCCCACACCCTTTCGGGCACTAGATCCTTAATCTAGCGCGTCTGCCAATTCCGCCACTCCGACTGAAGTCCCG
>LXNJ01002260.1_pt1 | contig 10691 bp, 11 predicted proteins | sample 809081 | NCBI WGS metagenome assembly LXNJ01 (sample SAMN04870510, study PRJNA318959) | sponge metagenome | biome: sponge; feature: marine sponge reef; material: water | host: Petrosia ficiformis | place: Greece: Milos, Mediterranean Sea | collected 2013-05-29 | depth 5-7 m
GTGGGAAAGGGGCAGGGTGCGGTCTATCAGCACCTGGAACTCGCCTTTGGCCGTCTGGGCCAGGGATTCCTCCAGTTCGGCGCGGCCCTCGGCGCCCAGACCGCTCATCACCTGCAGGCGGCGCTGGTAGAGTTTCTTCAGGTCGAGAGTTACCATGCCGCCGCCGTGGGCGCCCACGGTTACCAGGCGGCCACCCCGGGCCATGCTGTTGAATGCGCCGTCCCACTGCGTGGGGTCGCCAATGTTCTCGAAGACGGCGTCCACACCCCGGCCGCCGGTAATGCGCATTACCTCGGCTTCCAGGTCGTCGCGCCGGTAGTTGACGCCGTGCTGGGCGCCCAGGTCCAGGCCGACAGCGACGCGTTCGTCGGCCCCGGCGCCGGCGATGATGTTGGCGCCGATGGTGCGGGCCACCTGGATAATGCAGCTGCCCAGTCCGCCAGACGCACCCATAACCAGGGCCCAGTCGCCGGCCTGCAGGTTGGTCAGACGGGTCTGGGCGATGGCCAGGGGGAAGTGGCGGGCCACCACGGTAGCCTCACCGTAGGACAGGCCTTCGGGGATGGTGACGCAGTTGGACGCCGGAACCTTGACGTACTCGGCGTAACCGCCCCACAGGTGAATGCCCAGCATACGCCGATTGGCGCACTGGAAGTGGCTGCCGGAGTCGCACTGTTCACAGGCGTTGCAGTGGATGCCCTGGGAGATGGCCACCCGCTCGCCGACGGCAGGTGACGCAACGCCATCGCCCGCTTCCACGACCTCGCCGGCCGGGTCGTTGCCCAGCACCAGGGGCAGGATGGCGCCGTATCCGCCACCGTCCTCGCGCACCTGCAGGTCCAGGGTGCGGTTGACCGACACCGAGTGTACCTTGACCAGCACCTCACCAGGGCCGGGGGTGGGAGCCTGCGGGTCTTCCCACCGCATTACTTCGGGTTCCCCGAACCGGTGGATGACCATTGCTTTCATTCCAGTCTCCTGCTTTTGCCGAGTCACGGGTGGCTTGTATGGCGGGAACCCATTACCAAAGACTTCCTCAAGGGCAGAAGGAGCAACGCAATTGAGAGAGACTCAATGTGGGGATTCCCGTCACCCCCATCCTTAGCCGAAATGCCTTCAGTTGCGGGCGGGAGCGATGGCGGCCACTATCACCGGCATGGCCGCAAAGACGGCGATGGCCGCCAGCCGGGCCAGGGGGCCGCCAAAGACGGTGCTGACTACCCAGATGGCGCCGAAGGCCACGATGCCTATCAGCAGCCCGATGAGAATGACGAGGTTGGGCTGGAGGTTCTTGCGGATGGCAAGCTGACGGGCGCCGAAATAGCTGCCGGCGAAAATTATGAACAGGACGATGGCGGCCGGAAATATCAAGGCAGGCTCCCAGCATCCCCGTACTTAGAAATTATCTCAAAATTATTCAAGGCAAGTCATTGGGCAAAATGGGACAGCAAAAGAGATTGCTTTTCACCCCCATCCTAACCTTCCCCTGTCAAGGGGGAAGGGATTTTGAGATAGTCCCTTAGCCATCGTCTTTGAAGCGGACCATGAAGCTGGCCTCGCCCAGGGGCGTGCCGTCCAGCAGGATGGCGGCGACGTGGGTGCCGGCCCGCTGCACCGGAATGCGGAAGGTCTTGATCCATCGCTGGAACAGGATACCCTCCTCCCACTCGATGGCCTGGGGCGGCGGCGTGTCCAGGGGGATGCCCGGGGCCTTGATGGCCACCATCAGGTGGTGGGCGCCCGGATTTGCCCCGGCTACGCAGAAAGCCAGGTTGACGTCAACCTGGGCCAGAATTGGGGTTTCTGGACCGGGGGTTTCCGCCGGCGCGGGCAACTCTACCAGGTCGATTATTCCCTTGAAGGTAAGTTCGTCGTCGTTACCGGTTTCAGTATCGTGACAAAACAGGGCGTATTTCAGATAGGGTTCAGCTGGGCTGGTGGTCAACCGGAGGGCTCCTTTCAACGGACGCGTATGTGCTGTCCGAAATTGGTTGGCTCATTCTAGCACTTTCGTGGCGGCGTACCCAAGGGTTGGGATGGGTTCGAATGCCGCACCAGCGTCTGAAGGCAGGAGTTACCCTGGCGATAAGTAGTGTTCCAATTCAGGTGGTTTTACTTGTGAGACCAGGGCAGACACATAGGTCTGCCCCTACCGTTCCGATTGTCTATACCACCTGAAATGCAACCCTGCCCTGGCAATGGAGGTGGTGGATTAGTTGGGGTGGAAGGGGTAGGATGTCGATCAGACAACGGACGGGGACGTCACTTCGAGGCGGCAACGGAATGCAGCAGAGACACATCGGGGATGCGATCAACATCGGCTGGCCAGATTTTGGCCGACCGGAACAGGCGTTCACCATCGTTGACCTGGACCAGTTGGGGCAGGTTCTCCGCGCCCGGGTAACGGACGGGGAGCGGCAGGGAGGATTCCTGGTAATTTACGACTGCCCGGACGTGGTGCTGGAGCAACTGGCGGAGCAGGCGACCAACGCCGTGGGGTTCCGGGTCATCGTGTCCAGCCTGCGGTGCAGCGTGGACGGCGAAGTGCTGCGCAGCTTTGACTACGAGTGGTACCCCACTCCGGAATTTGCGGAACGGCCCCGGCAACTGGCCCTGGCTTTGGCCGGCCTGCTGGATGACATGCGGGGCGGGAGCGACTCTCAATCCTCTGAGTGAAGCCGGCAGGTTGCCGGTTCACGCAGGGCAATCGCGTTTTAGATTCAGACTACAGGTGGCAGACATCCGCCAGGCATAAGACATGCCGCTCTGAGGTTGATGGAGGGCCTAAAATCCTGCATGTCAGCCAGGTTACGGGTCCCCCAGTCGGCCTGTGGGATGGAGTTTAGATTCTTCACTCCGTTCAGAATGACAATTTAAACATAATGCGATTGCCCTGATTGGCCTCGTTTCATGTGCAATCCCTCTCCTATTGGGCATATAATTGGCTCATGCCCGAATTCTTCAATGTTCTTCCACCACAACGGGCGCTACAGGCCCTGCTGGACGTGATGCCGCCACCCGGGTTGGACTACGATGAAGTGGCGGTCGACAAAGCGCTGGGGCGCATTACTGCACAAGACCTCTGCGCGGCAGAAGATCTTCCTGCCTTTCCCCGCTCCACCATGGACGGATATTCCCTGCGGGCCGCCGATACCTTCGGGGCGTCGGAGGGGCTTCCGGCCTACTTTACCGTAGCTGGCGAAGTGCCCATGGGCCGCCCTTCCCGGGTTTCCCTGTCCACCGGCGAGGCTGCCGGAGCCTATACCGGAGGGATGCTGGCCCATGACGCCGATGCGGTGGTGATGGTGGAGCACACCCAGCAGGTTGACGTCGATACCATAGAGGTAATGCGGCCTGTTGCCCCGGGCGAGAACGTCGTACAGCCAGGGGAGGACGTGCGGCGGGGCGAGACCATCCTGCCCCGGGGCCATTTGCTGCGCCCCCAGGACCTGGGCGGCCTGACTGCCCTGGGCATCACCCGGGTCAAGGTGACGCGCCGGCCGCGGGTGGCAATCCTGTCAATGGGCGATGAGGTGGTGGCGCCCGACGCCACGCCTGCTCCGGGCCAGATCAGAGACGTCAACAGCTACACCCTGGCCGCACAGGTCAGCCTGGCCGGTGGTGAGCCGCTCTCCCTGGGCATAGTTGGCGATGAATATGAGGAGCAACTGGCGGCGGCCCGAGAGGGACTGGAACATGCCGACGCCCTGGTCCTCTCCGCCGGCAGTTCGGTCAGCGTCCGCGACCTGACGGCCGATATAATCAATGCCCTGGGTGAGCCTGGGGTGCTGGTCCACGGGCTGTCCATCCGCCCCGGCAAGCCGGCCATAGTGGGGATGGTGGAAGGGAAGCCGGCTTTTGGGCTGCCGGGCAACCCGGTGTCCGCAATGATCGTTTTTGACCTGGTGGTGCGGCCTGCCCTTTACCACTTGGCCGGCTGCGTCCGGCGGTCCGAACCGGCGGCAACCCAGGCCGCGCTGACCCACGACATAGCCTCGGCCCCGGGCCGGGAAGACTATGTGCCGGTGCGCCTGACCCGCAATGGAAACGGGGAGTTGAAAGCGGAGCCCATATTCGGCAAGTCCAACCTGATATTCACCCTCATCCGTGCCGACGGACTGGTACAAGTGTCGCTGGACAAGGCGGGGTTGTACGCGGGAGAAACGGTATCGGTGCGGCTGTTCTGAACCGGAATTGAAACATGGATATACAGGATGTACAGGATTAGTTTTATATCCAGCCTGAATGGTGAATATCCTGTACGTCCCTGTTAAGTAGAGGAGCGGCCGAAATATGACTGTGGACCTGCCTCCGGCCATCATCTTCGACATGGACGACACCATACTTGCTAACGACGCAACGGCGGGCAAATGCTGGAGCCAGGTTTGCCAGGACTTTGGTTATCGGTTAAAAGACCGCGACGCCGGGGAGTTTTCTCGTGTCATCCTGGAAATCGACCGCAGGTACTGGGATCCTGCTCTGAGCGTTCCCAACGCCCAAGACCTGTTACAGACCCGCCGGGATGTTCTCAGCATGGCATTCGACCGGTATGGCATTGAGGATGAGGCGCTGCTGGAAGCAATGGCGGTTGCCTTCCAGGAGATGAAATCGTCAACCATAGAGTTGTTCCCCGGGGCGATGGACACTTTGCTTCTGCTGCGGAACCAGGGAGTGAAACTCGGCCTCATCACCAACGGGAATGCCGAAGGGCAGCGAACCAAGGTGGAGGGAGCCAACCTGGAACCCTTATTCAACAATATTCTGATCGAAGGCGAGTTCGGCGTAGGCAAACCTGACCCACAAGTCTTCCAGCATACTCTGGAGCACCTACAAGCCTCTCCCAGCGATACCTGGATGGTTGGCGACAACCTGGTAAACGATGTTGGCGGCGCGCAGGCGGTGGGAATCTTTGGGATTTGGGTGGACTGGCGGGGCACGGGCTTGCCTGGCGATAGCTCGGTGACGCCTGACCGCACTATTCAATCAATAGTGGAACTTGTGCATTAAGTCTATCCGGTATAGTTCCGAGCATTTCAGATTATTGAAGATTCTTTTAACACGCTGGCCAATCGGGAAATATGACAAGCAATCCTGGGAATTTTCCTCCAGCCATAATTTTCGATATGGACGACACGATTCTGGCTGACGATGCCACGTCCGATACCTGCTGGGAACAGGTGCTTCGCACATTTTCGTCCTACATCCCCGGGGTGGTAACGCATGACCTTATCCCCGTACTTCGCGATGTCCGTCGCTGGTACTGGTCCGATCCCGACCGCAACAGGTGGGGGGATCGCAACTTGCGGGAGGCTCGAGTACAGATTCTCTCCCTGGCCCTCGACCGCCACGGCGTTCGGGACGAGGTTCCGACCGGAGAGATAGTAGATGTATACATGGAACTCAGGGCTTCAACTGTCCAGTTCAACCCCGGCGCGGTGGATACCCTGGAGTCCCTCCGTTCCGCCGGAGTGAAGCTTGGCCTGATTACCAACGGCGATGCCCAGGGCCAGCGGTCCAAGGTTGCAAGGGCCGGCCTGGAACCTTATTTTGAATCGGTCTTGCTGGCGGGTGAGTTTGGTGTTGCCAAGCCGGATCCTCGGGTATTCCACCATACGCTGGAACAGCTGCAGGCGACTCCCGACCAGGCCTGGATGGTCGGAGACAACCTTCATGCCGATGTGGGAGGCGCCCAGGCCGTAGGCATTTACGGAGTTTGGGTTGACTGGCAGGGTAATGGCCTGCCAGACAACAGTCCGGTTAAGCCGGACCGCATAGTCCGTTCAATTTCGGAATTGGTAAACTAAGGCTGCGCTGCAACGCGTTGACCCCCACAGTCGATGGAAGACCCGAGGCGGGGCCCGACTATACAAGACATTGGTTAAGATATGATCACCGATCTGCCCCCGGCCATAATTTTTGACCTGGACGACACAATCCTTTCTGACGACAAGGCGGCGGAGCGGTGCTTTCGCCAAGTCTGCCATGAAATGTTCCACAGGTTTCAGCCGGTCTCACCCGAGGAACTCCTTGCCGACATCACGGAGATACGCCGCTGGTATTGGGCGGACCCGGAGAGGATACGCCGGGGCAGCCTCAACCTGGCGCTGGCCCGCCGTGAACTGCTGTCCATGGCCTTTGAGCGGCACGGGATTGAGGATGAAGACCTGCTGGAGGAAATGTCGGACGCCTACCAGAAGCTCAAGGCGGCTACCATTGAAATCATACCCGGCGCCCTGGATACGCTGCGGTCTCTGCGGGCCGGTGGTATCAGGCTGGGCCTGATTACCAACGGCGATGCGGCCGGCCAGCGGGCAAAGGTGCAGAAGGCAGGGCTGGAACCACTGTTTGACTCCACCCTGGTGGCCGGTGAATTCGGCGTGGCCAAGCCGGAGCCGCAGATATTTCTCCACACCCTGGAACGCCTCCAGGCAGAGGCCCATGAGGCCTGGATGGTGGGGGACAACCTGTACGCCGATATCGGCGGAGCGCAGGCCGTGGGCATTAAGGGCGTTTGGGTGGACTGGCGGGGCAACGGCCTGCCGGACAACACCCCTGCCATCCCGTACCGAACCATACAATCCATAGTTGAGTTGAATCCAGCAAACACGGAGTGAACGTCGTGACCCAGTCCCACCATTCCCAGCGACGATACTACCTTTCCGATATCCCGCTGGAAGAGGCCCGGGACAGGTTTTGCTCGGCCCTGCTCGAGGCTGGCGCCCAAGAACCAATGCCGGCGGAGATGGCTCCCCTGGCAAGCGCCCGAGGGCGCATAACGGCATCCCCCATCTGGGCCGTCGCCTCCTCTCCCCACTACGACGCCGCCGCCATGGACGGCATAGCCGTTCGCGCCGCCGACACTACCGGCGCCACGGAGACGTCGCCCATCACCCTGGCGGTGGGAGGGCAGGAACCGCAGGCAGTATGGGTGGATACGGGCGACCCCATGCCGCGGGGCTTCGACGCCGTCATTATGATCGAAAACCTGCACCTGGTGGGCGACGACCACGTCAGCATCATGGCGCCGGTGGCCCCCTGGCAGCACGTCCGGCCGCTGGGCGAGGACATAGTCGCCACCGAACTGGTGCTGCCCGAAAACCACCGCCTGACCCCGGCCGACCTGGGCGCCTGCGCCGCCGCCGGCCTCAGGGAGATTCCGGTGCGCCGCCGCCCCTCGGTCGCCATTATCCCCACGGGCAATGAACTGGTGCCGGTGGGCGCGCAACTGGAGCCCGGCGATATAGTGGAGTTTAACTCCCTGATGCTGTCGGGCTTGATGGAGGAGTGGGGCGCCGCGCCGACGGTTTTGGACCCGGCTCCCGATGTTTTCGTGGCCATCCGCGACGCGGCCCTGACGGCCCTGGCCGAGCACGACCTGGTGATTATCAACGCCGGTTCATCTGCCGGTTCCGAGGACTACACCGCACTGGTAGTTGAGGAACTGGGCCAGTTGCTGGTCCACGGCATTGCCGTCCGGCCCGGCCATCCGGTGGTGCTGGGAATTGCGGAGGGCAAGCCGCTGGTGGGGCTGCCCGGTTATCCCGTTTCCGCCATGCTCACCGCGGAGTTGCTGCTCAAACCGTTGATTGAGGGATGGCTGGGACAGGCGGGTTCCGGCCCGCGCCCCACCGTACGGGCGCACCTAACCCGCAAGGTAATGTCCCCGGCGGGCGAGGACGAGTTCCTGCGGGTGAAGCTGGGCCGGGTGGGAGAGAAGATGGTGGCCACACCGGTGCAACGGGGCGCAGGGGTCATTATGTCGCTGGTGCGGGCCGACGGACTGGTGAAGATACCCCGCTTTTCCGAGGGAGGGGATCTGGGCGCAGAAGTCATTGTGGAATTGCTGCGTCCCCTGGCCGAAGTGGAAAACACCATCGTGGCCATAGGCAGCCACGACCTGACCCTGGACCTGATGTCCAGCTTCCTGCGCCGGGCGCCCGGCGGCGTCAACCTGTCGTCATCCCACATTGGCTCCCTGGGCGGCCTTATCGCCCTGCGCCGGGGCGAGGCGCACGTGGCCGGTTCCCACCTGCTGGATGAGGTTAACGGCGAGTACAACCTCTCCTACATCGAGCGGTTCCTGCCAGGCCTGCCGGTAATGCTGGTTAACCTGGTTGGGCGGGTGCAAGGGCTCATCGTCCGGTCGGGCAACCCCCGGGAAATTGCTTCACTGCCGGACCTGCTGCGCTCCGACGTTACCTTCGTCAACCGCCAGCGGGGATCTGGTACTCGGGTGCTGCTGGACTACAAGCTGAAGGAAATGGGCGCATTACCGGAGCAGGTCCACGGTTACGAGCGGGAGGAGTACAGCCACCTGGCCGTGGCGGCGGCGGTCAACGGCGGGGCCGCCGACGTGGGCCTGGGAATCCTGAGCGCGGCCCGAGCCCTGGACCTGGATTTCATACCACTGCTGAACGAACAGTACGACCTTGTAATTCCCCGTACCCACTACGAGAGCGACCTGCTGCAACCGCTCCTTGCCCTGCTGTCCAACAAGGAGTTCCGGCAGGCGGTGAAGGAGCTGGGCGGCTACGACGTAAGCCGGATGGGAAGGGTGCAGGCGGAGGTTGGGTAAGAAATATGTAAGAATTTGCATGGTAGGCCAGTGTGGTAAGATTGGTGCCGTAGCGAGCAGGGTCTCGGCAGGTGTGTAATGCGGAAAAAGCTGACTATTGCCTTGGACTGGGATGTGTATGAAAGGTTGTGCCGCGTCGTCGGAGACACGGACGAAGAGCGGTGCAGAGAGTTTATCCTGCAGTTAGTGGAGGGCAGGGTCTGTTCTCCTTTTACCAATCTTGAAGCCGAACAACCCTACCGGCAACCGCCAGAAGACTCGGAGGCAGCAGCGCGGGCTTATCTGAAAACACTCTACCAGTCCGGGGACTTGGACTTGGCGCGGAAGAGTAGCGACCCGCCCCAGTGGGTGGAGTCGGCTTATCAGGCCATGTTGGCCGGAGATGCCTGGGATGGCAGCGCGGCAGCTATACTGGAATTGGGTGGCAGAGATAGAGCGGAGCATGAACACCGAGAGGCCAGGGCGTTGGCACTGCTGGAGGCCGTATATTATGCCAAGTCTCGAGATGAGGCCAAATCCGGTGATGCCTTGGCCTGGGTAGAAGGTCTCGCTGCGGATTTGGGAGTCGACGAAAATGATGCGTGGTGAAATCTGGTGGGCCAACTTTGACCCCGCAGTGGGCGGAGAAATCAGGGGACGCCGGCCGGCCATTATCGTCAGCACCAATGTAAACATTGACAGTATGAATCGGGTGCAAGTAGTTCCCACCACCAGCAACTTGAGCCGACTGGAGAGCAGCGAAACATTCGTCACATTCAACGGTCGGACTTCTAAAGCTATGGCCGACCAATTGACCACGCTGAGCAAACATCGGCTTGGCGGGCGCATCGGGGTAATTTCACGGGGAGACATGAGTAAAATCGAAGCCGCCATGCGTCACCAATTAGTCCTTCCTGAGCGCCGTTCTGAAGCGTCTGCTTCAAAATAGACTCCAACCGACCATTTCTGGTCAATCTTGTAACGCCCCAACCCCCAACAGGAGGTATCCATGCAGAGCAGCGAAATCCGCTTGACCGAGTTGTCCCACTGCGCAGGTTGAGCGGCCAAGATCAGCCTGGAGGACCTGGTACAGGTCCTGAGCCAATTCCCCCAGCTTTCCCACCCCGACCTGCTTGTCGGCACCGAGACGGGCGACGACGCGGCGGTCTACCGTATTAATGACGAAACCGCCCTGATTATGACGGTGGACTTCTTCCCGCCCATTACCGATGACGCCTTCGAGTTTGGGACCATTGCCGCCGCCAACGCTCTGAGCGATGTCTATGCCATGGGGGGCAAGCCCCTGGTGGCGCTCAATATCTGCGGCTTCCCTTCCGCCCTGGACAAGGCCATTCTGGGCGAGATCCTGCGGGGGGGCTACGCCAAGACGACCGAGGCCGACTGTCTCATCGTAGGGGGCCACACGGTGGACGACCCGGAACCCAAGTACGGCCTTTCCGTTGTAGGTATAGTCGAACCGGGCAAACAGACTACCAACGCGGGGGCAAGAGTGGGTGACTCGCTGATTCTTAGCAAGCCCCTGGGCACCGGCATTATCACCACGGCGTGCAAGCAGGGACGGGTTGCTCCGGACATTCTCCAGGGGGCGGTGGACACCATGGCAACCCTGAACCGGGGCGCGTCCGAGGCCATGACGAAGGTGGGTGTCCATTCCTGCACCGACATAACCGGCTTTGGGCTGATGGGTCACCTCAAGTCCATGGTCAAGGGCAGCGGCGTACGCGCGGAGATTAATCTGGGCAGCGTTCCAACCCTGCCGGGGACATGGGATCTGCTGGAACAGGGCATTGCCCCCGGCGGCACGAGCCGCAACCGGGACAGCGTGGCCGATACGGTACGCTGGCACCCGGACCTGACCGATAACGACCAGTTATTGTTGTGCGACGCCCAGACCTCCGGCGGCCTGCTGATGGCCGTGTCCGGCGACAAGGAAGACCAACTTCTTGCGGAGTTGACGGCTCACGGGACACCCTGCGCCACTGTGGTGGGCCGGATTACCGACGGGCCGGCGGGTACGATTGTAGCCAACCCGTAAGGGAACCCGATACTGCTCACATACGGCCATGCACCAGGAAGGGTATTCGTGGATTGCCGGGGGCGGGTTGCATCTGAGTGC
>LXNJ01002261.1_pt1 | contig 10690 bp, 10 predicted proteins | sample 809081 | NCBI WGS metagenome assembly LXNJ01 (sample SAMN04870510, study PRJNA318959) | sponge metagenome | biome: sponge; feature: marine sponge reef; material: water | host: Petrosia ficiformis | place: Greece: Milos, Mediterranean Sea | collected 2013-05-29 | depth 5-7 m
GCCGCAGCTGCTCGTCGACCAGCCAGTAGCGGGTGGGCATGGGCCGCCCGTCACCGAGGATGGGCGCGTTGCGGATCACTGCAGGGCCGCCCGAGGAGTCCCGCACGACGACCTCGAAGTCCCCGGCGGGCTCCCGACCGAGGAGCGAGGCGACCTTGGCGAGATCGTCCTCGCTGCCGCCCGGCACCGCGCCCGCGGCCGCCGATGCCCCCACCTCCAGTGCCTGCCCGCCCTCGATTCCCGAGGGTTCTAGGCGGCCAGGGCGATGATGACCACGATCACGATCAGGATGACCACGAGGACGACCGGCAGGAGGCGCTTCAGCACCGGGGCTCCGGCCACCTCCAGCAGGTCCACGGCCTCGACCTCGGCGGGGGGCTCCGCCGCGGGCTCGGGGGCCGCAGTCTCGGTCGCGTCAACCTGGGCGGAATCATCGGCGGCGGCTTCGGGGTCCGAATCCTCCGCAGAGTCGCCGGCAGCGTCGGCGGCCACCAGCTCGGCGAGGTTGTCGGCGAACTGTCCCATCAGCTTGCGGCTCACATCGGCCAGCACGCCCCGGCCGAACTGCGCGACCTTGCCCGTGATGGTCAGATCGGTATGGACGCTAACCCTCGTGGACGTGTCGGTCACTGCCTCGAGCGCCACCGTGATCTCCGCCGATGCGTTCCCCGCGCCACGGGTGTCGCGCCCGCTGGCCGACATCAGCAGCCGGTGGGCGTCGTCGTCACGCTCGGTGAACGAGGCTTTTCCCTTGTACTGGGAGGTGATCGGTCCGACCTTGACCTTGACCAAGCCCTCGTGGACATCGCCGTCGCTGCCGGTGAGCTGCGCTCCCGGCAGGCACGGCGCGATCCGCTCCACGTCGGTAATGACCCCCCAGACCGTGCCGATGGGATGGGCTACATCAAACGAGTCGTTCAGTTCCATTTTCGGAGGTCCTCCAGCGTGTCGATGTCGTCGGGATTCCCCTCGCAGGGTATCGCCCGCACCAGCTCGGGTCTGCGGCGCATCAATACCCGACCGCCCTCGTCGCCGGTGAGGGGCAGATGGCTCCACAGCGCGGCACCGATCCGGACCGGAGGACGGCGGGCTCCGCCGAAGTCGCCCACTGCGAGGTCGCAGTCGGCGTTTCCCACCGCCGCCCACGCCTCTGCAGGCACGCCGGGCTGGTCGCCGCATCCGAACACCACCGCCCTGTGTCCCCGCGAGCCCGCGTAGCCCACCGCGGCTGCCAGCGACGTGGCCTGCCCTTGCTCCCAGGCCTCGTTGTGCAGCACCGTCACCTCTTCGGGCAGCACCTCCAGCAGGTCGACGGCCCCCATGACCACTATGGTCTCGTCGAGGTCGGCGGCCAGGGCCGAGTCCACCGCCCGGCGCACCAGCGGCACACCCCCCACCTCGCAAAGCAGCTTGTGGCGCTCCCCCGCGAAGCGGACGCCCGCCCCGGCGGCCAGCACGACGGCCGCCACCCCCAGCCGGGGACCCTCGGTGCGACCGTCACTAACGTCGCCGGATTCGCTCGGCCTCTCAGTCATGGATGGGGCCGGTGGTGCTGGAGAGGGCCTCGGCTCTGCGCCCGGTGCGCAGCGAGATGATCTCGGAGACTATGGACACCGCGGTCTCCTCGGGGGTGGCCGCCCCGATGTCGAGCCCGATGGGCGAGCGCAAGCGGGACAGCTGATCCTCGGTCGCCCCGGCCTCGACCAGCCGGGCGGTGCGGTCGTCGTGGGTGCGGCGGCTGCCCATCACCCCGATGTAGCCGACTTCGGTGGCCAGTGCCGAGGTGATGGCGGGCACGTCGAACTTGGCGTCGTGGGTGAGCACGCACACCGCGTCGCGGGGGCCCAGGCCCGCCCCGACCGAATCGAGCAGCCGGTCGGGCCATGAGACCACCACCTCGTCGGCCATCGGGAACCGCTTGGAGGTGGCGAACACCGAGCGGGCGTCGCACACCGTGACCCGGTAGCCGAGCACCTTGGCCACTCTGGCCAGCGCCGAGGTGAAGTCGACCGCGCCGAAGATCAGCATCCGGGGCGGAGGGGCGAACGACTCCACGAACACCGCCACCTCCTCGCCGCGGATCTCGCCCTGCTCGGAGTACTCGCCCTGCTCCGAATAGCGGCGCAGGCCCGAGCGTCCCGCGACCAGCTCGCCGCGGGCGTCGCGCTGCACGGCCCGGTCGAGGCCATGCGTTCCCAGCGAGCCGACGGTCTCCAGACCCTCGGGGCGCACCAGCATCTTGGCGCCCGTTCCAGGGCCTTCGACTACGGTGGCCAGCGCGGCCGGGGACTCAGTGGCGAGATCCGAACTCAGCTCGTCATGGACCGGATCCCACTCCAGAGGCTCCACGAACAGGTGGATGGTCCCGCCACAGGTGAGCCCGACCGCGAAGGCCTCGTCGTCGCTGTAGCCGAAGGTGACGATGCGCCGGTCGCCGGTAGCGATCACCTCGAGAGACTCGGTGACCACCGCGCCCTCCACGCAACCGCCCGACACTGAGCCGACCACCTCGGCGTCCGCGGTCACCGCCATCGCGGCGCCCGGAGCCCGCGGCCCCGAACCTTCGAGGTCGACGACGCGGGCGACCGCGGCCTGCTCCCCGGCCAGACGCCAGCGAGCCAGGTCGGCAAGGATCTCTTTCACTGCTCCGCTCCCGCGGCTACCGGAACCGGACCTTCACCCGCTGCGTGCGGCCGCGGTCTCCGCGAGCCCCGACCGGTCTCGGTCAGGACGAGCTCGGCCAGCCGTTCCAACGACTCCAGGTTGTGCCCCTCCACAAAGTCGTCCACGAACGGCAGGGCCGCGGCCATCCCCCGCGCCAAGGGGGCATACCCCGGCGAGGCCTTGAGGGGATTCACCCACACCACCCGATTGGCGACCCGGCGGAGGCGCTGCATCTGCTCGGACATCTCTGCCGGATCGCCCCGATCCCAGCCGTCGGAGAGGATCACCACCACCGCGCCGCGAGCCATCCCACGGCAGCCCCACTCGTCGTTGAAGGATCGCAGGCCCGAGCCGAGGCGGGTGCCGCCGCTCCAATCGGGCACCGCGGCCGACGCGGCCCGCAAAGCCCGGTCCGGATCACGCGACGACAGCTCCCGGGTGAGCCGGGTGAGCCGGGTCCCGAGAGCGAAAGCCTCGACGCGGCTGCGGCCCGCGACCGCGGCGTGGACCAGGCGCAGCAGAGCCCGGGCGTAGCGCTCCATCGACCCCGACACGTCCAGCAGCAAGACCAGGCGCCGGGGCCTGCGGCCACTGACGCGGCGGTGCATGCGCATGGGCTCGCCCCCCGAGCGCATAGCGGCCCTTACCGTGCGCCGCACGTCCAGGCGGCCCCGGCACGACCGGGTCGGCTCGAGACGGCGGCTGGGCCTAGTAGGGCCGCAGAACCTCAGCCGCTCCATCAGCCGGCGGGCCTCCTCGAGCTCGGAATCGGTGTAGTCGGCGAAGTCCTTGGTGGCGAGCGTCTCGGTAGCGCTGTAACGAACAGTGATCACGTCCGAATCGCGGTCGGGCTCCTCCTCGTCGGTGGCCGTGTCCGTGCCGTCGTCGACCTGCAGCATCACCGGGACACTCACCGCGGTGGTGGGATTGGCCATACCCAGCGGCGAGCCCAGCCAGTAGGCCCCGAAGACGGCGTCGTAGACGCCGACCTCCTCGAAGCGGTGAACCAGCGCACACCGGCCGGCCCAGTACAGCGACGCCCGGCTGCTGACGTCGCACACCGACAGCGCCTCCGCATAGAGCAGAGCGGAAGTGAGTGAGACCTCCAGCCCGGCCCGGCGCAACGCGCCTGCGAACCCCACAGCCACGTCGATCGGATCGGCGTCGCCGCGGCCCGGCCCGGTGGCCGCGGACGTTGGCTGGGTCATGCGAGAGGGGCGGCTGCAGCCTCGGACACGATGGCGGCCAAGTCGTGCTCGATGACCCTGTCGCGATCCTCGCGGTACTTCAGCAAGGCGCCCAACGTTGCCGAGGCGTTGGCCAGATCGAGCTTGGCTCCGCCGAGGAGGTTCAGGGCGCGGGCCCAGTCGATGGTCTCAGCCACTCCGGGCGGCTTGTAGAGGCCGACGTCGCGGATGGCGGCCGCGGCGTTGGCCACCTCGTGCGCGAGGGTGTCGGTCACCTCCGGTGCCCGCAGCCGGATGATCTCCGCCTCGCGCCGCGCGCCGGGATGCGACACCCAGTGGTACAGGCAGCGCCGCTTCAGAGCGTCGTGCACGTCACGGGTGCGGTTGGAGGTGATGACCACGACCGGCGGGTCGACGGCCGCGAACGTGCCGACCTCGGGGATGGTTATCGAGTAGTCCGACAGGACCTCGAGCAGGAAGGCCTCGAATTCGTCGTCGGAGCGGTCGACCTCGTCGACGAGCAGCACGGGCGGAGGACCGTCGCCGGCCTCGATCGCCTCCAGCAGCGGCCGGCGCACGAGGAAGCGCTCGTTGTAGAGCTCGTCGGCCAGGCTGGCCTCGTCGGCGCCCTGGGCCCTCCCGGTGGCCTCCATCGTGCGGAGGTGCATCAGCTGGCGGGCGTAGTCCCACTCGTAGACGGCCTGGGCGGCGTCGATGCCCTCGTAGCACTGCAGCCGGATGAGGCGCCCGCCGCCCCAGTCGGCGATCACCTTGGCCACCTCGGTCTTGCCGACGCCGGGCTCGCCCTCCAGCAACAGCGGCCGGCGCAGACGCAGGGCCAGGTACACCGCAGTGGCCAGGGCCTCGTCGGGCAGGTAGGCGTTGTCGCGCAGTCCCTGCCATACGTCTTCCACGCACGACACGGAGCGCAGGTCGGCAGCCGGCATCCGCCCGATCATATGCCCGTGACCCCCATATCACGAAGTAGGGGCCGCATCCGTCGGCCCTCGTTGCGGCGCTATTCGACGAAGTACGGGGCCAGAGCCTCCGCCAAGTCCTCTGGAGCGCGCACAGGCTTGCCGCCGTTGTCGGTGATGGCGGCCCGCAGCTCCTGGCGGGCCACCACCTCGCCGCCGCGCACCAGGCGCTGACGCCAAGTCGACGAGGCCCGCCTCAGCTCCGCGACCTCCGTTTCGACCGTCACCGTGTCGCCCGCGTGCACGGGCCGATCGAACGACGTGTGGATGCGGTTCACCACGAACCGGTATCCGCGGGCTGCGAAGGACTCCAGGTCCATCCCGACCTGCTCCAGGAGCTCGACCCGACCGGTCTCGAAGAACTGGATGTAGGCGGAGTGGTTGAGATGGCCGTAGGGGTCGAGCTCGTAGAACCGGACCTTGACGTCGAACCGGTGGGCGGGCACGGGATCCTCCGGCTAGGGGTCGCTGGGCCGCGTAACGCAGCCTTCGAGGCCCATCACGGCGTAGACCTCGGTTCCAGGCTTCACGTAGGGGCCGAAGCAGAGCGCTTCGCGCCGTACGCCGCCGTCGCTGGTCCGCCTGGCGATCTCGCCCTCGAGGGCGGTGATCCGGGCATCGAGCTCGGTCCCGAGGCTCTCGGCCTCCTGCTGCTGGGCGTTCTGGTCCATCCAGGTGCGCACCGACGACGCTCCCAGCAACACGGCTGCGACCACCATGGCCACAGCCATACCCACCAGCAACAAGCGGTGCCACCAAGCCGACTTCATTACGCGCCAGCAGCTTCCCGGTTGGTCCCCAGCGCCAGCGCAGCCCGGCCGCGATAGGAGGCCGCCTCGCCCAGTTGCTCCTCGATGCGCAGCAACTGGTTGTACTTGGCCACCCGGTCGCTGCGCGCCGGAGCCCCGGTCTTGATCTGCCCGCAGTTGGTGGCCACGGCAAGATCGGCGATCACGGTGTCCTCGGTTTCACCGCTGCGGTGCGACATCACCGCTCCATACCCGCCGCGGACGGCCAACTCGACGCAATCGAGGGTCTCAGTGAGCGAGCCGATCTGATTGACCTTCACCAGAATCGCGTTGGCCACGCCGCCTCGCATCCCCCGGGACAGCCGCTCGGAATTGGTGACGAACAGGTCGTCGCCCACCAACTGAACACGCTCCCCCACCGCGGCTGTGAGCTCCGCCCAACCGGTCCAGTCCTCCTCGGCCATGCCGTCCTCCACCGACAGGATCGGGTACTCGTCGCACAGACGCTCCAGCGCAGCCGCCATCTCGCTCGAGTCCAGCGTCCGGTCCTCGCCGGCCAGCACGTACCGACCGCTGTCGAAGAACTCCGTCGACGCCACGTCCAGAGCGAACCCGACATCGTCACCCGACGCCAGGCCGGTTCGCTCGGTCGCCTCGGCCAGCAGAGCCAGCGCCTCGGCGTTCGACCCGAGGTTCGGGGCGAACCCGCCCTCGTCGCCGAGTCCGGTCGACAGGCCCCGGCCCTTCAATACCGCCGACAGTTCGTGATATATCTCGACGCCCCAGTGCAGCGCCTCGGAGAAGGACGCGGCGCCCACCGGGACCACCATGAACTCCTGGAAGTCGACGTTGTTGTCGGCGTGCGCGCCGCCGTTGAGCAGGTTCAGCATCGGCACCGGCAACACGTGGGCGTTGGCCCCTCCCACGTGGCGCCACAGCGGAACCTCGAGCTCGGCGGCCGCAGCCCGGGCGGTGGCCAGCGACACGCCGAGGATGGCGTTGGCACCCAACCGGCCCTTGCCGTCGGTGCCGTCCGCATCGATGAGCGCGGCGTCCACGGCCCGCTGATCTCCGGCGTCGAGACCCCGGACCGCGCCGGCCAGCTCGCCGGTGACATGGGCGACCGCGTTCAGCACGCCCTTGCCGCGCATGCGGCTGCCGCCGTCGCGCAGCTCCACGGCCTCGAATGCTCCCGTGGACGCACCCGACGGGACCATCGCCCGGCCGTTCGCTCCCGACTCCAGCTCAACATCGACTTCCACGGTGGGGTTGCCGCGCGAGTCGAACACCTCACGAGCGCGGACTGCCTCAATTCGACTCACCGGCGAACCTCCGGTCGTTGGCGACGCCGCGCCGAACCCGGCTCGACATCAACTTCGGGCGCCGCTCCGCTTGAGTCCCTCGGCGTCCGCAGGTGCGGAGGCCGATTTTATCCGGAGTCCTGCTCAAGTGTGCGATAGCGGCGCTGGGCGCGCTCGGTGGCGGACCGCAGGGCATCCTCCGGATCGATCTTGAGGCGCCGCCCCAACTCCACCGCGGCCAGCAGAAACTCACCGAAGCCTCGCTCGCTCCCGTCGGCTCGAAGGTCGGCCAAGGCCCGCTCGGTCTCGGCGAATTCGCGCTCGTACCAGTCATCGATGATGAGCCCGGCCGCGGCGGCCCGCTTCTGCACCTTCACCGCCTGCAGCAACGCGGGCAGCGTTTCGGGTATGCCGTCCATCACCGAGTCCCGCCCCTTCTCGCGGAGCTTGAGGACATCCCACATGCCCCGCACCGCATCGGCATCGCGGGCCTCCACGTCCCCGAAGACATGGGGGTGGCGGGCCACCAGCTTGGTGTGAACCTCCCGGGCCACGTCCGCCATGTCGAACGCATCCCGCTCGGAGGCCAGATGGGCCTGGAACCAGACCTGGTACAGCAGATCGCCGAGTTCCTCACACAGGTGCCGATCCAGATCTTCGATGTGACTGCCTTCGCTGCCGCCGCCACCGCCGTCGCGGTCAGAATCGGTCCTGGCGTCGAGAGCCTCGAGCGTCTCGTAGGTCTCCTCCAGAAGGTAACGCCGCAGGCTGGTATGGGTCTGCTCACGGTCCCACGGGCACTGCTCGCGCAAGGTCTCCACCAACTCGTCGAGACGGAGGATCGCGCTGATCAAGTCGCCATCGGCATCCGCGTTGCCGCCGGAGCACGAGTCGCCATCGGCATCCGCGTTGCCGCCGGAGCACGAGTCGCCATCGGCAGCGTCTTCGTCCACGCAGACCAACCCCCGCTACCCGAGCGGCTCCAGGACCACGCGGAACTGCTCGGGATCCCAGTACCCGTAGCGCTCGTCGATCCGCACCCGAGGTGCGTAGCTCTCCAGGACGTTCTCCTGCAGTTCAATCAGCAATTGCTGGCGCTCGTCCTGCACCGCTGTCTGGGCTCGTTCGGCTGCCGCCAACTCGGCGTTCTCGGCCATGAAGTCCAGCTGTTCGGCGTCGAGTTGGGGATGGTTCTCAGGGGTCGCCGGACCCGAACTGATCACCTCGATCACGTGGAAGCCGAACTGCGATTCGGCCACCACCACCGCGCCGGGCTCGGCCGTGTATGCGGCCGCCTCGAAGGGCGCCACGAAGGAGCCCTCAACCACACAACCGAGATCCCCGCCCAGCGATCCGCTGCCCGGATCCAGTGAGAGTTCGATGGCAAGGAACCCGAACTCCTCCCCCGCGTCGAGGAGGGCCGCAACGGCGTCCGCCTCCGCTTGCGACGCGACGAGAATGTGCCTCGAGCAGAGATGGCGCAGCGGACCAGTGCCCGGCGCGCCGGGCACCTCGCGCTCGGCCCACTCCAGCGCGGCAAGGACTATCGCCCGCTGGTGGACGGCGACATCGCCGCCGCCGGCACCGGGTATGAAGGCGGGGTCCGCCTGGGTCATCTCGGCGACCGCCCGCGCCTCATGGCCGTTGGACACGGCCATTCCTCGCTCGGCCAGCTCCAGCTCCACGGCCGAGAAGAACACCCAGTCGCTGAGCCAGAGAGCGGCCGCCTCGCGGGGTGCCCTCGCGGAATTGTCGGGATCCGAGGTGGCCAGGTAGTCGTCCAGATCGTCGACCGTGTACTCAACCCCGGCGACCTCGGCGGCCACGTCCGCGGAAGCGCCGCAGCCGGTCGCCAGGATCAAGACCGTCGCCGCGGCCGCGCCGACCGCTGCGATGGGGCGAACGAGGCTCACGAGGTCTGAACCCTAGCGGCGCCAGCGTTATCGCCCGGTGGATCGGCTGCCACCACACCGGTCAGCAGCGCCACCACTTGGTCGATCACCGGACCGGCGTCGGCTGGGAGGGGAACGTGCAGCTCCCGGGAGTCCTCCTTCAGGATGGCCCGGTCCCCGTAGAGCCGGCGAAGCCGCACTCGGCGGCTGGGCGGCAGGTCCACCGGAGCCAGGCGCGCCGCGAAGCGCTCCGCTGACAGAGCGCCCCTGCCCCGGCGGGTTACCACCACTTCCGATACACCGGCCTGAAGGCATTCCACTCGCAGCCTGCCAATGGACAGCAGGGACTCGGCCGGCTCGGGGACGGGGCCGAACCGGTCGGTCCACTCGGCCCGGATGTCATCCAACTCATCGTGCCCGGTCACGGAGGCCAGCCGGCGGTAGGCCTCGAGCCGAGCCGCTTCCCGGCTGATGTATTCGGCCGGGATATGAGCGTCGACGGGCACCTCGATGCTCACCTCGGGTGGTTCCCGGATCGCCTCGCCCCGCAGCTCGGCGACTGCTTCGTTGACCAGACGGCAGTACAGGTCGTACCCGACCGCGGCGATGTGTCCCGATTGGGCCTCGCCCAGCAGGTTGCCGGCGCCGCGGATCTCCAGGTCGCGCATGGCGATCCGGTAGCCCGACCCGAGCTGCGTGGCTTCACCGATGGTCTTGAGCCGCTCGTAGGCGTCCTCGCCGAGCACTCTGTCGGTCGGGTGGAACAGGTAGGCGTAGGCCCTTCGCCCGGCCCGGCCCACCCGGCCCCGGATCTGGTGCAGCTGACCCAGTCCCAGCCGGTCGGCCCGGTCCACCACCAGGGTGTTGACCGTGGGCATGTCGATGCCCGACTCGATGATGGTCGTGCATACCAGCACGTCGTAGCGGTAGTCGGCGAAGTCGAGCACGACGCGCTCGAGCGTGCCCTCGTCCATCTGGCCGTGGGCCACCGCCACCCGGGCCTCGGGGACCAGGGAGCGCACCCGCTCGGCGGCATGCTCGATGTCGGCCACCCGATTGTGGACGTAGAAGATCTGCCCCTCGCGTAGCAGCTCGCGTCTGATGGCCTCGGCCACGGGCCGGTCGGCATGCTCCCCCACGTAGGTGAGGATGGGCTGGCGGTCGGCGGGCGGGGTGTCCAGGAGCGACATGTCGCGTATGCCGGTCAGGCTCATCTCCAGCGTCCGCGGCACCGGCGTAGCGGTGAGCGTGAGTACGTCCACATCCGCCCGCATCGACTTGATCGCCTCCTTGTGGCGGACTCCGAAGCGCTGCTCCTCGTCGATGACCAGCAGTCCCAGGCGCTTGAAACTCACGTCGGCGGACAGCATCCGGTGGGTGCCCACCACCACATCCACCTCACCGGCCTCGAGTCCCCGCAGCACCTCCCGAGCCTGTGGAGGAGTCAGGAAGCGGCTCAGGGTCTCCACTCTTACGGGGAACGGTGCGCAGCGGTCCCGGAATGTCTGGGTGTGCTGCTGGGCCAGCAGCGTGGTGGGCACCAGTACCGCGACCTGGTAGGAGTCCTGCACCGCCTTGAACGCGGCCCGCACCGCGATCTCGGTCTTGCCGAAGCCCACGTCCCCTACGACCAGGCGGTCCATGGGCACAGACCGCTCCATGTCGCTCTTGACATCAACAATGGCCTGCAGCTGGTCCCGCGTCTCCTGGTACTCGAAGGAGTCCTCCAACTCTCGCTGCCACGGGGTGTCGGGCCCGAAGGTGCGCCCGGCAGTGGTCATGCGCTTCTGGTAGAGCACAACCAGCTCCTGGGCCACCTCGGCCACGGCCCGGCGCACCCGGCTCTTGGTCGCCGACCAGTCGGAGCCTCCCATGCGCGACAGGGTTGGCGCCTCCCCGCCGGTGTAGTGGCGGATCGAG
>LXNJ01002262.1_pt1 | contig 10687 bp, 5 predicted proteins | sample 809081 | NCBI WGS metagenome assembly LXNJ01 (sample SAMN04870510, study PRJNA318959) | sponge metagenome | biome: sponge; feature: marine sponge reef; material: water | host: Petrosia ficiformis | place: Greece: Milos, Mediterranean Sea | collected 2013-05-29 | depth 5-7 m
CGGCGTATTCCGCCGTGGCCGTGAGTACGCTCGCCGCATCGGCGCCGCTGCCGACCGACAGGGCCACCGTTCCGGCCCCGCCTTCGCGGTATACATCCAAGGCCAAGTGGTTGTCGTCGTCGGTGAACGCGATGGTCCCACCAACCCGATAGAGCGTGCCGCCCTGCGCGTCCGCACCGACATTGCGCGTGGTTCGCGCGGCCATGTTGGCGGAATCCAGCGGGTCGGCGACCACCATCGTCGAGATCGCGGCATCGTCCTCGAACGCGTAACCGGCGGTGTCCTCGAAGTCGAGGGGCTCCACCAACACCGGCATCTGGTTGATCGGGTCCGCCGGCACGTCCGCCGTCTTCTGCACCGTCAGTGTCGCCGTGCCTCGGCTCCAGTCCAGCGTGAAGGTGTACGAATCCGCCTCCGCGATGGTCGTCATCAGGTTGGACGCGCCACCCGTCGCATCGAGCGGGGTCGGAACGCCGACTTCGATGTTGGCCGTATCCGCGGCACCGATGTCGATGGTCGACCAGTCCTCGCTGGCGAGCTTGAACTGGTAGTCGCCGGCGTCGAGGTCGATGGCCGTCCGGTAGCGTGCCCGGCCGATGAATGCCATCTCGTTGTCGGTGCCCCAACCGTTCAAACTGCCGCGCAGGTAGAGCGGCGTTCCGGCATGGGGATCGTCTGCGGTCACCCACAGGGTCGCGCCGCGCTGGCCTTCGTCGTCGGAGGTGAATCCCGCGGCGGCCACCGTGAACAGGTAGTCCGCCGACGTCGCAATCGAGATGGAGAAATTCGGATTGCGCGGTCCGGAAAGCGCGATGCCGGAATTCAGTTCAATCGGCGCGCTGCCTTCGCCGGCGGCGCTGAGATCCACCGTCGCCCAATCGGAAGACGCGATCTTGAACAGGTGATCGCCGGCCTCGATGTCGATCGTCGCCTGGTAGTCGCCCCTGCCCGTGTAGATCAGCGGATCGTCCGTGCTCCAGCCGTTGATGGTGCCGCGCACGAACGCCTCGACCGGGAATGCGCGCGCATTGGTGACCGTCATGATGGGCGCATCCGAATCGAGCGCATCGAGCACGAACCGGTACTCGCCGGCAGCCGGAATGCTGATTGACAGGTTCGGCAGGCGCCCGGCCGCCGACAGCGTTGCGGGCTCGCCCACCGTAATGACGCCCTGGCCCTCGGGGGCGGCGATGTCGACCGTGCTCCAGTCCTCGGAAGCGATCTTGAAGGCGTAGTCGCCGGCCTCCAAGGTCACGAATCCATCGTAGCTGCCGCCGCCCAGGTAGGTCATCCGGTTGCCGGTACCCCAGCCGTTGAACTGGCCGCGGAGGTAGATGTCGGTGTCGCCGTAGGGGACGGGTGGTTCGAAGCCCGCCGTGACGAACGCCGAGAGTCCCCCGCCTTGGCCGACACCCTGGGACTTGACGAACACCGCCGTGGTACGCGCCGGCACGGTGAATGTTCCATCGCCGTTGACGCCTTCCTCGAAGGTCGCGTCCTGGACTACGTCGTCTGCGGAGTCCTGCTGGATCTCATGCAGCGCGAAACCCGTCGCGGTTCGAATGGTGATGGACTGCGTCTCGGCCGCGCCGTTGAACACCACGACGATGGCGTCGTTGGCGGGGTCGAGATCGACGCGTTGCACGTCCTCGGTGTTGATGACGACGCCGGTGCCGTCGTCGATGCTCATGGCGATCAGGTTGGCCTTGGCTTCCTTGCCGATGTTGTGGAAGCCGACACGGTCGATGACCTCCTCGGCGGTCCCGAGGCTGAACAGCGGACTGCCCTGGGCGATCGTGACGAACTCCTCGAAGAGCGCAAGAGACGTCGCGATGTCGTCCGCCGACGGGTCGGCGTTGGTGTCGTCGATGGCGATCAGCACGTCGGCGTCCGCCGGACCCTCCGGCGGCAGGCCGACGTTCCAGTTGTTGTCGGCGAGGGTGAAGTCGACGAAGTTGAACCAGTCGCCGGCGTTGTAGCTGTTGTGGCTCAACGACTTCGATCGCAGGATGTCGCCGCCCATGTGCACGAACGGCACGCCCTGGCTCAACAGCACGAGGGACTGGGCCTGTATCGCCATGCGGACACGATCCGCCGTCGGTTCAGTACCGCTCGGCAGCGCGCCGCCCTGGTTCAGTCCGTCCCACAACGTCATGCCGTCGTGGACCGACGCGTAGTTGATGCTCTCCTGGGGGTCCGCCGTATAGCCGCCGTCGCTGGCCGCGGCGATGGTCACGCCCGAGTCGAGAACGAGCTGGAACTCGGCCAGGTTGCCGGCCAGCCCGGCACGCACCCGGGTCAGGTCGCCGCCGATGGAAATGGATAGATCCCTAAGCCGGTCGCGCATGCGGTCGTTGAACGTGCCGATCCCGGTGCCTGCCATGTTCGCCTGGGTCGACAATTCGAAAGTGTCGGGCGCCGTACCCGAACCCGGACCCCAGCCTTCGCCGTAGATGTAGGCGTCCGGGTCCACCGCCTGGACCGCCGCCAGCGTGTCCTGCATGACGGACTTCGGGTGCAGGCTCATCCAGTCGAAGCGGAAGCCGTCGACCTTGTAGTGGGTGGCCCAGAACACCGCCGAATCTTCGATGAACTTCGCCATCATGGCGTGCTCCGCAGCGGTGTCGCTGCAGCAACTGGCGCGCTCGACGCTCCCGGTCGTCGGGTTGCGCCGGTAGTAGTAGCCCGGAACGATCCGGTCGTAGACGGAGAATGCGCCGTCGGCACCCTCGTCGGAGGTGTGGTTGTAGACCACGTCGAGAACCACGCGCAGACCCATTTCGTGCAACGCCTGGTTCATCGCCCGCATCTCGCGAATGCGAGCGGGGCCTTCGGGGTCCGTCGAGTAGCTACCTTCCGGCACGTTGTAGAGAACCGGGTCGTAGCCCCAGTTGAAGGCGTCGAGGTCGCGTATGGTGTTGACCAGGTTGCGCGCTTCGTCGGTGGTCGGATCGAATCCCTCGAGCTTGTCGATGATCGACGTCACGTCGCGGACGTCGCCGGGACAGAGTTCCTTGTTGGAGTCGTCGAGCCGGCACAGTTCGAAGATGGCGTTGTCGAGGTTCACCTGGCGTTCGGGATCTTCCGGAATCGAGCGTACGTCGAACGCCGGGAGCACGTGGAAATGCGTGACGCCGGCGTCGGCCAGGCGCTTCAAGTGCGACACCGGGGCGGAGTTGCCCGCCGTGAAGGCGAGAAACTTGCCGCGATGTTCCGCCGGCGTGCTCGAATCGCGGGCGCTGAAGTCGCGCACATGGCCTTCGTAGATGATGGCGCTCTCGGGCGACACGGCCGACGGCGGTACGTGGGAGTCCCACCCCGCGGGCTTCAGATCGTCGTCGTCGATGTTCACGAACTGAGACATCAGCGAGCCCGTGTAGGCGCTCACCGAATACGGATCCCGGGCCTCGCGTCTTAGGACCTTGCCTTCGCTGGCGTGGTAGGCGGTTACGAGGAAGCGGTAGTACTTGCGATCCCAGCCGCCGTCGTTCCCGCTGACGCTCCAGATCCCGGTGTCGCCGTCGAGCGTCATCTCCGACTCGCTGTCGTAGGCCAGGCGCCCGTCCGGCCGGACGTCGTAGACCAGCAGCTTGACCTCCTGCGCGGTGGGAGCCCACACCTTCGCCGTGATTGAACCCCCGTCGTATTGCAGCCCCAAGGTGGCTTCGTCCGCGTCGTCCGGCCCGCTCGTGTAGATATCGTCGAGCACCCCGGAAAGCTGCGGTTGCGTACCGAACTGATTGCCTTCGGCGTCCGTGCCGACGATCCAGAGTTGGTGGGTCAGCAATTCCTTGACCCGCGCCTGATCGAGGTCCACTGCGTAGGCGTCGTAGTCCGCCAACTGGGGTGACCGCGCCCGTTGGGCATCGGTCATCTCGCTTGACGTCAGCGATGCCGCCAATGTCCCGCCGGTAACGACGCCAATGGCGCTTTCCCCTTCTCCCCGGGCCTCGACGTCGAGCATGCCCTCCGCGGAACTGTAGAGCTCGACATTGTCGAGGGTCCTGTTCCAGGCGATGGTTCCCGCGTCGATCCAATGCGCGGCCTGATCTTCGATGGCGAGCGGCGGCGCCTCGTACTCCTCGCAGACGTCGTTGATGCAGATCGGCTCCGCGGCCGTGCGCGCCTCGCCAAGGTCGTTTTCCGCGAGCGTCGAGTCGACGACCACCCAATATATGTTGCGGTAGGGGTTCGTCGTGTCTTCGGAGAAGTTGATCCGGAGATCCACCGTCTGCGGCGCGCCCGCCAGACCATGGATGATGAAGTTGCCGCAGACCGCCTCGTCCTGCAGTTGCAGGACCCAATAGGCGCCGTAGATCGGGTCGACATCGCCGTCGAGGTAGTGTTGGTAGTTCGGCGGCGGGCCGTCCGGCCAGGTTGTACCCGTGCCTTCGTAGCTATAGTCCACGTCCCCGCCGGACCCGCGCAGGGTGACCCGTTCGTTGTCCCAACTCCCCGCTTCGCACCCGTTGTTCCAGAGGTGCAGTACCCAGCCGTCGAAGTTCTTGTCGCGGCGGTTGTAGTAGATGACGGCCTCGTTCGGACCGGGCGTGTACACCGGCGTGGGTTTGTCGGGAATGATGCAGCGCCCGTCGACGGCAACTTCCGGCGGGTCGCATACCAGGACCGGTTTCGGGCCGCATTGGCCGTTGTCCAGCAGAATCTGGTCGTCGTCGCAGACGACCAGCGGCGACTGGTCGCCGCCCACTCCGCCACCGCCGCCGCAGCCAGCGGCCAGGAACGACACAAGCATGATCGCGAGGCCCAGTATCCGGGCGGGTCCGAGTCTCATTCCGGAGGTATCCAAGCGTCGCCGAAACGCAATCGCGCACATCTAGCATGGCGGGTAGCCCGTCACAAGCAGAAAGCCGATGCAAACGTATGCAACGCGTCTGATTCCCCACCTTCACGCGGCGATGCCCAAAAGTGTCCGTTCGCCCGTCGACCGGGACATCCTTCGCCTGCAAGCCGAGGGCCGCCGCAAGGGGCTGTGCTACGCTTCCCGTGACCGTTGACGGCTGCAAGGAGAGGCACTGTTGTTGACAACCGGGAGGACCGCCAGTCGTGCGCAGTCGGTTCGTGTTCATCCCTTCGTTCCAGTCCCGGGACGAACGCTCACGGGCCTCGCGAAGGCCCTTCTTTTCGCGGTGCCGCTATTCGTCCTCGGCACGAAGGCGGACGCCGCCGATCCCGCGATAACGGCGCTTGAGCCACCGTTCTGGTGGGCCGGGATGGAGGATCCAAACCTCCAGATCATGGTACGCGGCGAATCCGTGTCGGCGTTTGACCCCCACCTCGATTGCCCTGGCCTCCAACTCGTCGAGTCACACCGCGTCGACAGCCCGAACTACCTCTTCATCGACCTCGAACTGGCGCCCGACCTCGCGCCGGGTCCGTGCGATATCCGGTTTCGCACCGCGGATGGGGCCGAAACGACGTTCACGTACGCGTTCAAGGCACGCCGTCCGCAATCCGCCGCGCGCAAGGGATTCTCCAGCGCCGATGTGCTCTACCTCGTCATGCCCGACCGTTTCGCGAACGGCGACCCGGCGAACGACACCGTGGACGGCATGCTCGAACCGGCGGACCGAACCAATCCGGATGGGCGCCACGGCGGCGACCTGCAGGGGGTGATCGATCATCTCGACTACATCGCCGACATGGGCTACACCCAGGTCTGGCTGAATCCGATCCTCGAGAACAACGAGCCGCAGTTCTCCTATCACGGGTACTCCACCACCGACTACTACCGCGTGGATCCTCGTTTCGGCGACAACAACCTCTACCTGGAACTCGCCGAAAAGGCTCGGCAGCGGGGAATCGGCATCATCATGGACCTGATCCCGAATCACAGCGGAGTCAGCCACTGGTGGGTGGACGACCGGCCCACAACCGACTGGCTCAACCACGGCAAGTTCGTCCCCACCTCGCACATTCGCGAGCCCCTGCACGATCCCCACGCCGCCGAGATCGACCGGGCGTCGTTCGTCGACGGCTGGTTCGTGCCGAGCATGCCCGACCTGAACCAGCGCAATCCGTTCCTCGCCGCCTATCTGATCCAGAACGCGATCTGGTGGATCGAATACGCCGACCTCTCCGGCATCCGCGTCGACACCTGGTCCTACGCCGACAAGGACTTTCTGTCGGATTGGACCCGGCGCGTGATGACCGAGTACCCGAACTTCAACGTGGTCGGCGAGGAGTGGAACAACAATCCCGGCATCATCGCCTACTGGCAGCGGGGCAAAGCGCGCGACGACGGCTACGAGTCGCATCTGCCGAGCCTGATGGATTTTCCGTTGCAGATCGCCATTGCGCCGAGCCTGATCGCGGACGAAACGTGGAATAGCGGAATCGTGGTGTTCTATCGCGCCCTGGTGGCGGATTTCCTATACGCGAACCCCTCCAACCTGCTGGTGTTCGCCGACAACCACGATATGCATCGAATCTACCGACAACTCGAAGGTGACAACGAACTGTTCCGGCTTGCCATGGCCCTGGTGCTGACCACCCGTGGCATTCCCCAGGTGCTCTACGGCACGGAAATCCTCATGGATCATCCGCCGGATGCGTCACACGGTGTGATGCGAGTCGACTTCCCAGGGGGATGGCCCGGCGACGAAGTGAACGGCTTCACGGGCGACGGCCTGACAGACGAGGCCGCCGCTGCGCAGGGCTTCATGAGGCGGCTACTCAATTGGCGTAAGACGTCGAGAGCGGTCACGAACGGCCAATTGACCCACTACGCGCCCAGCAACGGCATCTACATCTATTTCCGGCACACCGATGACAACAGCGAACGCGTCATGGTCGCCGTCAACAAGAACGCCGACGACGCGGAAGTGGTTCTTGATCGTTTCGCGGAATCGCTCTACGGGGCGAACCTCGGAGTCGACGTATTGACCGGTGACCTACACGGCTTGGGGCAATCCATCACGATTCCTGGACGTGCCTTCCTGATCCTGGACGTGAGATGAGCCGAGTCACGGCCGGCGAAATCGCGGAACTGGCCGGCGTATCTCAATCCACGGTCTCGCGCGCCTTGCGCGGCAGCCCGTTGGTCAATTTAAAAACCCGTGAACGCGTACTTCGAATAGCCACCGAGCAAAACTACAAGGTCAATACCAGCGCGAGCCGGCTACGCTCCAGGCAAAGCCGCACACTCGCCCTTCTCGTACACGACGATTCCGATATGGGATCGGACATAAATCCGTTTTTCCTGTCGATGATCGCGGCGATCACGAAGGCGGCTGCACGAAAAGGCTACGACATCCTACTTTCGTTCCAACAGTTCAGTGACGACTGGATCGCCGACTACGAAAACAGCAACAAGGCCGAAGGCGTCATCATGCTCGGCTATGGTGGCTACACCGACTACATCCGCAAGATCGGCATGCTCGACGACGAGCATTGCGTGACCTGGGGCCCGGTCATCGATGGCCAACCCGGACACTTCGTCGGCTGCGACAACATCCATGGCGGCTATATCGCCACCAAGCACCTTCTCGATCTCGGCCACCGGCAAATCGCCTTCGTCGGCGACATCTCCGACGACTGCCCGGAGTTCCAGGCCCGTTATTCCGGATACCGAAAAGCCCAAGAGGAAATCGGGCTGGACCAGGGACCCCTGCTGCAGGCAACGGCGAACCCCTCGGAGCTCGGCGGCTACCAAGCCGTTGAACGGCTGATTGGGAGATCCGCCGATTTCAGTGCGGTGTTCTGCGCCACGGATTTGAACGCGGTCGGGGCGATGCGCGCATTGCGGAGTCGACGCCTGCACATACCAGCCGACGTCTCGGTCGTGGGATTCGACGACGTCCCATCGATCGCCTACACGACCCCGGCACTCACCACCGTTCGCCAAGATACCGGGACCGCAGGCCATGTTCTGGTCGAGACGCTGCTCGACCTGATCCAGGGGAACACGGTGACCTCGCGCTTGCTAGCGCCCAGGCTGATGGTCCGGGATTCCTCCGCGCCCCACCGCTCGGCCGACGCCTCGAGCCACCGCGCCGGGCCCCGACCGACGGACCGGCCACGAGCGGTGCGCGCCGCGCCTTCCCGCTCGGCATCTACCAAGCGTCGATAAACGGCACGCGGGTCTGGTACTTCACGACTCGGCGGCGCGTTGGCTTTCATCCCGGCGACGATCCAGCGCCGTGGTGTAGTATTGCGTCCGGCCTGCGGGTGGACAGGCAAATGGGACGGAGGAAGATATGAGTAGTCTTGAGCCATACAAGGATTCACGACACTACAAGAAGATTTACGACCAAATCGAAACACTCGGTCTCGTTGAACACGTGCATCATCTGGATGAATACGGATACACGGTCATTCCTCCCGAACTGGTTGCCCCCGAGGAATTCCAGGTTCGCTTGCGCCAAGCGGTGCTCGATGTCAATGAACAAAGGACCGGACAGAAGATCGATCTCGAAGATATTGAATCAGCCAAACTCACCCGGGACACACCGGGTGAAGGGCATTGGGGACTCCTCACCGAAGACCCGGTGTTCCAGGAAACGCTCATGAACCCCACGGTGCTCGCCGTGGGGAAATACCTGTGCGGTAACAGCGCCATATTGAGTGACATGCTTTGCATCCTGAAGCATAAGGATGAACGATTCACGCATCCACTACATACGGATCAACATGGAACACCGCCACCTCTGCCGCCCTACGCGCAGGTCTGCAATGTGACCTGGACGTTGACCGACTACAAGGTGGGCAATGGCGTGACTGCCATCGTACCCAAGAGCCATTTGAAGGGGCGCTACCCGTTGCCCGAAGAAGGCAACTTTCTGCGCGAGGATGCGCCGGTTAAACCGATTCCCATCGAAGCGCCGGCCGGGTCACTGATCGTCTGGGACGGCAGGACCTGGCACGGTTCGTATCGGAGGGAAAATGAGGGTTTGAGACTGAACGTCATCTTGGTCTTCACGCGGGTCTATATGAAGCCGATTCGCGATTTTCGCAGTACGGTCCCGCAGGAATTACTCGATCAGCACCCGGTTGAGTTCGCGCACCTAATCGGCGCCAAGAGTATGTACCCGTTCAGAGATGGAAAACCGCCAGCAACCAAAGAAGAAAACGCCTATATGATGGCAGCGGGCTACAATCCCTGGGCATAGCAGTATCCAGGTACGTCCGGGGCATAACGCAACGTAGCAGACTCCACGTCGACATTATTGCACCACTACTTCGCTCAGATCATCGGCAAATTTCACCCGTCTCGCGAGGTTGCCGTAGATGGTATAGGCTTCATCATTTGCCCTCACGAATAGTGCGTCGTACAGCATCCCCGGCGCGAGCGCGCCCATGGCATACATGGCCCTTGGAAGGAACGGTGTAAAGCTCGTGAAATCGAGTGCCGTAGGGAGCACCAGGGTGCCGCCCTTCGGCGCATCAGGGTTCGCATAATCGAAGTGTTCAAAGTCCGCGCCGTACTTGAACTCATCAAAGATCGAAACACCGTGTTGCCACTCCCCTTCGTCCTCCGCAATTGTCGACGAACAGCAAAGCACCAGCAGTGACAAGGCGATTAGTCGCATAGGCTTGGAGACCGAACGGGATGGTCGATCAGATCCTCGAATTATTAAAAGTCTCGATCGCCTTTTTGTAGACAAAGCCTGTCGGTGAGTCGAGGCTGTCGTTGCACCCCAGCAGCTGGGCCATCCGCTCGCCATGCCGCTCAATGAGTTCATCCGCGTGCGCAGAATAATTCTCGATCACACGCATGGCGAGTCGTGAACATGAAATATGGCAAACGACGCGTTCACCGCTTGCCGTACGCGGCGACGGGCTGTGCCAGGTGCGGCCGTCCCACATAACGACCGAGTTCGGCGGACACTCAATAGGGATGGCCCCTTCCCGCGCTTGCATTTCTGCGTGGGTCGGATGGCGGCGGAGCTTATGGCTGCCCGGAACTATCAGCGTCGCGCCCTGCTCCGCGCTGTAACCATCAGTCACCCAGCAAAAGGTCAGGTTCATGTTGTGCTCGGGAAACGGCGCAGGCAGCCAGACCTGGTCGGCGTGCATTCCATAATTTCCCGCGCCCTGCGGTATGACCGTGGATGTTACCTGTGAAATGAGATAGCCGCGCCCAACGGAAAACTCAGCCATGGCCATCAACTTCGGGTTGGTTACCGCTTCGCCAAAGACCGGGTCTTTTAGCAGGAGCATGTTCACACCCGCTCCCTTGCCGCTGACCTGAACAGGTTTAACCACGCGAAGAATGGTCTCCCGAAGCCGTTCATTAAACTCAGGAGTAGAGACATTTTCGATAACCGCATAGCCCTTTTCCACCAGATGCAGACAGGTGTCTTCCAGACCGAATTCAGCGATGGTCGGCGCCAGCTCGTCGGAGATCTCATCCGGCGGTAGGGTGTCGTCGCGAGTTTCAGTCATAAGGGACATGATCTTTTGCTTTATTTGCTACTAGCCCGACTCTGCGACAGATCAGGGGCCGGTGCAATCGCTAGTCGCCAATTTCCACCCGACTTCCAGGACATTTCGGCTACCAAGCGTCGATAAACGGCACGCGAGTCTGGACTTCCCGGCTCGGCGGCGCGCTGGCTTTCATCCCGGCCACGATCCAACGCCGGGTGTCCGCCGGGTCGATTACATCGTCCACCTCGAAGACGTGTCCTGCGTTGAGCCCCTTGCCCCGGTTGTAGGCGGCTTCGACCAT
>LXNJ01002263.1_pt1 | contig 10684 bp, 6 predicted proteins | sample 809081 | NCBI WGS metagenome assembly LXNJ01 (sample SAMN04870510, study PRJNA318959) | sponge metagenome | biome: sponge; feature: marine sponge reef; material: water | host: Petrosia ficiformis | place: Greece: Milos, Mediterranean Sea | collected 2013-05-29 | depth 5-7 m
TCGACGTCGCCGGGCCCAGGGTCGTGCGCTTCCGGATTCCGGCCCAGCCCGGGGAGGAGGTGGCCCAGAACAACGAACGCTCGGTTCACATGAACGTCCGCGACGGGCGGGAAAAGGTGCTCTATTTCGAGGGCGAGCCCCGCTTCGAGGTCAAATTCATGCGTCGTGCCGTGGCGGACGACGAAAATCTCCAGCTTGTCGTTCTCCAGCGCACCGCGGAGAGCAAGTTCCTGCGCCTGGACGTGGACGACGGCAGCGAGCTGGAGTTCGGTTTCCCCACCGAGCGGGAAGAGCTTTACCGCTACCGGGGGCTGATCATCGGCAGCGTCGAGGCCTCGTTCTTCACCCACGATCAGCTCGCGATGATCGCCGATTTCGTCTCCGAGAGAGGCGGCGGCGTCCTCTTCCTGGGCGGAAGCCGCGCCTTCGCCGAGGGAGGATGGGACGGAACTCCGGTGGAGGCGGTAATGCCGGTGCTGCTGGATGACCCGGTTGAAGGAAGTCCGGCCGCAGCTGGAACTCCGGATGACGAAGCCGAGGCCGGCGGTGCTCCTCCGGTGCGGTCGCCCGAGCGATACTTCGCCCAGGTCAAGGTCGAGCCTACGCGGGCGGGGCTTTCGCATCCCGCCGTCCGCCTCGACGCCGAGCTCGACGGCGTGGAGGAGCGTTGGGCGGAGCTGCCTGCGGTGACCCTCGTGAATCCGATCTCGGACTGGAAATCCGGCGCGACGCCTCTGCTCAGCGGCAGATCGACGGTGATCGACGCCGTCGGAACGGGTACGGACGGTCCCGTGCAGGCGGTTCTCGTGCACCAGCGTTACGGTCGAGGCAAGTCGATCGCGCTTACGATCCAGGACTCCTGGCTCTGGCAGATGCACGCCGACGTGCCCGTGGACGACATGGCTCACGAGGTATTCTGGCGGCAGATGATCCGCTGGCTGGTAGACGGCGTGCCTGAGACGATGGATGTTGTCGCGGAGCGTCAGCGAGTGGAGCCGGGCGAGACCGTGCGGCTGCTGGCCACGTTGCGGGACTCGGTCTACTCGGCGGTCAACGGCGCGGCGGTGGTGGGCCGGGTGACCGCGCCCAGCGGCCGGGTGACCGAGATACCGGCCGAGTGGACGGTCGAGCGCGATGGCGAGTACGCCTTCGAGTTACGCCCCGAGGAAGCCGGCGAGCATACGGTCGAGGTGGTGGCCGCCAGGGGCGGGGTCGCGCTGGACAGCGTGGAGACGTTCGTGGTCGCCGCGCCGGCGTCCGACGAGTTCTTCGGAGCCGGGCAGGACGCGGCGACGCTGCGTCGGATCGCCGAGGCCACCGGCGGACGCTACTACGCGGCGGCCGATTTGGCGACTCTCGCCGAGGACATCGAGCTCAGCGGGGGAGGGGTGACCTTGGTCGAGAGCCTCGATCTCTGGGACATGCCGGCCTTCTTCTTCGCGATGATCGCGCTCATGGGCACCGAGTGGGGATGGCGCAGACGGCGGGGGCTCTCCTGAGGGGCGGGAGGGCGGCTGCGGCCGGTTCCGCCCGACATGGCCGCGGACGAACCGCTCACGGCGTTCGAACGCCGCATCCGCGTTGGATCGCGGCTGTGCTGGCGATCCTGCTCCACCCCTTCGTTCTCTCCGACGCGAGCGGTCAGGGCCGGACTCACGCCGTGGTGGTCTACGGGCTCGGCGGGGCGCCCGAATACGGCGCGGCATTCCACGAGCAGGCGATGGCGCTGCGTGAGGCGTTCCTGAATCGACACGGAATGAATGACGACCGCGTCACCGTGCTGGGCGAACGCGTGGAGGCTGATCCCGAGCGGATCGCGGCCCGCTCGACGAGCGAGAACGTGCTGCGCGCTCTTGCGGGGATCGCGGAACGGGCGGAGCCCCTCGACCGGCTCCTCGTAGTGCTGATCGGGCACGGGACCGCCGTGGGAGGCGAGGCGCGGCTCAACCTCCCGGGACCCGATCTCTCCCCCGGTGAACTGGACCAAGCGCTCGACCTCTTCCCGACCCAGACCGTGGCGGTCGTGCATGTGGGTTCGGCGAGCGGCGGCTTCTTGCGGCCCATTTCGGGCGCCAACCGCATCGTGGTGACCGCCACCCGTAGCGAACGGGAGCGCAACGCGACCGAGTTCGGCGAATTCTTCGTCGAGGCGGTTACCAGCGACGAGGCCGATTTCGACAAGGATGATCGCACCTCGCTGCTCGAGGCCTTCCAGTTCGCGCGCCAGCAAGTGGCCCGCAGGTACGAGGCCGCCAACGAACTGCTCACCGAGCACGCGATCCTCGACGACAACGGCGACGGCGAAGGCAGCGGTGAGCCCGACGTGGCCGAAGCGGACGGAAGGCTCGCGGCCACCTTCCAGCTGGGCGGGGTGTCGGGGACTTCGGCGCAGACGCCGGACGATCCCGAGCTGGCGCGGTTGTACGATGAGCGGCGCGAAATCCAGGAGGGGATCGAGGCGCTCAGGAGCGCTCGGGACTCCATGGAGGAGAACGCCTATTTCGATGCGCTGGAGGAGCTGCTTGTCGAGCTCGCGGTGAAGAACCGGGAGATACGGGCGCTGGAAGGGAGTGGTCGGAGCGCGGTGGTCGATACGATTCTTCGGGTTCCGGCATCTTGATCCGGAAGAGCTCCGCAGGTCCGACGGTGCGGCCGCCGCGTCGAGTTCGGCTCGCCGTGACGATCGTTCCGGCGATGCTTGCGGCTCTGACCGGCACGGTCCTGGTCTCCCCGACCGCGACGAGTCCGTTGGCAAGGAGTCCGGTCACCGCGACCGCGGTGGCGACCGGCCCCGTAGCGCCTTCCGCACCCCGGCCCCAGTCCTTCGACGAAGCTCGCGTTCTGGCCAGGTCCGGCGATTACGACGGGGCGGCGAGGGCGCTCGGACGGATCCTGCGATCCGATCCCGGCCACGTTCCCGCCCGTCGCGAGCTCGTCCGAACGCTCCTCACCGTCGGCGAGTACGAGCGCGCCGAAGATGTGGCCCGCGAGGCGCCCGACCCGGTCGGCCTAGCCAACCTCCTGGGCGAGGCCCTACAGCTTCGGGGACGGCTGCCGGCGGCCGAGACGAGCTTCCGGGTCGCACTGGGCGAGCTCCCGCCGGGAAGCCTCTCGTCCGCCGGTCCGGCAGCGCGGCTTTCGGGCGGGGCGGCAGCCCTACCCGACAACGCCTCGTCGGAACGGCTGCGACGGGCTGACGACCACCTGACCGCTGCGGTCAACCTGGCCGACCTCCTCTTCCACACCGGAAGGATCGACGAGGCCGAGCTTCTCTGCGACGAGTTCATCGACATCTATAACGCTCGCGTGGGCTCTCTCGACGCGGCCGAGCTTCTGGCCGTGGGGCGGGCGGTGCATCGTCTGGCCCGCTCGGAGCCGGCGCTGTTCCAGGACGCTCTCCGCGCCTTCGACGAGGCCGGCGCGGCCGATCCCGGCTGGCCCGAGCCCCGCGCTCGCGCCGGAGCCCTTCTCCTCGAGAAGTACCAGAGCTCGGAGGCCCAATCGGAGTTCGAGGCGGTGCTTTCGGCCAACCCGAACCATCCCGAGGCTCTGCTGGGCATGGCGAGGGCGCTGATCTTCGACGGTCGCCCTGGGTCCGACGACGCGCTCGCCAAGCTGCTCGACATCAATCCCAACCACGCCGAGGGCCGCGCCCTCCTGGCCTCCATCCACCTTCGGAGCGAGCGTCACGAGGAAGCCCGTACCGAGAGCGAGCGCATCCTGGCGGGGAACCCGTCCTCCCTCGCCGGTCTGACGGCCCTCGCCGCCACTTACCTTCTCTCCGGCGACCGCTCCTCCTTCGACGAGGCCCGCGCAAGGGCGCTCGCAGTCAACCCGCGCTACGCCGCGCTCGACACCGAAGCCGCCCGGCTGCTAGAACGCCACCGCAGGTACGCGGAGGCGGCGGAGAGGGCCGCCGCCGCCACCCGGCTCGATCCCAAGGCCTGGGAGGCGCACGGCATGCTCGGCCTCAACCAAATGCGGATGGGGATGGTCGAGGAGGGCCGAGCCAACCTGGAACGCGCCTTCGCAGGAGACCCTTACAACCCCTGGTTCAAGAACTCGCTCGATCTGCTCGACACCTTCGGGCGCTACGAACTTCACTCCAACGAACGCTTCGATCTCTTCCTCCACGAGACCGAGGCCGACCTCCTCCACGCCTATCTCGCCCCGATCGCCGAGGAAGCTTACGACGCACTCGCCCGCCGCTACCTGACCAAGCTCTCCGGTCCGGTCAGGGTCGAGCTCTATCCGAGCCACGCCGACTTCTCGGTTCGCACCCTGGGCGAGGCGGGACTGGGAGCTCTGGGCGTCTCGTTCGGGCCGGTGCTCGTCATGGACTCGCCGGGCGCCCGGGAGCTTGGGGACTACAACTGGGCTTCGGTCTTCTGGCACGAGCTCGCGCACTCCTTCCACCTGGGCATCAGCCGGGGTCGTGTGCCGCGCTGGTTCTCGGAGGGGCTTGCGGTCCACGAACAGCGGCAGGCTCGGCCCGGGTGGGGCCACCAGGCGTCTCCCGCATTCCTGAACGCTCTCAAGCAGGGCGATCTCAAGCCGGTGAGCGAGCTCGACGACGGCTTCATGCGGCCCGCGTTTCCCGGTCAGGTCGTTCTTTCCTACTACCAGGCGTCTCTGGTCTTCCAGTACCTCGAGGCCGAACACGGGTTCGCCCCCATCCGCGACCTACTGACCGGTTACGGCGAGGGGCGGAGCACCGAAGAGCTGGTGGAGAGCGAGCTGGGGATGAGTCTAGATGGGCTCGATCGCGAGTTCGACCGCTATCTGAAGGCACGTTTCGCAGACGCTCTCGACCGCCTGAGCGAAGGCCCCGCCCCCCTTCAGCCGTCCGAGCTGAGCGACCTTCGACGACTTGCGGCACGCATCCCGGACGACCCCCTCGTCCGCCTCCGGCTCGGAGCCGCCCTGACCCGCGCGGAACGGCACGCCGAGGCCCGCCCTCATCTCGAGGCGGCTCTTAGGCTCTTCCCCGAGGTGGGCGGGGCCGCGAGTCCGCACTGGCCGCTGGCGCAGGGTTTCGTGGCCGAGGGCGACACCGCTGCCGCCATCCACCACCTCAGGGAGCTCCTTTCGCGCTGGGAGGCCGGCTACGAACCCCTTCTGCGGCTGGCCGATCTGCTCACCGCCACCGGTCGCCCGGATGAAGCCGCCGCGGCTCTCGACGACGCCGTTCTCATCTGGCCCTACGACGTCGACCTCCACAGACGGCTCGCCGCTCTCCACACTCAGCTGGGCTCCCACGAGGCGGCGGTGCGGGAAAGACGAGCGGTCGTCGCGCTGGGTCCGCCCGACCGCGCCCAGGCCCGCTACCTTCTCGCCACCGCGCTTCGCGACGCCGGAGACGTGGAGACCGCGCGCCGGGAGGTGCTCCTGGCTCTCGAGATCGCCCCCAACTTCGAGGAGGCTCTCGAGCTGCTGCTTGAGCTGAGGAGGGAGCGTGTCGGCCCGGGACGTCGGCAAGGCGTGGCGGCCCGCAACCCGGGGGGCGGACGATGAGGCCTATTGCGGTCGTCCTGGCGCTGACGGCCCTCGTCGGTCCAGGGTTCGCGCCGCCTTCGCTCGTCGTGCCCGGGCTCGCTCCTCCACCGCTCGCGGCTCAGAACTGGGACGATCTCAACACGCCCTACGACAGCCGCTACTCCTTTGTGCGTCTTCGTTTCGGACAGCCCGGCTCGTTCGGGGGCTGGCGCAGAGGACCCATGTGGGCGCACGACTATCCGCGCGCCGAGATCAACTTCGTCCAGATCCTCAGCGAAGTCAGCTTCGTCGATCCGGTGACCGACGGCACCAACGTCCTCTCGCTTGCCGACCCGGAGATCTTCTCCAACCCCATCCTTTACATAGTGGAGGTGGGCTACTGGAATCCGAGCGAAGAGGAGATCCGACTGCTGGGCGACCACCTGAGCAAGGGCGGCTTCCTAATAGTGGACGACACCCGCGGCGAGCGCGGCTTCGAGTGGGACAGCTTCCGCATGAACATGGAGCGCGCCCTTCCGGGCCACGACCTCCTGCCGCTGCCCCACGACCACGAGATCTTCAGCTCCTTCTTCCAAATCGATCCGCTCGCGGTCATCCCGCCCTACGGTCCGACGAACCCTCTCTGGTTCGGGATCTTCGAGGACAACGATCCGGACGGGAGACTCATGGTCGTCTTCAACTTCAACAACGACATCGCCGAGTACTGGGAATACTCGTCGAGGGGATGGTATCCGATCGACCCCACTAACGAAGCGTACAAGCTCGGTGTCAACTACATAATCTACGCGCTCACCCACTAGAGTTCTCCGACCGCGCCGGTCCGCCGCCGGTCTCCGACCCTTCACCCGCAACCCCACGGAGCCATCTTTGGCCGACAACCCCGAAACAGAACCGGAAACCCGAGGCAGCATGGGCGACACCGCCCGCGACCGCACGGACGACATCGCGGAGCGCGAAGACGACGTGGCGCTCGCTGATCGCATGAGGCACGGGCGCGAGCGGATACTTGCGGAAGTGCGCAAGCTCATCGTCGGCCAGGACAAGGTCGTGGAAGAGGCCCTTCTCACCCTCTTCGTGGGCGGCAACTCCCTCCTCGTGGGCGTGCCGGGCCTCGCCAAGACGTTGCTGGTGCACACCCTGGCCCAGGTGGTGGACCTCAAGTTCGCCCGCATCCAATTCACTCCGGACCTCATGCCCTCGGACGTGACCGGGACCGACATCATCCAGGAGGATCCGGCCACCGGCAAGCGCTCAATGGTTTTCGCACCCGGGCCCGTCTTCGCCAACATCGTCCTCGCCGACGAGATCAACCGCACCCCGCCGAAGACCCAGTCCGCCCTGCTGGAGGCGATGCAGGAGCACCGGGTTACGGTTCAGGGCCGCACCTACGAGCTCGACGAGCCCTTCTACGTGTTCGCTACCCAGAACCCCATCGAACTGGAAGGCACCTACCCGCTCCCCGAGGCGCAGCTCGATCGGTTCATGTTCGAGATCGTGATCGACCACCCGCCGGAGGCGGAGGAACTCGAGGTGGTGCGCCGGACGACCGCGACGCAGGCCTACGAGTTCGAGCCTGCGGTCACCGGCCCGGACCTCGTCGCCTTCCAGGAGCTGGTGCGCAGGGTGCCCGTCTCGGAAACCGTGCTCAAGTACGCCCTGGCGCTGGTACGCGCGAGCCGACCGGAGGGCGAATCGCCTCCGGATTTCGTGAAGGAGTGGCTCTCCTACGGGGCCTCGGTGCGGGCGGCACAGTACCTGGTGATCGGCGCCAAGGCCCGAACGATCCTGCGCGGACGCTACCACGTCACCCCTGAGGACGTGCGGGCGCTCGCCCATCCCGTGCTCAGGCATCGTCTGCTCACCAACTTCCACGCCGAATCCGAGGGGCGGAGCACGGCCGAGATCGTGGACATGCTGCTCGAAGCGGTGCCCATGCCTTCATCGGGGATGTAGCGGGTTGACCGCCACCGCGAGTACCGGCGTCGGCGGGGCCCGGTTTCTCGATCCGGCCACGCTGGCGCGCATCGGCAACCTGGAGCTGCTGGCGCGGACCGTGGTGGGCGGTTTCCTGGCGGGGCTCCACCGCTCCCCGTATCTCGGTTTCAGCTCCGACTTCGCCGAACACCGCCCCTACATGCCGGGCGACGATATTCGGCGCATCGACTGGCGTCTCTTCGCGCGGAGCGACCGCCACCACATCCGACTCTTCGAGGCGGAGACGAACGCCGACTTCGTGGTCGTGCTCGACGTCTCCAGGTCGATGGATTACGGCACCGGCCCGCTCACCCGTTTCGAATACTCCCGCTTCCTCGCGGCTTCCCTCGTCCATCTCTCGAACCGCCAGCGCGACCGGGTCGGAGTCCTTACCGTGGACAGCGGCATCGTGGACCGCATTCCGCCATCGATGGGCAATCTCGACACCATTCTAGCCGTCCTCGACAGGGCGAAGCCCCACGGGGAAGGCTCGATCGCCAGGGCGATGGCCCCGGTGACCGAGCTGCTCAAGCGGCGTGGGATCGTAGCCATCATCTCGGATTTCTACGAGGAGGCCGACCGGATCGTCGAGGCCGTCGGAGCGCTCAAGGCCCGCGGGCACGACCTCATCGTTTTCCATCCCGTCGACCCCTCGGAGCTCGACTTCCCCTATCAGGATGCATCGGCGTTCGAGGATCTCGAAGGCGGCTCGCAGATCCCCGTGATTCCCGGCCAGGTCCGCGCCGACTATCTCGACCACTTCGGTCGCCACCTGGCCGCGCTGAAAGACGGATTTCGCGACCTCCAGGCCGACTACGTGAAGGTGAACATCACCGAGCCGCTCGATCAGGCTCTTTTCGACTACCTGCTCGCCCGCAGGCGACGCACCGGCAAGGTGCGCAGGAGCTGAGCCGTGGGCCTGGAACTCCTCGTACCGATCTTTCTCGTCGGGCTCGCCGCGATCGGAGTCCCGGTCTTCCTGCACCTAACCCGCAGGCAGCGACGGAACGTGGTCCTCTTTCCGTCGCTAATGTTCCTCAGGCGCATTCCGTTCCGCGAACAGCGCAGACGAAGGATACGGCACTGGTTGCTGCTCCTGCTTCGCGCCCTCGCTCTGGCGGCGATCGTGCTCGCCTTCACCCGCCCCTTCGTGGAGAACGCCGTCGTGGACGGGGCCGTGACCGGCGGACCGAGAGAGGTCGTGGTTCTGCTCGACCGCTCCTACAGCATGGCGGCCGGGAACGCCTTCGCCGACGCCGTGGACGAGGCGCGCCAGGTCTTCGGGGGACTCGGCCCGCTCGACCGGGCCAGCCTCGTGCTCTTCGACCGGGGAGCCGAGCTGGCGGTGCGTTCGACGTTCGACCCGGCGGAGCTGGAAAGGGTGTTGGACGCCGCGGAAGTCGGCTCGAATGCGACTCGCTACGGTCCCGCGCTCCGGGTCGCGGCCACCGTCGTGGAGGAGTCGCGGCTTCCTGTGGGCGAGATCTACCTGATGTCGGATCTCCAGCAGGCCGGATGGAGCGAGGACGACGAGTCGACCTTGTCCGCGAAGGCCCGGCTGATTCCGGTGCCGGTGGGGGCGGCCCGCGAGCTGACGGATGCGGACGAGATGCCGCAACTTGCCGATTACGCCGTGACCGACATTTCACTGGCTCGTTCGGCGGATGCGGGACGCGAGCGGGTGACGGTGACCGCGCGGGTGGCGCGCTTCGGTACGGTGGGGGAATCGGGCTCGGGAGAGACCTTGCCGCTCACTCTCTCCGTGGACGGCGACGAGGTGGAGACGGCGAACGCGCGCCTGAGCGACGCCGCCGGGTCGGTGAGCTTCCGCCCGTTCACGCTCTCGCAGCCCTATACCCGCGGCGAGGTCGCGCTCGAGGGCGACGACGCGCTCTCCGCCAATGACGCCAGACGCTTCGTCGTCTCGCCGGGCGGGCACCTGGCGATCCGGATCGCCGAGGGTGCGGGCGCCGAGGACGGCGCTTCCCAATACCTGCTCGGCGCGTTCTCCGTCGCGGACGAACGCTTCCGGGTCTCGCAGCGTCTGACGCCCTCCTTCGGCGCCGACGAGCTCGACGACTACGACGTGGTGATCCTGAACGACGCCCGACCGTCCGCAAGTTCGCTGGTCCGACTCGACGAGTTCGTCGCCGGAGGGGGAGGCCTCATCGTGGTGGCGGGATCGTCCTCCAGCTGGGGCAGTGCCTGGGAGCCGCTCCCCGGCGTCCAGACCGGGCTGCGCGACTGGGAGAGCGGCCGGGCAGGTCGCCTGGGACTGCTCTCGTACTCCCACCCGATCCTGGAGCCTTTCTCCGGGCCTCACAGCGGCGATTTCACCGCGGCCCGCTTCTTCCGTGCCCGCACCTTCCGGCCGACGGACTCCGCGACGGCGCTGATGAGTTTCGACGACGGCGGTCCCGCTCTCGTCGAGCGCGGCCACGGTCTGGGCAGGGTATTGCTCTGGACCTCGTCCCTCGACCTCTACTGGAACGACCTCGCCGTCCAGCCGGTTTACCTTCCCTTCGTACACAGACTCGTCGAGCACGCCTCCGGACGGAGCGAGGCGGTGGTCGAATTCGCCGTGAATCAGGTCTTGGACCTCGAGGATCCGGTCGCGCTCGAGTCGGCTGGCGCGACCCCCGAGGAGGCTGCGGGGCTGGCCGGGGAGAGCGGGCTGATCGCGATCGCGCCCGGCGGGGACGTCGTCGAGATGCAGGATCCGGGCGACGCTCGCTTTCTCGTTCTCGCCGAGGCGGGCTTCTACGCGGTCAGGCGGGAAGGAACAGCTCCCGGAAGGACTTTCAGCGTGGCTGCCAACGTCGATGTGGTCGAATCCGACCTGACCCCGATCGACCCGGAGGAACTCGCGGCCCGCCTCGCCGGTCCAAGTATGGACACCGACGAAGCCGCCGAGGCGTCCGATCCCGGCTTCGAGACGGAGCTGCGCAGGGCCGACCGCGAACGCAGACAGTCGCTCTGGCGCTGGCTGCTTCTGGGAGCGCTGGCGCTCTTCGTCGCGGAGACCGTGCTCTCCAACCGAACACCGGCTTTGGCCAGGGAGCGATGAAGCAGTAGGTTTCGAAAGACCCAACCCGGAGTAGTTGATGAGAGAGTCAGACAGAAGGATCCAGAGCCGCCGTCTCCTCGGTTTCGTGCGTTCGGTCCGGCGGCGGTGGCGGCTGCGCATCGCGCTCCAGGGACTGACCTGGACGGG
>LXNJ01002264.1_pt1 | contig 10684 bp, 7 predicted proteins | sample 809081 | NCBI WGS metagenome assembly LXNJ01 (sample SAMN04870510, study PRJNA318959) | sponge metagenome | biome: sponge; feature: marine sponge reef; material: water | host: Petrosia ficiformis | place: Greece: Milos, Mediterranean Sea | collected 2013-05-29 | depth 5-7 m
TCCTCGCGCGTCACTACAGCAGCCGCTTGAGACAGACTCTCCAGCTCCCCGGTGTGATCGAGCCGCAGGTCGGGCAGAATCACGAACTTCACCCTTTCCGCCGAGAGCTGGGCAGTCTTGAGCTGGGAGAGAATATCCTGGCCGGGCTGCATGTCCGCCTGACCAAAGACCGAGCGGACCGGGCCTAAGTAGCGCGGCGCATCTTCCGCCAGTCCCCGGTTCAACCCGGTGCCAACCAGGACCAGGCCCTGCTTGGGATGCTCGATACCAAACACCAGGATATCGAGGGTGTGCTGCTGGGGGAGGCTGCCGTCTCGGTAGACGATCCGGCTGGAGACCGTTATCGAGCCCGTATGAAAGACGTGCAGTTTGGTCCCCCTCACGCCTCGGTACTGTTCCGGCCAGTTGTGCAGGACCGGCTCAATATAAGGCAGCCGGAGCGGCTCTTCACAGGCCACACCCAATATCAACACACAGGCGACGAGCAAGCGCATAACGGAGACGGAAGACAGCATCATCGTGAGGCCGGTGCTGAGGACCTTTCGGCCAGAAGGATCTCAAACCTAAGGTATCCATTAGCACTAGCAGTTCGCACGCAGTCTTGCACCTCCGTAAAATCAGGACAGGCCGCCGCTCTCAAACGGAAAGTTTCGCCCTCCCTTGTGAGTTGACCTGGGAAAGGCTCTCAACTATGGTGTGAGCGCCTTTTTCAAGGAGCACGGGGATTAAGGATTCTCGCATGGACTGGCCACCAGGCACCGAGGAGCGGAGTGCGCTCGCTGAGGTCGAAGCGAGACTGCACAAACTTCAGGCGCGCTTTAACCTCTATACCGCCCAACACCGCTTCTACGGTATTGGGACGGTGTGCGCCCTCGGATTTGCGCTGTTTACTTTTTTGGCCTTCTCACTCTCTTCGTTCTGGTTCGTCCTGTTGGCTTGGCCGCTCCTCGCCCTGGCCGGTTATGTCTGTTTTCGGTTTCTCCGCCAGGGGGTAGCGGACTGGACCAATCTGCACACCGCCGCCCGTCGGATTGACCTCCAGGCTGGGCTCAAACAGCGCCTGTCAACGCTGACAGCCCAGATTCTGGCGAATCCCTTCAACGGCCCTCCAGCTTCCCGTTTATGGACCTATCTTCTCCGCGATAATCTGGACCGGCTGTCGCTCTGGGAGGTCAAAAAGGTCGCGCCCCGGCGTATACCCTGGAGCGTCCTGCCTTTTCTCGCCGCTCTGGTGTTCGCCTTCCTGGTGGCCTCCGTCCCGCTGCTGTCACCCGCGTCTGAACCCGAGCCTTTCTCACTGACCAATCTTGAACTGATTTCCTCCGAGTTGCCCGAACGCACGGGACAGCTGGTGGACAGGTCCATACCACCGGAAGACTTCACCGCTCGGCCACTGGACTCGCTGCCGGTTGGTGAGACGCTGTCTGAGCAAGCGGACAGCCAGATGAGTTTGCAGGATCACGCAGCAGACGAAGAAGGTCTGGGACAGGAGCTGCTGGAACTGGCGTCTCTGCCCGAAGACCTCCAGCAAGCCCTGCGCACGGCCCTGCAAGGACTCCAGGAGTCTCAGTCGTCTCTTAACGAACAGGACGTCGCCGAGGGCCACCGTCTCCTCGATGACGAACAAGCGCAGGATATACACTCTGAGCAACAGGCCGAAGATGCCAGCCGGCAGGCTTTGGGGGAGGGCCAGACCGGGCAGGATGCCGAGCGGGCTGGGCTGGGTAGTCAGCAAGCCCCCGAACAGGGCAGCGGCCTCCAAAAGCTCAAACAGGCGCGTCTTGATCGACGGAAAGCGGTGGGAGCCTTACAGTCTGCCAACCCCCAGCTTCCCCGTCGGGGGGGTCAGGCCGGCCGGGGCGGCATGGGAGCGGGTACGGGCACAGACCGACGCCTGTACGGCAACGAGGCCAGTCTTGAGGGCAGGCCGCAGACCTTCAGCCTGTCTCTCGATGCCAGTTTTGAGAAGAGCCATACCGGTCACGAGATTGTCAAAGATGAGGGCGGCGGGGTGATTATCAAGTCCACCAGCCAGCTCAGCGCAAACCAGGCCTTGGACGATGCCATCCGAAATGCCCAGATTCCACCTGAATATGAGGACATTGTGAAACAGCTGTTTTCCCGGGGGACAGGACAGTGAGTGAAACGCCAAAAGGAGCAAACGTATCAACGTCTCAGCATGTATTGGAGGATACGTTTAGTCCTGCAACCGATCTTGTTCTTGAATTTCAGGAGACCTTTCAGCGGATTCAGGCCGAATTGGCCAAGGCTATTATCGGCTATGAGGAGCTTATTCAAGATATTCTGATCGCCTTTTTTGCCGGCGGCCATGTGCTGATCGAGGGCGTCCCGGGAACGGGTAAAACGCTCCTCGTGCGTTCGCTCGCCCGCGTCCTGAATCTCAGCTTTAGTCGGATTCAGTTCACCGTGGACCTGATGCCCGCAGACGTGACCGGCACTCGTATGGTTGTGGATCAAGACGACGGCCGGCGCAATTTCGTCTTTGCTGAAGGGCCGATTTTTTCTCACGTGCTGTTGGCGGATGAGATCAACCGCTCCACTCCCAAAACCCAGGCCGCGCTGCTCGAAGCCATGGCCGAACTCCAGGTCACGGTGGCCGGCACCACCTATCAACTGCATCCGCCCTTTCTCGTGCTGGCGACGCTCAACCCGATCGAAATGGAGGGCACCTATCCGCTGCCTGAAGCCCAGCTTGACCGCTTCTTTTTTAAGGTCCGCCTGACCTATCCCACCCACCACGAGGTCCGACGCATTATCAGCTCAACCACCACCACGACTGAGCCGGAGATTCAGCCCGTTTTTTCCGAAACGGAAGCCGCCGAAAAGATCATGGCGTTTCGGCATCTGGTCCGCGATGTCCTGGTTGCTCCCCATATTGAAGAGTATATCGCAGCCCTGATTCATGCCACGCTGCCGGCGGACGCGCTGTATATGAATCAGACCGATACGGCCGAGGTAACCTTGCCGAAAGACGACTTGGTGAGCCGCTATGTCAATTTCGGCTCCAGTCCGCGAGGTGGCCAGACCCTGATGCTGGGCGCGAAAGTCGCCGCCCTGCTCGATGGGCGGGCCAACGTCAGCTACGACGATGTTGACCAAGTCATGCTGCCGGCCCTCAATCACCGACTGGTGCTCAATTTTGCCGCCGAAGCAGAGAATGTCGATCCGGCCTCGATCATTGAGCGTATTTTGCAGTCCGCCAAAAAAATCCAACGATAGGAATAGGGCCGCGCGTGAGTCTGACCGATCCCGCCTTTTTCAAGCAGCTTGACCGCCTGCGTATGCGTGTCCGCGCCGCACGCGGCCACCGTCCTGGGGAGACGCCCATTCCACGCACGAGCCAGGCTTGGGGCGTAGAATTCGAGTCCTACAAAGACTATTCGCCCGGCGATGATTTTCGCTATTTAGACTGGAATGCCGCCGGGCGACTCGATCAGCTGCTAGTCAAGACGTTTACGGCTGAAAGGGAAATCCCGTTTCATGTCATTCTTGACACCAGCGCGTCGATGGGCGCCCCTGCCAGAGACGAGAAATTTACCCACGCCGTGGACCTGGTCACGGCGCTCAGCTATATCGTACTCTCCAGTAATAATACGCTCCGGATCGCTGCTCTGTCTGCGCCCCCGCGCCCTTTTCTGGCAACGCCCTTCTTACGTCATCGCAACCGTTTTCTTCGCGTCTCCCCCTTTTTGGAAGCGCTGACACCGAGCGGGAAGACCTACCTCAGGGAGTCGGTTCAGTCCTATATTCGGCAGACCAAAGAGCCCGGTGTGGTCGTCCTGATCTCGGACTTTCTGACCCGACCCACGCAGTATGAAGCCGCCCTGCTCTTTCTGATCGCGCGCGGCTATGAAGTCAAAGCCATTCAGGTGCTGGGCGAGAGCGAGCTTCGCCCGGAACGTCTTTTTCGGCGCGGCAAGCTCTACGATGTCGAAGAGCAGACCGAACGCTGGGTCACCCTCAGCCGGGCGAACCTTGAGAAGTATCACCACGCCCTGGCGGTCCATTGTGACGCGCTCCAACAGTTCTGTCATAAACACCGGGTGCTCTATACGCGTCTCTCCAGTGCGCAGCCTATCACCGAAACGGTGACGGAGGCACTCGCCCAGGTGGGACTCGTCACCCTTCACTGAGCATCTTCTGCGGCGTATGGGTATCCTCAATCCAGCGGCCTTACCGTTCGTTTCCCTGCTCGGCGTTCTGGTCCTGATCTATCTGCGCCAGCGGACCCGCACCCGTATTGAAGTCCCCAGCCTGCTGTTCTGGACAGACGTTCCAGAAGATCGCGTGCGCTCCAGACGCTTCCGGCCCGACCTCCTCTTTCTCCTTCAGGTCCTGCTCCTCCTGTTGCTGATTGGGGGCTTACTGCATCCGTACTGGTCGCGCACGGTGACCGAAACGCGCGGAGACCGGCAGATTCTCGTCTTCGATCTGTCGGCGAGCATGCAGGCGCGCGAAAACGGCGTGCGCCGTTTTGATCTGGCCCTGGACCAGGCCAAAGATGTCCTCCACGCGCTGGCGCCGCTTGACGAAGTCATGCTCATCGGCATTGCGGCCCGGCCCCAGGTCATCAGCGGTTTTACAACAGACCATCGCTTGGTGTTGCACCGCCTCGAAGGCCTCCGGCCGCAGGATACGGGCACCCAGTTGGAACTGGGCATCGAACTCGCCCTCGTCCAGCGCGACCGGGCCGGACGGCAAGCCCAGATTCATGTTTTTACCGACCTGCCGTCCAACCAGCTGAGTCTGTCACAGACACAGCAACAGGCGTTGACCTATCATCGGGTGGGTGAGACCGACGATAATATGGCTTTGGCCTCGGTCCACGTCTACCAGAATCCTTTCCAGGACTACTCCCAGGCCCAGGCCTATATCCTCGTTCGCAATTACGCCAACCGCACAAAAACGGCGACGTTACGCGTCGAACTCAATGGCCAGACGGTCTTTCAGGAAGCGTTCAGCCTCTCGGCCAACAACACCCGTTCGTTCTCTTTAGGCGGTTTTACCGGGCCGGGGCAGCTTGCCGTACATCTTGAGTCCGAGGACGCCTTAGCCGTCGATAATCATGCCCTGAACTGGGTGGCTGAACGCCGCTCGACGCAGTTAGTCCTGGTCTCTCCGGCTCCTCACCTGCACCAGGAACTCCAGCAGCTCAGTCGGGCATTGCCCGGCGTGACGCTGCGTAGCACCAGGCCCGAGGACTTCTCGCCCACTCAAGTGGACGAACAGGACGTAGTCCTGTTCCACCAATTTGTTCCCGACGAGGCCGTCCCCGCCAATAGCCTCTACATCTTTCCCCCGGTTGAAAACTCGCTCTTTCCCGTGCTGACCGAGGCCGCAGACCTGACGATTCTGGACTGGAACGACGAGCACGAAATTTTACATAATCTGCAGTACGTTGAGGCCCTGCCGTTCAAGCAGGCCCGTATTCTCGCCCTCCCCTCCTGGGCTCAGGTCCTTATTTCCTCAAAGACCAGCCACGGCGAGATCCCGCTTGCCCTGACGGGAGAGAGGAACGGTCACCGTATTGTCTGTCTGGCCTTTGATCTCGGTGCGGGAAATCTGACCGACTCGGACAATCTGACCCTGCTCGTCCTCTTTCTCAACGCCCTGCGCTGGCTGCGCCCGCCCAACCCGCTCGACCCCCACCTGTTGCCCGCCGGAGACGTGTTCTTTCTCCCCACAGACGCTCCCCTTGACGGCGCACGCCTCTCCACGCCTCAGACTGAAGTTCAGGTTCTTGAAGCCGACACCGTGTCGCTCGATCGAGTGGGCATCTATCGGGTTGAGACTGTGAGCTATCAGGCGGAGCTGTACGCCAATCTTTTTGACGAAGCCGAATCCGACATTGGCCGCCAGACCGGGGACGATACGGGTACGGTGCAACCAGCCGTGTCGCCGGGAGTCCAGACCTCATCCAAAGCCGTACAGCAAATTCCGGTCGAATTTGGCCAGAATCTATACTGGCTGGCCGCGCTGTTGCTTTTTGCCGAGTGGCTCTACGCCTTGTGGCGCTCTCCACTGGAGGGTGTGTGATGACGGCTGAAATTTTTGGCCAGGCATACACGATTCTGTCGCCGAAGTTCTTGTGGCTCCTGCTGCTGCTACCTTTGCTGTGGCTGCCCTTACGCGGCCGCTCTCGGCGAGGTGTGCTCCTGGGCGCAACGCTGCTGCGGACGGTGGCCGCGCTCCTGATTATTCTGGCCCTGGCCGGTCTGAGCCATCAGACCATTCTATCCGATCAGCGCTTAGCCGTTGTAGCGGCGGTTGATACCTCAGACAGTATGGCCGCAGTAGCCCGAACCTGGATGCAGACCTATCTGGGACAGCTCAAAGCGGCGCTTTCCGCACAAGATGAACTTGCCATCCTCTCATTTGCAACCGATACCCAGCTCGTTCTCGCCCCCGGTCCGGCGACCCAGGCGACCTTGCCCGAATCGCTGCCGTCGCCTGACCGCGCAACAAGCACCAATATCGCGCAAGCGCTCGAACGCTCCTTTGCCCTGTATCCCGAGGGGGCGGAAAAACGCCTGCTCCTCCTGACCGACGGCAATGAGACAACGGGCGTGGCCCGCCAGACCGTCGCCGCGGCCCGTCAGATGGGCATCGCCATTTATCCGGTCATTCCCCCCGGCGGACAGCAGGCCGAAGTCTCCCTGGAAAAGTTTGTGGTTCCGCCGCTGGCTCGTGAGGGCAGCGTATTTGATATGCGCCTCGTTGTGCGCAACGGCCATGGCCAGCCTGTTCCGGGCAGAGCCGACATCTATGCCGACGATCAACTCCTGACCCGTCAAACGGTGAGTCTGGAGCCCGGCCTGTCGGTTCTGGAGATCCCCGCTCAAATCCTTCAGCGCGGCAACTATCTGCTGCGAGCCGAGGTGCAGACGGACGCCGATACCATCGCCGGGAACAACAGCCAGAGTACCAGCCTGGCGGTTGCCGGGAAAACGCGTGCCCTGGTCATTACCGACAATCCAAAGACCCATCTGGCGCGGGCCCTGCAGCTCAAGGAAGTAGACATCGAGTTCCGGCGCCCCGAGGGGCTGCCAACCAGTCTGCCCCGGCTGCTCGACTATAATAGCGTGGTCTTTGACGACATCGGCCGTAAAGACGTAACCGCGCGGCAGATGACCGCTATTGAGCGCTATGTGCGCGACTTTGGAGGGGGCTTTCTCATGGCCGGCGGAGCGCGGACGTTTGGGACGCTCGACTATCAAAACTCCGCCATCGAACGTCTCTTGCCGGTCTCCTTTCACGAGCAGCGTCCGCAGAAAAAGAAGCGGATTCCGATCGCCCTCTTTCTGTTGATCGACCGCTCGAACAGCATGGGCTACAACAGCCGCGTGCGCGGTCTGCACGACGGCCAAAAGATGGAGTATGCGCAGAAGGCGGCCATCGCCGTCCTGGGTCAACTCAAAAATACCGATCTGGCGGGTGCCATTGCCTTTGACTCAGAAGCCTATGCCCTGTCCGCACTAAGGCGGCTGTCACAGAATCGCGCAACGCTGCGGGGTCGCATCGGGCGCCTTCGGTATGGCGGCGGGACGGATTTCTATAACGCCCTGGAAGCCGCGGCCGATCAACTGAGTCGCAGTCGGCGGTCCATTCGGCATATTATTTTGCTCACGGATGGCGATACCAACCGCAGCCCGAACGATCATTATCCCTTGATTAAAACCATTGCCCAGCGCCAGATCTCGATTACGACCATTCGGATTGGGAGCGATACCGTCAACCTGCAACTGCTGTCGTATATGTCTGAAAAAACAGGCGGGCGTTTCTACCATGTTGAAGACGCCACCATGCTGCCCCAACTCCTGGTGCGGGACACCCGTCAGACCCTGCGCCAGCAAGGTCAGGAAGACGAAGGTCCCAAGGATATCGTCCCCCAGGTCGACGTTCGGGGACAGATTTTACGCGGCCTGTCCGACTTCCCGGCCCTGGACGAGTATATGCTGACCAAGCCCAAGAAGCGGGCGAACGTCCAGCTCTATACCGACGTCCACGGCGAACGGGACCCGCTCCTGGCCACCTGGCAGTACGGTCTGGGCAAGGTCGTCGTCGTGCCGTTTGATCCGAGCGGCGCCGGCTCAGGAGATTGGATACGCTGGGAACGCTTCGGGAAATTCTGGTCTCAGGCGGTTCGCTGGGCCATGCGGAATGAAACCCCGCTGGATTATCGACTGAGCGCGACCAAGCGTGGCGAACGCACGATCCTCCGGGTCGAATCCTTTGACAATACCGATGACAGCATCCTCCAGGTCCGCCTGGCCAGCGGAACCCGGAGTGAGACCCTGACCCTCATGCCGGTCGCCCCGCGTATCTCCGAAGCCGTCCTGCCCGCCCGCTACACGGGCAACGTCCCCGTTACCATTGTCAAACGCAGAGGTAATACGATTCTGAATCAGCGGAGTCAGACGGTTCTGGTTGGACAAGAAGTGGATGGTGCGTTGAGGGAATATCGCCAGCAACAACCCAACCGGCCATTGCTGCACGCCCTGGCCGAAGGAACGGGCGGCAGCCTCAACCCGACGTTTGACGAACTCACTTCCCACATCCGGGGCGGCCGGAAAGTCCTCCTCCACCCGCTCGAAAACACCCTCATTGTCATCGCCCTCTTCTTCCTCCTGGCCGACATCGCCCTGCGTGTTTTGTTCGGGCCGCCGCCCGAGGTCTCACCGTTCTGATTTTCTTGATAAGAAACCATACGGGAAGAGAATGCGCGTGCGGTGTGGTAGTGGCCGGAGAATTTTCCAGTTATGTATAACCGCCGTGAGACTACAACCTAGCGGAAGCCGTCTATGCCGATTGCCAGAAACAATATGACCACGACCCCCGCAGTTCCGGGTCGCACCATTCAGGAAGCGCTTGGCATTGTCAGCGCCGAGTGCGTTTTGGGTATCAACGTCTTTCGGGATATGCTGGGTGGCCTGCGAGACTTTTTTGGCGGTCGAAGCGGGACCCACCAAAAGGCGCTACGGCAAGCCAAAGACACCTGTCTGGAAGAACTCGCGGAGCAAGCCTCGCAGCTCGGTGCCGATGCGGTTGTCGGCGTCGATATGGATTACAGCGAAATCAGCGGCGGAGGAAAAGGCATGTTGCTGCTGGTCGCGACTGGAACGGCAGTTCGGCTGAAATAGCGCCTGGGAGATTCCCGGCCGAAACCCGAGAGAGAACCGTACTGGAAAAGATTGTACAGTGAGCCACTTCTCGAATTTCTGTAATGTGAAGGCACCAACGTATATCCGCGCGGTCTTGTGCGCGAGCCTGATCGTGTTCGGAGCATCCTGCTCCTGGCTGCCGTTTAGCAGAGGCTGCTGTGATGATGACCGCGACCTGGGCGTCACCTATCTTCAGGAGCCGGGACAGTTTCAGACCGCAACGCCAACGTATGGCAGAGCCCGTGACATTGACCCTGGGGCGGGAGAAACCATTACCAAGCCGGGGCTGCTCTCGAAGTATAACCCGTTCAAGGGCTTTATGGACGACGACGAAGACGAGCCGGTCGCCTCAAGCGACGACGAGGGATTTTTCGGGAATTTATTCCCGTTTTGACCCCAGACTGCCTTAGTGCAGCGGCTTTTCGCCAACGAGGACAAGGACACCGGAGTACTGGTGGACGATGGCTTGGCGCTGCACGGGGGCGATCTCGCAGCCGGTAAAAAACCCGATAACCGGCACATCGGCCAGGTATTGGTTGAGATAAGAAGAATCGATATCGGGAATCCCGTAGAGCCCGCTGCCACGTCCCACACAGTTGAAATAGAGACCAAATGCCGGGCGGCTATGCTGCCAGCTCCGGTCCTGCGCTTCCAGCTCCCGTTTCAGGTCGGTCCGTGCGCCGTTCCCGTCGCGTAAGGTGAAGACCAGCTTCTGGCCTTCGACGATCTGGTCCGCCACCGCAATAATCCCGCGCTCTGGATCAAAGCCGACGAGATTCCGCACCACGTATTCGCCAGGGGCAATATGCTGGCGTTCGGCGTCGACCGGCAGGCCAACGAAGATATACGCCGCGGCACGACGCAGGTCCTCGCGGAGTTGGGGGCTCACACGTTCGGCAAAGACCTCAAACGCCGGGCGGCCGTCAAGCTCAAGAATGAGATTGTTGTGGGCTTTCGTCACCCGATGCACGGGGCTCACCGGTTGGCAGGCCTGGGTGATACCAATGGTATAGGTGAATTGGCCGCTCAGCAGCGCGCCACTGACTGCGTCACTACTGACCGTGTCTCCACATAACTGGAAGGTCTCACCCACACTCCCGTCCTCAGACGCCCCGCCGCCAACAAAAGGCACGTCCGCGAGCCCGCCTTCGGTGATTCCGTCAAAGAACGCCTGTGAGTCAAAATTATACGTATCGGGGAAGACGAGGGCGAGATTTTCGGGACCGAGGTGAGGCGTGAGGCTGGACACGACCTCCTGGCCAACCGTCCGTGCCCGGCCGCGCAGTTGGGGAACAAAGAAACGATGGGCGGACAGCGTGTCCGACCGCACGGCCAAGACCGCAACCCCCGGCGCGCGTTCCACTTCTCCAGCCGTGGTCAGCACGCCACCGGCACTACAGCCGACAACCTGACTGGCCTGCGTTTCAGCGCGGACCGTACGCAGGACGCGCCCGTACCCGGCCCCGTGGTGGGCGGTGGCAAAGACCAGGGCAAAGTCGGCG
>LXNJ01002265.1_pt1 | contig 10681 bp, 8 predicted proteins | sample 809081 | NCBI WGS metagenome assembly LXNJ01 (sample SAMN04870510, study PRJNA318959) | sponge metagenome | biome: sponge; feature: marine sponge reef; material: water | host: Petrosia ficiformis | place: Greece: Milos, Mediterranean Sea | collected 2013-05-29 | depth 5-7 m
AGGGCAAAGCTGACGACCTGCTGGATCGTGTCTGAGTCGTTGGTGATGCGGCTCATCAGGTCACCCGTCTCGTTGCGGGTATAGAAGCCGAGAGAGAGGCGATGGAGGTGGTTAAACAGGCGCACACGCAGACGGCGCAGAACGTGATGGCCGGTTCTACTCATGCTGAAGAACATGAGGCCGCCGGTGACCGACCCGGCCAGATAGTAGGCGGTAATGACCAGAGTAATGTTGAGGAGGCCGCGCAGCAGGTCATTGCGGCTGGGGTCGCCCATGGCGACGTCGGGCGCATACCAACAGTTGGCTTGGCTGTCGGTTTCGGCCGGCAGGTTGCTCCCTGCCGGCAGTTGGATCCCTGCGCCTTCTTGGCCGCCTTCGGCGAAGGCGGCGGGCGCCAGATAGCAGTCCACGGCCTGGCCGATCAGAACGGGGCCGATCACCTGGGAATAGGCGTTGACCGCCATCAGAACGGCGACGAGGATCAGACCCAACCAGTAGGGTCGGAAGTATGAACTAAAGCGGGACAGGGTGGCGCCGACGCTCTTGGGTTTCAGCGTCTCCTGCCGTAACATGCGGTCACCGAACATCGGGCACGCTCCTGGGAGAAATAGTGCGTAACATGGTCTGCGGCTGCTGGCGGTGTGCTATGCCTGCGCGATCAGCGGCGCTTCCTCCTCGACGGCTGCGTCTTCGACCAACTGGCTGTGGTAGATATCGGTGTAGATCGCGCTGGTCCGCATCAGTTCTTCGTGGTTGCCGCGGTCGACGATGCGGCCTCTATCGAGAATAAGGATCTGGTCGGCGTTGACGACGGTGCTGATGCGCTGGGCGATGACAAAGCTGGTACGTCCCACCATGAGCCGGTCGAGCGCATTCTGGATGAGCACCTCGGTGGCGACATCGACGCTGCTGGTGGAGTCGTCGAGGATGAGGATGCGGGGGTCGGTCAGGAGGGCGCGGGCGATGGCGACGCGCTGCTTCTGGCCGCCGGAAAGTGTTGTACCGCGCTCCCCAACGGGGGTCTGATAACCGTCGGGGAAGCTGACGATGAAGTCATGTGCGGCGGCGGCGGCGGCGGCGGCTTCGACCTCGGCGTCGGTGGCTTCGGGGCGACCAAAGGCGATGTTGTCGCGAATGGTACCGGTGAAGAGATTGGTTTCCTGCAGCACGATGCCGATCTGGCGCCTCATGCTATCCAGCGTGACATCGCGCACGTCCGAGTCATCAATGAGGACCTGCCCCTCACTCACGTCGTAGAAACGGGGGATCAGGTTGATGATGGTCGATTTGCCGCTGCCGGTTCCTCCCAAGAGGGCGATGGTCGCGCCTGGCTGGGCCTCGAAGGAGACGTTCTGGAGGACGGGTTCGCTGCTGTTGAAATAGCGGAATGTAACGTCGGCAAAGGATACACGGCCCTGCACCTGCGCCATAGGCTGCGCGCCGGGTTTGTCGGTGACCTCGTTCTCGGCGTCGAGGATTTCGAAGATGCGCTTGGCGCTGGCGCTGGCCTGGCTCATCTGGGCGACGATAAAGCCGAGCTGGCCCACCGGGAAGAAGACGTAGATGAGATAGAGGGAGAATTTCTGCCACTCACCGAGCGTGAGCGTATCGAAGAGGATTTGGCGCCCGCCAAAGTAGACGACAGCGGCCTGACCCAGGTTGGAGATGAGAAAGATGAAAGGGAAGAGGAAGCTGAAGATTTTCGCAACGCGAATGTGCTGGTTCATGAGCCGTTCGGCGGCGTTGTCGAACCTGTCCTGTTCCTCTCTTTCGCGCACAAAGGCCTTGACGACGCGGATGCCGGCCAGGTTTTCCTGAAGGATCTCGTTGAGGGTCGAGAGCCGGCGCTGGATTTCGCCGAACAGGGACTGGGCGACGGAGCCGAAGACCATAAAGAGAATGAGCGCCACAGGCAGGACAGGAAGGATGATCAGTGTCAGCGACAGGTTGGTGAAGGCCAGAACACCCAGCGAACCGATGAGCAGGAAGATCGACTGCACGGCGAGCAGCATGCCCTGGCCGATAAACATGCGGAGTTTTTCGACATCGTCGGTGGCGCGGATCATCAACTGACCGGTTCGATTGCGGTCATGGTAGCTGAAGGAGAGCCGTTGAATCTTTTCGAAAAGTTCGTTGCGAAAATCGAAAGCCAAGTCCTGGCTCACCTTCTGGGCGAGGAAGGCCTGTGCGAAGGCGAAGAGCCCGCGCGCCAGCGAAAAGACAACGATGAAAACCATTGCCCAGTAGATTGGCCCTTCGGGACTGACAGCTCGTTCTGTCAGCTGGTCTACTGAGAGAGGAAGCTGCTCGAGCGCGGCGGATCGTTCCGAATCCGGCAGGGCCAGGACCTGACGGGCGAACACGCTTTCGGTTACGGCGTCAATGACGTTTTGCACCAGCTGGGGGACGATAAGCTGCGCCACGATGCTGATAAACAGCGAGGCATAGGCCAGCGTTGTAATGAAACTGTAACGGCCCAGATAGCGGAAAGAGCGGCCCAAGTCTTTCATGCTGCCGTCGCCGCCGCGCCGGCCGCCCGGACCGCCGGGTCCACCGGCGCCAGGTCTGCCAGATTGTCTTCGTTGGGTCACATGCCACTCCTTGGGGAGAGAGTCAGGGCATACCGGGCGACTTTGCCGTCGCCGTTCGGCTGGCCGCGGTCCTTTGCCGATGATGGGCAGTGGGGCGGGCGGCGACTACAGTTCGACACTGTCTTCACGTTTCCGTTGCAATGATTCTACCAGCTTTGTCAGTAACCCCTGCAACATCTCGCACTCTTTGGACGAGAGTTGTGCGATCAACTCGTTGAGGAATTCGAGTTGCAGGGGGGTAGACGAACGAATCAGGCTCCTGCTTTCGGCCGTCAGCCGGATGCGGAACGCCCGGAGGTCGTTCGGGTCCAGCTGGCGTTCGATGAGATGCAATTCCTCCAAGGCACGCAGATGTGCGCTGATTGTGTTCTTGCTCAAACACTGGCTGTGGGCCAGATCTGTAGGCGTGAGCGCGGCATGACTGTTGCGTTCTGCCAGGTAGAGACGAATCAGGATACGCCACTGGGGCAGAGAGATTTCTTCGTCCCGCATGCGCTCGCCCAGAATGCGATCATACGCTCCGGCACACATCTTGATCAGGCGCAAGACCTCAATCCCGTCGGCATGGTCCACGCCGGACTCGGCCAATAACTGACGGAAGCCGTCACTTTCGTTTGGCGCAATACGCGAGTCAATGGCACCAGGCGGGTTCTGCAGGCCGTTTGCCGCGTCCGTCCACTGTGGCTTGGATTGAGCTGAAGGGATTGCTTTTGTCATAAGACGAATTATACGGTAACGAACTAAAAAAGTGCAAGAGCGCGATCCTGTCGAAGCACGGGGCGCCCCGGCTCCGCCAAAGTCGGTAATTGTCCCAAGAGAGGAAACGCAACGATTGACCGGTATTTGTGTTATAGTAGAGTGTACGGACTGATTCGAATCCTTTTACAGAAGGTGGGCTGACGACGAGGGCGAATGACGCGAGTTACCTGAGTCGGGATGCTCACATGGAATGCACGCGCATGTACAGTAGCAATGGCCAGCCGCCACGGGTCGTGATCACCGGCATTGGCGCAGTGACCCCCCTGGGCTTGACGATGGATGATACGTGGGACGCCTTGCTGGCAGGCCGGTCGGGCATTGACACTGTCACCAGATTCGACACCAGCGAGCTGAATACTCGATTTGCGGGCGAGTTGAAGGGCTTCGAAGCCAAGAACTATATGGATCGCAAGGAGGCCCGCCGGCTAGATCCATATATTCAGTATGCTTTGGTGGCAACGGAGCAGGCTTTCACCGACAGCGGGCTCGATCCGAGCAAAGAGACGCCAACCGATATCGGTGTGTTGATCGCCAGCGGGACCGGCGGTGTCACCTCCTTGCTTGACAATTTCAGGCTGACGGAGAAGCGCGGCTTGCGCAAGGTGAGCCCGTTTCTGATTCCCAATATGCTGGTGGACAGCGCGGCCGGGAAGATCGCGATTCTCTACAATCTGCGCGGTCCGAACTTTTCGGTGGTCAACGCCTGCGCCAGCGGTACAGCGGCTACGGGTGAGGCATTTGAGTTGATCCGGCGCGGCGACGCGCAGGTGATGGTCACGGGAGGCGCGGAGGCGGCGCTGCTACCGCTCATGATGGCCGGCTTCGACATCATGGGGGCCATGAGCCAGCGTAACGACGAGCCGGCGGCGGCCTGCCGTCCGTTCGACAGCGACCGGGACGGCTTTGTGATGAGCGAGGGGAGCGCGATTCTTATATTGGAGTCGCTCGAGCATGCGCTGGCGCGCGATGCCCGGATCTATGCGGAGATAATTGGTTACGGGAACAGCGCCGACGCGTATCATATGGCCGCGCCCCATTTCGACGGCCTGGGCGCCGAAGATGCGATGAATATGGCGCTGCGCAAGGCCGAGGGCTACGGAGTGAAGCGTACCGACGTGAATTACGTCAACGCACATGGAACGAGTACGGAGCTCAACGACCCGGGCGAAACAAAGGCGATAAAGCGCGTGTTAGGCGAGCACGCTTACAACGTGAACATCAGCAGCACAAAGTCGATGCTTGGGCATCTATTGGGAGCGGCGGGCGCGATAGAAGCGATTGTCTGCCTCAAGACGATCGAAGAAGGCGTCATTCCGCCAACCATTAATCTGGACAACCCCGATCCATCTTGTGATCTGAACTACACGCCGTTGCGGTCTGTACAGGCAGACGTCGCAGTGACAATGAGCAATAGTTTCGGTTTCGGCGGCCACAACTCATGTCTGATGCTGCGTCGGTTTGAGGAGAATGGGGTATGACAGCGCAAGCGCACGAGGAAAATGGGACCGGGAGCGACTACGCAGCCACGCATTTGAACGGGCACTATTCGGAAGCAGAGGCGGAGCAGCCGATGCTGGACAAGGTGCAACCGCCCTGTTATGCCCAGATCATCGGCTGGGGTTATGAGGTTCCGGATCGGGTGGTCACAAACCATGATCTGGAACAGGTCGTGGATACCCAGGACGAGTGGATCCGGACGCGCACCGGCATACAGGAAAGACGGGTCGTTGCGGTATCCGAGGAGACCACTGCGTCTCTGGGAACGCAGGCGGCGCGCAAAGCCCTAGAAGTTGCCGACCTCCATCCCGCCAGGGTGGACTTGGTCATCTGTGCAACCAGTTCGCCTGAGCACTTTTTTCCTGCTACGGCGAGCATCATCCAGGACAATTTGGGCCTCATCAATGCGGGCGCCTTTGATCTGAGCGCTGCCTGTTCCGGTTTTGTGTACGCTCTCAGCGTCGCGCGCGCGCAGATCCTGGCCGGGGACGCCGAGTATGTGCTGGTGGTCGGGTCCGAAACGCTGAGCCGGTGGGTGGATTGGACCGACCGCACGACCTGCGTTCTTTTTGGTGACGGCGCGGGCGCGGTGCTGCTGGCGGCCAGTGACGTGCCGGGCGGCGTCACGGCTTCGGTGCTTGGCAGCGACGGGTCGGGCGCGGAGTTGTTGACGATTCCGGCGGGCGGGAGCGCGGCTCCGGCCAGCCTGGAGACGGTAAGCAGCGGATCGCACTACATCCAGATGGACGGGCGGGCCGTCTTCCGCTTTGCGACCCGGATCATGGCTGACGCGACGCGACAGGTGTTGGACAAGGCAGGTGTTCCGGTCAGCGAAGTCGACCTGGTGGTTCCCCACCAGGCGAACAAGCGCATCATCCAGCACAGCGTGCTGCGGCAGTTGAAGATCCCGGAAGACAAGGTCTATGTAAACGTTCACAAGTACGGCAACACGAGCACGGCCAGCATTCCCATTGCGCTATGCGAAGCGATTGAGGAAGGGAAGGTAGCGCCGGGAGACAATCTTGTGTTTGTCGGTTTTGGCGCGGGTCTGACCTGGGGCGCATGCGCGGTCAAGTGGAGTGTGCCGATAGAACAGCCCGAATCGACCTGGTGGAAGAATACGCAGCGGCAAGCGACCTACCAGGCGGCGGCAGCGCGCTCGATGTGGAAACGGGCCATCCGGCGCATCTACAGCCAGGTGGAGCCGCGAGCGATGGCACGGCGTCCGGTGCGCAGACCGGAAGAGGAGCAGCCAACGCCATAGCCTTCGCCCACTCCTCCCCCGCATAGCCGCAGCGCAATTGCAGAGCAGCAACAGAACTGCTCTCCCTGTTCCCGACAACATCATAAACCGACATCCGCAATCGGAAAGTATGGGGGTTCAGCCATGCCGATTACCGCAGTCGAGAAGCGCAACCAGCTCATGCGCGACGGCTTCTGTATCTTCGAGAATGTGTTGGAACAGGAGATGGTCGCCAAGCTGAATGCAATGAGTGAATGGACGATCGCGCAGGAGGATGAGGAGCATTTTGAACAGCACCGTTCGCAGGGTTGCATCATCCCCTATTGGAAGTACCCCCATCCGGCCTTTCCCGAACTGATCGCCCATCCGGGTGCGCTGGGGGCCCTGGCACAGCTGGGTTTTGACCAGCCCAAGGTCTGGAGCGGATTTGTGATAAGCAAGCCGCCGCACAGTCCTCCTCTCTACTGGCATCAGGATGGTGTACTGTGGGAGCACCCGATCAGCTACACCGATCAACCGCAGCAGTACTTCCTGATGTACTACCTTGTCGACACCAACCGAAACAACGGTTGTTTACGGCTGATCCCGGGTTCGCATTTGAGACGGCACGCGCTGCACGATCTGGACCGCAAGGCGCATGACGGCGACGAAGTGGGCCGTGCCAAAAACATGGACCATCCGGCATTTCAGAAGGCGGAAGGTGAAGTCGATGTGCCGGTGCGTGCGGGGGACGTGGTAATTGGCGATGCGCGGCTGTTGCATTCGGCGCATGCAAATCAGAGCGACCAGTGGCGCACGGTACTCACAATCTGGTACTGGGCCAACTATGCCGGTCTGCCCGATCCCGTCCAGGCACTTGTTGCGTCTCATGTCACGGAACGCTCTGAATGGGCTGCGTGGGCGGATGAGGCAGATCCGGCGGTCCAAGCCTTGATACCGCGCTTTTCGGGCGACGCGGAGCCGATTCCCTGGGGCCGGGGCCCGAAGCAAGGGATGTCCTGAGAGCAGCCCGGCAGATATTTCTTCACTGCTTGGATCCGTGCCTTCTGACTGATTTCTGATCTGACAGGAGGAGGGGTCGATCAACCTAGGTGGTGGGGTGACCACGCGCGAATTGACGGTCGGACTCATAAGGAGCATATTCCGTGTTACAGGCTGCAATCACCGGTGAGCGACAAGTCGCATTTAACGAGTTGCCCGAACCGCAGGCGAAAGCCGATTGGGCGGTAGTCAAGGTCCATGCCTCTGCGTTGTGCACTGAATACAAGCTATGGATGGCCGGCCAGAACCAGGCGATAATGGGCCATGAGGGTGTGGGGGAGGTGGTGGAAGTCGCTGAGCGGGGGCCTGTCAGCGTAGGGGACCGGGTCGTGGTCTTGCCGCAGTTTTCCTGCGGCCGTTGTCATCTTTGCATGAGCGGGGACTATATCTACTGTGAGGACAGCCACGATTTCGCCGAGTTGCATGGGTCGATGGCCGGTGCGGGCACGTTTGCCCACTATACGCTTAAACCGGCGTGGCTGCTGCCCAAGGTCCCAGACGATGTGAGTTATGCGCGGGCGACGATGGCGATTGACGGCATTGGCGCCTCGTTCGGCGGGCAAGAGGCCATCGGCGTCAACTCGCAGGACACAGTGCTGATCACCGGGCTGGGACCGGTTGGGCTGGGCGCGGTTGTCAACGCTCGTTTTCGCAATGCCCGTGTAATCGGTGTCGAACCGGCGCCGTGGCGTGCGAACCGGGCGTTGGAGATGGGGGCCGAAACGGTACTCGACCCCAGCGATCCGGACATTCTGCAGAAAATCCTCAGCCTGACCGAAGGCAGGGGTGTGGACTGCGCGGTCGACTGTTCGGGCCGCGTCCCGGCAGAGCGGCTTTGCATTGACGCGACCCGCCGCCGCGGCCGCGTGGCCTTCGTCGGCGAATGCCGTGATAAGCTTACAATTACGGTCAGTAACGACATGATCCGCAAAGGCTTGACGGTCGTCGGATCCTGGCTCTACAATATGGGCGACTACGCAAAAGTAATGAAGGTTATCCGGCAGTCACCGCTAATCGACCTGCTGATCAGCCATCAGCTGCCGATGAGCCAGATCCAGACGGGATTCGGACTGCTGGCAGAGGGGGAAGCGGCCAAGATCGTGGTCGATCCCTGGGCATAGCGACGGCAGGATGCGCCCTCGACCAATCCACCAAGACTCACACAGCAGATTGGAGTATAAGAACGATGGATCTTTCGATTTCGCCCAGTTTTCAAGGCGGTCTGCTCGACACATCACCGGAGGCATTTGGTGCGCTGCGCTCGTCTAGCGACGCGCTGTCTGACATGAAGGAGCTGCGCTGGCGGTTCGAGCAGGATGGTTACCTGTACCTGCCCGGGCTGCTGGATCGAAGCCAGGTTCTGGAGGCCCGGCTCGAAATGCTGAGGAAACTTGACGCCGCCGGCTGTCTGGACCCCGATTATCCGCTGGAGGATGGTGTTGCCAACGCCGAGTTTGAGAATGCGTTTATGGTGGAGTTGACAAATGACAACGCTCCTCTACTGGAGTTGCTCTATGACGGGCCGATGATGAATTTCTACAGGCAGTTTCTGGACGGAGAGGTGCGCCATTTCGACTATACCTGGTGCCGTTCGAAACCGCCGGGCGAGACGACTGCCACGCCGCCCCACTACGACATCGTCTTCATGGGACGCGGGACGCAGCGGCTATATACGAGTTGGACGCCGCTGGGCGACATCCCCATCGACATGGGTGGATTGATGGTGCTGGAGAACTCCCATCGCCACGAAGAGGTAAAGGCCGACTACGGCACTCTAGACGTCGATGCATATTGCACCAACTACCCCGATGCTGCCGAGATCGAATCCGGGGAGAAGCTGTGGCAGCATCCAAATGGCGGCGCCTATAACAAGGATGCCATTGCAGCGCGGGCTGAATTGGGGAATCGCTGGCTGACCACCGACTATGCGATGGGCGATCTGCTGGTCTTCAGTATGTTCACGATGCACGCCAGCTTGGACAATCATACCAACCAGATACGGCTCTCCACCGACACGCGTTACCAGTTGGCCTCGGAACCGGTGGACGAGCGCTGGATCGGGGACAACCCGATTGCCCATGGGGTGGACGGCAAACGCGGCATGATCTGTTGACCCACTGACGGCAATCAAATACGCTACTACACAAAGGAAGATCATCGGATGCCCTCATTGCAACAGGCATTTTGGGAGATGGATGTATACGGCTTCACGCTCCTGGAGGAGGTGCTGACGGGGGCAGAGGTGGAGGTCCTGCGCGCCTCGCTGGCTGATTGGGCAGCGAGGCTTGGCGGCGAGCAGCGATTTCTTGGCCAGGCCGGCCATGTGAGCAACCTTCCAACGCTCGACCCGCTTTACCACCCGCTCGTCGATCATCCCCGCACGCTGCCGGTGATCGAACATGTATTGGGCAAGCAGATCATTCTAGGCAGTCTGAACGCGCGTATCGTCCGCCCTGGCGATCCGGTGCAGGGTCTGCACAGCGATATCCGCGCCGACCTGTTGAATATGGGCTCCCCGGTTATGGTCAATACGGTGTGGCTGCTGGATGACTTCACGCCCGAAAACGGGCCCACGCGCATCGTGCCCGGCTCGCACAAAAGCGGCATGGCTGGACCGCCTGAAGGGATGGATGTGAAGCACGTCCATCAGTTGGTTGCGCCGGCCGGCAGTGTCCTCGTCTTCAACGGCCAGTGCTGGCACGGGGGCGGGGCGAACCGGACTGATACCGACCGCCATGCGCTGTTCGGCCACTACCGCAAGAGCGCGCTGATCTTCCAGGTCGATCCCCACGACGGCTTTCAAGAGAGCTGGATGGATGACCTGACGCCCCGCCAGCGTGAGTTGCTGCGCATGGACAACGGGCTGGCCGCGCCCCACGCGGCGGACAGCCACCTGCGTATCTCGTTTTCGCGCGGCAAGAAGAAGGACTAGCGCGCCCGGCTTCGAAGGTGACCCGCGACACGGGGGACGTGCGCTGGCTGGACGTGCGTGCACTGCGTTGGGGCTCTTTGTCCTATTGCGTTATGTAGTGAAATCCTTGAAGAATCCCCGTCGGTGGACGTGTGCGGCGTGATGTCATGCTGGCGCGTCCTAGTCCTCTACGCTCATTCCTACAAAGAAACAACTAAACCAGATCCGGCGTACGATTCCGCCTAGTCAGGTCTTGCAGGTTTGCAGGTACTGACACGGTTGCAGTTCGCCCTGCACGTTATTGGCGTAAACGGCGGCGTCTTTCCAGACCAGCCATTCTTGTGGTCAGTGGTTTTGGACAGCAAGGTGGGGCGAAGACACTGTCGGGTAGACATGCGGCTTGGAAAGAATAAACACGGTGGCGAGCCAGGGCGGGGCGTTGCGGGGGCGCAGCCCCTGCACAAGGGAGGGCCGAAGGCACGAACGCCCGAATGCGAGGAGTGAGTGAAGAGGAGAGAGGAGAGAGGTACCTTCATTCACCTAATTCAGGGTCGTGAGTATGGTGGGACTGGGTAGTCGCCCGGTATGGCGTTAGCTGAGTGCGGGCATCTTCACGTGCTGCCAGGCGTCCTGATCTTT
>LXNJ01002266.1_pt1 | contig 10673 bp, 9 predicted proteins | sample 809081 | NCBI WGS metagenome assembly LXNJ01 (sample SAMN04870510, study PRJNA318959) | sponge metagenome | biome: sponge; feature: marine sponge reef; material: water | host: Petrosia ficiformis | place: Greece: Milos, Mediterranean Sea | collected 2013-05-29 | depth 5-7 m
TAGATACGCCCGCCGGGGACTACCTCGTCAAGGTATATCCGGCCGATCGCGTGCGGCGCATGGAGCGGGAATACGCGGCGATGGAACGGCTTGCCTTCCTGGATGGGGTGCCGAAGGCCGTTACGGCCGACCCGCGGGCCGCGGAACTGAATGCGCCGGTATTGATCTACGAGAAGCTTCCCGGCTCGCCGGTGGAAGTCTCGCGCTTGACCCATGAAGACCTGGACCTTCTCCTGTCGACCGCGGTCGCGGTGCATGGCCTGTCCGTCCCCGGCGATGCGAAGCTGGGCAAGCCCGCGGGCCCGGCCCGGCCCGGGGACTGCCTGAGGTTTATCGACGGAACCATGAAGGGCCTGGCCGCCGCCGGCGCCATTAACGACCCGCCGTTCCGCCAGGCCATGAACCGGCTGCGCGATCTGAGGCGGTATCTGGACCTGGCGGATCTGAAGGCCGGGCTGTGGGAGGAGGCCGAGCCCACCCTTTGCCATGGAGACTTCCGTCCGGCCAACCTGCTGAAAGCGGGTACGGACCGCGTCGGGCTGGTCGACTGGGAACACGCGGGGATGATGGATCCGTGCTACGAGGTCGCCGGGTTTTTCTGTCATCCCGAAAGCGCGACGCTGGCGGCCGCCAAGGGGGAAGAGGCCATCGCGGGTTACTGCGAACGGAGCGGCGACCCCCATGCCCGCGAGAAGATAACGGTTTACCAGGCCGTCCTTCCCGTCCAGTGGTCCGTTCGCATCCTCTCCCTGATCGAAGGATACGACCGGCAGGCGGTCCAGCCCTGGAACGAACTTCGGCCCCTCGAGGCATTGTGGGAGGATTTGGATCGGTTTCTCGGACTGGCCGCTGAAAGTCTGGCCGCCGGACGTACGGACCGGTGATGATCCCGGGAGGAATTGCCGGGCCGCGCAGGCCCCGCTTTCGCGCAGGCCCCTTGCGTCGCGGCGTCCCTCACCTCGTCGTGTAGCCCAGCCGCTTTAGCTCCTGCTCCTTCTTCCGCCAGGACGGGCGGACCTTGACACGCAGGTCGAGATAGACGGGACGGTCGAGGAAATCGACGATGGCTTTCCTGGCGGACGTGCCGATGCGCTTCAGCATCTGCCCGCTCCTGCCGATGACGATGCCCTTCTGAGAGTTTCGCTCGATGATGACCGCCGCCTGGATGAAGGCCGTGCCATTGGACCGGTCCGTGAAATCCTCCACGATCACCGCCGATGCGTAGGGCAGTTCCTCGTGCAGGGCCAGGAACAGATGCTCCCGGATGATCTCCGCCACGAAGAACCGCTCCGGCTGGTCGGTGAGCATGTCTTCGGGATACAGCGCCGGCCCGGGAGGAAGTAGACCGATGATGGCGGTCAGCAACGGGTCGAGGCCATCTCCCTTGAGGGCGGACACGGGCACGATCCCGGCGAAGGGGAACCGGTCTCTTGCCTGGTCGATCATGGGAAGCAGGGCCGTTTTCGAAGTCCGGTCGATCTTGTTGATCGCCAGGATCACGGGGCCGCGGCTCTGTTCGAGGAAGGCGACGATCCGGTCGTCGAGGTCGCGCGCGAAGCGGGTGGCGTCCACGATCGCCACGGCCGCGTCCGAATCGTGCAGCGTGTGGATGGCGGACTGCAGCATGTATTCCTGGAGCCGGTAGCCGGGTTCGAGCAGGCCGGGCGTATCCAGGAACAGGACCTGGCAGGAATCCTTCGTAAGAATGCCCAGCACCCGCTGCCGGGTGGTCTGGGGCCTGGGCGTCACGATGGACAGCCGATGCTGCAGCAGCGCGTTCATCAGGGTGGACTTGCCCACGTTCGGTTTCCCGACGAGGGCCACGAAGCCCGCGCGATGCGGTCCGGCGCCGCCATCGTTTTCTGCCTGTATGTCAGAATCCATGTGATGCCGCCTGTCGGTTTCCATGCCGGTACGGGTTGTACCGGTGATCCGGATCGAAGCGATCCCAGCCTTCACACTATACGTAATGCTTCTATTATAAAAGAGAAAGGACTGAATGAAATCACGGGCAGCTACTTGCCGGGCCGCACCGGGCAGCTACTTGCCGGGCCGCGCCGCGCAGCTACTTGCCGGGCCGCACCGCGCAGGTACTTGCCGGGCCGCACCGCGCAGGTACCTGTCGGGCCGCGCCGGGCAGGTCCATGTGCACCGGCACCGCGCAAGTCCATGACGGCCCGCCGGTCCGCGTGGGTCCGCGTCTCCGTCCGAATGCCGGGTGTTCGGGAACAGTACGTTTTGTATTTGCCTGTTCCGGTAATGCAGCCAGATGATGTAGATTGTACATCGACAGTGGTCGGCGACGAATGGCGTGGGTGTGAAGATGACGCTCAACGCCGTCCGCATGCCGTCGGCCGTCCCTATGCCGTCGACCGTCCGCATGCCGGCGGCCGACCCGATGCCGGCGTTCGCCCGCCAGGTCCGTGCCAGTCCGTGCGGGTCCGTGCCAGTCCGTGCCAGTCCGTGCTAGTCCGTACAAGTCCGTGCAAGTCCGCGCCAGTCCGCCAAACCCGGGAGCAAGAGCCAAACAGGAGAATTTCACGCCATGAATGAACCGGTCGTCTACCTCAACGATGGTTTCGTCCCTGCTTCACAGGCCCATCTCAACGTCTACGACCTGGGCATCGTCCTGGGGGCCACCGTGACCGAAATGACCCGCACGTTCGGGCACGAACCCTTTCGCCTGGCGGAACACGTGAAGCGGCTGCTGCGGTCGTGCAGATACACCGGGTTCGAGCTCGACCTGGACCACGACGGACTCGTCGCATGCACGGGCGAACTGATCGAGACCAACAGCCGGCTGATCGGCCGGGAGCAGGACCTGGGCGTCGTCCACTTCGTGACGCCGGGAGAAAACCAGATCTACGCGGGAAGCTCGGGGAAACCGGCGCGGCTCAAACCCACCCTCTGCATCCACTCCTTCCCGCTGCCCTTCTCCGTCTGGCGGCCCTATTTCGAACAGGGCGTCCACGTGGTCACACCCTCCATCCGACACGTCCCGCCCCAGTGCGTCGACCCCAAGACCAAGAACCGGTCCCGGCTGCACTACTGGCTGGCCGACAGGCAGACGCATGCGGTCGACCCGGAGGCCACGTCGCTGCTGCTCGACCTGGACGGCAATCTCACGGAGTGCTCGGGCGCCAACTTCGTCCTGGTGGAGAACGATACGATCTTCACGCCCACCAGCCGCAATATCCTAGAAGGCGTGAGCCTGGTTACGCTGCGGGAAATGGCGCCTGAACTCGGCCTGTCCTGGGTCGAGAAGGACCTGCAGCCATACGACGCGGTCAATGCCGACGAAGCCTGGCTGACCAGCACGCCCTACTGCCTGGCGCCGTGTACGCGTATCAACGGCACGCCCATCGGCGACGGCAGGCCCGGTCCGTTGTTCGGGCGGGTGCTGGAGACGTGGAGTCGCCGGGTAGGCATGGATATACTCGCGCAGATAATGCACTCGGACTGAGCATCCTCCGCCCGCGCCGCGCATCCCCTCTTAGGCCTTGCTAAATACATGATAAGACGGTATTTTAGGTTATCTTGCCAGGCCAGGATTTCTGACGCGGTTTCACGTAGAGGCCGGATCGCATGGGCATGTATATTCTCCACGGATTGATTCTGGCGGGTTACGCCGTCGCCACGGTGATCTATTTCCGCCATTTCTGGACCAGACAGTCCGGCAGCGGGTTCTACGCGAGCCTGTTCCTGGTGCTGGCACTCGTCTGCCACAGCGCTTTTCTCATCGCCCGCGGCCTCGAATCCGGCCACGCGCCTTTCGTAGGCCTCCACGAGTCGATGAGCTTCTTCGCCTGGCTCATCGCCGTGGTCTACCTCTTCCTGGAGCGCAGGTTTCACGACCGTTCGCTGGGCGTGTTCGTCCTGCCCCTGGTCCTGGCGGCGCAGGCAGCGTCCACGGCGTTCATGAGCCCCGTGGACCCGTTGCCGCCCCTGTTGCAGAGTCCCTGGTTCAATTTCCACGTAACGGCCAGTTTCCTGGCTTACGCGGCCTTTTCCTTTTCATTCATCACGGGACTGCTGTACGTCATGCAGATGTACTACATCCACCATCGGCGCGTCGGCCTGGTGTTTTCCCGGTTGCCCGCGCTGGGTATGCTGGACGAGATGAACTTCAAGGCGACGCTCATCGGTTGGGTGTTCCTTTCCGCGGGTATCGCCTCGGGCATCTGGTGGGCGACGGCCGCCTGGGACTCCATCGCGCCCTGGCTCCTGGACCCGAAGGTCCTGTGCGTGATGCTGACCTGGGTTATTTTCACTTCTCAGCTTGTCACCCGGTTTACCGCCGGGTGGCAGGGCGAACGGGCGGCGATCATCTCCATGGCCGGCTTCGCCTCGGTGCTGTTGGCCTACCTGGGCGCCGGGCTCTGGACTAACCTGCACATTTTCGACTGATATCGTGGACCATGGCGCATCGACCGGTGAATCCACCATGAAGAAGTACTATCCCGCATTTGTAGACATCGACGACCAGCCCTGCCTGGTGGTGGGCGGAGGCGGAATCGCGGCGGAGAAGGTGGCCGCGCTGCTCGACTGCGGAGGCGAGGTTACAGTGATCAGCCCCGAATTGACCGGCGAGTTGCAAGAACGGGCCGACCGCGGCGAACTGCGCTGGGTCGCCCGGGAATACGAGTCCGGCGACGTCCGCGACTACCGGCTGGTGATCTGTGCGACCGGTTCGGAAGAGGTCAACGGCCAGGTTCATGGAGACGCCGAAGCACTGGGCATCCTGGTCAACGTGGTGGACGTGCCCGCGTTGTGCCGGTACATCGTACCTTCCATCGTTCGCCAGGGCGACCTGTGCATCGCCATATCCACAGGCGGCAAGAGTCCGGCGCTGGCGAAGAAGATACGCGGTCAGCTGGAAGGCGCCTTCGGGACCGAATACGCCGTCCTGCTCGACTTGCTCGGCAGATATCGTCCCGATATGAAGGCGAAATTCCCGGAAGAGATCGAGACCCGAGCGAGGTTGTGGACGTCCCTGGTGGATTCGGATATACTGGATCTCATACGGGACGGACGCGCTGACGAAGCGCGCGACAGGGTGGAATCATGCATCTTACACTCGTCGGACTGAGTCACCATACCGCGCCCATCGACGTGCGCGACCAGGCGGTGTTGACGAAGACACTCCAGGAGAAGGCCCTTTCCTTCGTGAAGTCTTCGAGCGGCATCCTGGAAGCGGTGTTGCTGTCTACGTGCAACCGCAGCGAGATGTACGCGACCACCGATGAGGAACATACCGATCCCAGGCCGATCGAGGCGTGGTTTCACGAGATACACGGCGTGGACGAGGGCGTGCTGTCGCCTTATCTCTACCACCGGAAGGACGAAGAAGCCATCCGGCACCTCTTCCGGGTCGTTTCGAGCCTGGATTCCATGGTAGTCGGTGAACAGCAGATCCTCGGCCAGGTCCGCGAAGCCTACCTGCAGTCGCTGAACTCGAAGACCACAGGCGTGGTCCTCAACAGGCTGTTCGAGAAGGCGCTGGCCGTGGGCAAGCAGGTGCGCGAGACGACGGAGATCGGCGTGGGCTCGGTATCCGTCAGTTCCGTGGCGGTCGAACTGGCGCGGAAGATCTTCAAGGACCTCCGCCAGCATACGGCCATGCTGGTCGGCGCGGGGGAGACGGGCGAGCGGACCGCGGAGTACCTGGTCGACCAGGGCGTGAAGCGGCTCATCGTCGCCAACAGGACCTACGATCGGGCCGCCGACCTGGCCCATCGCTACGACGGCATCGCCGTATCCCTCCACGACGGACTGCAGATGATTTCCGACGTCGACATCGTCATCAGTTCCACCGGTTCCACCGAACCCGTGCTGGACCGGGACCAGATGACGCGAATCATGCACGATCGCCGGAACCGGCCTATCTTCCTGATAGATATCGCGGCGCCGAGGGACATCGACCCGCGCGTGCGCGACCTCTATAACGTCATCCTCTACGACATGGACGACCTGCAGTCGGTCGTGGACGACAACGCCGAGGCGCGAAAGGCGGAAGCGCAGAAGGTGGAGAAGATCGTCGAGGCGGAAGTGGACCGATTCCTGACCTGGTACCAGAATCTGGCCGTTACGCCCACCATCACCCAGCTTCGCCATTTCGCGGACGACGTACGGCACCAGGAGGTCGACCGGGCCCTCGCCCAGCTCGGCCATCTTACAGAATCGGACCGGGAGACCGTGGACAAGATGAGCCGCGCCATTGTGAACAAGCTGCTGCACCAGCCGACGGTCCAGCTCAGGAAGACCACCGATCCGGAGCACAAGGACTACCACCTCTACAGCCTTCGCCATCTCTTCGGTCTCGATGAACACGGGAACGACAAGAATGGCGCCGGGAACGAATAAGAGGCGGCCCCGGCCGCCGGACCTTCGACTCCCCATCCCCATGCCATCCACACTCACCATAGGTACCCGCGGCAGCCAACTGGCCCTCGTCCAGGCCCATTCGGTGGCCCGGGACCTGGAAGCGGTCCACGAAGACCTGACTGTCGACGTGCGTATACTCAAGACGAAGGGCGATTCGGACAGGGACGCCTCCCTGGACACCTTCGGCGGCGAGGGCGTCTTCGTAAAGGAGCTGGAACGGGCCCTGCTGTCCAGCGAGATCGACGCGGCCGTGCACAGTCTCAAGGACCTGCCTACGTCACTCCCTGATGGACTCGCGATCGCCGCGGTACCGGAGCGCGTGGACGTGCGGGACGCGCTGATCAGCCGGGAAGGGGCAGGACTCGACGGGCTGGCCCCGGGTGCCCGTGTCGCCACGGGTAGTCCGAGGAGGCGGGCCCAACTGCTGCACTACAGGCCGGATCTGCGTTTCACGGGAATCCGCGGAAACATCGATACCAGGTTGAAGAAACTGGAAGAACCGGACGGTCCGGACGCGATCGTGCTGGCCGTGGCGGGATTGATTCGGCTGGGCTGGAAGGACCGAATCTCCGAGTTCCTGTCCCCGGACCTGTGCATGCCGGCCGTAGGGCAGGCGGCGCTTGCCATAGAGACCCGGAAGGACGATTCCCGCACCATGGAAGCGGCGCGGCGCATCGAACACCTTTCCGCTAGGCAGACGGCGATGGCAGAGCGGGCTTTTCTCCGCGGCATCGGCGGCGGTTGCCATACGCCGGTCGGCGCCTGGGCAAGAATCGAAGGGGCCGTCCTCCGGATCGACGGCGTGCTGGCCGCCGACGACGGCAGCTGGATCGTCCGTCATGACCTGCGGGGCGAACCGGAAGAAGGATCCGGCCTGGGCCGCCGGCTCGCCGATGCCATACGGGCGAAAGCGGCTGAAGTCCAATGAACGACAGAACCCGGTATATTGACGAATCCGACCTGCGGCAGGCCGGACGATCCGCCGGCATAGTCTACCTGGTAGGCGCGGGGCCCGGAGACCCCGGACTGATCACCGTGAAGGGCCTGGCATGTATCCGCAGGGCCGATGTCGTGATCGCGGACTACCTGGCCGATGAACGGCTCGTGGCGGAAGCGCCCGCCCATGCCGAGCGCGTCCAAGTCCCCTGGCGCCCCGGTCGGCAGGACGAGATCAACGATCTGCTCGTAAGCCACAGTAATGACGGGAAGACCGTGGTCCGGCTGAAGGGCGGGGACCCCTTCGTATTCGGCCGCGGAGGCGAAGAGGGCCTCCACCTGCAACGCCACGGCATCCCCTTCGAAGTCGTACCGGGCATCACGGCGGCCGTCGCGGTGCCGGCCTACGCGGGCATCCCCGTGACCCAGCGCGAGATAACCTCCACGATGACCGTCGTCACCGGCCACGAATCGCCGGACAAGGATCGGACCGATCTAGACTGGGAAGCCTTCGCCAAACGGATCGGCACGCTGATCTTCTACATGGGCGCGCGGAACCTGCCGGTCATCGTGGAAAGGCTGATCGGCCACGGGCGGCCGAAGGACACGCCCGTCGCGCTGATACAGTGGGGCACCACGCCTGCCCAGCGTACGCTCGTCGGTACCCTGGCCGATATTGTCGCCAGGGCCGGGGAGGCTTCCTTTACCCCTCCGGTGCTCATCATCGTGGGCGAGGTGGTCGCGCTGAGAAAACAGCTCAACTGGTTCGAATCGAGACCGCTTTTCGGGCTGCGTGTGCTGGTCACGCGTGGCCGTGAACAGGCGGGCGATCTGTCCGAGTCCCTCGTCCGGATGGGGGCGGAACCGGTCGAAGCACCGCTGATCCGGATCGAAGCGCCGGATGACTGGTCGGAAGTGGATACCGCCCTTGCCCGCCTGACCGGTTATGACTACGTGGTCTTTACGAGCGTGAACGCCGTAGAAGCCTTCTTACAGCGGCTCTACGAAAAGGACCTGGACGCCAGGGCGCTCGCGGGGATTCGCGTCGCCGCAGTGGGTCCGGCCACGTCCGCTGCATTGAAGAGACACGGTATCAAAGCGGATCATCAACCTGCAGCATCCCGTGCCGGGAAGCTGGCGGAGTCCCTGGCCAAGGCCGGCAATCTGCGGGGCGCCCGCGTCCTCTTTCCCGCTTCGGACATCGCGGGTCCCGACCTGGTCGATGGGTTGACTGCCGCCGGCGCATGCGTTCACCAGGTCACCGTCTACCGCACGGTCATGAAAGCGGTCCTGCCTGATGAAATCGCCTCCATGTTGGAAGCAGGCAAGATCCACTTGGCCGCGTTCGCCAGTTCGTCGACCGCTGCCGCCTTTGCGGCTGCCGTGGGACCTGAACGGCTGCCGTACATCGACAAAGACCTCCGCATAGCCTGCATTGGTCCGGCCACCGCCAGGACCGCCGAAGAAGCGGGTATGTCCGTGGATATCGTGCCTGGCCAGGCTTCGATCCCCGCACTGGTAGACGCCATCGTGCGCGACCGCCTTGCTGTCGGAGATCAGCCCGCCGAATAACGATTGCCTTGCAAAGTCGCCCCTGCGTATATTCGTTGGGCTTTTAAACAGGGTAATGCATCGACTTTCATTTCCTTCAGGTTCAACCGGTCTTCTATGCCTTTTTGCCCCGAGTGCGAATGCGAATACGCCGGAAACGTGCAGAAGTGTCCAATCTGTGCCTCCCTCCTGGTTGACGGCCTGAGCGAGGAGTCCACCTGTGTCTGCGACGAGTGTAAGGAAGAGGTCCCGGGGAACGCCCGGTCCTGTCCGGAATGCGGCACGGTATTCATAGACGATTTGCGGTGTTTCACCCATCCGGAAGACGCGGCCCACGGGTGTTGCGTCGTGTGCGGTCAGCACGTGTGCGCGGAGTGCGGGATTCGCCGTCTGGGCCGGTATTTCTGTGAACGGCACGGGCTGGAAGTGGAACCGCTTCCGGAGGAAGAAATCCTCTACCGGGCGGATGATCGGGAAGCGATGAAATACAGGCAGAACCTGGCGCGGCAGGGCGTGGACTGCCGGATCTTTTCGACCGACCGGGACGTCGGCATGGTCCCGGGCGGCAGCTCGACAGAAACGGCAATGATCATCGTGCCTTCGAAACACAGGGACCCTGCGCGGCGGTGGATGGAATCTCGCTCCATCAAGGCCGGCCACGTGTATTTCCAGTGCGAGCGTTGCAGCGCCCTGAATGGATTCGACGGCGGCGGATGCGCCAACTGCGGCGGGCAGTAACGGCTCGAAACCGGTTGCGAAAGACCTGCCGGAAGGCGGGAGAAGACCCATGGCATATCCCACACACCGGTTGCGGCGCCTGCGCAGGACCGGGAACCTTCGCAGGATGGTCAGCGAGACGCGCCTCTCCGTGGACGACCTGATCTATCCTCTTTTCATCTGTCCGGGTGAAGGGGTCCGGGCGCCGGTGGAATCCATGCCCGGCGTGGATCGGCTGTCGATAGACCAGTCCGTCGAAGTATGCCGCGAGGTCGCGGACCTGGGCATTCCGGCCGTCATGCTCTTCGGAATCCCGGAATCCAAGGACGCCTACGGGTCCGGTGCTTACGCGGACGACGGCATCGTTCAGCGCGCCATCCGAGCGATCAAGGAAGGAGTGCCCGACCTGACCGTCATCGGCGACGTCTGCCTGTGCGAATACACCGATCACGGCCATTGCGGCGTCATCAAAGAGGGTGACGTGGAAAACGACGCGACGCTCAGTCTACTCGCCCGAACGGCTCTTTCGCAGGCCCATGCCGGCGCCGACGTGGTCGCGCCTTCGGACATGATGGACGGCCGTGTCGGCGCGATTCGGGAAGCCCTCGACGGTGAAGGCCTGACGCAAATACCCATCATGGCCTATTCCGCCAAGTACGCCTCCGCCTACTACGGGCCGTTTCGCGACGCAGCGGATTCAGTCCCGCAGTTCGGAGACCGCCGATCCTACCAGATGGACCCGGCCAACGGCAACGAAGCGCTCCGGGAAGTGGAACTGGATCTCGAAGAGGGCGCCGACATCGTCATGGTCAAACCGGCCCTGGCCTATCTCGACGTGATACAACGGGTAAAAGCGACTTTCGAAGTGCCGGTGGCCGCCTACAACGTGAGCGGGGAATACGCCATGATCAAGGCCGCGGGACAGATGGGTTGGATCGATGAAGAACGGATCGTACTCGAATCGCTGGCGGCCATGAAACGCGCCGGAGCCGACATGATCCTCACCTATTTTGCGAAGGAAGTAGCCCGGGGACTTTGAGGCCGCTGAATCCGTACGCGCCTCAAGTACGGCCGTCGCGGATATT